>OUNM010115414.1_pt1 | contig 25354 bp, 26 predicted proteins | sample 1769961 | NCBI WGS metagenome assembly OUNM01 (sample SAMEA3914820, study PRJEB12502) | metagenome | biome: forest; material: soil | place: USA | collected 2012-03-12 | depth 0.3 m | reverse complement strand
GCGCTGTATCAAGCCTACGTGAATGCCCTGGATCAGCGCGGACTCTGGGATTACGACACGATCACTCAGGAGTATCTCGACAATCAGCGCAAGGAGGCGTCTGTGTGTAAACTGCCGCCCACAAGGTTTCTCTACGTCTTCGCGGGCTGGGTCTGGAAGCACGTCGAATTTGGCGACGCACCTGCACTCGATCCACGCGCTCCCGGCAGTGCCGAGCACGATCCGGCGCTGATCTCGTTGCATCGGGTGGCGTGTCTCTTTAGCATTCTTTGTTTTCTGCTCTCGGGGGTAATCGCCTGGCGAATGCTAGGCAGAGAGGCCGCGCTTGTCGTGCTCGCTCTAATGGCCGCGGCGCCGCTTCAACTCCATATGGGAGGACACGCGCTGGTCGATGGTTTCTTTGCTTTTTGGGCGATGCTCGTGCTGTGGAGTCTTTGGGAAAATCTCCAGCAGCCTAATCATGCCGGCTGGCTCGCCACGCTGGGCCTCGCCATGACGGCGATGGTCATTACCAAGGAGAATTCGTTCTTTGTCACGGTCGCCGTGTTCGGATTGCTAGGTATCAACCGATGGGTGCGATTTGGGAGAACTACGCGGCCTCTGATCATTGTTAGCCTTCTCGGACCAGTCCTGGGAGTGGCTATTCTCGCCCACCTTGCGGGCGGCGTCACGACTCTGGTCGAAGTGTACCGGGTGCTCGTGAGCAAAGCCGAGCATCTCGACTATGCGATCTTGACGGGCGATGGCCCTTGGCATCGTTACTTGATTGATGAAATCATCGCCAATCCCATCGTGCTCTGCCTGGCTATCGGTGCGGCTTTCGGCCTCGCGCGGAAGGAGCGGCCCATCCTGTACTTCACCGCTTTTGTCGTTTTTACCTATGCAGTGATGTGCCAGGTGCGGCACGGCATGAATCTGCGCTATGCCACCATTTGGGATCTGCCGCTCTGCGCGCTGGCGGCGGCGCAATTGCTCGACTTGTCCAAACTCTGGATGGTTCCCAGAAAACGGTTCGCTGCGCTCGCCATTTCTGTGGCGATCATCTGCGGTTACGATCTGTGGCAGTACTGGCTCTTCTTTGTGAAAGATCGGCTGTACGAGATCCCCACGGAAAGCCTGCTGCACGCGGTGGATATCCTGAAGTCGTAGAGGCTCCGGGCGGGGCATGCGTGGAGATCCTAGTCTCAAGTAATCTTACAATATAGCAATGAATGAGGATTGAAATCCTCGCGCATTTCTGCGGATTGAGAATTTTTTGGCAACCGGCACAACTGCTTCAGCCGATTTGGAGAAAGCCCTATGAATCGCTCCAAAATCCTCGCCATCGCTCTTCTCTTCTTTTCCGCTCTTTCGGCTCCGAGCTTCGCCGCTGCCGAGTTCTTCCTCAAAATCACCGGCGCGGTGCAAGGGGAATTCAAAGGGGAAAACCGCGCGGGTCAGATTCCCATTTTTGGTTACAGCTTCCATGTCGATGTTCCCATTGACGCCGCCACTGGCCAGCCCACGGGCAAGCGCCAGTATCAGCCCGTTAAGATCACCAAAAGTCTCGACCTCGCCAGTCCTCAAATTCTTCACGCCTTGACCTCGAGTGAGGTCCTGACGACGGTAGTCATCCAGGCCTTCAATACCACGAAAGATGGCAAAGTTTCCTCTGCTTATACGATCACTCTGACCAATGCTCACGTGGTCGGCTTGGAGCAAACCGGGGCCTCGGACGAAAAACAGACCGAACAAGTAACGTTGACTTTTCAAACCGTCACCGTCAAGGTGGCCGACTTGACGACGACGGATAGCTTTGTGCCGGGGACGTGACGTGGCGTGCGATGGAGCCTGGGAGCGCCGGCATCCCTGCCGGCGAGTTTTCAGGAATTTACGAGCACTGGATGAATTCAAGGTCACCCAGCAAAATCTTATGAGCGGCGGAACGTTACTTGAAAGCAACCTTTGCTGCACACTATCGCGCGGGCAAGGATGCCGGCGCTCCCGGGAGCCGCGGGGTTTTCATTAATTTATTAGAAGACGTGCACCGGCAGCTCCGGGTCATCAAAGTAATCATTCATCTTGTCCTGATCTTTGTGGGAGATTTTTACCTTGATCGCACCCTCCGGCAGTGTGGGAAAGCCGAGTGCAGCCGCTTTCTTCAGTTGTTCGCGCGCTTTTTCCGTGAGCCCCACAATGATATAGGGTTCGTCCGTTTCGTCTGATTTTTCCGGACAGTGCACCCGCAACGAGAAGTTATCGGCAAAGCCGGAGAAGCCGCCGATGCCGTTTCGTTCCGCCGAGTTCCACTCGATCTCGATGTCGCCGTCTTCGTCCTTGTCCTTCTTTTTTGCGCGCACGATTTGTTTGGTGAAGTCGGTGCCGTTTACGAGGATTTTTACACGATCGGCTTTGCGCCGCTTCTTCCCCTTTTCTTTTTCACCCTTGTCCAGATCGATCTCGATCGTGTGTTCCACTCCTTTGTCGTCCTTGATTTTGCCTTTGATGACAATGTCGGCCATAATGAATGGTGGTTCAGGTTATGGGGTGGCGACCCGTGCGCGTAGCAGAACCGATGGGGAAATGTCAAGAGAGTTTTAGATTTTCCCGGCCCTCCTTCGGCTGCACCCTCGATCTCACGGCAGTAACCATCCCGCGGTGCGACATCCACCAATGGACCGCGGGGCAAGGCATCAAAATCGACATCAGAAAGGATGGCGTTCCCGGGTAGTGCCTTAAAAGCGGATTTGAATCCACAGATAGCTCCAGATGGGCGCAGATGGTTTGCTATGTGTAAAGCGCGTTGGGAGAGTGTCTTGCCAGGAGAAGGAAGCAACTCTCATCAAATCGCGTTTCTCCACGGCCTGCCCTCTCTTTGCGTCTTTGCGTTCCAACTAACCTTCCCGCAGGCAAGCCGCGTTCATTTAACGCAAAGAAGCAAAGATCGCAAAGGCCGCAAAGTGATTCGTTCGAGGGAGCGTGCCTTCCATACCCCAAAACCATCTACGCTCATCTGCGCCATCTGTGGATTATCGGCTCTCATCTTTGTTTTATATGTTACTTGTCAATAAGCTGCTCGATGGTGATCCCTCCAGCGAAATCCTGGCTTCCTTTGATCGCAAACCAACACGCCAGCAAGACCGCCAGGCCGAATCCAAAAAACGCCAGGCCTCCGGAGAGTATTTCGTACGAGCATGAATAAAATCCCGCTGCCAGCGTACTTTCCTCCGGGTTCACCGGATTATAGTAAACGCGCACACGGCGGCCCGCCTTTAAGAGACGTATGAGCTGATCGTCCACTTCCGAAGGATAGCCAGAGCCATACGCTGGGTGAATCGTGTTTCCTCCGAAGTTTTTGCCGCCGACGCTATACTGATATTCCGTCACCGACTTGATGACCCCCTCTGTCTGCGCCCACTTTTCGGCCTTGACGCCTTTTACAATGTCGCGCGTAGAGACAAAGAGTGTTCCCATTCCCGCAGCGATGCACAGCCCGGAGGCGATGGCGAAGGCACGGAGCACGTTGGTGTCCCTTTTCTGCGCGTTCACTTTTTCTGGCGTTTCAATTGCAGCACTCATGGCAGGATCTTTATGCCCTCGGCGAAACCGGTTCCGGGGTGGTTCCAAAAAACGAAGGCTATAATCAGCATTCCCACAAAAAATAGCAAAACGCCGAAAATCCCCGCCAAGCTGACTGAATAATACCCCGGTGAAAGCATGCATATCTTCGGGCGCAACGGTGAATAGTAAACACGCACTCGTACCCCGGGAGCGAGGATCGCCTTCAGGCCATCGTGCTGTTTCTGAGAATTAGACCTTCCGTAGCAAGGATGGATCGTCTTGCCCTCGAATTCCTGTCCATCGACTTGATATGCATAACGTACCACGATCTCCTGGATATAGTCTTCTTCCCCGGGCGTACCTTTGATTTTGTCCTCCACGCTCAAAAGCTGGCCAATCACGTACGGCCATTGTTTCGCACGAATCCCGAGCAAAATGTTGCGAATCACCATGATAAGCAGGAAAAGTAAAACTGCCGCGAGCAACAGCGCGCCCCAGGCGACATAATCGAAGACGGAATGGGGCATGGTGGGCGGGTTCAGGTGCTAGATAGCTGGAGTAAATGCAAAGGGCAACATTTCCTGAAGAATGGCTTTTCCTCTTGCGTGCTTACAGCACTTGCCGCGTGTGGTGATAGGAAACCCAGGCCGTCGCTTCGCTTTGGCCTGGGCTTTACTGTTTCGCCCCGGATGGGGCTGCGCCAGTGGCAGCGGAAAACTGAGGCGCGCTTTTCCACCTCCACTTCACCGTTTGGCGCTCTGCGCAACGATTAGGATTACGATTAAGATGGCGAAATCAACCCCACAGTGAATTGGTGAATGTTATATTTTCCGCTCATCCAGAGCACAAAAAAAGCCGCCCCTTGCGGAGCGGCCTTGATTGATCAGCGCCAGGAATGCAGATCGTGTTAACAAACCCACATTCCTAGCTATCCGAAAACGAACTCACACGTCGTAGTACATGTGGAACTCGATCGGGTGCGGACGCAGACGCAGGGCGTCGTAATCCTTCACGCGCATTTCGAGGAGAGTGTCGATGAGGTCTTTCGAGAAGACGTCGCCGCGGAGCAGGAACTCGTAGTCGGCTTCCAGCGCTTCGACCGCGCCCTTGAGCGAGTCGGGAGCGCTCGGCACGGCGGCGAGCTCTTCGGCGGGCAGCTCGTACAAGTTCTTGTCGAGCGGATCGCCGGGATGAATGCGGTTGATGATGCCGTCGAGACCAGCCATGAGCTGGGCAGCCATCGCGAGATAGATACAACTCGAGGCGTCGGGCGTGCGGAACTCGATACGCTTGGCCTTTGGCGAATCGGTGACCGGGATACGGATCGCCGCCGAGCGGTTGCGCGCGGAGTAGGCGAAATTCACCGGAGCTTCGTAGCCGGGGACGAGACGCTTGAAGGAGTTCGTCGTCGGGTTGGTGATCGCGGTGAGCGCGCGGGCGTGCTTGATGATGCCGCCGATATAGAAGAGCGCCGTCTCGGAGAGACCCGCGTATCCATTGCCGGCGAAGAGGTTGGTGCTGCCCTTCCAGATCGACTGGTGGCAGTGCATGCCGCTGCCGTTATCGCCAAAGAGCGGCTTCGGCATGAAGGTCGCCGTCTTGCCGTGCTTCTTGGCGATATTGCGGATGATGTATTTGTAGAGCTGTAGATTGTCGCCGGTGTGGGTGAGCGTGGAGTAAACGAAGTTGATTTCGTTTTGGCCCGCGGTCGCCACTTCGTGGTGGTGGCGTTCCACTTTGAGGCCGCACGCTTCCATCATCAGCACCATCTCGTTGCGAAGATTCTGCTGGGTATCGGCCGGCGGCACCGGGAAATAACCTTCCTTATGGCGCAGCTTGTAGCCGAGGTTCGGGAATTCTTCCGTGCCCGTATTCCAGACGCCTTCGCCGGAATCCACGTTGTAGAAGCAGCCGTTGCTCTTCAGGTCGTAGCGCACGTCGTCGAAAACGAAGAACTCCGCTTCCGGCGCGAAATAGGAGACTTCACCGATGCCGCTCGATTTCAGGTAAGCCTCGGCGCGCTCGGCGATACCACGAGGGTCGCGATTGTAGGCTTCCTTGGTGATCGGGTCGTAAATCGAGGTGATGAGCGACAGCGTCGGCTCATCGTTGAAAGGATCGATCATCGCGCTGGCCGGATCGATTACGGCGAGCATGTCGGAGTTGTTGATCGCCTTCCATCCGCGGATGGAGGATCCGTCGAAGGGGATGCCTTCGGGGATGCAGCGATCGTAGGCTTCCGCGGCCGTGGTGGTCACGTGTTGCCAGGTACCGAGCAGGTCGCAAAATTTAAAATCGACCAGCTTTACGCCGGCGTCTTTGGCAAAGGAAATGACTTCTTTGGCGTCCTTTGCCTTGAGGAATTTTTGGTCGGACATGTGGGTTGTGGGTTACTATTGCAGACGGGGTTATTGGTGGTTGTGTCCGCCTGGGCGCCGTCCACGCCAAGGGGGAGAGTTTTAAAAAAGGGAGCGAAGTTTTAGGGAGTCTTGATGCGAGTGGCAAGCATGGGCCGAGACAGGCGAAATTTGCTGAAGCAAGGGTCCGCGAGCACCGGGATTTGGCAGCTGGCTAGACGGCTTTTTCGCCGGTTTCTTCTGTGCGAATGCGCACGGCGTGCTCCACGGGGGAGACGAAGACTTTGCCGTCGCCGATCTTGCCGGTCTTGGCGGCGGCGACGATCGTAGAGACGGCTTTCTCGACAAGGCCATCCACGACCACGACCTCCAGCTTCACTTTCGGCAGAAAATCGACCGTGTACTCGCTTCCGCGATAGATCTCGGTGTGGCCCTTTTGGCGTCCGAAGCCTTTAACCTCCGTGACGGTCATACCTTCGACTCCCAGCTCGGCCAGGGCGTCCTTTACCTCCTCGAGTTTGAACGGCTTGATGATGGCTTCGATTTTCTTCATGGATTGGGCAGTAAATATACGGGAGCGGCTCTTGGCAGAGCGCGCGCACGTTTAGCACCCGGTGTGCCACGAGCTGTAATGGAGGACTTTACGGAGAGAGCAGAGGGAATGGCGAGCGGAGATGTTGCTTTTTTGGCAGCGAAGGAAATCGGCTTGAGCAAAAAGAGACAGGGCCTTCCTCGATCCTTTCACGGACGTAATCACGAAACGTGGCCCGCCGCTGACCCGGCACCAAGCTTTAATACGAGAGCCTCAGAGCCTGTGTGCGAAGGGGATAGCGCCTGTCCTTGAGGCGGAGTACCGTCGGTATTCCTCTCGGTGCAACTCTTTTGGTCGCTTGAGTTTCCCCTCCCATGAAATTCCACTGGCTTCGAAATCGTGGTCATCGGCGGCTCGGCGCCTCTCTTATGATTGTGGCGATCGTGGCTTTGCTTTTGGGGAGGCCGGGAAGCGGTCCAATCGTTCCCGGTATAAGACTTCAAATCCTGACGAACCTCAAGGTCATCGGACTCGCCATTGGGGCCTACCAAGATTCCCACAACGGCAATTTTCCACCCGACTTCGAATCACTGGTTCCCGAATTCGTTTCACTCGACGGAGTGTCTGTATTCTTTGATCCGAAGGATCACTCCATGCGGGACACGGCGGGCCAAGATCTCACCGCCGTTAAAAATGCGATTCACCAAAAATCGATCTACAAATTAGTCCCTCCTCCTCACGACGGGACCTCTCTGCCCGAAGAGGAAGTCGTTGCGTACGAACTGCCCAATTTCCGTAACGATGATACAGATGGCGCAAAAGGAACAAGATCGGTGCTCTATGCGGATTTGCACGTGAGCACGATGTTGAAGGCGCAGTGTGAAAAACTGGGGTTTATCTATCGGCACGATGCGGGCCGGCATTAGCGCCATAGTGATCGCATTATACAAGTAACTGAAGACGAGTAACAAAAAAGCCGGTATTTAAACGGCCCATGGAAGTGCAAACTCATAGCGGACTGGAGGAATCAAATGGGTTATTCGCTCTTCGCTTTGCCCGAAACGCGCGCGTTGTCTTGCAACCGAAGCCAACCGCGCCATCTGTGGAGCATTCCCTCTTTCCTGGTTAAAGAGCTTCACGCCTCGCCTCTTTTCCGCCACCTTCCCGCGCGATGCTCGCCAAAGTTTTCTCCGGAGCCGTGTATGGGGTCGATGCCTTCGAAGTTGAAATCGAAGTCAATTCGGCTGGCGGCAAATCGGTCATCGTCGTCGTGGGCTTGCCCGACGTGGCCGTGAAGGAGAGCCGCGACCGGGTGACCACGGCCGTGCAGAACAGCGGCTTCCGGTGGCCCGCGGGGCGCACCACGATCAATCTCGCCCCGGCCGATGTGAAAAAGGAAGGGCCGAGCTTTGATCTGCCCATCGCCCTGGCCATGATTGCCTGCGCGCAGGAGCGCGAGCTGCCTTTTGCGGATGAATTTTGCTTTGTCGGCGAACTGGCGCTCACCGGCGCGGTGCGACCTGTGCGCGGTGTGCTACCCATCGCCCTCGAGGCACGAAAGCGCGGACGAAAAAAGCTCGTTGTGCCCGCGGAAAACGCACGCGAAGCCGCCATGGTCAGCGGCATCGAGGTGTACGGCGTCTATAACCTGCGTGAAACTTACGAATTTCTCACCGGCGAAAAACCGCTCCTGCCCAAGCGCGAAGACCTGGACCGCTTTTTCGCCGAGCACCAGGCGTACGACGTCGATCTCGGCGACGTGCGCGGGCAGCATCACGTGAAGCGCGCCATCGAGGTGGCCGTCGCCGGCGGACACAATCTGCTTATGCTCGGCCCGCCTGGCTCGGGCAAATCGATGCTCGCCAAGCGCATCCCTACCATCATCCCGCAGATGACGCTGGAGGAAGCCATCGAGACGACGAAGATTCATTCGATCTGTGGGTTACTTGATGCCGAGCATTCCTTTGTCTCCGTGCGCCCCTTTCGCGCGCCGCATCATACCATCTCCGACGTAGGCCTCATCGGCGGCGGCGCCACGCCCAATCCCGGTGAGATCAGCGTCGCGCACAATGGCGTCCTTTTCCTCGACGAGCTGCCCGAGTTCAAACGCTCCACGCTCGAAGTGATGCGCCAGCCGTTGGAAGATGGCCGGGTGACCATCTCGCGGGCCGCGGGTTCGATGACCTTTCCCGCGGAATTCATCCTGGTCGCCGCCCTCAATCCCTGTCCCTGCGGATTTTACGGAGACCCGAAACGGGAATGCCGCTGCACCATGCTTCAGGTGCAACGCTATCGCGACCGCATCTCCGGTCCGTTACTTGATCGCATCGACATCCATCTCGAAGTGCCGGCCGTCGAGTTCCGCGATATCTCCAGCAAGGAGCAAGGCGAATCCTCCGCCGCCGTGCGCGCCCGTGTGGAGCGCGCCCGCCACAAGCAACAGCAGCGCTTCGGCCCCAAAAGCAAAATCCGCTGCAACGCCCGCATGAGCGCCAAGCAAATCCGCGCCCATTGCCCCATCGACGAAGCCGGCGAAGGCATGCTGAAAATGGCCATGACCGAGCTGAACCTCAGCGCCCGCGCCTACGACCGCATCCTCAAAGTCGCCCGCACCATCGCCGATCTTGCCGAAGTGGAACATATTCAATCCGAGCACGTGGCGGAAGCGATCCAGTATCGCACGCTGGACCGGAATTTGTGGGGATGAGCGAGTTATCTGACGAGTTGTATGTCTTGAAAGACGTCTCGGAGCGTCTTGAGAAAGCACATATCCCTTTCATGCTAACGGGCTCGCTGGCCATGAACTTTTACGCTCAGCCCCGAATGACTCGCGATATTGATCTTGTTGTGCAGATCCCTGCCATTCGGCCTTCTCAAATTATTAAATATTTTAAACCCGATTATTATATTTCCGAAGAAGGTGTCTCGGACGCGGTTGCTAACTCTAGCCTGTTCAACCTGATTCATCAAGCCACGGTCGTGAAGATCGATTGTATTATCTGTAAACGCACGCCCTATCGCATCGAGGAATTCCGCAGGCGGCAGCAAATCTTTGTTCACAGTTTTCAAACGTGGATCGCGACCAAGGAAGACTTAATTCTTTCGAAGGTAGGATGGTTTGCGGACTCGGGCTCCGAACGCCAGCTTGCTGATATTCGAAATCTGGTTTCCACTGGCTTTGATCAGGCATACGTGGCACGGTGGGTGGATGAACTTGGGCTCACCGAATCCTGGAATCGTGCCGTGCCCGGCAGACACGACGCCGGAAATGCATGAGCGATACATGGCAATGCTCATGGCGCGGTCGAATGAAGAGCGCTTTATCATGGGCGCAAAAATGTTTGATACCGCGCGGGATCTCATTCTGGCATCGGCGCCTCGCGATTTATCCGGCCTGCCGCTAAAGCGCTGGCTGTACCAGCGCATCTACGGCGAAGCGGCGCCGTTTTAAGAATTCACTTTCTGGTTCCGGAGTTGCCGCCTGTCTTCGACGGCAGTTCTTGTGGGATATTTCACGGCGAATGTCTATTTGCGAACTCGACATCAATCAACCGGCGGTTGCGGATGCGGTCGTCCGGCTTCAACAGAAAGCCTACGCAGTTGAAGCGGAGATCATCGGATTTCGCAATCTACCTCCCTTACGTGAAACCACGGCAAATCTCCGTGGATGTGGAGAAATGTTTTATGGTTGCCATGACAACGATGAACTCGTCGGCGTTATCTCTCTGGACACCCATGTCGGCCACGCTCTCGTGTGCCGCCTTGCCGTACACCCCAGGCATTTTCGGAAGGGAATTGCATCCGCTCTGTTACTTTATGCAGAAGCTCAGATGGCTTCGCCGGGAGAGTTCGGGATGGAGGTCAGCACGGCGGCACTGAATCGGCCCGCCGTGCAGCTCTACCTGAAACACGGTTTCGAAATCGCGCAGACAGCCACGAATCACGATGGCGTGCCCGTGGTCTCGCTGAGAAAAGGCGGGTGATAGCCAAGTTTCATCGCGACGAAGCGAGAGATTTTCAGTCTGCGCCTGTGCCGGTGATAGAAAGGTGGGAGTGGTTCGGCGCATGAAGCGTGATGTGGCGGCGTGTTCGCTGCAACGTCTGGTTAGCCGCGTTCGTTGGCAGCGAGAAACGCCTCATAACTGCGAAATGGGTGAGATTCCGAAAGATAACGTCGATAAGCCGGGATATGAAAACGTGCCTGAGCGATCAGCTCGCGGTCTTCTTCTTCGGCAACCATTTCTATCGAGAGGCGCTCGTACGCCGAGAGCTCTTCAAGTAACTCAGCGCATTCCTCGACGGTGGCGCCGTTGTGCCCATAGAGAACTCCCGTTGGAAGCTCATGCAACGCGTAATCGAAGCGTGAACGCATGATGCTCAATAACCGCTTCTTGGCGGCGGTGTCACTGGGGTCGTCGTGAATAGCTCTTTCAAGCAAGTCGAATTCTGAGCGCAGGTTTTCAGGTAAGCGATCGCGACAGGCTGGAGACTTGTAGAGCAACTGAGCAAATCCGGCGAGCCAGCGAGCTGATCCAGATACGGAGTCTTCGAGCCCGGCAAGCAACGCTGGAAAGAGCACCTCTCGGAAGAAAGGAAAGCGAACAGGAATGTCTTCCCGTGCATCAATTAAGCGATGTGAAAGCTGCCGAGCCCACGGGTGCCAATCCGCAGCCGGGAGCCGCAATAATGCCTCGATGAAGCGCTCCAGCGCTCGCAGCGCCTCATGCCGGACGCGCACGCGCTCAGCCGCGACGTAATCCTCCCAGAGTTGCTCGATTTCGACAGGAATCATGCAGATGTCGCTGACTACCCAAGCTCAGCGACTGCTTTGGGTGAAGCAAGCATGGATTCGCGCGGCAACCATCCTAGACCATTCGATGCTTTTCCGCGAACGGAAACGATCCTATTACATCGTTTTATTTGGTAGTTTATTCTCCCTTCAATCTGTCGACCCCCTCCCATCTTCTTCCATGAAAATCTCCTTCGCTGCATTGCTCATCGTCTTACTCGCCACCGGCTTGCCGATCCGTGCGGAGCAAACGGGTGAACCTCGGCGGGTGCTGGGGGGCGATGATTCCACGCATCGGCTCGCTATCGTAGCGCCCGACGGTTCGCTGGAATGGGAGGTGCAGGTCGGTTCGATCCATGACGCGGCGATTTTACCGAACGGCAACATTTTGTTTCAACAAAGCTGGCAAAAGCTCGTGGAAATGACGCCTGCGAAGCAGATCGTGTGGGAGTACGATGCTGGCAAAATGAATGGAAATGCTGGAAAGAAAGTGGAAGTGCATTCCTTTCAACGGCTGCCCGATGGGCTCACGATGATCGCGGAGTCGGGGGTTGCGCGGATCATCGAGGTGGATCGCGATGGCAAGTTGCAGCGCGAAATTCGGCTCAAAGAAAACCACCCGAGCACGCACAGCGACACACGCCTTGTGCGCAAGCTGGCGAATGGAAACTATCTGGCAGCGCAGGAGAGCGACGGCTGCGTGCGTGAATACGATCCGTCGGGCAATATAGTATGGGAATATGAGGTCCCACTTTTCGGCAAAAGCCCGAAGCCGGGGCACGGGCCGGAAGTCTTTGGCAATGCGGTCTTCAGCGCGATCCGCCTCAGCAATGGGAATACGTTGATCGGCGGCGGAAATGGGCATTGCGTGCTGGAGGTCACGTCGGCCAAAGAGATCGTGTGGAAAGTGGAACAGAACGATCTGCCGGGAATCACTTTGGCTTGGGTCACGCGGGTGGAGCGCCTGCCGAACGGTAATACCCTGATCGGCAATTGCCACGCCGGACCGGACAATCCGCAGTTCATCGAGGTAACGCCGGAGAGAAAGGTGGTCTGGACGTTTCGCGACTTCAAGAATTTCGGCAATTCGATGCCCGTGCAGGCGCTCGCTCCGCCAGTCCACTAGCTCACGTTTTTCCTATCCGCGAAAAATTCACCGCGTATTTGGATAGATTGGAAATTTCATCGCGTGCAGAACTGGGCGCAGGAAATGAGACAAGTCTAATGATCGACACTAGCGCGAGGATTTTGCGGGCTCTTGTGTCAATAGTTGGAACTCACCCACCTGTTTATTATCAATCACGTAGTTACTTGATTAGTGATAATGCCCTGCCACGTTTTTGGGAGACGATTTTGCCGGCTTTGCCTTATTGCGCTAGTCGCGCGAAATCGTTTAGCCAAATCTTGCGGAAAGCATCGTCAGCTCCGCGCCTATGAAATCCGCGATTCAATGCAACTTGCAGTTTCATAATCCGCACCTATAGGAGAGCGAAGCGCGCAACGCATACACCCCGATATGATGAAGACTTCTTCGGCAATTGCTTTTCTCTTGACTGCGACAACGGCCTGGGCCGCCGAGCCGCCAAAACCCGCTACGCCTGTGCCGATTCCAGCGCCTGTGATCAAAACCCTGCAAGGCCAACTGGATGGAGCGCAAATCGCGGGCGTGGATATCGAGAAGCAAGGGGGGGAGAAAACGTACGAGTTTCAGATCGTAAAAAACGGACGGTCCAGTGGCATGAGCATCGCGGAAGACGGACGGCTCCTCAGCAAGCAGGTGACATTCGATGAAACGCCTCCGGCCGTGCAAAGGAAGATCACGGAACATATCGGCAAGGCCACGCTCATCGGCATCGGGAAAATGCTCGAAAAAGGCGACGATCGTTACGAGGTCGGGCTGAGTCTCGAGGGCAAGGAACGCTCCCTGACCATCAACAGCAAAGGCTGGCTCGTGGGCAAAGAAGTCTTTCTCGAAGAGACGCCGGCCCCTGTCCAGAAAACGATTCGCGACCAGGTCGGCAAAGGCGAATTACTCGGCATCGACGAAACTCCCGAAGAAGACGACATCGCCTTCGAAGTGGAAGCAAACGTCAACGGCAAAACCCGTAATTTCACCGTGGGCCGCGACGGCGCGATGCTCAATAGCGAGATCGATTTCGCAACGCTTCCCGCCGCCGTGCAAAAAGCTGCGAATGCCAATCGCGGCCAGAACACGATTGGCCCGGTAAACGCCCAATTCAGTGGAAGCGAGGTCACCTACGAAATCGAGATGATCTCGGAAGCCACGAAGCGCACCGTGACGTTCGATCCCGCCGGTGACCTCATTAGCATCGAAGTGGGTTTGACGGAAACGCCTCCGGCCATTCAAAAGGCGATTCTCGGTCATCTCCGTGGTGGCGAAATCGAGAACATTGAAAAGGTCGTTGAGGGCGGGGCCGTCAGTTACGAAGTGGAGATCGGCGGAAATCGAACCGGCGATTTCACCGTGGACCAAAACGGAGTCGTGGTCAAAGAGCGGGTGAATTTCGCACTGATCAATGCCGCCGCGCAGTTGGAGATTAAAAAGATCGTCGGCCCGGGCTTCGTCCTTCGGGTCGATCAAACGCTGGCTCCTGGCGGCAATGCAGCCACATCCTACATCGTGCATTCGCGCAAAGATTACCAAGATTTGGATTTCCGCCTGGCACTCGATGGAAAATACCTTGGCATGGACGACTGAAACCACCGCCACAGAGCCGAACGCAAAAAATTTCGCAACCCTTCTGCAACCTCCGGTTTCCATACCCTTGACTCTCGATGAAGCCCGCGTTTTTTCGGATTCATCCCGAATTAGATACACCCAAATCGCCGCCCCATCAATGAACCGCCTGACTCTCGCATTCCTCACCGCCATCCTTTGCCTGGCCTCCATCGCTCCTGCGGACGCCAAGGGTCGGCCAGCAACCCATGCGAAAGCCAAACATCGACGCCATCATGTGCATCGTCACCACGCGCGCCATCATCATCACCGTCACGGATGGCACGTGGTGTGGTTTGGCAAAAGCCACGGCTGGTGGTGGTGGGACGGCGTCAATCTCAACCCACCGCGCGTCTATACCGCCAGCGACCACGATCCTCGGGAGCCCAAAGTCACGTTGCCGCCTCCCACATCGTCGGTGAAACCCTGAGGGACACGCCCCGGACCTGCGCCTGAAATGGGGCACGGCCTAACGAAGCAAGAATTTCGGCAATTCGATGCCGAAGAAAGGCGAAGAAAGGGCGAAGAAAGGGGTCGGTCAACAAATCTTGACAGATCGCGCCGGTGCAGCGCAGCTTCACCGAATTCGTTCCTCACTTACCCTGCCGAGGCCGCGACTGCGTCCGAGGCGAGATCGCGCGGATGCGGGTGCACGGCTCGCGCGGGAAGCGATGTCAATATAACGCAGATGGTGTGAGTGGACGGATCGGCCCAGGCAATCGTCCCAGTTGAGCCCGTGTGGCCGAAAGTCGCCTCGGAGCAAATCGCGCTGCCCGCCCCTGCGCCGAGGGCCAGCCCTAGCCCGCGCGGAGTTAGCCCGGGCGGGTTGTGATTCTTCACCATCAGCCTCGCGGTCTCCGGTTTCACGGCAGCACCTTTTTCGTCCAAAAGCTCCGCCAGGAATTTCGCGAGGTCCGGAGCCGAAGCATGCGTCCCTCCCCAGGGCGCGCCGAGCTTCCGCCAATAAGCGCTGTTCCAATCCCAATCCTTCGCATTGGGATCGCCGCCGCCGGATTCCGGAGCCGCTTGCTCGGTTTGAACCGGGACCATCTCCTCCAGGTTGAACCGGCCCAGCCCTTGCGCCGAGTGCTCCATCTTGAGCGGGCGAAGCACTTTCGTATCGACGAGCGTGAGGATATCCGTGCCGCTAATGATCTCGGCCACTCGCGAGGCCAGGAGGATCGCCATGCTCGAGTACTCATACTTTGAGCCCGGCACGAAGTGCAGCGGTGCGCGCATCGCATGCTCCGCAATCTCTGCGAGCGACGCATGCTTTTTCCGCAGTTCGTTATTTTCGGGCAATTGATCCGGCAACCCCGAGACGTGCGTGAGCAAATGCTGCATTGTTACTTGATCGCGATCGCCTCCGGTGAATTGCGGGATGAACTTCTTTAACGGATCATTCAGCTTAAATTCGCCCCGATCGAACAGCGTCATCAGCGCGGTCGTCGTGACCGGCTTGGAAATCGATCCCAAAAGAAACATGGCGTCTCCGGATGAGGCCTTGCCAAAGGCGCGCGTGAACGATGCCTCTCGCTGACGCACATGCACCACCGCCGCGGCCACCTGTCCTTCCGCGGTCGCGCGCGCCAGCACGGCGGCCGCCTCGTCCAGTCGTTCCTGTTTCAAGGCCGCCAGAACTGGGTTCGCCAGGCAAACGGCCAAGCCGCTTTCGAGGAAAGTACGTCGTGTCATGCAAGCGGTGCGAATGGTACAGGAGTCATGGGAAAAGGAAAGGAGGTGGATCCTATTCCGCTTTCCAAGGTTATGCCTCTCAAGCGTCAATGCCTGCGGCGACAGCTGCCTCATGATCAGCCGGATGGTAAAGGCGTTCTTCGGGGATAGAGAGGTCATCGAAGCCGCCGCCAAGATGCGGTCGCTGCTCCACTACGAACGGCGTGATATCCTCGATGGAAATCAACTCCTGTTCCCCGTATCTCCGAAGCGCGCTTCCTCGCAATCCTAGCTGCACCGCGCGGCGCTCAAGGGGATTCCCCTTCGGGCCATGGTCCGGGTCCCACTGCAGTCGAACCTCCGATGAAGCCAGCGCTGTCTGCCACTGTTCGTGGCTACTGAAACCACTTGAGTGGAACGTCGATGCCACAGCCTGCCGGAGGAGCTCATCGAAGAATGCGCGCAGCAGGCGTACCGCCAGAATGTGCTCCTGCCCTTCTTTGGCCGCCCAGCCAGACCGATACATCATCCAAAGAAAATTGGGTTTGATCCAGCTCATGCGGCTGAAGCTGAACTCCCCGCCAAACTTCTGATGCTCGATAGCAAAGCGGGCAATGGAAGGACGGTACGCCTGATAAACGTAGATGGATTCGGCATCGAACTGCGCCAAAATATGACGGCCAGATTCAGGCCAATGCTTGACTTGATCTAAATAGGGTTGGAAGCGCATGTTCGATTAGACAAATCGGACGTATCCTCCATTTGCTTTCTGTTTCGGCTACGGCAGGATCTCGATCAGGCCGAATATAACATTAGTCGCTCTTTTGGTCCAATTCGAGGGTGCCAATCCAGTTGCGGATCTTACTGAGGGAAGGAGTGAAGGAGTCGTCCGATTGCTTGTCGAGGAAAGCCGTATCGTTGAGTGAGCTAGTCTCCTTCTTCTTCGGCCTGGCGTCGATGCCGGAAGGAAGCTTTGGGTGAGTGACGCGGAAATTTGCCGAGACGTAAAAGCTTCCTTCCTTGCTGAGACCCTGGAAAACGTAGGTGAGTTCTTCGTTGTTAGCGAAGTGACCGGGCTCTTGGGTGTATTGCGTGAGATAACAGAGTCCGGAGCCCCAGGGCGCGTTCAGATAGGCGAGTTTTGCCTCGAAGACGTGCTCGCCTTCGATGGGCGGATAGTCCGGCAGTTCGCTGCTTTCTTCGCGGAAGGGAACGCTCTTGGGCCGGCCTGCGAGAAGCTTCTCGAGGAGCGCGATCTCTTTTTGGATAGTCTTGTAGGGAGCGGTTTTGACTTCAGAGATGCGATACACGGTGAGGTTGTTTCCGGCGGGAAAAAAGTAACGAGCGCCCTTCTTGTAGGCCGGATATTCGCGCGCGTCCTGGAAATCCACCGTCATGTGGGGCGGAAGGTCTTCGGGCTCCGGAAGATGGAGGTTGGCCTTGGTGGCTGGGCTGCCGTGATAGGCTGCAACCCGGGTATGCAAGAGCGGCGATGGAAATCGACCAAAGTCGATGCTGGGCCATCCGTTCTGCGCATCCTCTGCTCGCAAATTCCCGGTGAGCAACCCAAGGATGACGTAAAGATAAAAGTGCCTGTTAGACATGGGATGTACAATGTGCCTTGATAGCGATCTCTGTTAGGAGAACGAAAGCTCGAAACTGCCGTCGTGCATGCGGGTGGTTGTGAGCCGTTAGGCGCCGGCGACGATCATCGGTCGCACCTTGTCCACCGCTTGCATTACCGTATTGATGAGCTCTGTGGACACCCCGTGTTTTTCCAGGGCCTGTTTGAAATGGCCGGCAGTGGCCGCAAACTCAGCATCGGTAATGTTCATGCCTCCGTGGATTTCCCGAAGAGTTCGTCCCGAGTACGCTAAGGGTCCCCCCATCGCCTGGCTTAAAAATTCCAGAGAGCTGCGCTTTGTCCTCGTCAAGACCTCGGCATTGAGCGGATAGGCGCCGTCGCGGGTATAGTTTACGTGAGGATCGGCCACGAGCGCATCCACAAAATCGCTCACGATCTTGGTTATCTGTTCTTCTCCACCGAGACTTTCCCACAAGGTTGTTCTCATGGCGAGGGTATCTAGCAAAGACAAAGAAAAATACCAGATGCAATCATTCGACGAGCAATGAAATGGCAACTTTGCCGATGTGTGTCTGCCCGGAATTCAGAATGCGGCGCAGCATCGTCCTAGTCATAAGCGAAGGATGCCGTCTGAAATAGTGAAGCAGCAAATCCTCGTAACCACCCACCGCTTCCATCCCGTGCACGGCTGACCAAAACACACCAGCGCCATCACCGTCGGGATAACGTTCGAAGAGGTTGAAGATGGCATGATAGTACTGTTTCGGGTCGGAACTGCCGAATGCCTGTTCGAGGTGCTGCTCAAGCGGCAACCACAGGTCTTGCTGCGGCGTGAATTCGCGAATGGCAGTGTCGAGGTTATCCATTCGCGTGAAACGGCCTATTTGTATCCCTGCGGATGTCATTTTCCCTCAATGCACCTTGTACACCTCGATAGCGTTCTCCGCCTGGTCGGCGATGTAGATGAACTTGCAGTCGGGGCTGAATGTTAGACTGGCTGCGCCCTTTTCGGTAAAGATGCCGGCTTGCTGTGAGGAGAGGAAAGTGAGCTTTCCGGTCGAGGCGTCCCGGGCGAAGCGGAAGAGGCGGTCGGATTCGGAGGCAACGACATAGACCCATTTGCCGTCGGGGCTCACTTTGAGTTCGTTACCGCCTTCGAATTCCTCGAAATCGTCCTTCCCGTTGATGAATTGCTGGAGGAGCTTCAATTGTCCATCCGCTTGAATCGCGAAGACACTCACTGCCTGGTCACCCATGTTTCGCCCGGAGCTAACATATAAATTTTTGCCGTCGCTGCTCACATCGAGCCGGAAGGCGCCTGCCAGATTCTCGATGCCATCGTCACCGTTTTTGATAAATTGGATCGCCTCGACTTTGCCGGTGGCCTCGTCGCGGCGGAATACTCCGACGGTGGCCGACTGCTCCGCAACGGTGTAGATCCAATGGGCGTCCGGACTCGCGACGAATGGACGCATGCCTTTGAATCGGCCGTCGCCGGATTGAGTTTCGATCAAGGAAAGAGCCTCGCCTTCGAGGCGAAAGACGCTCAGGCCGGCGGTTGATGCGGTGTAGAAATAGCGATTGTCAGGACTAAAGAGAGTTTCGACGATTCCGCTCAAACGGTCGGGAGTGGAAACCAGTTTCACTAGCTTTCCCGAGGCGGGATCACGTTTGAAGATCGTGGCCAAACTGAGTCCCTGGTCGCAGACCGCCGCGTATTTTCCATCCGGCGAAAGATTTAAACGTACGGGCCCCGAGACCTCGGGCTCCTTGATGGTGTCGAGCAGGCTCAATTGGCCGCTCGTCGAGTCGCGCTTGAAGATGGTGATCGCACCGGCCATGGATGCAGTGGCGTAAACGAAAGGGCCGTCCTGCGCCGCCGCCACGTTCCAGGTTTGAAAAAGATCGGGAATGCTGAGCGACTGCACCATCTCGAGTTCGTCGTCTTCAGCGCCGATCGCTGCGGAGGCAATGAGGACGATCGTAACGGACGCGAGCCAGTGTTTCATTGACCTCCCACCGGCGATGATGTGTTTGAGGGCAGCCATCGGTTCATTAAGATTTGCGCCACGAAGATATCCGCCCGCAAAGTCTCACGCCAAGCAGGATCGGCAAGCGCGAAAGCACCTGGCGACCTCCAAGCAACCAGCGATCGCAGAAGTTAGCGGACAGCCGGAGCAGTTCGCTACAGCGCATAGGTCGGCGCGTTCATCGATATGAGCCAAGGAACCTAGCGTTCGCCCAGGCAATCGTTCGATCGATGGCGGCGGTAGGGATCTTGATCACAGGAGGTTGAAGTGAACCTCCTGCGGGCTGCGCGTGTGCGAGCGCGGGGTAGTCGATGTAGCCCTTTGGGCCGGCGGCGTGGAAGGTCGCATAGTCCGGCGCATTCAGCGGCGCGCCGATGCGGTAACGTTGGACGAGCTCTTTAACTGTTTCCTTTGATACTGGCTGCCGCCCCCAGGTAAGGCGCCGTGAATTGCTGGAAGTTGCGCCTTACGGCTTCGGTGGATGGTCCAGGCAATAGAGAATAACACTCACCATCGGTTTGGGAATATAGAGATCGGTGGACATGGGGCCGCCTCGGGTGGCAATGAGCGCGTAATCGCTCCGATGCCACACATTTTGCTGGTATTCGCGGCCCACGGCCGTGACGCCTTCCGGCACAAAGTCGTACGTGTGTCCTCGCAGACTGCGCGTCGGAACCGGCAGTTCTTCGGGCCGTGGAGGAAGGACGCGGAAATCGGCCGCAACGAATTCCACAGCGACCACTTGATTGGCCCGGTCTTTCAGCATCCGTACTTCATAGCGGCGCTGGGCGTCCGCGGAGAACATGGCAAATGTCAGCCCGTCAGGAAATCCGACGACCGAAGTCCGCCCACCGCTCTGGAGTTTTGCGGCGAGGCCAGCAAGGGGCTGGGCCTCTGCCATTGGCATGAGATAAGTCACCGGCGGGTAAATGCGATTGCCGGGGTGCGGCGCGGTATCCGCCACCGCGTCTACGTAACCGGTGAGCAGAGCCCGCAGTTCCGCCCTCTGCTGTTTTGGACCGCCGCTCGCCAAGCCATTGGGGGCATCCCAATTCCCGGCCAGTTGAAGCCCGGCGCCCCCTGCCGCTGCCGGTGCAGGCGCCGGCACGAGCGGCTTTGCCGGAAGGTTTTGCTTCCCCGGCTTTCGGTCGAGTGAGGTGCCAAAGTCAGCGAAGGGATCTTTCTTTCCCGGAGGGTCGAGCGGCCCCGCAAATGAGGCAGTGCTCAGAATCGCTAGGGAAAGAACGGTGCCGAGATGCTTTCCGTCCGCAACTTTTGCTCGGTACATAAGATGACAAACGTCTTTCCGCATAGCATCCTTGGATGCTGATTTTATGTGGTTCTGTCAAACTTCTTCCAGGCAGATTGGAGAAGTCTGAAAACGGATTGAACCTGGAAAAAGGATAAGTGCCAAATATCGACGCGGAACGGAGTTGGCATACACGTGTCAATCACGTGGAGCGGATCCTTTTTTTTAAAACCCCTCTTTCTCTTAGCTAGCATTTTCCGATCCGTGAAAATGCGCTGCTAGCGCTGATGCACGTGGCTTTTGGAGAAGGCGCGATTCGCTCTGGCCAGCGGAAGGGGTCTATTGCATCATGAATGGGCTGCACCGTCTGCCAACAGCCTCCTGCCTATGATCACACGCCGAACCTTTTTTCTGTTACTTTTCCTGGGTGTGCACCTTGGTTTGGGTGCGACGCCCGGTGCTCCGCAGAACATCCGCGTGCTCACGGTCGGCAATAGCTTTTCGCAAAATGCCACGCATTATCTGGCGGATCTCGCCAAGGCTTCGGGGGATGCGGTCTTCGTGCGCGAAGCGGATGTGGGCGGCGCCAGTCTCGCTCTGCATTGGAGCAAGGTGGAGGCGTTTGAAAAGGACCCGGCTGATCCGCTGGGGCGTTATCCCACGCACAAGAGCCTGCGCGAAGAGCTCTCGGTGAGTCACTGGGATTTTGTCACGTTTCAGCAGGCCAGCATCGATAGCCACGATGTGGCCACGTATCGCCCTTTCGCCAAGGAATTGAGCGACTACATCCGGCTCTACGCGCCGGATGCTATATTGCTGCTGCACGAGACCTGGGAGTATCGGGTGGACGATCCGCGCTTTTCCACGGCGCCCGCGAAATCCGCGAAACCCGGGGAACCGAAGAGTCAGGACGAAATGTACGAGGGACTCTCCAAAGCCTACGCTGCGATTGCCCAGGAACTAGGCGTGCGCCGTCTGCCAGTCGGCGACGCGTTTCATCTCGCCAATCACGATCCGCAATGGGGCTATCACGCGCCGGCCACGTCGTTCGATCCCCTGCACGCCCAACCCGGCGAATTGCCCGACCAGACGCACTCGCTCAATGCCGGTTGGAGTTGGAAAAAACAGCCCGACGGCGCCTCAAAACCCGTGATGGACGGCCATCACGCGAATCTAGCGGGAGAATACCTCGGCGCGTGTGTGTGGTATGAAGTGTTATTCGGAAAGAACGTGGAAGAGAATAGCTTTACGCCGTCAGGCCTCGACCCCGACTACGCCAGGTTTCTGCGCGCCACAGCACATCGGACGGTGAAAGGAGCGTGATTCGGTGAGTTGGGGTCTGTTCTAACTATTGACACGAACGTAAGGTTGCAGCGCCGCTCTTGTGTCAATAGCTGGAACTGCCTGCTCCCTTTTTCGACGTGGAGATTTGTTGGACCGACGTTTACATTTCCGCTAGAGTTGTCTCAATGCGAAGTCTGAGTCACCCAAATTTCTTAACCTCAGTCAATCCCTCCAATAATGACTTCCAACCTATCTGGTAGCGTATTCTTCGGAGAGTTCCGAATGCTTCATTAATGGCGGGAGAACGGCATGAATACCCTGTTTCGGAGCGAGATAAACATTAGGACTTCCCGAGGATGGATGATTTAACCGCGAGTGAAAGCCATACCTCAGGAAATCTCGCTCCAGTCTTGCTCCTCTCAGCCGGCTTAGCTTGGGGAATCGTATCGTCTGTCGCTTCCCCATTTCACAGGCTTAAGGGGCATTTTCTTACATAAACATGTTCTTGAGATTCGCGAGCCTATTCTCCGGTTGCGGCGGTTTCGATCTAGGGTTTGGATCGCGCGGCTTTCATTCCACCGGAGCTTATGATTTGGATCCCGATGCAGTTGAGAATTTCGCTGCAAATGGTTGTGGACCCGTGCATTGCGTTGATTTGAGAGAAGGTATTCCAAATGAACACCAGATTCGAGGCGTTGATGCCCTGATCGCGGGACCGCCATGCCAAGGTTTTTCAACGGCGGGCAAGCGACGCATTGACGACGAACGTAACGGACTTCTCCCAATTGTGGGGGAACTCGCACTGCGGACTATGCCGAAGGTGTTGGTGGTTGAAAACGTAGCCGGTGCAGTCGCCGGGGAACATGCTCGTTACTGGAATAACATCGACGGAACTTTAAGGGCGGCTGGTTATCGGACGCACACTATGAGATGCCAGGCCGCGAACTTAGGGATGGCGCAACTTCGGAGGCGGGTCTTGTTGGTAGCGTGGAGGACGAGACGCGACGTGCGTTTCCAAATGCCAGCGAGAAACACTGGTAAGCTCGTCGACGCGTTCTCCGGGCTTTCCGGGCTTCCAAATCACCGCCCCACTTTGCTAGCGCGCGGTAGCATTGAACACCGGATCGCTGCGCGAATTCGTCCGGGCCAAAAACTTTGCAATGTGCGGGGCGGGAAAAACGCCGTGCCAACGTGGTCAGTACCGGAAGTTTTTGGTAAAGTTACTCCGCAAGAGGTAACCGTCCTGGAGATGTTGCGCTTGTTGCGCAGACAGGAGCGGGTACGAGACTTTGGCGATGCCGATCCCGTGTCCCTCCCGCGCCTGGAGGCTGCCTTGGGCATGCCATTCAAGCGTCTCATCTCATCGTTACTCGCGAAAGGTTATGTGCGTCGCTCCGGCGATCACATTGACCTCGCACAGACTTTCAATGGAAAGTTCCGCCGCCTCTCCTGGATGAAGCCTAGCCACACTGTTGACACACGCTTCGGCTCGCCTCGATACTTTCTTCATCCCGACGAGAATCGCGGCTTTACTGTGCGTGAAGCGGCGCGGATCCAAGGGTTCCCCGACAGCTACGTATTTCGAGGAGACGAAAAATCCCAATACCGGCTGATCGGAAATGCTGTGCCACCACCGTTGGGACAATTTGCCGCGGAAATTACAACCTACCTAATTCGAGGATGAAGCCCAATGACTTAATCCAAGCTGTGAAAGAATGGGACATCCAAAATCCCGACGATAGCATGGAGGCGGCGGCTAAGTTCGATGCCATCCTTCAGCAACTCGAGTGGTTTGGTGAGAATGAATGGTGCGAGTATGTCCCAACGGAAAATCCCCCGCACTCAAGCCTCTACATGGCTCGGCTAGCGGATTGGGTGGGAAACGTGGAAACAGACGCGGATCGTCAGCTCCTCCTAGAATATGCTAGGTACATCGCCTTTTTTTCCCGCGCTGATTTTCAGGCGCTTTATCGCACAGCTTTTTCTGGAGTCATTACTCGATGGGTCATTGAACAGGAAGCTCTCTCGCTCGAGACGCCAGATTTTCAGAGGCGACTCGAGGAGGAACTGCATCGGCGCACATGGTATTGTCCCGTCACAGATAGCATGCAGATTGTCGAATTCTATCATGCAAATCACATTGTCGGAACCTTGCACCGACCTAGCTTTGCCCCACTAACTGAGATCGACAAACAGGTGCCGCAAGACACGGGCTCGACTTCTGATGTGGTGTCCTGGTTGAAAAAGGTTATCGCGGAGCCGGACCCGAGCACCTCCGCTCCATCTTTTAAGCGGCTCGTACTCCTCGAAGACTTCGTCGGCACAGGCACGCAATCGGCCAGCACTTTGCTATGGGCGGCCACGCACCTAGAACTGCCGATCTTGTTCGTACCGCTGGTTATCTGTGCGCCGGGTGTCAAGAAGCTCACTGATCTCACTGAAAAGCACGCACCGAAAGCGCGCGTAGCGACTCTGCTAAAGATCTGCGAATGCGATTTACTGGGACCGCGCCGAAACGGAGCTGCTGGTATCCAGTGCGCCGAGCGAATGGAGCGATTGGCGTGTGAGACGTTTGCGAAAGTTGCCGGTGGCTCTCATACGGACGAGAACCTCTCACCGTATTCCCCATTCGGTTTCAAGCAAACTGGAGCGTCATTCGTCAGTTACTCTAATACCCCAAACAATACGTTGCCACTCGTTCACCATCGGCCGACACTCGGCGGGTGGCATCCGCTTTTCCCTCGCTCGGCACGGGTCTGACAGAACCATGATGAAGTGGGACCGCAACCCGTTCCAGGAGCTCTATCTTTCCGATAGCGTTTCGGAGAAGGCATTCGTGGATTTGTTCAGTCCCGAGCCGCTGACATCCGCACTCAACCCTATCTTCCAGGAAGGCAACGTCGTTCTCAGCGGTACGCAGGGATGTGGCAAATCGATGATCCTGCGGCTGCTGCTTCCCGAGACCCGAATCGCCTACGCGGACAGGCAAGTGAGCTTTCCCGTTAGTGAACGCGCCGCACGGTTTATCAGTGCCGGTGTGAATCTAACCAAGAGCGGTTTGTGTGATATCGGACAAGTCACGCTTGGCCGAGGCGACGTGCACGACATCGAGCGCCTTCCCTATTTCTTCGGGGACTTTTTCAATTATTGGGTTCTGCGCGACCTATTGACAAACCTAAGAAAGATTTCGGAGCGACCAGAAGTTTTTGGTGATGCAGTCCAACTCGTGCATGCCGAGAAATTCGCGATGGAATTAGTTAATCAAGATTGCTGGTTTGGTCACCTAGATGGTTGCGATTCACTGGAACAAATCGAACGACGTATCCAAGCGCGGATCGAGTCCCACAGGCGCTGGACTATGATGAACGATCCCGGCGCGGCTGTCCCAGAAGAGCTTGCAAAGACGAAGACAGCAATCGGTGAGCCTATCGCGCGCACCGTGGAAAGCTTGAAGCGCAGCGGGGTCCTTGCCGAAGACGTTAAGGTTTTCGTTCGCGTAGATCAGCTCGATGAACTTCACCAAGAAGCAACAAGTTACCAGCAGCTCGTTCGCGCCGGGTTTCGGCAGATGCTGAAT
>OUNM010239863.1_pt1 | contig 25375 bp, 26 predicted proteins | sample 1769961 | NCBI WGS metagenome assembly OUNM01 (sample SAMEA3914820, study PRJEB12502) | metagenome | biome: forest; material: soil | place: USA | collected 2012-03-12 | depth 0.3 m | reverse complement strand
GAAGTAAATGGTTGATGTCCATGATGGCGTGATCACGGTTACTGTGATGCGCCAACAATGGCAGTAGAAGAGTGAAGGGAAAACTTGAAGGATGATGGAAGGAGACCCGAAATCGAGGCCTAAGATTACGACCCATATATAGATAGACAAGGCAAAAGCCGTCCGCGCACCATTTGCGCTGTGAGCAGCGTGGAGCGGGCAGTTCAAGAATCAAGGCAACCAAGATGCAAAGCCCCAGCCCAGCCGCCAAGCTGGTTGGGTTTGAACAAGCCTGGCCAGTCTGCCCAGTCATCCCTGTCCGGACAAAACGCAGTCGGCCAATCACTTGCTGGCGCGGCCCCTTGCTCGATGTGTGCAACACTACCGGCGGTCAACGCGTGGGGGCTCCCTGTCATCGACAAAATGTTGCGCGCCAATCAGCGAGCGGGAATGCGGGATTGGTTGCCCGATGTGTTCGATCGGGAACCGGACTCGAGCCAGAACACGCCTTTCCAAATGTCTCTCGCTCACCAGTTCTCCCTGTGTCGTCACGGATGCAATGCGCTGCATCCCGGGCGACGCCACCGGGAAACAACCAGAGCCCATCCACCGAAACAAAACTCAGCAGGCCAATCATCTCGAGCCATTCTCAACAACGCCGGACAGAGGCATCCAAGTCCACGCATGTTGGGCCCGATCGTGTGCAGAATCCGCGGGATGCCTGCACTGCGGCTCGGCGTCCCTGTCTCTCGCCCTGTTCGCAAAACGTTGTAAGCCAATGACTTACAAACCAGGTCAGCTTCCAGCGGGTGGCTTGCCTGGAATGCCCGCGCTCACAGGCGAACCCCAGCTCCCATCAGACCCGGGCCAACCACACCCTCTCGAGGAGTCGAGGGGGCAATGACTCCTGAGGTACTGGGTACATACCTGGGCTTTGAGGTTCCATCAACCCAGCGCAATTTTCAGCGTTGCGCAGTTTCCGGCAGGCCAGTTGTTGCCGTATACCTTCTGGATCTTCTCCTCGCGCGTTACTGCGCCCCCCGCGAACCCTGCCGATCCCTCGATCACAGTCCGCGCCCTGGTCTATCTATCAGAGAAGACCGACATGCCGCGGTATACATAGCAAGGCCTTGAACTGCCACTCCGGCGACGTCTATTCCCTGACCAGGTACATGAGTCCTGACTGGGTTTGCCTCTTGTCGGTCATCACCCAGCTCTCCAGGTCGGCCGCTATTTTCCCTCCCCGTCGCGGCGTCGCATTTCCTTCAGCAACTACGTTGTTCTTTTCTTTAAAGTGAGAAAATATTCGACCACTTTCTTGCCCAACAGCTGTCCTCTCAATTTTCTTTGTCACCTCAACCTCATCTCCGTGCGAACACCCCAAGCTCCTGAGAACTCAGATCGTATTCCGGCACCCCTGGTAACCTTCATCATGCCCACGCGGTAGGTGAGGTTGTTTTCTTTAATAACTTGCATTCCCGTTCCCCTCAACCTGTTCCCAATCCTTTCCTCCCCATAGAGAGTTATTGATTCCATCTCCTCGTCGCGATACTCTCATCCGCTATGCTGCTGATGGTCGCTTTTGCTTGCCCCTTTTTGCCTCACTTGGCGATGCACGCGACCAACTCATATGGCAGACTGAGAATTGGAATGAGGGCGTCCATCCCAATCATTTTCCGTTTTATGATACGCTCCCTTCTCCAGACATTTGCGTGCTGGATGTCAGCTCGCTATGCAATACCCACCGTCTCGCCAGTCGATTTTCTCATCGAACCCATCTGCACAAGGGCTCATCTATACCTGCAACAGCAGTGATTCCGACAATTGGAGCACCATTGCGAGGGCTGGCTCCCACATTCCCACTCTACCTGTACCTTGCCTTGGGTCCTGTGATTATGACTTCACCAGCCCCTTGCAAGGGACACACGCGCCCGATGACAAGATCAAGTCTGGAGCCAGCGATGTTTACGGAACTGGCATGCAGTTCCCCGACGACATGTGGGCTCCCTCCTTCTTAAACATCCCTTTTCATATGCCACCATTTCTGCTGCTTTTGCTGACTGGGGTCATGGATTGTTTCAAGTGCCGTTGCCAACCCCCCAAGCACGATCCTTGACTCTGACCTCGGTCAATAATCCCGCTTTCGTCCTTGAACAATGTTGGCCACCACTCGACACCAACACGTGGTGGTTGGGGAAAGCAGGCTTTCTTTGGAATCATGTCAACAATGATAAGTCCCACCTACCTCCGCCAAGTTCATCTCAAGCACGAAGCCATTGCCACAGCGCGCTGCGCCTCTTCGCTGGAGCCTACGACATCGTCCGCCGCCGTTTCGGAGACCCGAACATACTGCCGTACCTGCCCGTCTCGCTTGTTTTCCGCCATCACCCCACAAAGCACTTCCCCAACGCGCTCTGCCCTTTACTGGGACCCTAAAACATTTTCCGCCGCCGTTTCAGAGACCCAAACATCCATCCTTCCGTCTCTGCATGTTTCGCTTGTTTTACCCCCAACCTCACTTTCCACGGCATCTCCGCGAAGCGCCATATCTCCCGCCCCTCGCACGGCCATTTGTTGACGGCCAGGTCAAACACGGGTCCGTACGCCACCCGAAAAGATGGCTGCCAAAGACGTCAAAGATACATCCACAAGGCACGGTACAATCCCTGCATAATCTTGGGCAAAGTGTCGTAGCGAGAAGGGTTCAGTTGATGGGGCACGCTTTGTTCAAACTATGTACTTAGGCGCCACGGTCTTGCGCAACCTCTCCTACCTGTTGCTGTGGTCTCGGATTTTCTTGACGCAAGTGAACATATTGATGGAAATACCCAACCGCATGCCTCTTGCTCCGAAGGTGTATGGGGCATTTTATGAATAGCTTATTGTGAGGGAATCCGACTTGCGATTTCACATGTCATCAAAATCCAGGTGCTTGGTCTACTCTTGTCAGACGCCCTCGCCAGCCTGGTCGTCAGATATGCCTGCGCATGGGCGTATCATGTGTTGACGAGCACCTATTTTGTAGTCCTGGAGCTGCACGTCGTTGCCCACGCAAAGAACATGTTGCGGGACTCAGATTCTGGGGGTTTCTTGACGAGGCAGTTTTATCACGCCCGACCTATAGAAGACGTCTCCCCGATCCGAACGTGTAACGAATTTTTTGTTGCTGTTTAACAAAACAGACGATGTACTTGTACCTGGAGCACGCGGACTTCTCCTTCTCCTACTTAGATACGTTATGTTTTGCAAGCAGTTGGTCGGCTAATCAAGGCAAGTAGGGTATATCTTTCACGTCATGTAAGCGGAGAACGAAGCCAGAGCTTTTAGAGTCCAAGTCGACTACGTCGGCATTAAACGACGATAGTCTCCTCTAGGTATCGGGGGCATGCTTTTAGTCACAATGTGCTGCGTTCGCCATATTTAGGGATGAACAGCTTCAAGTAATAGGAAAAGGGTGAGGCTGGTGGTGCCGCAAAGCCGCCAACTTCAGGACGGGTCACAGATGCTTCGAATGGAAAGGCAGATTCGATTTTCCGTCAGCACACTGCGCTTCACAAGGTTCATGACGCCATCTACAGAAAACAATCACGCGCACCCCGCGCGATTATCTCTTGTCCCTGTCTATCGTCACTCCGCCGATGGGCAGCGTATGTCGAGAGGCACTAGCCGGGGTGATAATCGTCGCTCGGATGATGGTCAAACGAGAAACTTCGCTAGTTCAAATTTGTGACAGACCTGGCCGTGCCAGCACGGACTGACGCGTGATTCGGATGTGCCGGGGTTCGGCCGATTCCCCTCCCCGCCGTGGCGAAAACAACCTGGACCGGGAGGCCACCGCTGGTTGGGTGGCCGTGGTTTATACAACTGTGGCTCGCCCGAAAGCTGCCCGGGCGAGCGACATTTTGCCGGAAGCGAGGTGACTGGCCTGCCGGGTCGAGCTGAGAAAGCGGCACCAGAATACGCACGGGCTGTCATGGTATGGTACCCAGGCGGGCGGGGTGGGTAAATGCTGCCTGGCTAGCGCTCCACGGGCATCGAACCATGGGTGACGAGGGCCCAACGATTGTGCGAAACCTGCAGGTCGTGAACTCGCCCATCACGATCTCGCTCTCGCACCCGGCGTCTCTCGCGGAAGGATGACAGACGCCAGTCACGACGGTTGTTGCGGGGCAGTCTGGCAATTAAACTAGATCCGTTTGCCAGGCCAGACCGCTTACACAGCACTCGATCACACCCCAAGCACCCATTCACATCTGTGGATTCCTTACACAGCCTTGTTCAACAATTAAACACGCAGCATCGCCAGTCCCTTTGAACCCTCTCTACGTACCCCGCGAGCCCTGCGACAAGAGTGCACGAAGAAGGGCGGCGAGAAGCATCCCAAACTTGGATTGTGGCTTGGGCTGGCGTCGGTGATGAGCGACGCGAAACGGGAAGAGCTGCAGCAGCATTGGCTGCCATTGCGGGGAATAGAGTGCTGGTCGTGCTGGGTGAAGTCCGTGCGGCGGCACGAGAACCAGCTTGCCGGGGGCAACATCATGCGGGCACTCCGAGAACCGGGAGAAACGGCCGCAGCATGACAGGAACGGGAGAAAGATGATCGGAGGATCATACTCAGAAATAAGGTTCTATACTACAGAGTTCACAGATATGGAGGGGGGGCTGGTCAGTGCCTATTTGAGGATATTTCTCTCTTGAAAGTTGGCGGGCAACAGTTATGCTGTCAGCATGAAGGCGCGGAACGGCTCAGATCAGGGCCCACGGCGCCCGGCAGCAGTAACCTGGTACGCTTGTCCGTTTCTGGGCTGGGCCCCCGGGACACGGCTTGCGTCAAACATGCGAGAGCCCGGGAGCCGGCAAGCGATAACGTTATGTACCTATTTACAGAGGTGTCAACTTCGACCTGCCAAAAAGCGCCTGGCTGAGTCTGAGCGCGGAAAAAGGTACCTTGCCCGGGCAGGGTCGAAACTCGGCCTGGACCCTCCGCCCACAGCGACCAGAGCGGAGGGGCATCACATCCCTTCCCGGGCCGACAGTGCTCGCTCAACTCCACTTGTTTGACAGCATTTAACAAGGCCCTGCCGCCCGTTGAAAGCTTGTCAAAAGCTTGTCGAAGCTTGGCCCTTGGCAGCTCGTCTTCTTCGCCAAGACTGGTCTACACGTCTCATCAACCACCACCATGAGCGCATCGCCGTCCTCAGCCGCTCTGGACACCGAGTCCAGAGTGTCCAATGTCATCGCCATGGTAGCGGCAACCCTTGCCATTAGCACCATCACAACAGTCGCCCGAATTTACACTCGGTTCGTCATTGTGAAAAGTTACGGGATCGACGATTGGTTCGCCCTGCTGTCACTGGTAATAAGATCTCAGACCCATGCGCCGTCTTGCATTGGCTAACAACCCTGCGTACAGTTTTGCACAATAGGATGCGGAGTTGCAATCGCCCTGAGTAAGTTTCCTGGACTGTCTAAAGACCACGCCTCCTGAGGGCCCAGGCCGCTGACATGGCCTCACTTTAGATACGGAGAATGGAATTGGCCGACACATCGCAACCATCGACATGTCTCGTTTCCCGCTGTATCTCAAGGTATTTCCACTCCGCCACCGACTTGGACCAAGCCCCAAATTCGTGAGATGAGCACTCTGACACAATCTGCCGCGCCCTGACAGATATTTTACGTCTCGATTGTCATGTACGGCGCCGCCATCACCACCATCAAGGCGACGTTCCTCCTTCAGTACCAACGCGTCTTCTCAGTGGGCGGCTATGTAAACCGGTTTCTGGCGGCGCTCATCTTTGTGATGGCCTGGAGCATTGCCTCTCTCCTCATTGCCATATTCTCCTGCGTCCCCGTTCAGAGCTTTTGGGACCAGTCCGTCCCAGGAACCTGTGTCCCGGAGCACCCATGGTGGGAGATCAACTCGGCCGGCAACGTCATCACCGATTTTGCCGTCTTTTGCCTCCCGCTTCCTACCCTATGGAAGCTTCATCTACCGCGAGCCCAAAAGATTGCGCTGCTGGGACTCTTTTCTCTCGGTTTCTTGTATGCCGTGCCCCCGCTTCTTTTCCAGGTGCGAAAAAACGTGACCGGACGACCAAAAAGCTGACCCAGAACCGATAAATAGCACCTGCATTCTGTCTATCGTCCGCATCAAGTTCTTGCACATCCAGGATGACTTGACATGGGGAAACGTGGACAGCGGCACCTGGTCCATGATCGAGTTGACGTCGGGAATCACTTGCGCCAACCTTGCCACCCTGCGTCCTCTCTTTAAGCGGGTCTTCCCCTCGCTGGGCGGCACGACGCCGAGTAACAATAGCGCCCCGAAGCACCCTTCGGGCTTTAGTGGGAGTGGCGGCAGCCGCGCCGGTGAGCAGTCGCACACTGCTGGCTGGGCCATGCTTCGAGACGCGTCCCGTTCAAACAAGATGGCAGAGCGAGTGTCGGTTGAGGAAATGGAGATGCAGACGGAGAGCTGGAAAGCCCACACCAAGGGGAGCCAGGACTTTATTCTTGGTAAATAAAAAGTAGCAGGATAACAATGCAGAAGTCTTATCGTACATTATAAGTGAAGAGTTGAACGAGGGCCCCCTTCCGCGTTCTTTCGAACCTGACTTGACCACCTCTCGCCCCCAGGTTTATCATGCGGCCCTGCATACTGCGAAGGAGCCTAATCCTGGAAGCAACTCAGCATTGTGAAGATGAAGGTCAGTAAAAGAAACTGATTTGAGCTAACTGGGCTGCCGACGTCATGATAGCGAGTTGTCAGGCACACTCAAGCTCGAGGCTACAGGCCGCAGTACCTGATGATACGATTCCGATGTCACAGGTTGCATATTTCTCGACGCCTAACTCGGCTTTCTCGCATTCATTGTGACGGCCGCAAGTAAAGTCTGGTGTAAACAACCCGTGACGTGCACCGTTTTATAATACATTTGGGATAATTATCCACCCCCACCTCCTGTCTCCGACACCACAAACCTTCCCACCGATTCACCCTCTCATCTAGGTTCTCATACTCGCCTCATCAAAATCCGCCACAAGACGCCAATAGGACCACCGTGGACGCGGAAACCGTCTGTCCTTCCAGCAGCTCCTCCGCTTCAGCCCAGTCCACCACCAACTCCCAACATCACCCCCTTGGAAGACGCCGACCCCTTTCAAGTCGTCGGTCGCGGCATGGAGTCTTCTATTTCGGATAGTTTTGTCCTCGTGGTAAGCACCGCCGGCACCCACAAGATGACAAACTTCTAACCAATTCCAGGACGATGATGACGAGACCTTGTCGACCGTGTCTTTGGACGCTCAAGGATGCGAGCGCTCCACAGCAGGAGGCGGCACCAACGACGAGAAAGGCAATGGGGACGAGAAGAGGCTGAAGAAAACAAAGCAAACCGACGGCGAGAGCAATCAATTGGTTGGGAAAATTGCAGAGCTGATTCAAGACCTCAACAACCTGCGAATAAAAGTCGAGCAAGGCCACGGCAGGAAACATCTTGTCTTGGAGTGGTTGACAAAGGTTACAGAAAGGCTGAAGGCCCCCGACGCCGAGCTGGAGCTCATGCCCCAAGAGAAAGCCGACCTCTCGAGCCATCTCAACCCTCTCTGTGAAGAGTATGCACCGTTGGTAGCGTGGCACCTGAAGCAACAGACCGCCAGCAACGACACAGAAGCCGACTGTGGCAGCGAGGACCTGAAAACCGCCAGGGAGGAGCTGAAAGCCGCGAAGCTGGAGCTGCAGACGAATAAGGAGGAGGCCAAATTTTTGCGGACGGCCGTGAAGGATTCTAACAAACGGACAACCATGTTGAATGATGAGTTGGCAGCCATGTATGCCGCGCTGGCAAGCGTCCAGGAGGATCTGGCGCGCGCGCGCCAGCAGGGGTGCGTGTTGTCTGGACAGCCACGCTTTGAGGGGGACCATGATCAGGAAGAACTGGCAAACAGAACTCCCAGCTTGTCATCGTTTGAGTGTCAGTTTCATCGATGATACCCGAATGGGAAACACTCGTTCTAGGCAAAGTCCGCCAGTCATGTCGCTAGTTCTGTGTTCTTTTGTTAAGAAATAGACAGCTTGGACTAATAAGATTCGGAACTGTGAGGGAACCACCCAATGCATTAATAGTAGCCCACGAGTTGTCACTTGCCCACAGTCGGCGCCATTTCCATTCCCAAGCTCGCAACCCTTCCTGCCTCAAATCCCAGAACCCCTGGAGCTCCGTCCGTCCAGGCCCCCACCATCAACCCAGCACTAAAGCTCCCACCCCTCCCAACACCACGGCGCCCTCCTCCGGGCAAACAACTCGAAAATCCTCATCCGATATCCCACATTCCGACTGCCCCGACAACAACACCCCGGCAGATGCGGCCCGCACCCCAGATGCGAGAGACGCGTCACGGCCAGCGACGATATGAGAGTGGGCGCGTTCCGCGGGTCGTATCTGTGCTGGAGACGGCGGAGGATGGCGTTGTGGGCGTACGTGAAGGCGCTGCGGAGGGCGAGGGAGGCGCGGACCGCGGAGAGGAGGTCGACTGGGTTGAGGTGGGTGAGGATTTCGATGAGGAGTTCGGGAGGGAGGTTTAGGAGAGGGGAGTTGTGGGTGGGTGATTTAAGGGTTGCTGGCGTCAGCGCCGTGGATGAGGGTGTCGTGGGTTTTGGCTTTGTCTGGGAGCGGGTCTTCATGGTTCTTGACTTGGAGGGTCGGCTGGTCTTTTCGGCTTCGGGTGCAGAGTCAAGTTGTGAAGTGGTGGTTCTCGAGGGGGGAAGTGGGCCTCTTCCGGTCCTGTCAGGTCAGTGTTAGTGAAAGTGGTGGGAACCTGGAAGGAATTGAAATTGCGGGAAGGAATCTCTTGCCCGTTCACTTCATAATCGAGCATGACGAAGTCGGTTGTCATTGTTCTCGCCAGTTGGTCTCAGCTGTCATTGCCCCTTTTGACCCTAACCCTGATGGGGAGGAACCATCTGGACTGCGATTTCTCTTTGCCTCGCTTAGAGGAAGCTCTCAGGTGTTGTAGAAAGAACTCTGATCACTTCCAAACGGGCCATAACTTCCATTCTGAGCTAGCCTACAGATGCTGGTTGCAGAACGTGGTGGTGAACAGGCGGCCATTGCGTTATGTCGCGGATAATACTTCGTCGCTCCCATGGCAATACTCCGCTATCTTTTACCCAGTAAGTAAAACGGTATAAAAGAGAACAGGTGCCGCTGACGGGTGTTGTTGAGACACGCACGGAAACTGTCAGGCCCGCTGCTATCCGGATCTGACCTTGCCGTTAGCCATCCCATCCCCAGACCGATTGCCACGCCCCTTTGGGGCCCTCTTGGTAACCAAAAGCCAAGAAAGAAAAGCCCAACTCCAAGATCCCTCCCTTCACAAGCTTCAAGACCCATCCCCGCCGGTGGGTGCCTCAATTCCCACTCGCCGGCAACCCCGAATTCGCCCCCAAGTCCTCCCCCATCTCCACCCCCCCAACAACCAACCTCTCACAGTCCTGCAGCACAAACATCATCCTCGCCCACTCCGTGGCACTGGTATTCACCCACTGGTGCTGCGTCGCCCGCTGCACCGCCACGTCCCCGCGCCGCATGGTATACCGCTCCCCGCTGTCCAGCACCATGTCCACCTCGCCCTCCATGACGATCCCGTAGTCCAGGCTCTGCGTGCGGTGCATGCCGCAGGCGTAGCCGGGGGCGAAGTCGACGCAGCGGAGCACGGTGCCGCGTGGGTTGACCAGGCCGAGGGTTCCTGAGGCGAGGACGCGGTCGTGGTGGGCTAGGTCGGCGTCGCCGTTGAGGTCGGGCGGGAAGGTGGACGTGGTGTAGGGGACGGCGAAGGCGAGGTTGTTGTTGTCGTAGGCTTGCCAGGCGAAGGGGGTGTGCGAGTGCACGATGGCGAGCCCCTGGGCGTTGTGGGTGGTGATGAGGCGCTGGGGCTGGTGGAGGTTGGAGATGGGACCGGTGGAGGAGGCCGGGGTGGTGGTGGAGGGAGCGGGGTTGCTGTTGTCGCCCATCTTTGCTGTGGGAAGTGCTGAGCAATCGTTGCTGGTTGTTGGATATATAGGAGAATTCACACGCGATATTTCGGGGGTTTATGCCGCGAAGCGTGGCAAATGCGTGGTGGTGTGTCGTGGAAAGGAGAATTTAGCGGGAAGCCGCAGAGAATCAACAGAGAGGACCACCTCCGTCTTATAGCTTCCTCGTCGGACCGGAACCCCACTCAAGTCCGCTGATGTTCCGGTCCGCGTCCTCTTGTTTGTGAAAACAAAATGCAGAAGACGGCCAGACACGATGGCTCTCTGCGTTGGCCGACCGCCTAGGAGTGGAAGCGGGGTGTCATGGGTTGCTCCTCGGTGGACAAACGGTGAGCCAAGGCTCGGGTATCGCGGATTTGTCGATCTGCAGCTGTCCCTCTGGACTCACCAATGCAAGTCGGGAACCGATCGGCTTGTGCTGCAGTGGTGCCGGATGGCCAGGGTCCACTCGGCCGTATGAGTGCTGCCGTTGGCGGATTGATCGCCCATCGACTCTAATTCGCCGGGCTGCCTTGAGGGTTCACGTCGAGGACCGAGCATCTGGGAATGTCCCGGCCGATGGTCGGACTGCGGGGCACCTGTGCAACCTGGACGGGATGTGGCCGTTTGGACTACCCAACCACGAACCCCGGCATCTCCCGTTCTGGAGTGGCTTGCCAGGGACTCCAGGGAGGCATTGGTGCCATGGTGGGTGCGGTACCGGCGTGGGCGGCATCGGCCCGGGCGGCCAGCAGAAGAATAAGGCCGTACCGGGTTTAACGAGTGTTCAAAGGGCAGGTCCCGGCTCTGGACAACATAATGCAACGGCCTTGCTCGTTCTGCCAGGCGGTTTGTGCTCTGTGGCGGGTGCCGATGCCCCATCCCCCCACAAGAAGTGCGCAAGGGTCCCTTGGTGAGGATTCGGGACTGGCCGAGTGGAGCGAAGCTTATTTCGACGTCAGCATCATGCCTTCGAACGTCGCCCGGATGGACGCCAGGTTGAAGCCGGGTCGTTGTCGTTTCGGAATATCCGGGTTGACGCTTCGAGGATCTGAAACACAACCGTTAATTTCAAGACACAGTTTCCTGCAATTGCACCGGGATCAGCAGCAGGCCGTTGACGGGAACCGCACTTCCATGGCCGCCTCAATATTGCGGTCCCGATGCATGCTCTAGTTTGTCAGCTTGACAGCGGTTGTAGACCCAAGCGCCAGTCCACCACGTCCGACGGTGGCTTCTTGACACTTCGCTTGCGGGTTGCGGTGAAAGAGTTCTGGTGAACTCCTGCCCCAAATGGTGACCGCCTGCTGCCTGCGCTGACGTCATTACCAGGCAGGGACCCACCCAGCGGCCAAGTCTCCTGTTCGGGCCCTTCAGCTCCTTCTGTTCGTCTCAACCGCTCCACGCTCCACCTCCACTCCGCACTCCGTTCTCACTCTTCAGCATGCTCAGGCTCAGCATTCCCAAAGTTCCCAAAACAACCACCGAGCCGCCCGAGCATCACGTTCTCTTGGCCAACCCCACCCAAGCTGCTTCGGGCTGGACCTCGTATCTCCCGTCATGGGCGCCCTCTCCTGGACAGACTCGGCCTTCGCTGACCCAGGTTGAAGGTGAGGGTAAGACTAAGACTGAAATCGTCGGTTTCCGGAATCCCTGGCCGTCGTGGACAAAGCCGACCGCCTCAGAGTTATGGCAAAATTTCCAGTGGGGCGAGGACGATGATGCTTGTGTTGAACTAGCCGCGTCCCATCTTGCCAGCACGCCCACACCGCCAAAGTCTGAGTCGAGCAAGCGACCTAGCTTCCACAGCACAGCCGATCCAACGAGCTCTTTTGCGGCAAAAGCAGCACGGTTGTTGCGCATCGAGGATCCCGATTTTTCGTTCCCTCCCTCCGGCGACCCTAATGCCCGGGCTAAAGTCACCTGGCTGGGCCATGCTAGTCTCCTTGTCCAGCTTCCTTCTTTAGGCCCTAATGGCACCCGCCCCCTGGGATGCCTCTTTGATCCCATCTTCACAGCTCGTTGCTCTCCCAGCGAGTTTGCAGGACCAATTCGCTCATATCCGGCCCCCTGTAAGGTGAAAAACCTGCCTCCGATCGACGTTGTCTGCATCAGCCACAATCATCAAGACCACATGAGCGAGTCCTCCCTTCTCTCCGTTTGGCAGCACAATAAGGACTCGGTCCGCTTCTTCGTCCCGCTCAAAAACAAGAAGCACCTCCTCGACTTCGGCATTCCGGCTGACCGCATCCACGAACTGGACTGGTGGGACTCCGCCGACCTCACCCATCCCTCCTCCAAAACCAACACCCTCAAAGTCAGGTGCACCCCCGCCCAACACAGCAGCATCCGCTCCGGCAACGACGCCAACTCCGCCCTCTGGTCCAGCTGGTACCTCGAACACCTCACACCCTCTCAACCTCCCTTCCGCGTCTTCTTCGCCGGCGATACAGGCTACCAACACCACCCCTCTCCCTCCTGGCCGCCCTCACCCAACGACCCGCCCGACACCCCTCTTGAAGACGAAGACAACAACGCCAAACACCCCGCCTGCCCAGCCTTTGCCGAAATCCGCCAGCGCGTCGGCCCGCCAGATATCCTGCTCCTCCCCATCTCGGTCGGCGCGACGTACGCGTACCTGCGCAGTTTTGTGCCGCTGCCGGATTGGATCAATCCCTTCCCGCGACACACCGAGGGCGTGACGGCGGCGAACCACATGCCGCCATGGGATGCCGTCAGGGTGATGAAAGTTTTGACCGAGGGGAGCGAGGGGGCCGTGGCGGTGGGGATGCACTGGGGTACTTTTGTGACGGACCCCGTTGAGGTGTTGAAGACGCTGGGGGGCCTGGAGTGGGCTTGCAAGAGGATGGGGGTGAGGTTTGGGAGGGGAGAGGGAAGGGTCGGTGGGGGCGAAGAGAGGGTGTTTCTTGCGGTTAATCATGGAGGAAGTGTTGTGGTGTGAGAGTGCGCGTCGGCACGAGATGAGGTGCCTGCCACAAGATGTGGTTCTTGAACACGGCAAATGTTTGACACATAAGCAAAGAATATACACGCGTCTCCTGCATCAAACCTATATTCATCAAACGCTGTGTTTCTGGGACTCTGCGTCACGACGCTGAACACCGTGATGCGATGGTCGTCTTGTCAAGGACCTGGCGCCGAGACTTCGGACCGTCGGTCGGACTGGACAAACAAGAGAAACCAGGGGTCGAGGACTGTTGGTCCCTTTGGAACAATGGCAAATTGAATCCCGATGAGCCGTTGTGGGGTCAGCGCTGTTGCAGGGATCTGATGTTGTTTGCTGGACCCAGCTGCCTTCACATGCCGGTTTTCCATCAATCCCGAGTCGTACCAGATCTGCCCGCTCCTGCGCGACTCCGCAAGACGTGACTCTGAAGAGGAAACACCGCCTCGAAGAACCGCGGCTGGTGGCGTTCAGGCTGACCATTTTGCAAACATTCCCGTTGGCATTGCATTCAACCGCAACCGCGGCCACTGACCGAAGGAGAACCGTCAGGAGGCCGGGACTTGGCTTTTCTATTGCCAAGGTATTTACCGTGTTACACAAGTGCTCTGCATCACACTAATCTCTGTTCACCCTCTTAATTTCCGCTGATGGACGGCTAATAGTTCCACTTGGAGATCCAAGCAGTAAATTACCTAAATAGGGCACGCGATGTCCTGGTGAGCCAACCAACTCGCCTTTCTGGTTTTGCCCAAACATCGTGTTTATTCCTCGTGTGCATTGTGCAAGTCATCTTCATCCCCGAGACACCAATTCGTCACGCCCATCGCGACCATCCCTCCCTCTCCAAAATGGCAAAGTCTGTCTTCTCCGCCCTTGGGCTGCTCATCCTCGCCACGCGCGTCCTCGCAGGATGCGAAACCCACACCTTCGGGACCTGTGAAGACAACATTGTGCATTGGTACGACCCGAACACCGGCGAGATCTGCGATCCTCTCGACTGCGGCGGCGGCCGCGCCCCCGTAAAGTACGACGTCCCCGGATGCTATGCGTACACAGGCACCCTCACGCGCCCGACCGAGCCCTCTTTCATGCCCTGCTTCACCAAATCCACCTCTCCCGTGCCCGCCAGTCCCACGGCTGCGACGACGACGTCGACTCCGATCATCCCCACCGCAACCGCCGCCGCCTCCTCCTCCCTCGCATCCTCAGCGAGCTCGAGTTCAGGGGAAAGCCAACCTGTTTCGACCACCAGCAGCGCCTTGTCAACCGCCGCGAGCTCCACGACTTTGACTACTGTGTCGACGACGTCAGCACCTCCTGTGACCACCGGCGCCAGTGCCGGTAACGGCACTACGACGAGCAAAAGCAGCACGACGACGACAATCAGCACCACGAGTGTACCGCCGAACGCCGGGAACATCGTGGGGAGCTCGTGGGCTGCTATGGTTGCGGGAGTCGCTCTGGGGGCTCTTGCTGTTGTCTAAAAACTTATTGTGGCGAGGAAAGCGTGCATTTCTTGTTTTTGGTCAACGTCACAAACGGAGATACTCTCCGAGGGGTGGATGCGTGAGGCAACATGAGTACATGGTAGCGCATAGTAATCTTTAATTTGCTACATCCACAACCACTTTCTGGTCTGATGGCCAAGTTTGCCCAATATCCACTTCGAGAGTCTTATGCCGAAGGCATGATCACAGCCCCTCGGGCAAGTCGTAAAGGTCGTCCGGATCTACTCGAGCGTCAGCATCTCACTTCACACCACCCCCCCAAAAAGTGCCCTTACCCTTCCCAAAATCCCGAATAAACTTCCTCACATCCTCAAACCTCTTCTTTACCTCTCCCACCAGCCCCTCCAACTCCTTTTTGACCTCCTCGTTCCCCCCGAGCCCAGCACCAGCCCTCAGCGCCCTCTCGGCGACCGCAAACCGACTCACCCCGTTAACCACCATCATCTCAAACGGCGTTGTCGTGCTTCCCTCCTCGTCATACCCCGCAATGGTCATCCGCTCCACACCCCCGCGTCCAAACAACAGCCCCTTCAACTCGGTAGCATACCCGTGGTAGTTGAAGATCACCGGCCGGTCGGCCGTGAACAGCTCTTTGAACTTGGCCGTGCTCAAAGCATGCGGGTGCTTCGACTCGGGCGCGAGGATCAGCAAGTCAGTAACGTTGACCACACGGACCTTCAAGCCCGGCGCAAGGGCACGCAGCAGCTCGGCGGCTTTGATGACTTCAAAGGTGACCTCGACGCCGATGCCGACGAGGACAACGTCCGGCTTGTCAGTCTTGTCGACGGATGACGCAAAGGGCCAGATGGAGGCGCCTTGGCGGCAGTGGGCTTCGGCTTCGTCGGGGGTGAGGTAGACTGCTGTGGGCTGCTTGGAGCCGATGATGAGGTTAGTTTTGTTGCGGGATTTGAGGCAGTGGTGGACGGTGGATAGGACGCAGTTTGCGTCTGGAGGGAGGTACACCTGCAATATCTGGGGTTAGTAGAATGGGTTGAAGGTGGGAGGGGGGAGAAGTAAGTACCCTCGCTGCTTCGGGCTTGATGTTCAGCACGGCGCCGATGAACGAGGGGTTCTGGTGGGAGAAGCCGTTGTGTTCCTGCCGTGCCCACGTGGACGTCTCAATGTAGTTGATGGACGGCAGGTCACCGCGCCAGGTGACCTCACGCGCGATCTTGACAAACTTGGAGTACTGCACCATCATGGTGTGGACGATGCCCAGGAAAGACTCGTAGCTGGGGAAGATGGCCGTGCGGCCCGTCAACGTGTATCCCTGCATGAAGCCCTGGCACATGTGCTCCGAGAGCACCTCGACCACACGGCCTCCGCTGGCACGCGAGTACTGGTCCCACTGGAAGTTTCGTGTGGTGTGGTCCAGCACGGCGTCCAGTTTGTTGCTCTCCAGTTCGTCGGGGGAGAATAGCCGGATGGACTTTGGGTTCTCTTGAAACACCTTGTCAAGAAGCCTCCCGGTGACTTTCATGCAGCTCTGGTCCGTTCCCTTGTCTACTCCGAATTGTTTCCAGTCAACCGCCTTGATGTCGATGAGCGGGTCGTATGTCATCTTGATCTGACCGAGCTTCTTCTCGTCCTTGGTGGGGAGCACGCTCAGGATTTCTTCGCCGGGCTTGCCATCTTGGAAAACTTCATGGATCTTGTAACTCGAAAGCCAAGTTTGCAATGCCTTGAGCTGAGTTTCGTCGCTGCCAGCCTTGGGCAGCGGAACTTGGTGAGAGTGGAAAGAACCTTCGATGATCTTGCCCTCGACTTCCTTTGGGCCGGTCCAGCCCTGGTACATGTTAGCACTCTTTGTTCTTTCGATAGTTCTTTCGACATAGGGAATAATCTTGCCTTAGGCGTCCGCAACACCAGCATCGGCCACCGCGGCTTAGCAATCGGTTTTCCGGATCGTGCTGCCTGCTGGATCTTCTTGACCTCGGACACCGCCCACTCCAAAGCGCTCTGGAGCTCGTCGTCAATGTTTTCCATGTCCTCCACAATGCGAACCTGGTAGCCGTAGCCGCTGAACAGGCACAAAATCTCCTTGTCGTCCATGCAACCGAAAATGGTCCGCTCACTGATTTTGAACCCGTTGGCGTGGAGGATAGGAATGACGGCACCCGACTCTCGCGGATCGAGGTACTTGATGGCGTGCCAAGCTCTGGTAGAATCGTGTCATTCACTTCAGCTCGATGGCTCAGGTAAAGCAATGAACTCACGTTGCCGTTGGCCCGGTCTCAGCCTCGCCATCCCCGACGATGCAAGTCACGATGAGATCCGGATTGTCCATGACGGCGCCATATGACACAGCCAGTGCATACCCCAGCTCGCCGCCCTCGTGAATTGAGCCGGGTGTCTCGGCGTTGATGTGGCTGGTTCCCATTAGCCACAGGCGTCAAAGTTCACGGTGTCTATCAAACCAACCTTGGAAATCCTCCCGGCACAGAAAACCGCGTTATGAGGTTCTTCAAACCTTCAGCATTGCGGTCATACTCGCCAGGGTAAAACCTCTCAAGCGAGCCCTCCAGCCAGAGGGCAGCCAAGGCAGCTGGTGCTCCGTGGCCCGGGCCAATCACGTAGATCATGTCGAGATCATGGTTGCGGATGAGCAGGTTGAGGTGCGACCACACCAAGATAAGGCCGGGGCACGTTCCCCAGTGACCTTTGGGGCTTGATCAGAACTCTGGACCAGCTTTATGCGGGAGCTCAGTGTGAACTCACCCAAGAGTCTTGGCTTAATGTGGTCGGGCTTGAGCTCAGTTTCCAACAAGACATTGTCTGCAAGAAAGATCATCGCTGACGCGGTTCAAGTTAGCCTCGGTACTGTTGTGAATTGAGCACCGGGAGAAGAGTTTACCAGCAGCAATGTATTCTGCAGCCCGCTGGAAGGCGCTGAGTGATTGCCTGTCATGGCTGGGGAGACGGTTTTGCTGGACCTGCGCGGCCAGTTCCAACAGGCTGTCTGGGAGATGCGAAGGCAGGGGAGGAGGGTTAGACACGGGAATATGCTCGCCGGGCATTGTGAAATACTTCAAGTTGCAGTAACGAAGAAGAAACGAGATGTGCGATAAGGGGAGACTTGTGTGTCATGCAACTGGAGAGAGAAGTGCGCGACGCTAGAGGGGAACGGTCGTTGAGGAAGCAAAGTTAGCAAATAGCGCGTCCCCTTTTTCGGCTCTCTCTGTTGTGGGTGTTCTGTCCAGTCCTTGGAATCCAGCCTGCACTCCAAAGCCTGAAAACGTCACGGCCGGATGACGTCGATCGACAGGAGCCCCATATATTCGGCCCCACATCTCCGGCCCGCTCCGGAAGCTTCGGCTCCACCTCGCCGGAACCCGGCACCGGTCCCGCCCAGAGCAGAAAAGGGCAGTCCCGATTACAGAGCCACAATTCTGACCTGTCATCTGGTGCTCAGGTCAAGTTCCAGAGTCAAGACCGCCCGGGGTTTTTCACACACATCACCGATTTGGCGATATTCCCACCACCCACCTACCCAACTTTTATTTCTTACAACAACAGCAACCGCGGAAAACCTTCCAATTTGCCTGCTGATTTTGACAGGTTGATCGACTCTATCTTTTTGCAGCCAATTCAGCGGCCTTGGCAGCTCTTCTTACAGTAAATGCGACAGCCAGACCCACGATCTGCCTGCGCAACTGCCTCCCCGGGCAGTTTGAGATTGCCTGTGCCACAGCTTTTTGTCAATGCATGTGCGACTTCTTCTGCGGCTCTTTCTCACGACATCAAGACTAAGATGGCTAATCAACGGTCTCTCTCTCCTCACGAGCTCCTTGAAGCCCAGGACCCTCCCCACCCCATCATTGATGACAACGCTGAAGGCTTGGAAGATATCGAGCTTCCTGCCTGGGTCACCTTTCTGATATACCAGGTTCAGTCCAACGGCATCACGTTCGAAGATCCCATGGCCTTCATCTCAGCCAAGGCCAACAAGCAGACTTTCAGTATCGTGCCAGCCATCATTGCCCAGAGCCATAACAGCAGTGGCAGTGGCATCCTTTGCAAGAATCTTGCCTGTGGCAAGCGCCACCCGTATCAGCCCCAACATCCATATCACAATTTCTGCAAGCAACACCATGCCGGCGGCATGGACGCGTGCTTTCTAGCGCACCCAGAGCTCAAGACAGCGTTCAAAAAACGCCTCCAGGGCAAGAACAACGCCAACAACACCAAGAACAATCGACAACTCCCCAACGTCTGGTGATGATGATGGACATCATCAACAACAACGTGGGATTTCGCCAATGAGGTTGCCGCAATCTTCCCGTTCTTTAACCGTGGGCTCCCGGCGATGACGCCCACCACGGTTGTCTCTCAAGTCCCAGCGATAAGGCGGGTTTTCGAGAATGAAGTTTCGCGTCAATTAAGCTCTAAATGATAGCTCAGGTACTTTATCAAAAGCCAACAAAAGCAACCTAGAAAGGAAACCCCTCAGGGACCTCACTTCCGGACGGTAACATGCCTAGGATCAACGTGCATTCCAGTGTCATGCAACTCGTCTCATCCTCACTCAAACGACCATGCCAACAATCTCTGCCACCGCATGCTTACTGAGGAGTGCAGTAGTAAACGCTGCTGCACGTGCTGGCCCACTCAGGGCCACTGGCGCCATAGAGCTTGTGGCCGTCGTCCTTGTAGCAATTCCAGTTCTTGTAGCCGTTGGAGCCCCAGCTGCATCAGAAGAGGGTTAGCGCAGCACGAACTTGCAAGATGGGGGTGTGGCAGTGACTTACCCAGCCCACGAGTACAGAGCCCGAGATTGAGCATCCGAGTCGATGTGAGCGGTGAAGGTGACGCCCGTGGGAAAGGTGCATTTCGGGGTGCCCGACTCCCAATAGACGTAGTCGTCCGCTTTGACGGTGCACACGTTGTTGGTGGCGGGGGTCTCTCCGTTGTGGGACTGGGCGCTGGCCGCGTAGTACTGTTGGCAAGACGCTGTGAGTGGACTGGTGTCTAAGCAGATGAGAAAGATTCTTTAAGAAGCTTACGGCGATTGTCGAGTAGTGCTTGTCGGGAGTGCAGCACGACACGGAGCTTCTGCAGTTGACGAGGTAGATCATCTCAGTGTCCCGCTTCGCGAGCGAGCCGCCCTCGTCGATGGAAACCACCTCAACGGGAGTCGCGCTGGCGAGGGCCAGCAGAAAAGAGAGGACAGCGACGGTCTTCATTTTGGTGGTTAGGATGCAGTCGGCTTAATCCAGGGAGGCGGAGGGCTGGGATGCTGCTGTTGTCGTGCAGAATTCGGTATCCCATCCTCGACTAACAACTCACGTTATATATTTTCTCGCTCCCGCCTCCCCAGGCCGCCCTTCGGTTCTCGCTACATATCTGGCATAGACTGAATGCTGCGTTCTGGAGTAAGCCATTTCCGCATGCGGAATGCCTCCCCCAGCATCCCGCGTGACCATTGGCTGAGAACCGACGTTTCGCGAGGTCCATAAGCTCGATAAGTAGCTTTTGCAACATGGGACCCGTACAACTGCATTCCATGATCCATGGTTGGTGCTGTAAAACGGCTGCCTGACAAAGAGGGTCGCGTTAGGTGGCATTGGATGCTCACGTCACGCAGCGCATCTGCGGCATCTCACACAGCCCTCGTTAGCGCTCAGCCCTATGCTGCCAACACAGGGGATTGGGTGCCGGGTTACCGGCTTAAACTTCTCAACTCACTGTGACAAAAGACCCCTTAACCGAGGGGTCAACTCCCCGGGACGGTAAGTGGGTAGGATCGTGTCGTAGTTCCGGAAACAACTCGGCCAGACGCCCGTCTCGGCGCCTGTGCTCGCGAATCCAGGCTCAGAGTTCTCCACCCTCGCTGACGATTTAATCTGCCGGTAAGCTGATATGGCTACCTACCTACCTGCTTCAGTAATAAGTCCATTTTTGGCATCTCATCGCCGAGAGAAGAAAGAAAGAGGCAGCTGTGCCAATGGGATTCTTGTTCCGCAAAGCCAGGTCGGACATCCAGAGGCTGCATGAGAGAAAACAAGTGGAGCGTGGAGCTGTGATGATGGCCGGAAGGTTTTGGCCGGGAAATTCCAAGCCCACAAGCGATAGAAGGAAAGTCGATGGGGCGCCGGGCGGTCTGGCTTCGGCAGTCAAAACAGCAACGCTAAATCTTAAAAACTTGGGCGGTGGCGGGTGACCGACGGGAACAAGTGTTTGCGGGCCCTCGTTTGGTTGGCCGCTAGGAGTGCCCACCAGGAGTGCCCACCAGGAGTGCCCACCAGGAGTGCCCACCACAACCACATTTGCGCATAAGAGTTCTCTGTCTGTTCAAAAACTCGGGGGTCCAGAACTGGTAGCTGTGAAGACAAGAAACCGCATCCCTTGAACGATAATGAAGACCAAAATCCGTCGCCATTTCCGGGAGGGCGAGAACGCGAAGATGGGCCCGCCTGGCCTTTGCAATTCTTGTTAATATTCACCAACCAAACGCGTTTCATCCCTTCTCTGTAGCGTCTTGGCAGGTCGCAAGGCGCACTCCGCCGTACCCACACGATCCGCACGGGAGCGTGGGATCGCTAGTGTGCCGGCGATCTTGCGCTTGGGCAAGATCTGGCCAGTCGCTGCTGGTGCCACCAATCATCTCGAAAGTGCTGAAGCTCCCTTTTCGGCTAGCCAACCTTTCCCTGACTCGCCTGGGCTTAACGACGCCACGTGAGGGGCCAAAAGCCCCGGAAGGATGCAGAACCCATCCACCCACCACCCACATCCCAGTCCTCTCCCCCATTGAAATCAAATGAGGCCTTGCGCCGGCCGATCGCGGGATGGCCCTTAGCGCCGTGTTGTGCCAAAAATCTCCGGCACTGTCTACGAAAAGTGCCTGGATTGAACGAGTGTGGTCATGCCAGCAAAAGCGAAGGCGCTGGATTGGGTGCTGACGGTATTTGAGCCTGGCGCAGGGCTATTCCGTCCCACGAATGCGCAGATCCAGCCAGGCGGAGAGCTAAAAATGACGGGTAGGTGGAGCTACCAGGCACAAGACCAGCTGAGGGGCGACGGCGGCGATCTCGCCCAAGGCCGGTGTAAATCTCGGCTCTCTGCCTCGACCCAGTGTGTGCTGCCCAGCCTGCCCTCCTGCTTCAGCTCGAGCTCAGCTGCTTGCGCCGACCCACTCGTCAATCGTTAGCCGGACGCGCTATTGCCGACACACGCAACCGAATTCAAAAGAGGTGATTGGCTGGCTCACCGTAGATGTGGAGGCTTTGGTTTATTGAAGGAGTTCCTTGCCCCTGACAATGAATGATATGTGTATTTAGATGATTCTCTCCCTTCGTTGGTTCTCGTGCTCGACCGGTTACCTCAGGTATTGTTGTCTCTTTGTTGAGACGTCCCTTCGTTCTTTGGGTTCTTCCCATCGTTGGCTTCTCTAGTCACAAACCTTTACATACCTAATCAACATGGGTCAAGGACCCTCAAACCCCTACAACGCACAGGTGGCTGGCAATGTCGGGCTCAGTCCACGGGACCAGGTTGCAGCAAATCCCTACAACGCACAATGCGTACTCGATCAATGCCTGGATCAGGTGGTTGGCAATGTCGATCTCAATCCAAGCGACCAGGTTGCAGCATGCAATTCTTTGTTTGGGACGCCTGTGGTTGTCGCGTCGTAAGTCGTTCCGTGGTTGTTGTGAGCTGTGCCCTCGCCGACGGTAAAGCTAACTTATGACAAGGACTGCCCCTGCCAGCATCGTCGTGTCAACTACTACAATCACTGTCCCATACACCGACATCATCGTCTCCACCAGCACGGCTTTCTCAACCGTCGACGAGACTTTGACTTCGTCCATCCAGGTGTTCGAAACCGTGACCGATTTCACCGCGACTAGTGTCTCAACAGTGACGACTCAAGCAACTGCTCCGGCGGTCACCTACCTGAAGAAGCGCGGTCCAAAGAGGAAGCGCTGTAAGGTCAAGTCCACCCAGACATCAACAAGCACTCCTTCAGAGCCCTCACTGGATTCCACCACCGTCTCGGCATCCTCAGCACCATCGACTACTTCTTCGCCTGCGCCGCTATTCCCCATCGCGTCTCAATGTCTCAACCTCGAACAGTACTCGTCAGCGTGCAGTTGTATATGGGCAGTAAGCGGTACAACCATTCAGACGTACCAGGACCCCGCCTCTACCTCCGTCGTCAGCGAGACTATCACCAGCACTGCCACCCCCTCCGTCTCCACGTCCATAGTTACCGTCATCGTGACTGAAAGTGTCACCAGCCTTGTCACCACCACGGCCACAACGACGGTAGGAGGGATCCAAGATGCCACCACGACAGTTACGAGTACCACCACGCCGTTCGCCGCAACCCAGACAGCACACTTGCGCACCGTCCCGCTGAACAGGCTCATCACCGTCTCCGGCCAGTACGTACAGTACGACTACTCCAACACTGGCATCGGCGCCACCTTGGAAGTTGTCACCGCAACCGGCCGGGTAAACCTGGTCGGCCAACCCAGCATCACGCTTTGGGTGCGCACGCCCACCGTCAATTACGGCGTCTTGTGGTTTCAAGCAGCATCTGGCGCGACTGCCTCTGATCAAGCTGTCACTTGCTTCCCCGACAGCTCGGGCAGTTTAACCTGCGCCGCGACTGGAGGAGCCTTCAATACCGTCTTTTCATGTGGTGCGTACATGTATCTAGGTCGCTCAACCTGGACGCAAGCCGGGTGCACCAAGGTCACCTTCAAGCTGAGTACAACTTGATGGGTATGCCCGCGCCTGTTTGGTTTGAGTACCTTTAATGAGCCGGGGTGCCAGCTGTGTGGTCCGGAGGTTTCAAGCTTGCATGCCTGGGATTTTGTTTTTCTGCTTTTCCGTTCACTGAGCTTGGCTCAGGCTGTAATTAGTAGTTGAAACACGCATGGGCTCGTCATTTTTCCACAAACCTTGTTTTCGACACCAGTCAAACGTTGGACGTTATTGAGCACGATCAGAGCCCACGCGCCCTGCGCGTGGTCCTTGCCTTCCTTGTCTACGCAGACCAGGACACTTGTCTGTTTGTTGAATATTGATACCTTGCGTGGCTGCTGGTGAGATATCAGCCTGCGAACTCGGGTTTCCTCCCCTGCGCCCTAGGGTGCGCATTGGTCTGTGCATCCAGCGCCCATTCTCCATTCCAGCGCCGATGCGACTCTCAATGCTGCCTCAATCCATTCCTCCACACCAGTGACACCACCAGCAACCACAAAGGTAGGAGAATACCACTTCCGCGCTCTTGGAGTGTCCCAGTTGAAGCGCGATGTATGACAGACAAGAAGAACTCGATAATCTTGTATGGGACAAGAACGATGAGGAATCGGACAAGTCGCTGAAACAAATGCGTCTCAAAACGACATGCCGCGGGGTGGAACGTCTCACCGAACATCGGTTTGGGAAGGGGACAGCCCTCGTATCCCCTCTGATTGTTGGCGGCTTCAACATTCTGTACCGAATACATCTTGCAGAAACCTCCGGTCCGGATATCTTGGTCCGACTTCCTTGCCCCAGCCTGGTCCAGTTTCCGGGTGAAAAGACCTTCCAAGAGGCTGCTACGGCAAAGTACATCGCGGAAAACACACAAATTCCCATTCCTCAGCACTTCTTTTACGGTCAAGACACCACCTTGGGACCATTCGTCATTCTCCAATACGTGGAGAGCCGCTGGAGTATGTCAGCACGATTGACGACACCCAACGACGACCCGAGCGTGGTGCATCGTCTCAACCCAGATGTGGACGAAACCGCGCTCCAGAACCTCTGGAGCAAGGCAGCAAGCTGTCTTGTGCAGCTCTCCCACCTCAAGTTTCCCCGCATCGGATCCCTGGTTGAGGTCGAGGGCGATGGCAACGTCAAGGGTTCCTACTCGATCGCCGGGCGGCCCATCACCCACAACATGACCGACATGATCCGACTCGCCAACATCCCGCGCTGTGTCTTGCCTCCCGAGGGCACGACGTACGGCACAGCTGATGAATGGTATGTCGTGCTGGCGGAGATGCACCTGGCGCAGCTGGTCTTCCAGCACAACGACGCGGTGGAGTCGGCCGACGACTGCCGGAACAAGTTCGTCGCGCGCCAGATTTTCCGACGGTTGGCCAAGGAAGGGAAATTGTCTTCATTTGGGTTTGCCGAGGATGACTGGTCCGCTCAGGCAGCGGAGACCTCCCGCCCTGCGACTCTCTCGCCGGCCCCGAACGGGTCAGGCGCATTCCGGCTCTGGGGCGACGACCTGCGGGCGGGAAATATGCTGCTAAGCGAGGCCGACGACCTCGTTGCGGTTATTGACTGGGAATTTGCATACGCTGCACCAACACAATTCGCTCTCGACCCGCCTTGGTGGCTGCTTCTTGACCTGGCGGAAACCTGGCCGTCTGGCATTGACGACTGGACGCGGATCTACGAGGCGCGCGTCAAAACGTGGCTCGCTGCCATGGAACAAGCCGAGGGTAGTCTGCCAGAGAATGGAGCGGGCCATCGAGATGCTTTGCCGGCCCCGTTGTCCACGTACATGCGGGAGAGCTGGGAGACGGGCCAGTTCTGGCTTAGCTATGGCGCGAGGAAGAGCTGGGCATTCGACATGGCGTATTGGAAATTCTTGGACGAGCGGCTCTTTGGCGAGCGAGAGGCCGGTGTGTTGAAACAGGACTTGTGGAAGACGAGAGTGCACCTGTTGACGGACCAAGAGAGGGCCGCGCTGGAGCCGTTTGTGGAGAGAAAGATGAGAGAGTCGCAAAACCGGACCATTGTGGACTGGGACTCGGAGGAAGCAAAGAATCGGTTGTCCAATGTCTTGTTTGAGTGAAACAATAACGTGCATGATAAGCGAGCCGATAATGTAAGCGAGCCGATAATTTCGTACGCGACGCGTCCTCTCTCTACTTAACATCACTTTTTTTCTACAACTCG
>OUNM011282163.1_pt1 | contig 25408 bp, 26 predicted proteins | sample 1769961 | NCBI WGS metagenome assembly OUNM01 (sample SAMEA3914820, study PRJEB12502) | metagenome | biome: forest; material: soil | place: USA | collected 2012-03-12 | depth 0.3 m | reverse complement strand
GACGTTGCGGAGAAAGGAGGTGGCGTCGGCGTAGCGGCGGAAGAAGTAGAGTTCTTCTGCTGCGTGGAGGAGGGCTTGGGCGTGGGGTTTTGGGAAGGGGGGTGGGGTTGGATCTGATGGTGATGAGGAGGAGGAGGAGGAGGAGGAGGAGGAGGGGAGGGGGGTTGTTCTGTAGAGCTGGTGGTTGTTTTTGTTAGTTTGTTGTTCATTTTGGTGTTGTTATTGGTGGTGGAGTTGGTGGTATTGAGGTAGGTTGTGACTGTTGGGGGGTTGTGTTTGGCTGGGGTACGAAAGGGGAGGGGAGGGAACGGAGTGAAGGTGAAGAATGGAATGAAGAAAAGGATGGGGAGAGACATACATCGCCGTTCTCGACCTTGGGCCGGTAGGATTGCTTGAGGGACTGGAAGGCTTCTTCGGAGAGGGCGGTGCGGTCGGCGCGCGTGGGGACGAACTCGGTCGTTGGGCCGCCGCCGCCGCGTGTGGTGTTGCTGCTGGGAGGCAGGGCCTCTTCGGGCTCCGAGTCGGAGAGATTGAGGGCGAGGAGGAGGAGGTCGGGGTCTGGTTGGTCTGTGGCCATGTTGGAATTCTGGGTGGGTTTGAATGTGTGATTCAGATGAACGGGTGCGGAGTGGTGAGCTGAGATTTTCACTCGATGATGTCCTCGTTTCTTTTGTGGTCTGTCGAATATTCGGGATTTGGTTGGTGTTTGGATTTCTAAATGTAAATTATTCGGGTGGTGCGAAGAAGAAGCTGTCGGTGACAAACCGGATCGGAAAACACCGAGTCTTGAAAGAGACGATGCGTGGTTGAGTCGGCCGGTGCGGAGTCGCTCCAAACGGGGCTTCGGTGCCGTGGCCGGGGCCGGGTTTCAACACTCGGCCCCCAACCGCCTCCACCTCGATCCAACGCCGGTCTGTGAAAGTCATTTTTGTCCTCACAATAATTCGGTTTTGACGAGATTTGACTCTCTTCACTTTTATATTCCAAAACACAAAGCAGCCCTTCATGGACGACGTGCTCAACCGGCTGGTCGACAAGACCTGGGCCAAGTTCCTCGAGACACCCCAAGACACGCGGTTCCGTGAGTGTTTGACGAGCCTTTCTTCAGGGTCGCTACCATATCACTAACCACTGTAACAGTAATCGGCATTGCCGGCATCCCCGGCTCCGGTACTCCCCCCCCCTGCCCCCCTCACTCTCCACCTCACTCACCCCCGTGACCCTCCCAGGCAAAACAACCCTCTCCATCCGCCTCACAGCAGCCCTCAACGCCCGCCACGCCACCCTCTTCCCCCCCCCCCCCCCCCCAGCCGCTCTCATTCCCATGGACGGCTTCCACTACACGCGCGCCCAGCTCGACGCCATGCCCGACCCGGCAACAGCCCACGCCCGCCGTGGCGCCGAGTTCACCTTTGACGGCGAGGCCTTCTACCAGCTCGTCAAGCGCCTCAAGGAGCCGCTGACGCCCGCCTCGCCGCCCGTGCTTGCCCCGTCGTTTGATCATGCTGTGAAGGATCCTAGAGAGGATGATATTGTTGTGGAGAGGACGCAGAGAATTGTGGTGCTGGAGGGGAATTGTGCGTCCCTTTCCCCTCTAACATAACAACCCTTTCAACACTCCAAGCTGACAAAACAAAAACACAGACATCCTCCTCACCCAACCCCCCTGGTCCCTTGCACACCCCCTCCTCTCCCACAAGATCTTTGTCTCGGTCCCGCCCGCGGTTGCGCGCACCCGGCTTGCGGCACGACACCTTGCCACAGGGCTGGCGACGACGCTGCTTGAGGGTGACCGTCGCGCGGTGGAGAATGACCTGCCCAATGGCGAGGTTATCACGCGGCTGCTTAGGGTGGAGGAGGTGGATGATGTGGTGGAGAGTTTGGAGGAGGGGGGGTGGGCTTGTTAACCAGTCGTAGAGCAGTATATCACAGCGCAGACACAGGCGAGAGAGAGACAAGTGTATGTGATGAGTGCAGTGGAGGTTGTCTTCGCGATTACAGAATACATCTATCCTCTATCGATGCCCGGGGGCCTCGCCCCGCCCAAGCCGACCAAGCAAGTCTATGTCTCGCCGCCCATGCCACTTCAAAAAAACGCAAGAGGAGCGGAGTCAAAGCCAGACCAGACTCTTCCCCCATCGCAAACACGGGGTATATCCCGGACTCCGCAAGCCAAAACGAAGGGAAAAAATACCCCAGCCCCTGTATGGTATACAGACAGACAAGCGAGGGAACCAAAAATAAGATCAACCGGGACGCCATGCTCCAGAGAGGAAATAGAAATAAAAGACCAAACTGTCACCGTCGCTCCGCTCTATGCCGCCGTTTTTGATGAACCCTCTTTTCCGAAACCGGCCCGGGAGGGGGCTGGCAGAAAGACAAGCCAGGCCCCCGCCCGAGAGATGCAAGAAGGAAATGCCGTGTTATAAGCGTGGTGCTTCGTTCAGTCGTTGAAGCGCGCGCCCATGTTTGTTGCCTCGGGTGCGCGACGCTTTCGTTTGCTTTGCTGCTGTCCCGTTATTTCCTCCGAAATTATCGGCGTCGATGCCGCTGATGGTGGTGGTGGTGGTGGTGGTGGTGAGTGTGAGGGCAATCAGACGGCGACGGCGGCGGCCAGGCCGATATTGACGGCCTGCGCCTGCAGCATCATCATCTTCTCGCGCTCGCGCTCCTCGGCAAACACGCGGCGGCTCATGGCCAGCACGGCCTCGAAGCCCTCCTTGCCCTTGACGGCGTTCTCATGAAACCGGCTGACGAGCGTGTCCTCGATGCGGTTCTTGATGCGCTGCCAGCCGCCGCACAGCGCCGTGATCTGCGCGGCCTGCTCGAAGCGCGTCTGGTGGTCGTTGAGCGGGCGGTAGACGACCGTCTCCTGCACGCTGATGAGGTTGCTCAGCGTCAGGTTGGCCGACACCATCGTCACCGTCTTGCTGCGCGGGTCGACGTACGACGTCTCAAACACCTGCGACTCGTCGATGCTGCCGCCGAGCAGGCTCTTGAGCCAGTCCGGCGCGCTCTGCCGGCAGGTGATGAGACGCTCGGTGCGGAGGATGCCCGTGTCGGGGTCGACGGAGCGGCTGACCGTGTCGACGGCGATGACGTGGGTGGATTTCTGGTTCCATGGGCAGTACTTGCGCCAGTTGGCGGTCGATACCTCCTCCCAGGAGTAGTTGAACGTCTCCGAGTTGGAGAAGACCTTCATTTTCTGTGTGTGTGGTGGTCGAGTGAGGGTGTGGGTGGATGTGAGGGGCTTGTCGTCGGTCTGCTCGACTCGGCCGGATCTCCGGTTGCGGTCGCGAGGTTTGTCGGCAGCGACGCGGAATGATCGGCAATTCAAAACCCTGGAGCGGTCGGGTAGAGGTGGTTGCAGAAAAAAGGCACGGAATGGGCCTTTGGATCGCCTGGTATTTTTTTGTGGTTTTCTAGAGATGGAAGGAAAGCGAATGGAGGTCGCTGCGGCACATGCAAGAATGAGGGTTTCCAACAGGCAAAGGCAGCCCGCGAGGGGGGTTCGGCTGAGTCTTTTTAGAGGCAGTTTTTTTGGCGATTGGGTGCACGCGAATTCTTATCGGAAAGGCGTGGCGACACCGCCTGGCCTCGCTGACTGCGGTTAGCCTCTTAGCTCACCGTGCAGGGTCTGCGCTGCTTCGGGCTAGAGCGTGGGGCAGGCAGGAAAAGTTTTCGGGTGAAGCAGGGATCGCGGGGGGCCTGGTCTGGGCGCCAGAGGGGCGCCAGAGGGCCTGGCGGCCCAATCGGAGAACGGACGAGTCCAGAACGCAGGTGAAACGGGAGTCGGCGCTGCCGTTTGACCCCATTCTGCCATTTTTGCCATCGCCGTCGCTGACTTCATCGCTGCGGCCGCCGCCCTGGCCCTGTGCGTCACCGCCACGCCGGGCCATTCCGGCTTTTCATCATTTTCATCATCCATTTTGACACTCACTCCTTCATTCGGCCGGCGGCAAACGGAACGACGTTATTACTAACATCATCGTATACGGAATCCCCGAACCCCCGAAACACACCCCACGCGAGCATTCCCCAGACTCGGACTCGGCCTGGGGAGTCGAAATGGACGACGGCCCGGACCGTTGGAGAGCTGGTCCCTGCACGTGCTCGGCCCAGCGGGCACCCCTCGGCACTCGGGGCAGGCGGTCCCGGGCCCGGCTCTGCCACGGCGTCCAGACTTGACAGTCCATCGAATTGGATTGAGTGAAGATACACACAGAGCTAGCCACATCTGCGTTTCCCCGCGCCGCCAGCTTCACGCCGTCGGTGTCGTGGCGCTTAGAAGTCGTCTCCACGGCTAATGACCTCCTTGACGGTCGGCCGGATGAGGACGGTCTGTGGGGAGTTAGCGGGGCACCCGTCTCTGCCGATGCCGGCCCACTCACATGCTCGAACTGGGCCGTGTAGGAGCCCTTTTTGTCGACCAGCGGCGGGTACGACTCGACGATGCCGTTTGCTACGAGGTTGTTCAACTGCGAGTCAACCATCAGCATGCCAGCTCATCTCCCTCTTCCCATTCCCGCCACAACGTACCCCGAGCAGGTACTTGTCCTGTCCCAGGCGGTCCAGGTACCGGCGGCACCACGGGAGGGTGCCAAAGTTCTTGTTGATGACGCTCAGCAGCGCCTTGGCCGAGCTCAGGCGCAGGTCGACCTTGGGCGCGTCCATGCGCTTGGCGTAGTGCGACACCTCGCCCTCCTCGTACACGACGCCGTTGCCCGTGCTGCCAAACGTCTCGATGGCGAACACGTCGCCCTCCTCCATCTTGGTGTTGTTGTTGCTCTTGACGATGGGCACGCTCTTGGTGCCGTGGATGTTGTACGGCAGGATCGTGTGCCCGTTGAGGTTGCGGATCGACTTGACCGGGTACGTCGTGCCGTTGATCTCGACCTCGTAGCTCTCCATGACCTCCTGGATCACGCCGCCGATCTCGCCGAGCCGCGCGTCGATGCCCGCCTCCTTGATGCCCGCGTTGGTGGCCGCCTTGACGGCCTCGAGGAGCGGGTCGTACCGCGGGTTGAAGGCCAGGGTGAAGGCGCTGTCGACGATGTTGCCGTTGACGTGCACGCCGATGTCGACCTTGAGCACGTCGTCCTGCTGCAGCACCATCTTGTTGCCCGCGTTGGGCGTGTAGTGCGCCGCGCAGTGGTTGAGGCTGAGGCCCGTGGGGAAGCCCATGCCGGCGATCAGGGCATCGCCCTCCTCGAGGCCCTGGTGGCCGACTAGGGCGCGCACCGAGTCCTCGATGCCGTTGGCGATCTCGGTCAGCGTCTGACCAGGCTTGATGTTCTTCTGCGCCCACTGGCGGGCCTGCCGGTGCGCCTCGGCGCCGTGGCGGTAGTCGTTGAGGAACTCGCTCTTGAGGTTGTCGAGGTGGCGCTTCTCCTCGTTGGTCGTGCGGTAGGCGTTGTCGTTGACGTAGGGGACCTCCTCGCCCTTGGGATACACCTTGTCCGGGAACAGCTGCGAGATCAGCACGCGTGGGGGGTCCGACTGCTGGGTCGGGTTCTTCTTCTTCTTCTTTGGCTTTCTCTTCTTCTTCTTCTTGGCGGCGCCGGAACCTGCGGCCTGGGCAGCGTCGTCGGCCTCGTCCTCGGAGTCGTCGCTGTTGTTGCCATCGTTGAGGTTTCCGTTGCTCGCAGGTGTCGCATCGGGCTTGGGCTTGCTGCCGGCGTCCTCGACTGTGCAGTCAGCGACGTCAGCGATCCTGCACAGTGTTATTGGCACTCTGGATTCTTGGGCACCCACCGCTCAGCTTGCCGAGTTCGGCTGTCGGGACTTGCGCAGCCATTTTGTCTGATGCTGCGGGAAAGAACTGCAGACTGCACACTTAATGTGTTTTTCAGAAGACCGAGTTCACCAAGCAGTAACAAGCTGATGCTTCCGGCGCTGCCCCACCAATCCGGCGACACTTTTGGGCCACACCCGCGGGGCATTGTGGCGCCCAAAACGGTGCGAGTGGGGTCTGCAGCGTGCGATAACAGGCTTGGCGAGAGCTCAAGCCACACGCAGCTTTCAGTCTCGACCATCAATTCCGTCACACGACCGCTGGGCAAAAGTGGGCTCCTCTCATCCCAAGTTGCGTCCAGCTTCAACACCGGTTTTACTCACATCGCCTTCGCATCACCACCACACCGTCTCTAGACAATGTGACAAGCCATCGGGATGCGGCATGCCACTCCGCTACAATTGCATCAACGCGGCCCTGCCCGCCCAACTCTCCCAACTCGCTCCGCGCACGACGACACCATGGACCTGTCGCCGGTCCTTCCACGCCTCCCCGCGCACCTCCCGACTTGAGAGCCAGGCGAGCACCGCCAACCACTATGAGACGCTCAACGTTCACCCCACGGCCTCCCCGGCAGAGATCAAAAAGTCAGCCTCTCTCCTCTCCTCCTGTCCCTCCCAATCCCTCCGCTAACTCCCGCCGACCTCAGATCCTTCTACCACCTCTCCAAGCGCCACCACCCCGACCACAACCCCTCCGACCCCCACGCCCCAACCCGCTTCATGCACATCAGCGAAGCCTACTCCGTCCTCAGCCACGCCGACAAGCGCGCCCGCTACGACGCCGACGTGATGCGCCGCCAGCACCCGCACTACCACCACACCCCGTCTGGCTCCTACCACAGCACGGGCCCCGCAGGCGGCCGCCCGGCGTCAGGCCTCTCCCGCCGCCGCGGACCCTCCACCACCTTCACGGGCCCCCCGCCCTCCTTCTACCGCTCCGGCGGCTGGGGCGCCCACGGCGCCAAGCGCCGCGCCGCCCACGAGGAGACCACGGGGTGGTACGGCACCGCTTCCCACTCACATCCACCTTCACCACCACCACCAGGAGGTTCAGGCCCACCACCACCAGGAGGCCCATCCCCAAACAACACAGGAGGCATGGGCCCCGGCCAATCCCCCCACCCCAGCCACGACGAAGAAGTCCCACACTTCGACCGCCAAGCGCACGAGCGTTCAGCACAAAGACGGTCTGACGACCGTCGCGCCCACCGCAGCGCACAGAAGATGGGCGTGGACATTGACCGGCCCGAGTCGCAGACCAACATGAGCTTTTTCGCGGTCGCGGCCATTTTGGCCGTGGTGGTGGCTTTGCCGCTTGCGCTGCAGAGTGTTGGGCCTGGGGGGGTTAGTAATTTCTCTGCCAAGGAGAAGGAGAAGGAGGAGAAGGTGGGCAAGGAGGGTGGGAAGGAGAAGGGGAGGTGAGATGGGGATGGGATGGGAGATTGGGTGGATGGATGGGTTGGTTTGATGTTCAACTACTGTAAAACACGATACAGAGCACATAGGCACACGCAAGCCAAACACGGAACCGGCGAGCAATGGACGCGCTGCTTGAAAGTCCCTACTATACAGTTACAGTGCAACATGACATGGTCCCACGCACACAAAACCTCTAATAGACGGATACGCTTCTGCTTGATTGTGAGAGCCGTGTTTCATTTCAACGATGCAACCCAACCCTCTCCGCTTCCAATCTCCTCCGCACTGTGTCTGCCAGGGTCGAGCAGCTTACGACTCAAAGGTGAAGCTGGTGCCGACCTGCTAGGGAGTTAGTAGCTGCAGAGATGGGCTGTTGAAGAGAACATAGGGGACTCGCCTTGTGGGTGGCCTGGTCGAGCTTCTGGGTATCAAACGAGGCACCGACGCCGAGGGTGACGCCCTCGCGGAGGAGCACGTTGTAGGCGACGGCGGCGACGCCGCGGTCGTTGATCTTGGCCTGTTTCGTCTGCGTGAGCACATGCTGCTGCTGAACGGTGAGGAAAAGAGAAATACCTTGACAAACGAGACGGGGTCCAGGCGGTACTTGGCGGCGACCTCGAGGCCGACCGTGTTGCCGCTCTTGGAGTTCCAGGTGGCCTTGGAGCCGGCCTCGACCTGGCTGTTGACCTTGTGGTAGTAGCTGGCGGCGAAGACGCTCAGGTTGTCGGTGGCGGTGATGGCGGCGGTGTAGGCCGGGGCCTGGTAGCCGACGGCGGCCGAGTAGCCCGTGATCTTGGCCTTCTGGACGTCGTAGCCGGCCGAGGCGCCCGCGAGGAAGCCCTCGTGGCCGACGATGGCGTCGATGCTGGCGGTGGGGCCCTTGAGCAGGTCGAAGAAGGCGCGGCCGTGGAAGTTGGGCTGCTTGAAGTGCAGGTTGAACTTGGCGCCGCGGGCCTGGGTGGCCGGCAGGAAGCTGAAGACGCCCTCGGCCTTGAGGCCCTTGGCCAGGTTGTCGGCCATCTCGATCTTGGTCTCGAGCGTGTTGGCCGTGTTCCAGGTCTGCGTGAGGGTCAAGCCTGCGCGTGTCCATCCCGTTAGCACCTGTGCCGGTCCGCGCGTGCTGAGCACCACCGTCCACTAGACGGGGGCGCCGTGGAGCCGGGGGCCCCGGATATGCGCCAGCTGGAGCTGTCCGTTGGCCGGAGCCGGCTGCGGGGTCCACCGGGGCCGCGCCGAGCGCGATTTGGAGTTGCGGTGGGAGCGGTGGGAGCGATGGGAGCGATGGGAGCGGTGGGATGTACCATTGGGCTTGTCAAGGTATTTGCCCTCGATCTGGTCGGCGCAGAGAGAGTCATTAGCATCCCCGTCTGACAAGTCGGGCAGCCCTTGTCGGGCTTGTTTGCACGTACCGTGCCGGAGGTGGCATTGTCGTGGCTGCTCTTGCCAGTGACCTTGAAGGCGACATTGTTGGGGGTGTTGCTCTTGACCTCGAGGGTGCCGGCCGACAGGTGGTAGAAATCCTTGTTGAGGAGCTGGAGGGGCACTGTCAGTCGATGATGCTAAGGCGGTGGGGGGGGAGCTCGTCGGGGAAATGGCGCTTGTCCGCGCACACCCGCACACCGATGCAGGGTCCCCGAGCTGCTGGGCGTCATTTCGCACGTACATCGTTCGCCGCCTTGGAGATATCCTGGAAAGCTGGGACAGACATTTTGGCTGTGGTTGCGAGGGGTACGGCTGCAGAAGATTGGGTTGGTGTGGTGGTGGGTGGAAGATGTTTGTGGAGGTGAGCGATGATCGAATGCGTTCCTTGTTGCTTGGGGGATTTGTTGAGCCCGCGATGTTACGAGAATTTCCTCGAGCGCTGTGATTGGCGCGTCGGCAACAGTTGTCCATGCAGAGCTCCGGGCCAGTGATGTGCTTTGCTTGCGGAACCACGTGGGGGCGATGCAGGGACTGCAACCCTAACCCGGGACTCATATTCAGGGTCCATCTGATTTCACCCAGAGATTCACCATCACCACTTCACTCTTCAACAGATTATTTCGGACTGCATTTTTGTACAAGCATTTCAATATCACCGTCTTTTATTCAAGATACGGCCAGGCAAGATTGACGAGTCCGTTCCATTCTATGTACATCCGTCCGTCCCCTCATCCGCCTCACGCATCCTCGTACTTGGCCTGGTGGATGGCGATCGCCCTGTAGTAAGATCTGGTCAGCACACATTGAACTCGTTAATAGACGAAATGGGCACTCACCGGCCGCTGGGATCGGTCTGGTTCGACCACGTCGGCGTCCAGCGCATGACGGTCGAGGCGCACGACGGCGGGAAGTGCTCGTCGAACATGGTGCGGTACCAGTACGCCTCCTTGGTGTCCGGGATGTCGCTGCCCCACTCGGGCCGCGGGTTCTTCATCATCTCGTCCGTGACGTGGATCTCGGCGTGGTCCTTGAGCGCGTCGATCCACCCGTAGCCGACGCCGTCCGAGAACTGCTCCTTCTGCCGCCACAGGATCTTGTCGGGCAGGTAGGGCTCCGCCGACGGGTCGTCCGACGTGTCGAAGGCCTTGCGCAGCACGTACTTCTCGATCTTCTCCTTGGTGATCATCTTGTCCGCCGGGTCGACGTTCATCGACACCTCGAGGAACTCCTTGTCGAGGAACGGCACGCGCGCCTCGAGGCCCCACGCCGACGTCGACTTGTTGGCCCGCAGGCAGTCGGCCAGGTGCAGGTTCTTGACCCGGCGCACGCACTCCGAGTGGAACTCCTCCTTGTTGGGCGCGTTGTGGAAGTACAGGTACCCGCCAAAGATCTCGTCTGACCCCTCGCCGCTGAGCACCATCTTGATGCCCATGGCCTTGATCTTGCGCGAGAGCAGGTACATGGGCGTCGACGCGCGGATCGTCGTCACGTCGTACGTCTCGAGGTGGTAGATGACGTCCGTCAGCGCGTTGAGGCCGTCCTCGATCGTGAAGGTCATGACGTGGTGCTTGGTGCCCAGGAACTTGGCCACCTCGAGCGCCGCCTTGTTGTCGGGCGAGCCCGGCAGGCCGATGGAGAACGAGTTGAGCTGCGGGAGGAACGTCATGGTCGACAGCTTGTTGTCGTCGTCGATGCCCACCAGGCCCTCGCCCTTGTCCGGGTCGCCCGCGCTCTCGGCGCCGGCGGTGCCGTTGGCCTCCTCGGCCAGCTTCCGCAGCCGCAGCGTCTCGCGCTGCGCAATCGACGCCACCAGGCTGGAGTCCAGGCCGCCCGAGAGCAGCACGCCGTACGGCACCTCGGCCATGAGGCGTTTCCGGACCGACTTCTCGAGCGTCTCGCGCAGCACCGTAAGGTCGGCGGGGGTCTGCGGGATCTTGTCGCCGTCCCACCACGTGGGCTCAAAGTAGCGGGTCCGCTCGCCCGTCAGGCTGTCGAAGATGTGTCCCGGGGGGAACGATTCGATCTTGTCGCACACGGGGTGCAGCGACTTGAGCTCCGAGGCGAAGTAGACGGCGTCGGGCTGCGACGACGACCAGCCCTGGTACAGCGTGGTGATGCCGATGGGGTCGCGGGCAGCGATGGTGCGGTCCTGCTTCTTGTCGTACAGCACAAACGAGAACATGCCGTCGAGGTGCTTGGGCGCGTCGAGGCCGTACTGCATGTACTGCGGGGGGGGGGGTTGGGTGTTAGCCCGCCGTTCTTCCCGCCTGCCTGTCTTCCCTATCCTCCCCTCGTTCTATCTGGCGCACTCACCAGAGGGATGACGACCTCGCAGTCCGAGGTGGTCTTGAAGTGGTAGGCCTCCTTCAGGTTCTTCCGGATGAGACGGTGGTTGTAGATCTCGCCATTGACGGCGAGCGCGATGGTCTCGTCGGCGTTGGTGAGGGGCTGGGCGCCGCTCTCTATCTGTGTGTGAGAGATCTGCCCTTGAGGCCCGGGAGACGAACGGATGGACGTACCGACACCGACGATGCTGAGCCGCTCATGGCAAAGGACTGCGAGGTGGTCAGCGGGGTCACTTCTTGTCGGCCCGTACGGAATCAATGCATACTTGTGTTGTGGGAAACGACGTTGCCGCCTGCAATGGGTGCAATGCAATGTGTTAGCCAGCCGTTGTGTTGCGGAGCTATGTGTATCCTATGTCGTGTGACTCAGGGGACGGCGGGAAGGGGGGGCGGCGACGCACTCCAGTCGGGGCCCCTGTGCCGGATGCTGCGAGATAAGCGAGGTCAGTTTGCGCCGTCCCGTCTGCAGATCGGGGATCCGGGTTCAATTGGGAGTCACATACGCCTTGGACAGCTTCAGAGCCGTCGGCTTGAACTTGAGCACATCCGGGTGGCTATGCGCCGCGTTAGCAAGGGAAACGGTGTTTGTTGCGCGCGCCGTCTTGGGATCGGCGAGCTGAGCGGCGGGCGCGCCGATGGCGGGGCAATTGTTGCCCCTCCATGCACGGCGCCGGCGCTGGTTCGTCCCAAGGTCAGGGCAGCGCCAACAGACGCCTCACACGAGATACTCACTTGTGGCAGGCGAAGATGCCGCACATCTTGAAGGCTGGTTCGGGGGGTATTCGTCGAGGTAGCTCGGGGTGGCGGGGCCTAGAGTGAATGAGGAGGAGTCGGGGACGTGGACCTGTCCGAACACGAAGTCGAGGGGCCTTTATACCTGGTCTCGAGGGCGCGGGGAGGGCGGCCGTCTATGACGAGAGCGCGGTATCAACGACCTGGACGCGGACGCGGGTAGTTGTCCACACGACAGAAGCCACAAACAAGCCAGTGAGTGGGATGCGACGGGATGGCAGACAGATGTGAGGAAGAGAAAGGAAGAAGAGTCACACGCCTCAGAAAATTATGTGGAGAGTCCAAATTCGGCACCAGTCGATACACCCGCCGTCTCGCCCCTCCCTCCTGCCGGGGACGGGGGAGTCCCAGACAAGGCAAATTTTGGAGACTTGACTAAGGGGTCCAGGTCCCAGGCCCGGGGCACCCAGCAATGGCCCGTCTACATTGTCAATCGCTGTGGGTTAGTTGGCCCGCCGGCGCTGGGAACCGAGCTCCAGCAAATGGGCCACCGGAGTCACAGATTCCAGGTCCCAGGCCGATGTCGGGTGTGGTGTTGATTGGCCCGAACGCCCGCCCTGCGTTCCACCGGGTCCAATTACCTAAATCGGCATGATAAGAACACCTGGTCCATGGGAATGCATCTGTCCGGGCATCTCCAGATGTGCGGTGCGCGCTCGACGGCGAGCCCACGCGAGTCATTGCAGGAGTGGGAGAAGACGCCGCATGCACAAGGTGCGTAGGACCGCATACGCGCTGTAGTGTTGCTGAGAGGTTGAATTCGCAAATCCCGTGGTCCTCTCGGTTCAGATCCCACAGTTGCATGGTGGGGGCAGGCCAATCAAGGAGCCCCGGTTTGGGGAAGGGTGCGCGGGGTGTTTGACGTGGGAGCGTCGAAAGCAACGTCCATCCAGGGTTGCATTTCGAGGCGTGTGTCACGAGGAGAGTTCCTCAAGAATTGTTGGTGCTTCCCCCATCCTAGAGCAGTCAGCTTTGCAGGCGCCACGATGGATTGAATTCACCGCGTTTGGGCCCTGGAAACTCCGTGGTACTGTACAACCGGCGCAGTGTAGAACACCTACGTAGGTATTCTGTACCTATGTATCGTCCTCTCTCCACGCCATCCCGCCCCGTCCCAAAATCAAACAACCAGGCTTCGTAATCCGCGGTGGAAAGCGTCCCAGCAAATCGCGCCGCCGACTCGAACTCCATCTGCCTTATCGCCCGTTGCCATTGGTATCCCCTGAACTCCGTAACCAGATCCCGATTCCCTCGCCCGTCTGCCACCGTCCGTCCCGTCACGTTGACTGCAAGCAGCACGGCCCTTCTACGGCGCAGCATTCTCGCGCACGATCTGCTTGATCCGCCTGTCGTACTGTGCCCGGTCCCTCTTGAACATGTTGTAAGCCTCCGCCTGGGCCGGGGACTCGGGGTTCGGGTCGTTGAGCAGATCCTGGACGCCGAGGAGGATCTGCTTGATGGTGATGGCCGGCTTCCACGCCTCCTCCTCGTTCAGGATCGACAGGCAAACGGTGCCGGATGGGTAGACGTTGGGGTGGAAGAGCGGGGGCGTGAATTTGCCTGCAGGAGAGCCGCATGTCAGTTCGTGTGACGGTGCCGATCGGCGCGAGGCACAGCAAGGGGCCCGACTTACACTTGGGGGGCTTCGTGGGATACTCTGCATCAAGTTGCGCGGTTAATGTCAGCAGGCACGGTTGACATGGAGTTTGCCGAAGGATCCGAATCATCGACGTGGCATACCATCGGGAAACGACACCACCAGCTTGAACAGGCCTCCCTCCCAGATAGTCTTCTCCTTGCCCGGGATGCCGCATTCCCACGTCTTGAGGTCCAGCACTCCCTGGGGAGTCTTCTGGGGCCGGGCATAGAAGCCGAAGGGGTGGTCCTTTCGCCACTGCTTCCTGGAGCGCGAAAGACAGGTCAGCACACCTGTCGCGAAACCGTTTCGGCCAAAGTTGGCATGGGCGGCTGTCCCAGCTTACCGTTCCTCCTGCAGGCGATTCTGGCATAACGACATCTTGTTGGCTCAAGCTGCGTAAGGCTGGAAGGTGGGTGAATGTTGCGCAGGCTGTTGCGAGGTACGGGCGTGAGCCGTGGGGAGTGGGAAGAGTGGTTCGCGACTGGGTCAGAGAGACGCTGCGCAAGCTGAAAAGCTAACAGACAGCAGCCTGAATTTGTAATTCGATTCGGCGATGTTTATCAGCCGATAAGTGCGCAGGTCAATAAACTTTAGTCGGACAGGCACGGAGGATGGGGGTTTGCGCTGGGGTTCAAAGGTCAGGCTTCAGGCTGGGCAACAAGGCTGCATCATGAAAGGCGTGCAAGATGTGTTGACTGAGGTGGGTCGGTGATGCTCGGAATTGTGACACCTGCACGGACCCGCAGCGGTTGCTGCCTTGAACCAACCTGGAAGCACCCCAAAAACGGAAGGCGGAGAAGCCCGGACGAGCCAGCGAGTCTTCAAGGATTGGAGTGCCGAATGGGTGAATGTGGGGAAGGTCCCTGTCTCCAGGTTTCATTCACCTTTGGCTGCTCGCCTTCGGTGTTTACACAGCACCCATGGACGCTTCCAAGAGCTTCTACGTGTATGGCCGCTTGGAGAACATCACCCGAGAAAGGCTAGAAGCCGAAAGAAACCCTGAAGAACACAGAGACCCATTTCAGGGTTGTTTGCAAGCCTGACCCACGCGGCCCCGCCTCCTTGCACAATGCAGAAGATGAAGATGCGGTGGCTCGAGGGTGGTTTCGCCCAATGGACACATGGCCAGACAACAGGACAGCAGCCTGCGTGGGATGGAGTGTTTCATCGGTTCTCGGAGTTATTCAGTACATAGGTACAGAGTCTAATGCAGCTCCGGAGCGGGATGGGATGGCCTCTCCGGGAGCGGAAAAGAAGAAGGCCAAGGTTGGAGCCGGCCGGGCCCTCGGTGGTGGGGCAGAGGGGTTGGCGCCGGCTAGCACATGCCAAATCCCGAGGCCATGCAGCGGCCTTCTCTGGGCCACCCCCATGATCCCACCACCAGACTTCCAGGCTTGCAGATTCACTGGTCCAACTGCTGTGTCTCCCCACGGCTTCTCGATTCCCGTTGCCTTGCTGTCCGCGCATCAGCCCGTTTTCGTTGCGACGCTTCTTCCCCAGAAGCCCCAAGACAGCCCGCTCCCACCCCTCCAAACGTGGGGTATCCGCCTCGGCAACACTTCCGGCAACAGCTCCGTCTATTCACCCCCATTCCCTGCTCCCCACGACTTGCCACGACACACGCCTGCGAGGCTTTTGAACCATGTCATCCATACCTGCCGATGGAGGCGCATCCAAGAACGATGTAGAGCAGGTTGCGCTCCCTGCCAAGGCCGAAGAGACGAAGGCGGCCACGGTCGAGGAGGTGGAGGAAGCGGCCGACTACGACGGCGACGACGATGTTCCCGATCCCGACGAGGATGACCTCGACGACCTCGATGGCAAGTTGAGATTGCGCGCACCGTGAGAGAGCCTTGCTAACGGCGGCGCCCAGACATGCTCGATGAGTTCTCCTCGGTGAAGCTCGTCGCCGACAAGCCAGAACCGTCGCGCCCGCCACCAGCAGCAGCCACCGCCAGCGCCGCGGACGCCGCCGACGAGCAGGTCTTGTCCGAGGATGATTTTGCGAAGCAGCTACAGGCCGGCATGGCAGACCTGCTAGGGGAGCTCGGGGACTCGGTGCGTGATACCGCAGAGCACACCACTTACACCACCCATTGCGCCGGCTAACCTCCTGCCGTTCACAGCCCGAGATGCAGGCGCAGTTCGAGAGCATATTCAAGGAGCTGGGCGCCGCAGCATCCGCGAACGCAGCAGACCCCGCCTCGTCGTTCCCGACCCCGCCACCGCCCGCGGGTAGCTCTTCGACAACGAGCGCTGCCAACGCCGACGCCTCCTTCCAGGATACGATCCGGCGGACGATGGAGCGCATGCAGACCTCGGGGGACCAGGCGACGGCGGCGGCGGCGGCCGAGGGCTCGGACGACTTCCTCGCGGAGCTCCTCAAGCAGATGCAGAGCGGCGGCGGCCCGGGCGGCCTCGACGGTGAGGGCAACGAGGAGGAGTTCTCCAAGATGCTCATGGGCATGATGGAGCAGCTCACCAACAAGGAGATCCTGTACGAGCCCATGAAGGAGCTCAACGACAAGTTCCCCGACTGGCTGGCCAAGAATCGGGACAAGACGTCGGCCGAGGACCTCAAGCGGTACGAGGAGCAGCAGACCATGGTCAGGGAGATTGTGGGCAAGTTTGAGGAGTCGACGTACGCGGACTCGAACACGGCGGACCGGGAGTACATTGTCGACCGGATGCAAAAGGTGAGCCCCCACGCCGTCATCGCCCGTGATTCCGCTGTTTGCTCACCATTATTGCTCTACAGATGCAAGCCTCCGGGTCACCGCCCGCCGACCTTGTCGGAGACATGCCCTCTGCCCAGGACGTGATGAACATGCCAGACGAGGGGTGCACTCCCCAATAGTCCCAAGACAGGAAAGCAAGACGCTGCAATATTAGGATACCTTACTTAGCCTGCGCATAATAAGACATTCCGAGGGCTTGCTGCCGTAACCCATGCATAACCGATGCAAAGAACCCATCCCAAACGCCGCCCCGTCTACCAGTTAACAGCCACCCCAAACTCCAAAAACAGCGTGGACACCACTCCCACAAAAAGCCACCGCCCATCAAGACATCTCCACATCCAGCCCACCCCCTTCCTCCCGCTGCTGCTGCGACTGCACCAAATCCATAAACAGCTCATCATAATTCTCATCATCCGAAAACTGCCCCCTTTCCCCCTCCAACCCAGCAACAAGCGCATCCACCTCCTCCGCTTCCTGCCGCGCCATCGCGTCAGCCATCAACGCGTCCACATCCTCGTCTTCAGTCACCCCCCACCGTCCCTGAACTGACTGCATCTGCTGCTGCTGCTGCTGCAAAAGTAGTTGCTGCTGCTGCAACAACAGCTCCTCCTCCTCGCGCGCAACCATGTCCGCGTCCTCGGTGGTGCCGGACAGCAGGCTGGCGGTCGCGGCCTCGGAGGCGAGATGCTGTTCGCGCGCGAGGCGGTTCCATTCTAGGCGGTGCAGCTGTTTCGGGAGTCAGTAAACTTGCTATGACAGTATTGGGGAGTAGTTGGGTAGCTGACGAACCTCATCCTCCCCCCCGCGCATCTCCCACCGCCGGTCGTCCTGGCGCTGGCGCACGTTGGCAAAGAACAGGCGGCGGCGGCCCTCCTGGGCGTCCTCGCGCTTCTTGAGGACGGGGTTGGGGCGCGGGTTTCGCGAGGCGAAGCGGAATTTCGGGGTGGCGGTGTTCTCTGGAGTGGTGTTGGTGCTGCTGCCGAAGAAGAGGGCGGGCGTCGCGGGGAGTGGAGAGGATTGTGCCTCGCCCTGTTGTTGTTGCGGCCAGGGCAGGCTGTTGAGAAGGTTGGGGCTGCAAGGGGAGAGGGGATGGGGGTTGGTTTGTTGTTGGTGGTGTGTTGGCGAGACTGAGGAGGCGCGGATGGGTGAGGAGGAGAGCGGCGAGGAGTAGGCTGGCCGGTGGGTGGTGTGAGTGTGGTGGGCGTGGCCCTGGCCGGGCCGGCCAAAGGTGAAATTCGGTGGGGTTTGGGGCATTGTTGCAAACATTGTCGTTGTTGTGCTTGGGTTCAGGCGGAGAAATGGGGTCCTGGAAGAGTTGGCTTGGATAGCAGTGGAGAGAGGCGACTTGATGGCGGAGTTGGTGATGCTGTGACCAGAGCGACTCGCGCGGAGAGACTCGGTGGTGGGATAGCGCTGAAGGTCAATGCAGGCAGACGCGACCCCGGGACGCGGCGCGCTAACAGTGCGCCGTCACGCGCTGCCGGGGCTGTTTAACGGCAACAGTGGGCGCACGGACCAAGGCCGTAATTACGGCGGCGGGGCTCGTAACTTTGAGCTGCACTAGCAAACAGCTCCGCCAGTCTTATTTCTCGGGTTCGGGTTAGGGTCACAACAACACCACCATCCAAAACCACAAGTGCTGCCTATCATCCCATCGACCCGGTCATCCAAGTATTGGTTATTTCAGGAAATCCAGTCGTGGTATTCTGCCAAGTGTGTTTGCAATTCTTGCATATTTTCCTCAAAAAATGGGGTTGCCGCCAGCAGTGAGTATCGAGTCTCGATCCTCGCTCAAGACACTCAGAGGCCTTGAATCAGTGAAGGAGACATTCAAGACTGACGAGACCAGACTCCTGCTCCGTCCCGATTCTTGGTCTCAAAACGGCCAAGCACCCAGCAATCTCAAAATCAAACACCAAATCAGCAACACGCAGGCGGCCCACCCCGGTTCCATGCCACACCCCGGTTTGCGGCCTCGACGCCGAGGCCATCGGCATCCCAGGCGGGCGTGGCCTTCTCAACACCCGCCTTGGTCATCAACAAGACCAAAGTGCCTCGAAACCGCTCCACCCAGGACATCATTGACGACAGCTCGCCCGTCTCGCCCGAGGGGTGCTCGCCGCCAGCCTCGCCCACGGCATGGAACACCCTCCCCGAACCCATCGAATTCGACTCGTCCCTCATTCCCCAGTCATCACCCCCTGAGCGGCTTTACGAGGGACGCTCTCCCAAACGCAGGCGGATATCAATCGCCTCGTCCGAGCCCGAGCAAAGTCCCGTGAAACAAGAAGACTCTGACTCCCAACAGTCGGAAGACACCGACCCTCTTTCCCTCCCGGATGCCATCCCAGAAGACGACCACGACGTCCACGACGACTACATCCACGACTATGACGACCACGATAAAAACGATACCGCAATCCTCCTGTCCACAAACAAACCCTCCTTCCACCCCGCCCCGCGCTTCAAACCGGCCGACCCCCCATACAACACCACCATACTTCCCTCCCACCCCGACACCTATCTAGACAGCATCTTCTCCCCGCAGCGCCGCGGCGCAAAGTATCTAGCCGGTGGCCTGGCCGCCGAACTGCGCGACTGGCTGGTCGATGTCAAGGGCGGTGTTGACGGCGAGGGCGAGGTGCGGGCTTCCTCGGCCGTGCTGGGGTTTGATGTCTTGGCTGGGGCTTCTGCCGCTGTAGTGAGAATTGTGGTGGAGGAGGTTTCGGCCGGGGGGCCGGGGATGGCGCTTGTCGCGGGGAGGGTGGTGGATGGACCTGGAGAAGGAGTGCGGGTGACCCTGGCTGGGGAGGGGAGTGTTAAGGGGTTGGGCGGGAATCGGGGGCGGGTGGTGCCTGGCGCGGTGGTGGCTGTTGCGCCGCCTGCTTGGGATGTTGAGCTGGACGGGCGGTGGGCCGTAGCATGCCGGTGGGAGGTGGTGGACGGGGAGGACTCGGGAAGGGGGGTGATTTTCGAGACGCAGGGTTAGGGTTTGATGCTTTAAACGCCACTTGGGATGAGTCTTGGCAAGTCTCGGTTCATCTCACAAAAAGTTCCGTGAACAATTTCCAAGTTGAGCCGTGTGTAAGCCCGCTCATCAACAGATTCAACACCACGACATCAAACGCTGGCTCCAGTCCGCCCACCCGAGGTGCGAGATGCTGCTTGCACGACTCACGCGGTCTTCATTTCCGACAGCCGTCAGAATCGGGTCACGCCGCCCACTATGGCGCGCATACAGCACCACATGGCGGCCCTCATACCTCCCGGAGCCCTTGAGGATTCTCTTTTGCGGATCCGACAAGTTCAGTTGCGCATCTCTTAAGGCCTTGCATGACGAGCAACAGCGCAACCCCCACCTTATCGAGTCCATCGACGTTCTTGTCCGCACGAGCAAGCCGCAAGGACGCGGAAACAAGACGCACGGCGAATGTACGTGACCGAGGGAGAGCGAGACACGACGGGCCCGCCTGCTGACCGCGCCGCAGATCCCGTCAAGCTGCTGGCGGAAAAGCTGGAGCTTCCCATCCACGTACAACCCACATTCACAGGCTGGGAGGTGAGTCTCATACCTGTATTTGTATTCCATGCACCCCCAGATGCCGATGCTGACAACCCCTTCGCTAGCTGCCCATGACCTACGACGGGCCCATCAACCTCATCATCGCCGTCTCCATCGGCCTCTTCGTCCCCAAGCGCATCCTCGAGTCGGCCGAATTCGGCGGCCTCAACGTCCACCCCTCCCTCCTCCCAGAGTAAGCCACCCCTCTCCCACTTCCTCACAACCACCAAATCAACCCAGAACTAACCCCAACCCCCCCAAAACCAGCCTCAAAGGCCCAGCCCCCATCCAACACGCCCTCCTCAACAACTACACCCACACAGGCGTAACCGTGCAAACCCTCTCCCCAACAGCCTTCGACGAAGGCGCCCCCCTCCTCCAAACCCGCCTGCCCATCCCCCCAGACGCCACCTACGCCCAGCTGCACGACACCCTCGCCGACGCAGGCGCAACCCTCCTCGTCTCCGCCCTCCGCCAGGAACTCCACCTCCCCAAAAACCACCCCACCACCGCCGCACAACAACAACAACCACACGACCAAACCACCACCACCACTCCCACCCCCAACCCCCCAGAAGGAGGAAGAGAAGGCCTCCTCCGCTTCGCCCCCAAACTAACCCAATCCGACCGCCAGATCCGCTGGACCGCGGCAACAGCCTCCTCAGTCGCGCGGCAGGCGCGCGCGCTCGGCGAGCTGTGGACGACGATGCCGCTGCGGCGCAAGGCCTTCCAGCCGCGCGAGGCGCGCGCGATACTGGACGAGCTGTCTGTTGTGCGCGGGCCGAGGGCGGTTGAGGTGGGTGGGGGGGTGCCTGTTTGGGAGGGCAGGGGGGGGTTGTTGAGGGAGAGGGATGGGGAGGTGCAGAGACAGCTAGGGGGAGAGGGAGATGGGAATCGAGAGGGAGAGGTGCAGAAACAACAGGAGGGAGAGGGAGATGGAAGTGGAGAGGGAGAGGTGCAGACACAGCAAGCCGGAGAGGAAGGGGGCAAACAAACCGAGCAGCGCACCGTGATGTTCATTGAAAAGGACAACTTCGATCTGAGCGGGACCAAGGTGCGGTTTGCGTGCTCGTCGCGGGGGCCGAACAGCCCTCTCGATGTCGAGCTGCCCGACGGCTCGGTGCTGCGGGTGGGCAAGATCAAGGTGGAGGGGGCGAATTTCCAGCCGGCTGGGAATGTGGTCTGGCGGCAGGCAAACCACAAGAAGATAAGGAACTAGAGGTGGTGATGGAGTGGTCCAGCCCTCTTTTGTTCTCATAAGTTGTGAGAGATACTCGGTGTTACTTGATTCGCTTTGGGGTGGATTCAAATCCAAGAAGAGATACAAGACATGGTGTCAAATCGGACCTCGTCCGCCGTTTAAATTGAAACTATCGTACAATACAGGGCCGTGTGCCGGCCGCCATGGCGTGCTCGCCCCAAACAGAACGCAACGTCGTGTGGTAGTCAGATAGAAGGCAGCCCCCGTGCTAGATGGCCCCAGCCAGAAACGCCTTCCGCCAAGATGATTGGAGTCCCGCAAGTGCATTTCGCAGGTGACTTTGCCTCACTTCCATCAAAAATTACCGCCTCTCACTCTCTCTCTCTCTCTCTCTCGTGTTCGCGTGTCTTACATGTCCTAGTGGGTCTTATTCTCGTCGACGCTGGTCCCGCTCGACGAGGTCTCCGTCTTGGCCTCCTCGTCCTCGGGGCCCATGTTCTCCTCGAAGACGGGTTCGGGCTCGTTGATCTCGAACTTGGTCTTGAAGTTGTCTAGGCTGCCCGACAGGCTGCTGCTGTTGGAGCGGCGGCGCGCGTTGACAAAGTTGAAGTTCTCGTCGACCACCTCGTCGCCGGTGTTGCCCCTGGCCAATGTGTCAGCCAACACCCTATGCATTGACGGTGCAAGACAACAGAGGGACGATATCAACATACCAGTTGCCGCGGCCGCCGCCGTTCTTCTTGGTCTTCTTGGGGTCGGCGTCGGCAAAGCCGCTCTTGCCAAAGAACTTGGGTACCTGGTCATGAGGGCTGACCGAGCCGTCGGCCAGTCCGGCGTGGTCCTTCTCGCCAAACTTGTGGGAGCGAGTCACTGAGGGGAGCAGATGGTTAGGTCCGCCATTGATGATGTCATCCTCCTGGAAGAGTTGAGCCTTACTTTTGATGGATTGGATGTGGTGGATGAGGGAGGAGAAAGAGAGCCGGATGTGGATTGTTTGGAGTACGGCTGTTTGGAGTCGTGGTCAGGACAGAGTCGCACAAGGGATGCGGGGTCGTTGCTCGTATGCGTAGGCTCGGGCAACGAGGGGCTGCAGCCGTCGAGTCGGGGCATTCTTACCTGGTAGCCTTTGCACGCTCGTCGATATGTCACGGGTTGGTCAAGAATCAAAGAAACGGCTGCCAGTGGGCTGGGTGGTGTACACGGGGGATAGTCTGGTGTCCTGGTGATGGATTGGGATGGAAGGGTGATAGTGGTGGATGGGTTGTCAATGAGTCTGAACAATGGAACGGTAGCTGGAGGGAAACGGGGATGAGACAGAAGATGGGAGCTCCCGGCATTTAAAGGGCATCAGGCAGCTCTGGGCAGTTCCAAGAAGGCCGGGAGAGGCCAGGCAAGCTCTCCAATGGCCGTCTCGGTTCCGTCCAGTCACAGCTCGAATTGATCAGGCGAGCAGCTCCAAACGGCAACAGCAAGGGGACACGGCAGCACGCAGCAGCGGGGGAGTCAAGGAGGCGTTGGGGGAGAGTCGCGTGATATGGTGTAAGCCGGGCCGCCCGAGTCTGGGAGTCTGGGCTGACCTCCACACCCTGTCTCGCCTGTCCGTCAGTGGACACCTGCAATCGTCAATTGCCATTCCTTCTTCTTCTCGTCCATCTCATCGCGTGTTGCCCGATTCCGTGATCGGCACCCGCTCTGGGCTGCCGCACCACCCAATTTGCCCACGGCGGGGATTGCGTGCCGGTTTCTTGCCAATTGATGCCCATTGAGCGCCAGATCGGCACCCGCTGGCCCTTTGTGCCCCCCTCGATCTCGAGCCGTGGGCGCTGAGGGGCGCTCTGCTCGTTGACTCGTTGGGGAAGAGCAGTGCGTGTGACATCAGCTGCTCCGCTCGGGGCCCAGGGACTCCTGGTCCACCGGCGCGGGCATTTTGCGGGGTAGCGTGACACCATGCCGTTACTGGCTAGCGCCCTACCGGCTGGCTCCGGCTGGCATTCCCGCCGTCAGTGCCTGCATGACTTGGGAATGCTCGGCCCTGTCACATCAGAGATTCACGAAGCCCCTGACGAAGACGCTGGACGGGCGCGATCGGTGCGGGCGGTGCGGTGCGCGAGCAGCAGTCCCGGCGGTCCCTGAATGGGGATTGGGGAAGGAGGACGGGCATCCACCGGCGTTGCGTGACGTCTGCCTGGGACCGGTGCCGGTCCATGGTACGATCAACCTAAATCATCAGGCCAGCTTCCTCCCCAGCGAGCGGTTGGCTGGATCCGTCGCAGGGTCCATCGACTCCATCAGGTTGTCAGGCAATCCGATGTGTGACTGCAGCCCTCGATTCCGGTTTCCCTCCGGTCTCGCTTTTGTCCTGTGCAGCTTAATGTAGCTACGGATAACTGGTGCCAAGGAGAGAACCTGGAAGCTTCCATTGTGCAACCCATTTGCGTACTCTGTCTCCGTCCAACCGGTGAGCTTTGTGCTACAGGGTTGCAGGTCTCGGTTGCTGCAAGTGGAAAGATGTTATGGAGCTTTGGTTTCAAGCGTCACCTCTTGAGTCGGTTTGCCCCGCACCGAGAGCCGCGATTAAAGTCGATCCACGACGGTGAGGGGCTTGGGGGCACGAGCCGACCAAATATAAGAAACGAGTGTCCCGTATCCACAAGAACCTGTTTGCAACCTGCTCGACCATCCAGTATTCCGCTAAAGGATACCACTCTGAAGGAGACCAAACGACATGCCACATCCAGTCCACAGGAGAACATCGCCATTACAGCCAGTGCCGTCACCCACCATGGCGCCTCCATCCAAGCCCATCGTCTTCTACGACATTCTCATGAAGCCCCCAACCGAAGAGACCTGCTGCTCGCCAAACCCCTGGAAAGCACGGCTGGCACTCAATTTCAAAGACGTCCCATACTCGACCACATGGGTGCCTCTGCCCGACGTCAAGAAGGTCCGCTCGGGCCTCAAAGTGCCAGCCTGCCGCCACTTTGCCGACGGCTCCGACTTCTTCACCCTGCCCGTCATCGAGGACCCCAACTCGGGCACGTTCGTCGGCGACTCGTACGACATCGCCGTCCACCTCAACAAGACCTACCCGGACTCGGGCGCGGGCGACCTCTTCCCGCCGCAGACCATCGACTACACGTTCGACATGCCCGTGCTGATCCCGCTGTCGCCGTGGGACGGCAAGCCGTTCCCCGAGTACGCCAAGTTCAACTCGCACGTCGACGCCGCGTTCAGCACCTTCGTGCAGCTCACGCTGCAGGGGTTCCCGTTCGACCCGGCGACGGCCGAGATCAGCAAGGCCGAGTTTGGGCGGCGCGCGGGCGGGCTGCGCTGGGAGGACTTTGAGCTGGTCGGCGAGGCGAGGGAGAAGACCAAGGCGGGGCTCAAGGAGATGCTGGGCGGGCTGGCGAAGCCGTTCCTGCAGGACTCCAGCGGGCCGTTTATGCTTGGGGCGAGGGCGAGCTACGCGGACTTGATCGTCGGTGGGTGGCTGCGCATGTTCAGCAGGACGCTGTCACAGAGTGAGTGGGACGAGGTGAGGGGCTGCCATGACGGCGTGTTTGGGCGGTTGCACGATGCCCTGGAGGTGTATGCGAGCACTGCCAGGTAAATAGGGGTGGGGATCACGCAGCATACATTTAAAAAAGGCAAGGGAGAAACGAAAGAAATCCGGGGCCGTTCTCGGATTCTCCAACGTGTATGCGATTCCTGTAAAATTCCCAATTGGAACAGCAAACGCCATCGAGTCACAAGCAATTCAGTCAACAGCCCCCGCTATTCCGTGTTAGTGGCCGGCTTCGGTGGCGATGCTTGGTAATTCGTCATGCCCGTGATTGGGCCCCAGCGCTATCTCCGCTGTAAAAACGCGAACAACTCCACGGAAATCCTCGCCATTACCAATCTTATCGCCCAAACCACCCCTCCGAGCCCTCCTTGCGCCAGCCGACCACCCCGAGCACGCACGCATTCAAAGACGCGCCAACACCATCATCAACGCCCTTTTCCAATTCCCAGAACCGTTACACGAATCATAGACAAACCCAACCATCCCAACCGCCAAAATGCCTCCCGCCCTAGACCTAACCCCCGACTTCGACTTCCTCCCCCCCACCAAAACAACCCCGCCATCAACCACCACCACCACAACAAGTTCCCTCACAGAACAACGAACCCTCCTCCTCGCCCCCCCCTCCCTCGCCGCAAACCCAACCCACCTCGAACAAATCTTCCTCACCCACCCGCGCGCCACAACAGACCTGCACATGCTCGACCGCCTGGCCTCCGGCCTCGTGTCCCTCCCCGCCTCGACCTACGACCTCATCCTCATCCTGTCCGGGACAGATGCTGCTGGCGAGGAGGTGGAGGGGTTGTTGAAGGAGCGGGGGGTTTGGGGACGGGTTGTGCCTTCGCTCAAGGCGGGGGGGCGGGTGAGGGGTGAGGATGGGATTGGAGGGGTTGGGGGGAGGGAGGCGGTTTTGGCTGGGCTGGTGG
>OUNM010564751.1_pt1 | contig 25423 bp, 24 predicted proteins | sample 1769961 | NCBI WGS metagenome assembly OUNM01 (sample SAMEA3914820, study PRJEB12502) | metagenome | biome: forest; material: soil | place: USA | collected 2012-03-12 | depth 0.3 m | reverse complement strand
GCTCCGAAGAGCCGTTCGACTTGCATGTGTTAGGCCTGCCGCCAGCGTTCGCTCTGAGCCAGGATCAAACTCTCAGGTTGGTTTGACACTTTAACTCAGCTCTCTCCGTGATCCGAAGACCACGTAATCACTGCGTAAGTTTACGTTCATTAACGAGTTCCCACACGACATTATCTCCGAAGAAATAAAGTCGAATGGTTGTCTTTAAAGAGACCGCAAACATCAGCGTCGTACCGAACGTATTTCAACGTCCGCGCAAAACACCGCCGCCTGCGTTTCCCTTTCCATTATCAACAATGTCAAAGACCGGAATGCGCCGCCGAACGGCGCAAAAACTTCACTCTCACCAAGGTGGCGATTAAACCGCCCGGCGCGACAACCTTATCTCGTTATCGAAGAGAGCGGCGCTTATACCGCTTATTTTTTCCGTGTCAAGCAATTCTTTTTAAAAAGAATTTCTTTTCTCCGGAGGCTTCCGAAGCCCGAGGGCTTCTTCAGCGGAGCGGCGCTTATAACCGCTCAGTTTTCGGCGTCAAGTAATTCTTTCGAAAAAGTTTTTCTTGCCGCCGCCCTTCGGTTTGGCGTCGCCGCCGCCCCGTCGGGAGTGGCGCTTCTAGAGAGGCGCCAAGCCCAAGTCAACACGCTTTTTGAAAGTTTTTCAGATAATCCGGTTTTAGTTTGAAACGCCGGTTTCGGTCGTTTGCACCGGGAAGCTGTCAGTCTGTTTGGGCAAGCCGCGCATAACCATCCAGACGACGCCCAGCCCCATGACGATCGTCGTCGCCACGCTGGCCTCAGGGCCGAAATTGCCACCGGTCAACCACTCCGGCGCGCCCGGCTTGTCGCCCAGCGCCACGAACAGCGGCGCCACACCCAGCTTGATACCGCTGACGTCGAGCCCGACACCCGGCCCCTGGACATAGTTCCACGCGGCGTGGATGCCGCACACGCCCCACAGCGATTTCTCCTTGGCGGCATAGAGGCTGACAAAACCGGCATAGAGCATGATGTTGAAGACGCCCATATAGAGATCCGGCGCCGGCTTTTCGTTGAAGAAGTGGAGGAAGCCGAACAGCACCGAATTGATGACCACACCCCACATCAGGCCGTGGCGCGAACTTATGATCTGCATCAGCCAGCCGCGCATCACCACTTCTTCGCCCGAGCCCTGGACCATGAAGGTGCCGACGAAGAACAACAGCGGCACCAATCCGGCGGCGGTCGGCGCTTGCCAGAATCCCGGCCCATTCACCTGGAATCCGCCGGCCAGATAGACGCCGCCGGCGACCAGGCCGAAGAGGACACCCCCGACAATATAGCCCCGCGCGAATTTCAGCACGCCGGTGCCCAAACCTATCGCCGAGGGTTTGCGGCGTTCGAATGTCATCATCCACAACAGAACCAAGGCGATCAGAATGACGTTCGACCACAGCATAAAGGGCGCCGCGTCGATATGAACCGGCGTATGCGCCACCGCGGGGTTGGCGCGGATGGCCATGGCGCGCTGAAAGCCGATGGGAATCGCCGCAGCGATCTGACCGAGAAGAATGAAGACGAAGCCCAGGACGATGGTCGCCCAGGTCCAGGTGCGGCGATGATTGGCCGCGCGCGGCGCGTAAAGTTCAAACCCGGCCATACGGCCCTCCCCTCTATTGCTCGGCCGGCACCCTATCATGGCGCCCGATGCCGGTAGGTTAACGCCTATTCGTCGTCATAGTCCTCATGGCGCACCCTGCGTCTTGGCTTCCGGTCGCGCAGCAACCGCCACAGCACGCACGTCAGTGCCAGAACAGTCATCAGGGCGCTGCCGTCCGGACCGAAGGCGCCACCGCTCAGCCAGCTCGGCGCCCCGTCGTGCGGCGACAGGTTGATAATCATCGGCGTGACATTGAGGTGGTTGCCGTCGAGATTGAGCCCAAGGCCAAGGCCTGCGATCAGAACCAGCGCCGCATGGGTACCGATGACGCCCCACAGGCTGTCGTCGCGAATGGCGCTCAGGCTGAAATACCAGGCAAAGAGAAAGAGGTTGAGCGCGCACAGGCCGGCTTCCGGCGATGGCCGCGGATCCCCCGCCTGGCTCAGGACGAAAACCAGACTCGATATCAGCACGGCCAGGAACCCGCCCCACTTCGCCGCCATGGTCTGCAGCATCCAGCCGCGAAACAGCGCTTCCAGCGTTACCACCTGGATGATCGAGCCGGCAATCGCCAGGGGCACGGCGATCAGCCAGACCGGCGTCAGATGGTCGTACCACGCGCCCGGCCCATTGAAATCATAGAAGCCGGTATAGAGCCCCGCCCCCGCCACCACCGCGACGAGGACAAGGCCCAGCAGAAAGCCCGGCCAGAACCTGCGGCTCCACGGCCGCGCCAGGCCGATATCGTCAAGCCGGCGATACTCGCGCCGCTGCAGCCAGAACCACAGCGCCACCAGAACCAGTCCGGTGACGAACAGGGCTAGGATATTGTCCTGCCACACGCCGTCCGCTGCCGAGGCGCGCATACCGATGAAAACGAGGAGATGGTTGGCGATCCACGGCACGGCATAGAGGGCGATGGCGGCCAGCACGACGGTCGCCCACGCAAAGGTGCGGCGCTGTCCCTGATATAAAGGCGCGTAAAGCTCGAACCGGCTCATCCTGTCGCCCCGCCCATTGCCCGTCTCATTGCTGACACGAGTGGCCCAAGGCGGCAACCGAAATCACACCGGGAGTTAGCTACAGCTTCAGCCCGAAGCGCGGCGCTACTGCCGTCATCGCCATATAGAGCACGATGGTCAGGGCGCAGCCGATGGCCAGGGACGGATAAAACCCCAGGCCGCGCTTCAGCAGGACGGGAATCACCAGGAACATCGGCAAGGACGGCAGGACGTACCAGAAGGTGGCGCCGACGTGATCGGCCATGTTGGCGGCGTCGGGCTTATCGCGCCACAGCCACAGCATGCCGAGGATCGAGACCAGCGGCAGCGACGCGACGAGCGCCCCAAAGCCCGGCCAACGCTTGGCGATTTCCGATACGGCGGCGATGATGACGCCTGAAATCGCCGCCTTGAGGATGAGGTAGAGCATCAGTCCTCTTTCTTCTCTTGCGCCAGCTTGGCCAGGACGCGCCCCCGGCCACGCGTCAGGGCGGTGACGACGCCGCGGAAGGTGCGCACTTCCTGCTCGGTGAAGTGCGCCCGGCCGAGCGCCACGCGCAGGTTGCGCACCATCGAGTCCTTCTTTTCCGGCGGGAAGAAGAAGCCGGCCTTTTCCAGTTCGTCTTCCAACTGACCGTAGAGGCCGTGGACCTTTTCCAGGTCGGCCGGCTCGTCCATGTTCTGGGTGAAGGCGGCTTTCGGTGCGTCCATGACCTGCAGCCGCCACTCATAGAGGACGATATTCACCGCCTGGGCCAGGTTCAGCGAATGAAAGTGCGGATCGACCGGGATGGTGACGATGCCCTGGCACAGGGCGATGTCGGCGGTTTCCAGGCCCGCGCGCTCGGCGCCGAACAACAGGCCGGTCTTCAGGTGCTTGCCGGCCCAGTCATAGGACTCCACCGCGCACTGGCGCGGGGTGATGATCGGCAGCTGGGTCTCGCGCGGCCGGGCGGTCGTGGCATAGACGGCCTTCAAGTCGGCAACGGCGTCTGCGACCGTGTCGAACACTTTCGCCCTATCGAGCGGCCAGTTGGCGCCTGACGACGTCGCCCAGGCGCGATCCTGCGGCCAGCCGTCGCGCGGCGCCACCAGGCGCAGTTCCTGCAGGCCGAAATTGGCCATGACGCGGGCGACCGAGCCGACATTTTCAGCCAGTTGCGGCTTGTCGAGGATGACGCACGGCAGGGTGAGCGCCGGATCGAGCGGCGGAGCGGAACGCTTGTCTTTCATGCGCGCGGCTTAGGACTTTCGCGCCGGAACGTCAAATAAAGAGCGCGCTGCGGGGGCGATTGGCGCCGTCCTCAAACCTTCGCCGTGGTGATCCAGCAAACAAAACCCACATCGCCAACGAAGCAGGCAACGGCGATCGCCAGGGCCAGCCACATCTGCCGGGGTTTGGGGCTTTGCGGATGAAGGCGCTTAAAGGCGCGGATAGTGCTTATAAATTGCGGCCGCGCCGGAAAACGTTCTGCACCGGCGGCGTCGGTTTCCAGCCACATCTCCCGAAACAGACCCAAATGAATGGCGAAGGCGATGATATAGCCGAACAACAAGCTGAAACCGACGATAAAACCGGCTGCCAATTTCATGATTTCGTCCCCTCCCCGGCCTTCGCCTTATACATCGCATTTGCCCTGTTTGCACCCGCGACCAATTCGTCTATAGGGGGCCGTTCGCGGCCGGGAAGATCCTGTGTATCCCCCGGCCTGCGCAGGCTCCTAGCGAAGGACTTCTCCCCATGGCCAAAATCAAGGTGGCAAACCCCGTCGTCGACATCGACGGCGACGAAATGACCCGCATCATCTGGCAGCTGATCAAGGACAAGCTGATCCATCCGTACCTCGACATCGACCTGAAGTACTTTGATCTCGGCATGGAACACCGCGACGCCACCGACGATCAGGTGACCATCGATGCGGCGCACGCCATCCAGAAGTATGGCGTCGGCGTCAAGTGCGCCACCATCACCCCGGACGAAGCCCGCGTGAAGGAATTCAATCTCAAGAAAATGTGGAAGAGCCCCAACGGCACCATCCGCAACATCCTGGGCGGCGTCGTCTTCCGCGAGCCGATCATCTGCAAGAACGTCCCGCGCCTGGTCCCGGGCTGGACCCAGCCGATCATTATTGGCCGCCATGCCTTCGGCGACCAGTACCGCGCCACTGACTTCCTGGTCCCCGGCGCCGGCAAGCTGACCATGAAGTTCGAAGGCGACGACGGCAGCGTCAAGGAATACGAAGTCTTCAAGTTCCCGGGCGCCGGTGTCGCCATGGGCATGTACAACCTCGACGACTCGATCCGCGATTTCGCCCGCGCCTCGTTCGAATACGGCCTGTCGCGCAACTATCCGGTCTATCTGTCGACCAAGAACACCATCCTGAAGGCCTATGACGGCCGCTTCAAGGACATCTTCCAGGAACTGTTCGACGCCGAATACGCGACGAAGTTCAAGGAAGCCGGCCTGGTCTACGAACACCGCCTGATCGACGACATGGTCGCTTCGGCGCTGAAGTGGTCCGGCGGTTTCGTCTGGGCCTGCAAGAACTACGACGGCGACGTGCAGTCGGATACGGTCGCCCAGGGCTATGGCTCGCTGGGCCTGATGACCTCGGCCCTGGTCACGCCGGACGGCAAGATCATGGAAGCCGAAGCCGCCCACGGCACCGTCACCCGCCACTACCGCCAGCACCAGAAGGGCGAAGCCACCTCGACCAACTCGATGGCCTCGATCTTCGCCTGGACGCAGGGCCTGGCTCACCGCGCCAAGCTCGACGACAATGCAGACCTGGCCAAGTTCGCCGCGACGCTCGAAAAGGTGTCGATCGACACGGTTGAAAGCGGCTACATGACCAAGGACCTGGCCCTGCTGGTCGGCGACGCCCAATCGTGGCTGACCACCGAAGGCTTCCTCGACAAGATCAGCGAGAACCTGACCAAGGCCATGGCGGCTTAAGCCATCATCTTTGTTCGATTACCGAAGCCGCCGGGTCCGCCCGGCGGCTTTTTCTTTACGCAAAAGAGGGTCCGCATAACACGGTTGCGTTTTTCGCCAGCCGGATCATTATGCCCTTCGCCGGAGCCTGCGCCATGCTGAAGATCACGCCCGAACAGTTGGAAGCCTTCAAGACGCGCCCGCCCGAAGGCATGCTCGAACTGTCGCGCCAGCACTTGAAAACGCACCTGCCCGACTACATCAAGGGCATCGATCCGGAAATCCTCGACCGCATGATCCACAACGCCTTGGTGCGCGGTATCCGCCGCGGCATCCGCCAGGGCGAGGACATGATCGGCTTCGTCGCCCTGTCGTTCCAGTACGGCCCCAATTTCGACGAGCAGGGCCATATCAAGAGCCTGCTCGGCCAATATCAGAACGAACATACCCCCTTCCTGCCGCAGGTCGTCGCCAAGACCTCGGACGCCGACTGGAAGGAAGCCCAGGACGCCTACGATTCGTCCGCCTGGTTCAGCGAAGCCAACAGCGCATGAGCCCCGAAGACGCCCGCAAATTCGAGAACGCCGCCGCCAAGGTCGACAAGGCCAATGACAAGGTGCGCGAGGCGCTGGCCAAGGCAGCCAAGGATTTGCCGGACGAGGCCCAGCGAAAGCGCGCCGAGGACATCCTGAAAGAGGCCGAAAAGGCCTATAAGAACGACATCGCCGGCGCCGCCGACTTCCTGTCGAAACAGGCCGGCGCCCTGGCCAAGGACATGCCCGATTCGCCGGAATCGAACGCTCTCAAGGGCCAGATCGACGCCGCGCGGAACGACATCGGTGCCAATCTCGGTCAGATGAACCAGATCGTCGCCAGTGAGAAGGCGGCCGGCATCGGGCCCAAGGCCGGCGCCCAGTCGGCGGTCGAAGAAGCGGCGATGAGCTATGTCGTGCTGCCGTGCGGCCGCGTCATCAAGCGCTATTCCAAGCCGCCGCCGATGCCGAGCGCCGTCGACAAGGGCTCGCGCCCCGATCCGGAATCCTACCTGCCCCCGGAATTCGTCGACGAACATAAAAAGATGTTCGACGAAGGCGTCGTCAAGTTCGTCAGCCAGGAAAGCATCGACCAGTGGGGCCCGAACATCGGCAACCCGAAGGGCCACTTCGTCCTGCCGAAAAGCGTCGCCGACCAGATGATCAAGGAGGCCGACGGCGACGTCGACAAGCTTGAAAAACTGCTGGCACTGGCCCCCGGCACGCTTGGCAAGAACCCGCAGATCATCGAGGCCGACGCCAAGAAGGCCGGATTGCGCCTGGCTACCGGCCGTGAAGACGGCGCCAACGACCAATGGCTGCCCGGCGCCTATACCGGCGGCGGCACGCCCGAAATGATCGCTGACCAATTCGCCAAAGGCTCCTATAAGCAGACCCCGTTCGTCAAACCCCCGGGGCACACATGACCGATTCGACCATCCGCCCGGCCTATGCCCTGTCGCGCCAGAGCGAGAGCATGGATCCGGTGCGCAAGGCCTTCCTGGCCGCCCAGCTCTATGTCGTGGTCAAGGTCGATCCCCCAGACAACAAGCCGGCCTTTCACGCCGCACCGGGGCCGAAAAAGGGCGAGATGTGCGTCACCGTGTCCGAGGACGCGCTCGACCTCTATTTCATCAAGGATGTCGAGCTGCGCAAGCTGAGCGGCCGCGCCCTGCTCGACGTCATGCCGCCAGCCATGGGCATTATGGTGATGTACGACCAGGGCGCAGATTATCTGACGCGCGACAATCTCGACTGGTTCCGCTCGACGGTGGCGTAATGCGCGCGGCCTGTCTCGCCCTCGTCCTGGCGGTCACCACCGCGCCTATCCTGGCTGACAAGGCGTGGGCCGACGACGATTGCATGATCACGCTTGCGGCGACGCCGCATAACGCACCAAAGTTCGAGGACTATCCGGCCGGTCCCGCCTGGCACGGCACGCCCGTCGCACCCAGGCTTGTGACGCGAGACGAGAAACTCTTCCGCACCCAATTGCGCACCCAGGCGCAGGAAAAGCCCGACTTCGCCGGCCATTACCGCATCGCCCTTTGGGGCTGCGGCGCTGCTTGCGTCGATTGGGGCATGGTCGATTCGCAAAGCGGCCGCGTCGTCATGGGCGATCGTTTCGGCGATATAGACGCCATGAAGGTGAACGAGGATCAGCGCCTGATCTACCGGCTCAACAGCCGGCTGCTCGTCATTTTGGGCGCGCCGAACGAAAAGCCGGAGCGTGAGGGCATGACCTATGTGCTATGGACCGGGCACGGTTTCCGCCAACTGGCCTTCTATCCGACCGCGAAGGTCTGCCGTAACGTACCGTAACTGGTGGTCATCGCGCGCTTAAGGGATGTGAACCGGCGCCGCATCGCTTTCTTAGCTTCACTCCCGCTACAGTCCGCCACCTTCATCGATCGGAATCTGCGCCCCCCTATGAGACTTTACCGCTGCGACAATTGCGGCAATGCCGTTCACTTCGACAATCGCGCCTGCGTGCAGTGCGGTTTTCGTCTCGGCTTCGTCGCCGAGGCGCTGAGCATGCACACCGTTGTGCCCGACGCCTCGCCGCAGGGCAGCGCCGACGGCAGCCGCTGGCGCAGGCTCGATCAGCAGCAGTTCGTCTATCATTTCTGCCCCAATGCGGCGTTCGATATCTGCAACTGGCTGGTTCCGGCCGACAGTCCCGAGCCCTTTTGCCAGTCGTGCCGGCACAACGGCCTGGTGCCCGATCCGACCAGCGAGTCCGGCCTGAAGCGCTGGCGCGCCATTGCCGAGGCGCAGCGGCACCTGTTCTATTCCTTCCTGCGCTGGGATCTGCCACGGCCGACGCGCGCCGAAGATCCCAATGGCGGGCTGATCTTCGATCTCAAGGACGACGAAATCCTGCCTGACGGCTCGTGCGAACCGGCCCTGATCGGCCACGACGAGGGCCGCATCGTCATCCGCACGGCAGAGGCCGACGATCTGACGCGCGAACAGATGCGCGAGCAGATGAACGAGCCCTATCGCACCCTGCTCGGCCATTTCCGCCACGAGACCGGGCATTTCATCTGGAACAAGCTGGTGCGCGATGCGGCGACGCCCGACGGCCGCGGCAAGCTCGATGGTTTTCGTGCCGTATTCGGCGACGAGCGCGAGGATTATGCCACGGCGCTCGATCGCCACTATAAGGAAGGCCCGCCGCCAGGCTGGGGGGCGAACTTCATCAGCTATTACGCCACGACGCATCCGTGGGAAGACTTCGCCGAGTGCTTTGCCCACGTGCTGCACATCGTCGATTCGCTGGAGACGGCGCATATTTACGGCATCGCCCTGGCGCCACTCAGCCATTCGGAGCTGGCGGCCCACGCCAATTTCGATCCCTATGCCATGCTCGATTTCGACAAGATCGCCGAGGTGTGGATCCCGCTCAGCGTGGCGTTGAATTCGATCCACCATTCGATGGGCGAGCGCGACCTCTATCCGTTCATCCTGACGCCGGCGATCACCGCCAAGCTGAAATACGTCCACAGCCTGATCACGCGGCAGGTCTAGCGCCCCTGAAAAAAGCCCTCGGGGTCAAGGGGACTAGTCCCCTTGTCCCCGAAGGCTCTTTGCAGACGCTTGCCTTTTCGCCAAGGCGGTCGTTAGATCGCGATCACGGAGGGACGAGGTATGTGGAAACCGCTAACGTTAGGTCTGGCCACCGTACTCCTCTGCGCACCCGCCGCCCAGGCATTCGTGCCCGTATCTCCAGACGTCCAGCGGCTCGACATGCATATCGGCGGCCGCACGCTCGTGGTCAACGATGAGGCCTCTCACCGCACGGGCTGGGAATACCAGTGGCCCGGCATCTATTTCGAGGCCCGCTTCACCGGCACCCAGGTGAGCCTGAGATTCGACGATTCCGCCAATATTTTCAACGTTATCGTCGACGGCCGCGAGGTGATGCAGATCGACCGGCCGGGCCAGCGCGAAATCTCCCTGACCCTGCCCATCGATGGCCCCCACACCATCCGGCTGGAAAAACGGTCGGAGACACAGCACGCCACCGGCATCTTCTATGGCTTTTACGCGGCATCGCGCGTCAAGACGGCGCCGGCGCCCACACATGCCCGCCAGATCGAGTTCATCGGCGACAGCCTGACCGCCGGCTATGGCAACACTTCGGCGTTTGGCGACTGTACGGCCGAGGATATTTTCGAGACCACCGATACCCAGCGGGCCTTTGGCCCGCTGATCGCCAAGCATTACGACGCTGATTACCGCATCGAGGCCTATTCCGGCGCCGGTCTGGTACGCAACAGCGTCAATCACGACCCGGCCCTGCACGTCACCGAACTCTATCCGCGCGCCGTGCTCGACGATCCGGCGCCCGACACCTCGCCCTGGTCGCCACAGATCGTCGTCGTCAATCTGGGCGGCAACGACTTCAATGCGGCCCTGCGTCCAGGCGAAAAGTGGGGCGACCTCCCCGCGCTCGTGTTCGACTATCGCACGTCGTATGTCGCCTTCGTCAAAGCTCTGCGCGCCCGCTATCCCAAGGCGGAGATCCTGCTCAGCACGACGACCGACAAGATTTCGTTCCTGCCGGCGACCGTCGATCAGGTCTTCGCCGACCTCAAGGCCGACGGCGTCACCGGCATCGACCGCATCAACTGGCCGGCCATGCAGCGCACCGGCTGCGACAAGCACCCCAATGTCCGCGACGACGCGACGATCGCCAAGCTCTATGTCGACTATATCGACGCCCATCCGGCGCTGTGGCAGGGGCACTGAGCCCTTGTGTTTCCGCGCAATCGACCGTTAGATTGCTGAAAACACAGGAAACGCCGATGAAGATGCTTGCCCTGACCGCGGCCGTGGCCGCGTTGGTCGCCATTTCACCCGCGGCTATCGCTCAGCCCGCACACCCTGTATCGGCCAATGCCAGCCCGGTTGGTTTTTTGCCGATGCACGTTGTTGGCAAGGTTCGCAAGGAAACGGCCGGATATAGCTATCAATGGCCAGGCGTCTATTTCGAGACGACGACCTCTGGTCCGTTCGTCAATCTCGCGTTTGACGACAACGCCAATAATTTCAATGTCATCGTCGACGGCAAGCTATTGATGATCCTCAAGAGGCCCGGCCATCACACGATTACGCTCAATCTCGACGCCCCCGGACCGCACGTCGTCCGTCTCGAAAAGCGTTCGGAAACGCAATATGCCACCGGCCATTTCCTGGGCTTTGTCGGCGTGTTGGCAAAGTCCGCTCTGCCGTCCCAACCCGCGCGCCAGATCGAGTTCATCGGCGACAGTTTCACCGTCGGCTATGGCAATACCTCGGCCTTCAAGGATTGCACGCCCGAGGACATTTTCGAGACGACCGACGCGCAAGAAAGCTTCCCGGCCCTGGTCGGCAAGCATTTCAACGCCGACTATCAGAACAACGCCTTTTCCGGCCTGGGCATGGTGCGCAATTACGACGGCCGCGAGCACGCCAAATACCGCATGCCGATGCTGTATCCGCGCGCCATTTTCGACGATCCGACGCCCGCCGTGCAGCCCGACTGGCATCCGCAGATCATCGTCATGCGCCTGGGCGGTAACGACTTTTCGACCGATTTGCGCCCCGATGAGCCGTGGAAGACGCGCGCCGACCTGGTTGCCGATTACGAAAAAACCTTCGTTAAGTTCATCCACGATCGCCGCGCCGAAAATCCCGGCGCCTTCATCCTGATCGCCGCCCCGCCGGTCAGCGAAGCCGAGTACCATACCGCCATCACCGCCGTGTTCGAGGCAGTGAAGGCCGGCGGCGAGACGCACATCGACGAACTGACCCTGCCCGAAACCGACGATACCGGCTGCAACGGCCATCCCAATGTCCGCGACGATAAAAAGGTCGCTGACGTGATCGACACCTATATCGAAGCCCACCCTGCCCTGTGGCAGGGCAAGTAAAACACACCTTACAGCAAAACCGCGCGCGGCCCCGCGACAAGCGCCAAAAGCCGTGTTAGGAATGGTTAACGCGGCGAAACGCCGCCTTTCTGGGGGTTTTCGTGGGCCGTATTCTCGCGCTTATCGTGGCAATCGTTGTGCTGGTTGCGGCCGGCCTGTTCTATCTGTCGCCGACCATCGCCTTTTACGACATCCGCAGCGCCTGCAAGAGCAACGACATCGAGGCCCTGGCCAAGCTGATCGACTACGATTCGGTGCGCGCCTCGCTCAAGGCGCAACTCGACGCCGGCAAGGGGCCGGTCGCCGCGCCGCCGGTCAATGCCATGAACGATCCCATCGGCGCCACGGGTGACGCGCTGAAAAACATCGGTCAGTCGATCGGCAACGCCGTCAACGACATTGTCAATCCGTCGCAAAAGCCGGTGCCGATCCTACCGATCAACCCCAATGATTTCCTGACGCCCAAGGCGATGCTCAACCTGACCTATGGCCTCGGCAAGGACTCGATCAAGGCCGATCCGGCCGACGTCGCCAAGCCACCGTCGCCCAAGATGGCGTTTTTCAGCGTCGATCGCGCCCGCCTGACGGTTTCCGATCCTGATCACGGCACGACGACCTTTACCATCGAACGCCGTGGCCTGACGCACTGGACCTTGGTGCATATCGGCCTGCCGACGCCGGATGATGGGACGGGCGCAAGCAGCAGCGGCTCGGCCTCCGGCGGCCCGGCACCGAGCCCCGCGGGTTAGGCCTGTATCCGGCAGCACAACCGCGCTAAATCGGATTCATGCTGCAAACCGTCGTCCGAGTCGCCGTCTTCTTTGCCTTTATCGCCGCGGGGGCCGTGCTGACGCGGCTGAAGCGGTTGTCGCGCGAGGGCGTCGATGGCTTAAGCGCCTATGTCTACTGGCTGGGCTTTCCGGCGTGGCTGATCGTCACTTTCACGCAATTGCCGCGCCCGCCGGCCACGGTCGCCGTGCCGCTGATCGCTTATGTCGGCGCCATGATCACCGCGGCCGTCATCGCCGCCGGTGCCGCGTTTCTGCTGAAGGCCAAACGCGACGAAGCCATGGCCGCAGGTGCTGGCGCCCTGGTCAATAATTCCGCCTTTCTCGGCGTGCCCGTCGCGCTGTCCTTGTTCGGTACGGAGGCCGCGCATCTGGGCCCGATCGTCGTCGCCGCCGACTTTCTTGTCTGTTTCACCCTTGCGTGCGCCGTGCTGTCCCTGGCCTCGGGCCACGGCTTGACCGCCGCTCTGAAGCGAACGGCGCAGAACCCGACCGTGCTGGCGGCAGCGCTCGGCGTCATCCTGATGTTCGCCGGTCTGCGCTTTCCGCCCGCTGCCGAGGGCGCGCTCGACCTGTTAGGCAAGTCCGGCGCGCCGGTCGCCCTCGTCGCCCTGGGTGGACTGCTCGGCCTGATGCCCGATCGCGCCCTGATCAGCTTCGATGTGCCGCGAGCGGTCGCCGTCACCGCCAAGCTGCTGCTGGCCCCGGCCCTCGTCGCCGGCGTCCTCTTTCTCGTTCATGCCGATCCGGCGCTTTGGCGCATCTGCGTCTTCATGAGCGCCTGCCCGACCGCGGTATCGATCTTCATCCAGGCGCGCGTCTACAATGTGTGGTCCGAAGGCGCCGCGGCCGCCGTAGCGCAAGGGACATTGATCAGCCTGGTCACCTTGTCTGCCTTGGCCATCGCCCTGCAAGCCTAAAATGTTCTTGATTTGTTCAGGATGTGCGCTAGTGTCCTGATACCTGACAGAGGGAGGACCTGATGATCACCTATGCCACTTTCGGCGCCAAGGACGTGGCGGCGTCGACGCGCTTTTTCGAAGCCGTGCTGAGCCCGCTCGGCTACCAGAAATTCTACGATGAAGGCATGGCCGGCTTCGCCGTCGGCGGCAATCCCGGCGCCGGCGGCACGGTGTGGGTCGGCCCGCCCTTTGACGGCAACGAAGCCCGGTCGGCCAACGGGTTCATGGTCGGCTTCGCGGCCCCCTCGCGTGCCGCCGTGCGCGCCTTCCACGAAGCGGCCCTGGCCCAGGGCGGCACCTGCGAAGGCCCGCCGGGCGTGCGCGAGGCCTATGGTCCCGAAGTGTACATGGCCTATGTCCGCGATCCGGTCGGCAATAAGATGTCGGCCATCTTCACCGGCCCTGAAGCAGAGTAATTCAGACGAAGCAGGGAATTGCTCTTCCCTTGTACCGCCCCGCTACGCGGGGCGGGGGACCGCGCGAGCGACAGCGAGCGTGGTGGTGGGGGCCTTCCCAGCGATAGGACAGCCCCACCTCCAAGGCAGAAGAACGCTCTTCTCTCCTACCCGATCAAAGCCTTGATCGCCGCCAGGCCTTCGTCGGCCTTGGTATCGTCGGGCGCACCACCCTGGGCGAAGTCCGGTTTGCCGCCGGCGCCCTGGCCGCCCATGGCGATGACCGCCGCCTTGGCGAGTTCCGCCGCGTTGAAGCGGCCGGTCAGGTCCGCCGTCACCGCCACCGTTACCGCGGCCTTGCCGTCAAGCTTGCCGACCAGAGCGACGATGCCGCTGCCGACCTGCTTCTTGAAGTCTTCGGCGAGCGGACGCAGATCCTTGCCGCCGACACCCTCGAGCACACGCGCAATGACCTTGGTGCCGTTGATGTCTTCCGGGCCCGAGGCCGCGCCGCCACCACCGACAGCCAGCGCACGCTTGGCGTCCGCCAGTTCCTTTTCCAGGCGCTTGCGGTCATTGACCAAGGCCTCGACGCGCGCCTCGACCTGGCTGACCGGCACCTTGAACTGTGCCGCCAGCGCTTCCGCCACGCCGGCTTCTTCGAGCAGATACTGACGCGCCGCCTCACCGGTCAGGGCTTCGATCCGGCGCACGCCGGCGGCAACGCCGGTTTCCGACACGATCTTGAACAGGGCGATATCGCCGGTGCGACCGACGTGGGTGCCGCCGCACAGTTCGACCGAATAGGCCTTTTCGCCGTTCAGGCCATGGCCCAGCGTCAGCACGCGGACCTCATCGCCGTACTTTTCACCGAACAGGGCCACGGCGCCGGCGTCGATCGCCTGCTGCGGCGCCATCAGCTCGGTGCGCGACGGCTCATTCTGCAGGATGACCGCATTGACCTCGGCCTCGATGCGCTTGAGCTCCTCGTCGCTCAGCGGACCGCCGTGGCTGAAGTCGAAACGCATGCGGTCGGCATCGACCAACTGGCCCTTCTGCGCCACATGCGGGCCCAGAACATTCTTCAGCGCGGCGTGCATCAGGTGCGCCGCCGAGTGGTTCGACCTCGTCGTCTTGCGCTTGTCGGCATCGACGCTCAACGTCGCCGTGTCACCGACCTTGACGTCGCCTTCGGTGACTTCGACGCGGTGAACGAAAAGCTCGCCGGCCTGCTTTTGGGTGTCGAGCACCTGGCCCTTGCCGCGCGGGAAGGTCACCGTGCCGGTATCGCCGGCCTGGCCGCCGCCTTCAGCATAGAACGCGGTGCGATCGAAGACGATTTCGACCGTGTCACCGGCAAAAGCTTCCTTGATGTCCTCGCCATCGAGCACCAGGACCTGGACGGTGGCTTCGGTCGTCAACTGGTCGTAGCCGGTGAAGGAAGAGGCGCCGATGCGGTCCTTGATCGAGAACCATTCGGCGGCCACGGCCTTTTCGCCCGACCCGCCCCAGTTCTTGCGGCCCATTTCCTTTTGTTTTTCCATCGCGGCTTCGAAGCCTGAAACATCGACACTCAGCCCCTTGGCGCGCACGGCGTCCTGGGTCAGGTCGAGCGGAAAGCCATAGGTGTCGTAAAGCTTGAACGCCGTCTCGCCCTCGAGAATATCGCCGGGTTTGAGGTCGCGCGTAGCGTCGTCGAGCAGGCCCATGCCACGGCCGAGCGTGCGACGGAAGCGTTCCTCTTCCTGACGCAGGGTTTCGACAATGGTCGCTTCGGCACGCTTCAACTCGCCATAGTGGTCGCCCATTTCGGCGACCAGGGCCGGCGCCAGACGAGGCAGCAATGGCTCCTGCGCGCCCAAAAGGTAAGCGTGACGCATGGCGCGCCGCATGATCCGGCGCAACACATAGCCGCGGCCTTCGTTCGATGGCGTGACGCCATCGGCGATAAGGAAGCTCGACGAGCGCAGATGGTCGGCGATGACGCGATGCGACGGCAGGCTGTCGCCCTCGGCGGCGACGCCGGTCGCCTCGACGCTCGAGGCAATCAGTGCCTTGAACAGGTCGATATCGTAATTGTTGTGCACGCCCTGCAGCACGGCGGCGACGCGTTCCAGGCCCATGCCGGTATCGATCGACGGCTTGGGCAGGTTCAGGCGCGTACCGTCCGGCTGCTGGTCGAACTGCATGAAGACCAGGTTCCAGACTTCAACGAAACGGTCACCATCCTCTTCCGGCGTCCCCGGAGGGCCGCCCCAGATGTGATCGCCGTGGTCGTAGAAGATTTCGGTGCACGGACCACACGGGCCGGTGTCGCCCATCGACCAGAAATTATCGCTGCCCGAGATACGGGCGATCTTCGATTCCGGCAGGCCGGCGATCTTCTTCCACAGCTCGAAGGCCTCATCGTCGTCGACATAGACGGTCGCCATCAACCGGTTCTTGTCAAGGCCATAGTCTTTGGTAAGCAGGTTCCAGGCGAACTCGATGGCGTCGGCCTTGAAGTAGTCGCCGAACGAGAAATTACCCAGCATCTCGAAGAAGGTGTGGTGACGCGCCGTATAACCGACATTGTCGAGATCGTTATGCTTACCGCCGGCGCGCACGACTTTTTGCGACGTGGTAGCGCGCTTATAGGGCCGCGTCTCGGCGCCGGTGAAGACGTTCTTGAACTGCACCATACCGGCATTGGTGAACATCAGCGTCGGATCGTTTTGCGGCACCAGCGACGACGAACTGACCACGTCGTGGCCGTTCTTGGCAAAATAATCGAGGAAGGTCTGACGTATCTGATTCAAGGACGGCATGGACAAGTCGGCGAACCGCTCCGTGCAAGGGGTAAAATAAACCGCGTATATAGAGGGGTGAGCCCGTAAGCGCAAAGACCTTTGCGGCCCGTCGGGCGAATTCGGTGCTTTTCAGGCGAACTTTCAAACAAAAAAGACGCTCCGGGGCCGGAGCGTCTTCATGGGCGCGGCCCAAACCTTTGTGGTGAAGGCGTGCAGGACCGCGTGGGTTGGATATGTGTCGAGGCTTAGAGCGACTCGTCGCCTTCGTTGGCGTCGGTTTCCGGCGTGCCGAGCAATTCTTCCGACAGCACGTTGGAACGGTTACGGATGGCCTTTTCGATCTCGGCCGTCATGTCCGGATTGCTCTTGAGAAACTCACGGGCGTTTTCGCGGCCCTGGCCGATGCGGGTCGAGTTGTAGGAGAACCACGAGCCCGACTTTTCGACGATACCGGCCTTGACGCCGAGGTCGATGATTTCACCGAGCTTGGAGATGCCTTCGCCGTACATGATGTCGAATTCGACTTCGCGGAACGGCGGCGCGATCTTGTTCTTGACGACCTTGACGCGGACATTGTTGCCCATGATTTCGTCGCGCACCTTGATCTTGCCGATGCTGCGGATGTCGAGGCGGACCGAGGCATAGAACTTCAGCGCATTGCCGCCGGTCGTCGTTTCCGGCGAGCCGTACATGACGCCGATCTTCATGCGGATCTGGTTGATGAAGATGACGATGCACTTCGACTTGGAGATCGAGCCAGTCAGCTTGCGCAGGGCTTGCGACATCAGACGAGCCTGCAGGCCCGGCAGGCTGTCGCCCATATCGCCTTCGATTTCGGCGCGCGGCGTAAGCGCGGCGACCGAGTCGACGACGACGATGTCGACAGCGCCAGAACGCACCAGGGTATCGGTAATTTCCAGGGCTTGTTCGCCATTGTCCGGCTGCGATACCAAGAGATCGTCGAGATTGACCCCCAGCTTTTGCGCATAGGTCGGATCGAGCGCGTGTTCGGCGTCGACAAAGGCGGCGGTACCGCCGGCCTTTTGAATTTCGGCAACGGTGTGCAGGGCCAGCGTCGTCTTGCCCGACGATTCCGGGCCGAAGATTTCGATGACCCGGCCCTTGGGCAGGCCGCCGATGCCCAGTGCCATGTCGAGGCCGAGCGAGCCCGTCGATATCGACTCGATCTGTTCCACCGAACCGTTGGCGCCCAGCTTCATCACCGAGCCCTTCCCAAAGGCGCGGTCGATTTGTGCCAGCGCCGCTTCCAGGGCGCGTTGCTTTTCAGATTCGTTCTTACCCACGAGTTTCAACGCTGCTTGAGACATGATTAGCCCGCTCCTATGGCACGATTCCCTGAAGCCTCAGGGAAATTGTTGCTGCTTAAGTCGATGACTCACATGTACCGTATTTGTTCTCAGTTCGCAATATGTTCCGCAGAACTTTTTGAGAACATTTTTACCGTCGCGTTCTCTGTTCCTTTGTAATCACCTGATCCAGGGTCTGCAGGAATTGCGAGCGGCCGGCATTGGAGAACGGCGGCGGGCCGCCGGTGATCTCGCCGGTCGAACGGATATGTTCCATGATCGCCCGCTGCGCCAAGGCCGCACCGATCGAATCCGGTGTAAAGGCCCGCCCGTTCGGCGCTATGGCGTGCGCGCCCTTGGCCAAAACGCGCCCGGCTAGGGGAATGTCGTTGGTGACGACGACGTCGCCGGCGATGACCTGTTCGGCGATCCAGTCATCAGCGACATCGGGACCGACATCGACGATCATGCGCTTGATCAGGTCCGAGCGCGGGATCTGGATGAAGCTGTTGGAGACGACAAATGTCGTCAGGCCGTAGCGCGCCGCGACCTTATAGGTCTCGTCCTTGACCGGACAGGCGTCAGCATCGATGTAAACCGTGATCATGCGGTTGGGATAGCAGATCGCCTATAGACCGGCTACCCGGCGAACTCGGTCTTTGGGATATGCGTGATGCGGCACGCCAGATCGGCCTCGCCCGAGGCGACGATATAGTGGTCGCCGCCATCAGCTATGCCCGTCGTAAAGACGACGTCACGGATATACATCTGGTGCTCGATCGGCCGCGTCAGTTCGGGATTGGCTTCGAGGAGCGGCGTGTGTTTGGTGCGCACGACTTTGGACGGCTCATCCTTATCCATCAGCGACCAGTAGGTGCGGTAGATGCCGACAATCTCCTTGGGTTCGACGCCGTGCCACAGCGACAACCAGCCCTCGTCGGTGAGGATCGGCGGGGTGCCGCCGCCCATGCGCGCCGTTGCCACCGTCCCCGAATGCGGCCGGATGCCCGGCTTGCGATAGGGCTTCCAGAACAGGCCGTCATTGGAATGGGCCAGATTGATCGACGGTCCGGCGCGATAGTCGCTGCCTGGCGGATAGGCGAAATAAAGGTCGCCCAGCGGCCGCGTCTGGGCCCAATACTGATCGCGGATCTTGCCCTCGAAGATCAGCATGTCCTTGTTCTGGTGGTCGAGCACGATGTCCTCGAACGTCCAGTCGAGGCCGTTTTGCGAGCTGTAAAGCGTCGTCGAATGGCGCTCCGGACTGACCGAACAGGTCGTCATCAGCCAACGATCGCCGACCTTCGACACGCGCGGGTCCTCGACACCGTAACATTGCAGAGAATTTTCCGGCGCCACCGCCTTGTCGTAGTGGATGGCGACGCGTTCCAGTCCGTCGTGCGACAGCTCGACCGGCAAGACCCACGACAGCGAGGTCAGGGCCATGATCTTCCAGCCACCGCCGCGCAGCATGAATTTGCGCGGATCGGCGGTGTCGGCGAGATCGACCTGCCAGGCGTCGAGCACATAGCGGCCCTTCGTCCCCTCCTCGCCGTCCCAGCGGATGGCGTGGACGTGGCCGTCGAAGATCGGCTTTTTCAGCGCCTCGGCGACACGCACCATCATCAAGAGATTGCCGTTGGGCAGGCGCGTCAGGCCGGGATTGAAGGCGCCGAGCACAAAGGTTTCAGCGTCGAGATGCCCGGCCAAAGGCGAGCGGCTCAAATCGATATCGTCGGGCACCAGGACCAGCTTATCCGTCGCGTAGCGGCCCTGACTGGCGATGACCTCGTCGCTGGCGGCCTCGGGCTGGCCGTGATTGGGGTTGGGATTACTGACAATATTGAGATTTTGATCCTCGGCCATCGCCGGTCTCCCACGCAGAGTCATGCCGTCGCGGCGCCGCCACCATACGCGCGGATTGACAAGTTTTTGACCGGCGACACCCGGCAAAAAATAAGGAAGCGATCAAGTTGATTGGGCTCTTTTCGTTTTGGGCTTTCCATCCTAAGGTCTGACCAACCAAAAATACGCCAAGGGAGGCGGCCGTTCCTATGGGATTACCTGCCTCATCGGCTGATTGGGCCCTGATCGTCGTCGCCGTGTCGGTCGTCGGCCTGGTCGTCATGATCGCCTGGGCCAAGGTCCAGCCCCTGATCGCCTTCGTCATCGCCTCGATTGCCGCGGCGCTTCTGCTGCACATGCCGCTCGACGCCATCCCGAAGTCGATCGACAAGGGCATAGGCGACATGCTGAGCTCGCTGACCGTGCTGCTGGCTTTGGGCGCCATTTTCGGCAAGCTGATCGCCGATTCCGGCGCAGCGCAAAGGATCGCCACCAGTCTGATCAAGGCGTTCGGCGCCCCGCGCATGAACCTGGCCCTGACCCTGACCGGGTTTATCGTCGGCATTCCTTTGTTCTATAATGTCGGCTTCGTGCTGCTGGTGCCGCTGATCTTCTCGCTGGTGCGCCAGTCGGGCAAGCCCCTGGTCTATCTCGCCGTGCCGCTGATGGCCGGGCTTTCCATCGCCCACGGCTTCCTGCCGCCGCACCCGTCACCGACCGCCATCGTGCCGATGTTCGGCGCCAATATGGGCCTGACCCTGATCTACGGCCTGATCGTCGGCATCCCGACCCTGATCATCGCCGGGCCGGTGTTTGCGATGACCGTCAAAAAGATCGAGGCCAAGCCCGCCAATCTGTTCACCGCCGATCCCGTGCCCGACGACCAGTTGCCCGGCACCTTCAATTCCTTTGCCACGGCGCTGTTGCCGGTCATCCTGCTGAGTGCGGCGACCGGTCTGACCTATGCCCCGCTCGACGCCAGCTATAAGCCGCTGATCGGCTTGGTTGGCAATCCGACCATCGTCATGCTGCTGGCGCTGCTCATCGCCACCATTACGCTCGGCACCGCGCGTGGCGTCAAGTTCACCCAGCTGATGCAGGGTTCCAGCGGCGCGCTGCGCGAAATCGCGCCGATCCTGCTAATCATTGCCGGCGCCGGCGCGCTTAAACAGGTCTTTGTCGACGGTGGCGTCTCGACGCAGATCGGCCATATCCTGGGCGGCCTGCCGATTCCGCCGCTGGTGTTGGGCTGGCTGATCGCCGGCATTATTCGCATCTCACTGGGCTCGGCGACGGTCGCCGGGCTGACCGCCGCCGCCCTGATCGCCCCCCTGGTCAAGGCCGGCGGCGTCGATCCCAATCTCATGGTGCTGTCGATCGGCGCGGGTTCCTTGATGTTCAGCCACGTCAACGATTCCGGCTTCTGGATGTTCAAGGAATATTTTGGCCTGTCGATCAAGGACACCCTGCGCTCGTGGACACTGATGGAGGGGCTGGTCGGGATTTTCGGCCTGATTTTCGTGCTCATCCTGTCGCATTTCGTGAGCGCCTAGGCGCTTTTCAGGCGAGCCCTGACAGACTAGTGTCCGCGGCGGTTACACTTCGCCCAAGGATCGATTCGATGCGTCTTCGCCCCTACGCTCTCTTCGCCGCTGCCCTGGCCTTCGCCCCCCTCACCGTGCACGCCGCCGACGCGCCCCAGCCCGAGGCCCGCGCCTTCAAGGTCGGCAAGCTCGACCTTTACGCCCTGCACGACGCGCAATTCACCCCGCCCAACGACGGCAAGGTCTTCGGCTTCGACGCCGGCCCGGCCGCGGTCGCCGACGTGCTCAAGACCGCAGGGGCCCCGACCGACGTCATCACCCTCAGCGTCGACGCGCTGCTGGTCAAGGACGGCAAGCACGTCGTGCTGATCGACACCGGCGTCGGCGGCGCGTTGCAGCAAAGCCTGGCGCTCGCCGGCGTCAAGCCCGAGGCCATCACGGACATCCTCATCACCCACGCTCACGGCGACCACGTCGGCGGCATCGCGCCGGGCGGCACGCTCGCCTTCCCCAATGCCACGGTGCACATGTCGGCGGCCGAATGGACCTCGGTCCAGGGCGATGCCGAGCAAGCCGCTTTGGTCAAGGCGATCGGCGCGCACATCAAGACGTTTGCGCCCGGCGCCGAGGTCGTGCCGGGCATCACCTCGGTCAGCATCAAGGGCCACACCCCCGGCCACGTCGGCTATGAGATCCGCTCGGGCAAGGATCGCCTGCTCGACATCGGCGACACGGCGCACTCGTCGATCGTCTCGCTGGCCAAGCCGCAATGGCTGATGGGCTATGACGGCGACAAGCAGGTTGGCCGCGACAGCCGCGTCGCCCTGCTGACCAAGCTATCGAAGAGCCACGAACTGATCTTCGCGCCGCACTTCCCCTATCCGGGCGTCGGCCAGGTCGCGGCGGACGGCGATCACTTCACGTGGCAGCCGACCTTGAGCGCGCAATAGGATGTCGTCGAATATCGACGACTATCTCATCGACCCGGCCGATAAGGACTGGGCCAAGCTTCTCGCCGGGTGGGTGCCTTTCCTGCCCAGCGAATTCACCGTGTGGATGGTCAATCGCTTCGGCGACGCGATCTGTATCTTCGCGGACGGTTCGATCCATTATCTCGACACCGGCTCGGGCGAAGTCCGGCGCCTGGCCGGCGACGAAGACGATTTTTGCACGAAGATCGACCAGGGCGATAATGCCGATGACTGGCTGATGATCCCGTGGGTCGACGACTGCGTCGCCGCTGGCCTGCGCCTTGGGCCGAACCAGTGCTACGGCTTCAAGATTCCTCCGGTGCTCGGCGGCAAATACGAAATCGACAATATCGAAGTGACCGATCTTGCGGTTCACCTGTCGTTTTCTGCCGATATTTACCGCCAGACCAAAGATTTGCCGGAAGGCACACCGGTCACGGGCGTCACGTTCAAACGCGGCTAGCTTTACATCTACCGCAAGGCCCCCACCACCGCTGCGTTCGCTTACGCGAACTGGCGGTCCCCCTCCCCGCGTGGCGGGGAGGTACAAGAAAAGAAGCACACGGCCTTTCTCGAATTGATCAAAAATCACACCTCCCCACCACGTGGGGAGGGGGACCATGAGCGCGCGTCAGCGCGCGAAATGGTGGTGGGGGCCTTCCTAACCGACGCTCCCCTACCCCTTCGGCTTGTAGTCCTTCCACAGCCATTCCAGCGCCTCGGGCAGGGTCTGCGCCTTGACGGCGCGGTCGGTATGCCCGGCATTGCGCGCAAAGGTGAATTGATACACATAGCCCTTGGCCGCCAAGACCTTCGCCATGTTTTCATTGGCCACGACCCAGTCGTGCATGTCGTCGCGCATGACGTTCGGATTATAGAGATCACGGTCGCCGACCTCCATCCAGAGGCGGATCGGCTTTTTCGGCGTGTCCATCACCAGGTGCTCGGGAAAGCCCCAGGCGCCATGCGGCGTCACGGGATCGCTCGGCCATTGCTGGTTGATGAAGGTGCCCGAGTAACTCAGCACGCGGTGATACCATTCCGGATGGTACCAGGCCATGATGAAGGCGCAGGCCGCGCCCGACGATCCCCCCATGGCGGCGCGGCCGTCCGGATCGTGGGTCAGCTTGACGCCAGCCTCCTGTTCGACGCGCGGCAGCACTTCGGTTTCGACGAATTCGGCATAGCGGCCGGACATGGTGTCGTATTCCAGCCCGCGTTCGCTGCCCTGGGCGTCACCGCCGCCATTGCTGATCGAGATGGCGATCTGCACCGGCACCTTATGCGCGGCAATCAGCGAGTCGAGCGCCGTGAACAGCGCCTGATCCGGCCCATCCTGGCCGACGATGAACGGCGCGGCTGTCCCCGCCACATATTGCGCCGGGACGTAGACGGTGACCTTGCGCGTATAGGGCGCCGCGTGGCTGGTGATGACGACCAGCTTGGCCGGATCGTTAGGGTCGGGCGTGCCGAAGGTGCCCGGATCGCGGATGATGCCGGGATAGAGCTTGCTGTCGGCCGAGCTCATGGTGAAGGTGACGATGCGGCCCTGCGGCGCGCCCGCCACCGGCGTCATCTCCGCCGCCGGCGCGTGGGTCGGGCCGATGATGAAGTTGCCATAGCTGTCGGCGCCCGGGATCTGGCCATCGGGCAGTTCGGTTGCCTTGACATAGCCGGGCGTCGCCGGATCGCGCGTCGGCGGCGTTGGCCGGTCCGCCGCCATGGCCGGAAAGGTCAGCAGGCACGCGCTCAAAAGCCACAGTTTACGCATACCGGCCTCCCTGATTATGGCTGAGCCTCAGCTCATTCCCTTATCGTGATAGACGTTTTCCAGCACCGACAGTGGCACGGCGCCGCACAGCAGGCCGGCATCGTGGAAGGCGCGAATGTCGAAGCCTGCGCCTTGCTTGGCCTTGACCGCGTCGCGAATCTTCAGCCAGGTCAGCTTGCCGACCATGTAGCCGAGCGCCTGGCCGGGCCACGCACAGTAGCGCTCGATCTCCGAGCGCGCGCCGTCCTCGGTATCGCCGCAGACATCGACCATGTAGGCAATCGCCTGTTCGCGGCTCCAGCCCATGGCGTGCATGCCGGTATCGACGACCAGGCGCACGCCACGGAACAGGGCGTCGTGCAGGTAGCCGATGCGGCCCCAGGGATCTGAGTCGTACATCCCCATCTCGCCGGCCAATTGCTCGGCATAGAGCGCCCAGCCCTCGATATAGGCGTTGAAATAGGAGAGCTTCCTCAACATCGGCAGGCCCTGGGCTTCGTTGGCGATCGAGCCCTGGACGTGGTGACCCGGCACCGCCTCGTGATAGGTCAGGGTCGGCAGGGTCCACGACGGCACATTGGCTGTGTCGCGCAGGTTGATGTAGTAGGTCCCGGGCCGCGTCCCGTCGAGCGACCCCGGATTGTAATAGCCGCCGGGCGCGCCGGCTTCGGTCGCCACCGGCACGCGGCGGATGACGACCTTGGTCTTCGGCAGGACGCCGAAATATTGCGGCATCTTGGCTTCGACCGCTTCGACCTTGCCGTTGAGATCGGCCAGAAGCTTGGCCTTGCCGTCGTCGGTATTGGCGTAGACGAAGCGCGGGTCGGTATACATGCCGCGCAGGCGTTCACCGACGGTGCCGGTGGTCAAGCCCTGAGCGCGCAGGCGCTGATCGAGCTCGGCGCTCAGTTGCGATACGGTGTCGAGGCCGAGCACGTGGATGTCGTGCGGCGTCGTATCGGTCGAGGTGCCGAGGCGGGCGCACATGGCGTAATAGGCGTCGCCATTGGGCAAGTAGCGCACAGACGCATCGTGCCGGGCCTGAGGGGCTACGGCATTCAGCGCATCGATCTGACGCGTCAGGGCGTCCTTCAACGGCCCGGTGACGACGGTGGTGGCGTCGGCCTGCCAGGTGCCGGCGATATTGGCCGCCGCCGTGCGCGTCACCAGCGAATTGATCAATGTTGACTGCGCCGGGTCGACGTCGCGCAAGGCCGTCAACTGGCTGACCGCCGCCTTGAGGATGAAATCGGGCGGCACGACGCCGCGGCCGAAGTCGGACTTCGCGCGTTCGGTCTCGGCATCGACGGCCTGGGCGAAAGCGTTGAGCCGCGCCATATAGGCGTCGGCATCGTCCTTGGTAGCGATGGTGTGCTGGCTGTCGAGGAAGTCCGGCAAGAACTGGTAGCTGCCCGACAACTGGCTGATGACGTAGGGCGCCGGGAAGCCGCCGCTGAAATTGCCGTAGTCGCCGAACGGCACGTTATAGACGTCGAGCTGAGCCGAAAAGTCCCACAGCACAGTGTCGT
>OUNM010164648.1_pt1 | contig 25458 bp, 23 predicted proteins | sample 1769961 | NCBI WGS metagenome assembly OUNM01 (sample SAMEA3914820, study PRJEB12502) | metagenome | biome: forest; material: soil | place: USA | collected 2012-03-12 | depth 0.3 m | reverse complement strand
GCGCTATCCCGCCGCAGCAACGAATCCAAGCTCGCGGCGATGCGCATGGGCCCGTGGAAGGGGGCATCTGACCACGCTCGTCAAATATCCCCCGGTGCAGGGCGGCAAGAGTTTCGATATGTCCAACGTGGTCGAGCAGTTCATGAACAAGGGCCATGATTGACGTTGATCGAATGGCCGGCTCGATCGAGGCTTTCGATAAGCGAGAGAGTATCGTGCTGGCAGTTCAACGTAATGTAGAACCGCCTACGGCATGTCTGCGAAACCGCGCGCTCATGTCCCGCAGCGTCATTCCAGCGTCGATCTGCGTGTAGACCCGCATAAGCCTGCCAGACGATCTCTCAACATAGTTTCCATTGTCTAGCAGGCGCGGCGTGGGGATCGATCGGTATCGACTGGACGTCGGATCTGGCTGCATTGGCGGCACCAGCGCAGTCAAAGTCACAAGCGGGCTATCGCCCAGCACGTAGGCATCCGTGACAGGAGGAAGCGGCAGCCCCGGTATTTTTGCCAGCATTGAGGGGAGCGCATCGACCTTCGCCTTGAGATAAGCGCCCAACGGCCCCGATGCGCCCAATTCTTCAAGTTCGCCCGTACCGAACAGCATCTGGGTATATGCGTCGGACGGCACCTGCCAAATTTCGATATCGGAATCGTTGAAGATGATCTGTGCGGCAATCGGGTCGATGGAAAAGTTGAACTCCGGCCCGCCCGGCACCGTAGTCTCATTGCCAAAGTCTGAATGGGGATTGCCGCCGATCCAGATCAGCTTGATCCGCTTACCGATCCGGGGCTCGGTAAGCCAAGCCAGTGCCAATTCGGTCAGCCCTGCGCCAGCGGCGTAAACGAGCGGCTCCTGCACGTCATCGCGCATGGCTTCACGCACGATTGCAGCGGTTGCTGCGCTTGGCTTCCACACTGTGCGCGATGCGATCGGCGTTTCGGATCCTGCCATCACGGTGAAGGCATTCGCCATACCCATCACCCTCAGCAGGTCGCGTGCGGCGATTGCCGAATCCTGGGCATCATGTCCGCTGCCAAAAGCCGCAGGCAAGTGCGACCCCACAATCAACGGTATCCTGACCGAATGACACAACACATGATGGGCAAGCTGGAACAATCCGTCGGGATCCCCTGCGAAATCGTTGTCCAGGATAAGCCGCGCGAGCATGGGTTGCCTGATCGCCGTGGCGCCTGACGGCATCGCCAACATGGCAGCACAGGCCGCCGCCGCTCCAACAAATCCGCGACGATCCAAACCCACTGTCATCCTCAAATCTCCTCATCCCCATGAGGGAACCGTCTGCGGCTTTTGCGTCCAGGTAAAATATCAATTTTTCGCAGTGCCATAGCACCTGACTATGGATATGGTTCGACGCATCAAACGGGTGGAATTGCATTTCCCCGCGCATAGCCGCCCAGATGCAAGCCGCTGGGTTTTAGCCGGCGCGCGAATGTCTGCCTATCCACCGAAACGAGCCCGAACTGCGCAGTAAAAGCGCGGTTCCATTCGAAGTTATCCAGAAGCGACCAGTGGATGTAGCCGCGCACATCGGCGCCTTCGTCCATCGCCCGCCGCAAACCCGCAAGCGCACGGTCGATGTAAGCGATGCGGCGGCTGTCATCCGCAGTCGCCACGCCGTTCTCGGTCACGATGATCGGGCGCCCAGTCGCCTTGGCCGCCCACTTCACCGTCGCGCCGAGCGCTTCGGGATAGAACTCCATGCCGGTCTGCGTCGGTTCCACGCCGAGCGGGGGCGGCAGGTCAAGCGTGGGGCCGACTACGGCGCGGCCGTAGGTCTGTACCCCCACGAAATCGTCTTGCGAGACGGCTTCGAACCAAGGTTGGTAGACTTCCGCGATCTTGCGCTCCAGCCCGCTACCGCCGGGCGCGGGCTGCTCGTCGGCCAAAGTCAGGCTCAGTCCGAGTTGAAGCTCCGGGCGGATCGCTTTGATGGCGTCGCGCGCGCGGTGATGCGCGGCGATCTGGTTGGGCAAGGCGCGGGCGATGTCGAACGTCGGCGTGGCGGAGAAGCGGTCCGATCCGATCATTCTCGCCGCCGCGCGATTGTTGGCGGGAAAATAGGCCATCATCTGGCGGAATTCCGGTTGCCAGGAAAGCTGAGCGGCCAGGTTCGGCTCATTGAAAGTCAGAGCGTGGGCATAGTTCGAACCCATCGCGCGTGCCACCGTTTCGCAGAAGCGCACGAAATGATCGACGTTGGCCGCCTCTTCCCATCCACCAAGTCCAGCGAACCAGCGCGGCGTGGTGAAGTGGGAGAAAGTGACGAAAGCTTGCAGCCCAAGCTCCGCGCAATAGTCAACCATCGTGCGGTAATGCGCCAGTGATGCATGGGACCATTCGCCGCGCTCAGGCTCGATCCGCGACCATTCGATCCCGAAGCGATAGGTGTTGAGCCCCATTCGCTTCACCAGGTCGATATCTTCGCGCCAGCGGTTCCAGCTATCGCATGCATCGCCCGAAGGCTCTGCAAAGGCGCTTGGCGACAGATGCTCCATCACCCAGCTATCGGCATTGACGTTGCCGCCCTCCACCTGATGTCCGGCGGTTGCGGCGCCCCAGAGAAAGCCGTCACGAAACTTTCTCGTCGGCGCCGCCAAGAGAGGCGAAGCAGCAGTCATGGCCAGGCTTGCGCCTGCCGCTTGCAGGACCGTGCGGCGGCTCATATCCTCGATCACGCTCACCTCCTTCAATATCGGAACTGAACGGTAGCGCCGATGGTGCGGACGGAATCGAGGCCGAACTGCTGCTGATAGCTGGCGATACCTTGTGTAGCGTCGCCGGCGTCAAGACCAATGAAATTCGGGCTGTACTGCTTCGTGCAGTTCTTGCAAAAAACGGCGATCCGCATTCCGTTATCCAGCCGCACGCCCGCGCTGGCGCCGATCAGATCGATAGTCGGCACGCGCGCTCCGGGGGCCTGATTGATCAGGTAGTTGATCGGCGAGCGGTGATACCAGTTGCCTTCGATAAACGGATGGACCGCGCCGCCCGCATCGAATTCGTAGATTGCCTGGAGGGAGGACGCGAATTTCGGCGCGGTGGGCGTGCGCAACCCCTTGGCGTTGAAAGATCCGGTCGCCGCACAACTGGGCTCGGGCTGCCCAGGATAGCATTCGGCGCCGTCGAAATCGCCGAACTTCGAATCCAGCAAAGTGGCCGATCCGTTGATCGTCAGGCCATGGAAGGGGCTGGCATTGACCGTCACCTCGATGCCTTTGCTGGTGACCGAGGCTGCATTCTGCACCACGAAGGCCTGCAGGGCGGTGTCGAGCGACTGGACCTGATAGTTGTCAAACTTCGTGTGGAAGGCGGAAAGGTTGAAGATCAGGCGGCGGTTGAACCAGCTTGTCTTGAAGCCGATTTCGGCGGTCTGCGATGTTTCCCCGCGCACAAGCAAGTCCGCATCGGCAGTGGCGGCGGTGTCGTTGAAACCCGGTCCCTTGTAGCCACGGCCATAGGAAGCATAGACCATCGCGTCGGGCGTCACTTGGTACTGACCGCCTGCGCGCCAGCTGAAATTGGTATGCCCATAGGACTGGTCGAAGCTACCCGGCACGCCCAGCGGCACGAAGTAGGCATCCTGGATCTGCACGAGATCGATGCCGATCTCGTCACGGGTAATACGGCCGCCGGCGAACAGCTTCAGCGCATCAGTCACCGCATAAGTCAGCTGGCCGAAGGCGGCATAGCTGTCGGTGGTCATGCGGTACGCATTGTCGCGGCCGAGGAAATAGCTGTTGCTAGTCGCGCAGCCCGTGGCTGCCGTGCCGCCGACACAGAACGGGAAGTTCGGGAGAAGGAACGCAGGCAGGTAATTGTTGCCGGCGATCTGCCCCTCCTGCGCAATGCGTGAGTGGAAGTAATAGAGCCCCGCTTGCCCCGACAACCGGTTTTCGGACGGGAGCGCCACGCGCAATTCGTTCGAGAACTGATCGTAGTCGGCGTGCGACCAGTTGCGATTGGCACCATTGCTGCTGGTGAAATCGGTATCGAGCTGCGCGTCGTAGTTGTAGAACTTCCACGCAGCGATGTTGCTGACGACTACACCGCCAGGACTGGTCCAAGCCAGCGATGCCTGTGCGCCACCCAGTTTGAGGTCGCGCCAGTAACCGCCGTCTCCGGCAAAGGTGTAATTGTCGTCGCCCGGCGCGATGCCCGAAGCGGCGAGTGGTGCGGCGTTGCCGCTACCCGCGCCGAGCGAGCGGTAGGTGCGATCGTAGATGCCGGCAACGCCATGGGATTCGGCATATTCGCCGATCATATAGAGTTCCAGCGCCGGCGTCAGTTCCTGCAGATACTTGGCACGCGCGCCATATTGCTTGCGGTTCAGATCGTTGCGCACGTCATGGCTGCCAACAAAAGTGGTGCCCGGTTCCTCGTAGGAATAGGTGCCGTTTATGCGCAGCGCGCCGTTCTGGCCCACCGGCACGTTCACGGTCTGGCGGGCGATCACCGACCACGAGGCTGCATCGCTGCCTGGGGTGTCGCGATTGTCCAATTCCAGGCTGGTCTCGCCCCCCAGCGCGCCCAGCTTCGGCCGCGCGGAAACGACGTTGAGCAGGCCCGCCGAGGCGTTCTTGCCGAACAGTAGACCCTGCGGGCCGTTCAACACTTCCACGCGTTCGACGTCGTTGAACAGGCCTTGCGCCAAGAAGGGTCGGCCCAGATTCACATCGTCAAGCGCTGTGGCCACGCTGGAATCGATCGTCGTTGCGAAAGCCTGCGTACCTACTCCGCGCACCGCAAACGTATTGTCGCTGCCGACCTGAAGGCTGGGTGCGGCCAGGGCGATCTGGCTGAGGTCGTTCAAATTGCGCGACTTCAGCGCGTCCGCACCTAGTGCCGTGACGCTGACCGGCACTTCCTGAAGCCGCTCGGTCCGACGCTGTGCACTCACAACGATTTCGGGAATGGCATCGCTGGCAACGCCCTGCCCCGATGCGCTGCCTGCTTGTGCGTTGTCCTGACCGAACGCGGGGCTTGCTGCGGCGATCATGCTCGCGCCGACTAGGAGAATGGTCCTGCTCATCAAATCCCTCCTGATAATGCACCGATTGTCCGGCGCTTGACCGATCGGATAGGGATCCATCATACATACAGTCAAGCATGCATGTTTTTAATCACTGGCTATCGGTTTTGCGGTTGGATACCCGAATGGGCCGAACGAGAAGATCGATGCAGGGCGAGAGCAGGAACCAGATGGCAGTCATCCCGAAACAGCGCCGCACGCAGGAAGAGCGGACCGCGCAGACACGGCTCGCGCTGATAGAAGCAGCCATCTCCACCATTCACGAACTGGGTTATACCGGCGCGAATACGACGGGTATTGCCGAGCGTGCCGGCGTGTCGCGCGGGGCCATGCTGCACCATTTCGGAACCCGCGGCGCGTTGATGGCGGAAGTGGTTCGCCACGTGTTCGAGCGCGAGATGACCGAATATGAGGAAACCCGGATCGCGACCGGACTGGGCGATCGGCTGGACGATTGGCCGAAACTGCTCTGGTCGGTTCTGGGGCGCCCCTCGGGCCTGGCGGTGCTGGAAATCCTGCAAGCGACGCGCAGCGATGCCGAACTGGCGACCACGGTCGTACCGATGCAGGAAGCGGTCGAACGATCGGCACTTCAGGTCATGCAAGGGGCGTTCGGCGGTGACGAAGTCCTTGCGCGCTCGGTGATGCGGTTGATGGTCTGGTCGGTCCGCGGCCTGTCGATCGCCGAACGCTATCTGCCACATCGCGAGGAGAACGACGCGGCAATCGAACTGCTATCTCAACTGCTCAAACTGGCAGCACCGGATGGCACGATGGTGCCGCTGAAAACGCTAGGCCAGCCCTAAAGCACGCCCGGTCATCGCACCGGCCCCTCGGGCGAAGGATCGCGGCCTAGAAACAGTTCGGCGATCAATCCACGAAGCCACTGGACCGCCGGATCGTCATGAACGCGGCGATGCCAGAACTGCTGGATATTGATCATCGGCGATGGCAGCGGTGGATCGATCAGGCGCAGCGGCGCCATGGTGGCGAAGATCGCACCCACGGCAGCAGGCACGGTACTGACCAGATCGGACCCGGTCACAAGCAGCGGCACACTCATGAAATGGGGTGATTGCAACTGAACGCGCCGCTTGTGCCCCAACTGCGCTAGCTTGGCCTCGAAAAGCTCCTGACTACGTCCGCGCTGCGCGACCACGATGTGGCCGAGCGTCCGAAAGGTTTCGAGCGTCCACCCCGGCACAGCCTCGGCATGATCGTGCCGGGCGATGCACGTGAAGCGATGATCGAACAGCTTCTGCGTCAGGAAGTTCGTCCCGCGCAGGTCGGGGAAATAGCCCAGCGCCAGATCGACTGCGCCGTCCGCCATGGCGCGCTCCAGTTCGGAGGGGGTCATGGAGCGCGATTCCAAAGTCACGCCGGGAGCATGTCGGGCAATTTCCGCCATCAGGCGTGGCAGGAAGACCAATTCCCCAATGTCAGATGTGCTGATAACGAAACGGCGTTCGGCGCGTGCAGGGTCGAACGCGCGTTCGGCAAGAATCTCGCCCTCCAGCGTGGCCAACATCCGTCGCAGCGGATCGCGCAACACTTCCGCCAGCGCCGTGGGCTGCATCGCGTTACCCTCCCGTACCAGCAGGGCGTCGCCGAATTGGGCGCGCAGCTTGGTGAGCGCGAAGCTGGCATTGGGCTGGCTCATGCCCAGCCGCCTTGCTGTTGCGTTTACCCCGCGCTCCTCAAGGAGCGCATCGAGCACCACCAACAGATTGAGGTCAAAGCGGCGGTAATCCATCACGGTAATCCATCAAGCTGATAACCTATATCAGAATAAACACTCCTGCCGATCAACCCTCCTCTCGCTAGGCTGCGCGCATAACAAAGAGGAGAGACCCGATGGCCAGCGCACCCTATCTGAAGAATCTGTGGTACGTCGCCGGATGGAGCAGCGATCTCGCGCCTGGCGAACGCGTGGGGCGAACGTTCCTGGATCAGCCGGTAGTGCTCTGGCGTTCGGCCGACGGCGTCGTCTCCGCACTGGAAGACCGTTGTGCCCACCGCGCCATGCCGCTGTCTGCCGGCGTCGTCGACGGGTCGATAATTCGCTGCCCCTATCACGGGCTGGAATTCGCCGGGAACGGGCGTTGCATGCGGATCCCCGCGCAGGACCTCGTTCCCGATACGGCGCGGATTCGCGCCTATCCGCTGGTGGAACGGCAAGGCCTGCTATGGATCTGGATGGGCAATGCGGAACGCGCAGATCCAGCGCTGGTGCCCGATTATTCCATTCACGAAGACCCTGCATACGCCTGGCGCAGCGCCCATTTCCCGGTGAACGGCAATTGGCAACTGCTGATCGACAATCTGATGGACTTGTCCCACCTGCCCTACATCCATGCCAAGACGATCGGCGGTAATCCCGAACTGCACTTCAGCACCAAAACCCGCTCCGAAAAGCTGCCCAACGGCGTGCGCGTGGTGCGCCACATGCCGGATTCGGTGCCACCGCCCACTTATGTCGACGCGGCAGGCTTCACCGGGCGGGTCGACCGCTGGCAGGAGATCGAGTTCGAACCCGTGCTGATCCGCATCCACACCGGAGCCTGCGATGCCGGAACCGGCGCCTACGAAGGCCGACGCGACCATGGCTTCTCGATGCGCGGATTCCACGGGATCACGCCGGAAACGGAGACCACCACGCACTATTTCTGGTCGATGGCGACCAACATTCGGACAACGGCGTGCCCGACGAAGTGTTCGAGCAGACCGCGCGAACCTTTCGCGAGGATCAGGAGGTTCTGGAATTGCAGCAGCTGCGCATCTCAGCCGATCCCGGCCATGCGATGATCGACATAGCCAGCGATGTGGGCGGCCGGCATACTCGCCAGCTTATCGCCAGACTGCAGAATGAGGAAAGGACCGGCTTGCTGGGATCGAGCCAACCAATAGACCTTGTACGGTGATTTGACGGCGTATCCATGCGGTTTGCGTTGGGCTGGCTCAGCCATGTCGATGCATTTCAAAATGCCGATTGGAACGTTCAATGGAGCGAGCCGATGACGATTTGCGCGACTCATCGGAAACCAAACGCTCTATCAAGGCGCCCATCTGCGGCGCATTCTTGCCAGCCAATGATTCTCCGTGACTTGCTGCTGGTCGCTCACTTCAGCGCGTGCTAGGGGCCGCCGTTGGTGTCGCTGGGAACAGACATTGGTCCGTTCAGTGGCCTTTTTCGGGAAAGCGGTGGCGACAGCAGCGCTTTCTTACATATTTTCGGCGGTATAAAGAGCAGCCACTCTTCATCATCGCTAACCCTACCTTCAAACGGAAAGATTCAATGGCAGCATATAAGGAACCTGGCGTGGAAGCCCGGCAGAAGGCCGCGAGCGATGCTCGAGCTAAAGCGCTCGCGGCGTTGAAGGCGAAGCCGCCGATAGATCCGGCTGTCCAGGCCGAACGCCTGGCAAAAGCGCAGGCACGCGAACAGGCTCAAGCCGAGAAGCGCAACGCGGCAAAGGAAGCGCGCGAACGTGAAATCGCGCTCAAGGCTGAACGCGCTGCAGCGGCAGTTCCCCCTACCGAGGCCGAACGCAAGGCCGCCCGCGACGCCCGATATTTGGCGCGCAAAGCGCGTAAAAAATAACCAGCACCTGCAAGCTAGACCTTGCTGAGGGCGACGACGTGATCGGCGTCGCCTTCCCTTCTGACCTGCCGCGCTGGTCCAGTTTTGGCGGCAGCAGGTTTCGGCAGAATAGGCCATCAAGGCGCTGCTGGCCAACGGGTTGAGTGGGTGTGGGAGTGGACGACGCACAGGAGCGCACACAGCCGCGAATCCTTCGGGGCGGATGATCATATCCGCTGGTGAAGCCGATTCATGCGACCCATTGACTAATGCCTGAAGCCCCCCTGCAACCACATCGTTATTGGGCGTAGAAAATTTGGCCCCGCCGCACTCGGTGGGTGGGTGGGCGGGGCCTAGGAGAGTGAGCCCGGTTTTGCCCGGGTCAACTTGTTACCTCTCCTGCAGTGCATGGGGTAAATGACGCGGGGGGTGATGCGCCGCTGCAGGTCGAGAGACCTTGACTTCGGGGAAGCTGGGCCTTGTCTTGCGATAGACCAGTTTCTCCCGCCGACGATGTAAAGCAGTGTAAAATCGACCTTCCGTGGATTGTCAGAACAGCGATTATCCCGGCTAGCTGTTTCGCCCCTCCAGTGCGGCATCGGATGATAAGGAACGACAAACAAGCTATGAACGCGCGTTACCCTGCCATTCTCACGAGTCTAACGATGGCGCTTGCGGGATGCGCGAGTACGCCGCCGCTTACGGTCGACACGCACGGCACTTTGCCATCGCCAGCAATATTGGAGCGCCCAGACGGGCGCACGCCCGCGACGGCACTGGAACAGGATATACTCACCCAGCTTGCTGCAAAGGGTTTCACCAGCGCGGAGCATGGTGCCGTTCTTGTTCAGGTCACGAGCGCGCTGACGACGGGTAAAACGGGCCTTTTCGTGCCGGAGGATAATCATGGGGCAGCCCCGCGCTGGCTTGTCGCGCCCAGCGCTTCCCGCTCGGTCGACATGCGAGTGGTTACCGTGACACTGTCAGATCGCACGACCGGGAAGGAACTTTACCGGGTGGTCGCAACCGAGCCGCGGCGAAAGGGCAAGCCGCAGACGGACGAACGGATCACGCAGGCCATTCTGGCCCGGTTCGACACCGCACGCCCACCTTCGCCCTCATCTTAGGCTACCAAGTGGGCGGATACCCCTAACCCGCCCCCACCAGCGGCAAAACGAACGTGAAAGTGGTTCCCTGTCCTAGCATACTTTGACAGCGGATTTCTCCGCCATGCCGGACAACCACGGTGTGGACGAAACTCAGGCCGAGCCCCACTCCGTCCGCCTTGCGCCCCAGCCCCAGGGGACCGCGATGGAAGCGGGCGAAAATCCGGTGCTCCTGCTCCTCGTCCAGACCCGGCCCTTGATCGGCAATCGCACAAGTGGCCCTGGCCTCGCCATCATTTCCGACCTCCTGCCCCAATGTGCAGCGAATGTGGCTGCCGGGCTCGCCGTACTTGATCGCATTGCCAAGCACGTTGATCAGCGCACGGGTCAATAGCGAGCGCTCCACCTCAACGATCAGGCGCTCTTCGGTTTCGGCGGTGTCGATGGTAATGGACTTGGCGGCAAGCTGGGGCCAGAGATCGTCGATCGCGTCGGTCAGCATGTCGCCCAGCGCCACTTCCTCCAGCGCGTATTCCAGCGATTCCGCACGGGCCAGTTGCACGAAGCCATCGGCCAGGCCCAGCGTTCGTTCGGCGTAGTGGCGGATTCGGCGCGCTTCCTCCGGCGCAATATTTTCCGCCGGCGCAGTCTCCAGAACCGCCAGGATCGATGCCTGCGGAGAGCGCATGTCATGCGTCAGCAGTTCCAGAATATCGTCGCGCTGGCGTTGGGCTGCCTTGGCCTCGCTCACGTCCATGAACTGCACGATCCAGCCGGCAAAGTTTCCCGCGACCGACCGTTGCGGCGCCAAGCGCACGGCGTAGTATCGGCCATCGCTGGTCAACGCGTCATAGCCGATTGCCCGCTTATGAGCTTGCGCCGGGAAGACCAGTGCCTCACCGGAGTTCGTTTCTATGAAACGAGCCAGAATCGGCACCGCGCTGACATTTTTCTGCATGTCCACCGCTTCCTCACCGAACAGATTCCGCGCGGACTGGTTCGCGAACAGAATGTGGCCCGTGCTGCTGGTCACCAAAGTGGCATCGGGCAGCTGGTCCAGCCTATCGGTAACGAAATGCTTCATATCTCGGTTTTCCGCGATCGCCGCTTCAAGCAGAGCGATCGTGGAGGGAAGCGCGGGCTGTCGGGGGACCGCTCCGTTTCTCGGGAAAATCGCCGGGTCCGCACGCAAGCGTTGCAATTCGCCGCGCATGAACGCCTGGCTAACCGCCAACTGGCGCCACCCCCAGATCGGATAAGCGATGCAAAGCGCCAGTAGCGGCGTCGCTGGAGGTAACCAAATGCGGAGCCAGAACAGCGCGATCGCAGTGATGGCAAGGATCGTGCCCGAGAGCACCAGCAGCGAGGCGGCCGAGGAAATGCGCGCGACCGGCCCCATAGCCAGCATCAACAACCAGAGCGGTACGATAGCGAAAGCGATCTGCACGCCAAGGCTCGCCCGCCCGATCATCCGATGGTCGAGCAGGCCACGCAGAAGCTGCGCATCGATTTCCAGCCCCGACATCGTTCCGCGCCCCGGCACCGGATAGCGCGGGCCAATCCCGGCTGCCGTCACGCCGACCAGCACGATCTTGTCCCGCAATGTCGCATCGGTTGCCGTTCCGTTCAGGACGGCGGCCGCCGAAATCCGACGCCAGCGCTCACTTCCGGTGAACGGGATCATCTCCCCCCGCCCCGCTTGTGATGCCCAAGGCTCCAGGGATTGGCGCACCAGGTTCATCAGGTGCTGCCGAACCGGCGCGGCGTGAAGCACCAGCGGCACCGACCGCACCACGCCATCCGGATCGACCAGGAAATCGGTGAACCCGATGCCTCTCGCCGCATCGCGAACTGCCGGGATCGGCTCCACGATCGCGACAGGCGCGCCAGGATAGGCCGGGGCGCCGAAAAAGAGCGGCACGAACACGTTGCCAACCCGCGCGATGGTGCTGCCCAGCAGCGCGTCATCGGCCCGCTCGCTTGGCTCTGTGAACAGCGTATCGTAAGCGATCGCTTCGGGAGAGGCATTACCAAGCCGGTCGATCAGTTGCGCGTGAAGGCTCCGGTTCCACGGCCAGCGGCCGAAGCGCGCAAGGCTTTCGTCGTCGATCTCGACAAGCACGATATCGCGTTCCGGCGTCTCGCGACCAAGCTGCAACAAGTGATCGTAGGCCAGGTTGTCGAGCCGGGACAGCGCATCGCCTCTTATGAGCAGAACCGCAAGAATGCTGACCAGGATCGCGATGATCCACCACTGACTTCTGAGGCGAACCGCAAGGTTCACTTAGCTTCCCCAACCCTCAGCTCATTGATGGCGGACCACTTGGTGTAAATTCGCCCACCCGATGCCTCTATGCTCATCACCCGCCAGTAGTACGTGCCGCCCGGCAGGTCGGTGATGATGAAGGAATTGTCCGCAAGGCCAGTCTGGTCAACTACCGGGTTCGAGCCATCTTGCGCTCGGGATAACTGGAACCGGTACTGCGCGGCCTTCACGTCGGGGGTCTGCCAGCGGAACAGGAACTGGCGGTACCTGCCGACCCGGCTTTGCTCCAGGCTCGTGCGCAGGCGATTGAGGCGCCGTTCGAAACTGTAGACCGACGGTTTGCCTTCCAGCACATTGGCATCGATGCCGGTCAGGCGCACGAAATAGGTGCCGTTGGGAAGCGTCGAAAACTCACCGACCGGGCCGCTCGCATAAGCTTCGTCGACCATATCGATAAAGCCCGCATCCCGCGCGATCTGCAGATGGTAGCCAGCCGCCCCCGCCATCGCGCGTAGCCGGAACGCCAGCCCCTCCTCATCCTGCACTTTGTCCGGATCGACAAGATCGGGCGGCGCAAGCAAGGGCACGGGGGTGGGAAGCCGGTCGTTACTACCGAACCCAGCCTGGACGAGTTGCTCCTTATCATCCCCCTCCCGGAAGGCGACCTTGCCTTCGACCACCTCGACCCCGGAGTTGGCATCGCCGGGTTCATATCCCACGCGAAACCGGGTTCCCCGCACGGAGGTGATGGCGCGCGGGGTCGTGAACTGGAATGAACTGGCCGGATCCGTCATCGGCGTAACCTCCCCGGTTACGCGGCCATACTGCACCGCGAACTGCCGCTCCACGGATTCGGACAGCAAAGTGCGGCGCAGGCGCTGGACGCGGATACGCGTCTTGGACGGCAAGGACACCGCAGTATTGTCCGGCAGGCGCAGAGAGACGAACGAACGCTCACCGGTTTCCACCAGATCGCCCTCATGCACAACCATGCCCACTGCCGCGCCGCGTGTGCCGACGCGCACATCACCCTTGAAGCTTTGGACCACGGCCGGAATCGGCTCCTGCCGCAGCAGCGAGCGTGGGATCTTCAGCACCAGGCCGATCGGCATCCGGCGAGGATTGGCCACGCGATTGAGGCGCTGGACAACACCGTAAGCGCGCGGATCGGCGAAATAGCGCTGCGCAAGAACGTAGAGCGTGTCGTCTCGGTTCACCCGATATTCGACGAACGGCGGCACCTGCTGGGCCTGCGCGTAAAGTGCCGCCGGGCAAGCGGTCAGCACCAGGGCAACAACGGCACCGGGAATGAGGGAATGCGAAATCACGTAAGAGCTTCCAGCCGGTAGCCATAGGAATAGATCGGCGTCAGCTTCAGGCCGTTGGCCGGACGCAGATTGAGCTTGGTGCGCACGTTGGAAATGTGGGCGTCCAGTGTTCGCGTGGGCAGGTCCGGCTTCACGCCCCAGATCGTTTCCAGCAGATAGGCGCGTGACAGCGCCCGGTTCATGTTGCGGAACAGCAGGATCGCCAGCCCGAACTCCTTCGCGGTAAGCGCCACGGATTGACCCTCCACCTCCACCGCCTCGGCCCGGATGTCGAAGCGATAGGCACCGTATGTTTCGATCGTGGTCGCCGGTTCGGGATAGACCCGCCGCGCAACCGCCTTGACACGCGCCAGCAGGACGGCCGGCGATACCGGCTTGACCACATAGTCATCCGCGCCGGCCGAAAGACCCGCCACGATATCTTCCTCGGCCGACCGGCTGGTCAGCATCAACGCGGGCGGCCGAGTATCCAGGTTCTCGCGCATCCAGTGCAGGATCTCGATCCCGGACATTCCCGGCACGTTCCAATCCAGGATGAGCATATCGAAATTTTCGCGGTAAAGATGATGGAGCAGCTTTTGGCCATCGGTGAACATCACGCAGCTATAGCCGCTTTCCAGCAATGACTTTTCGACATAGCCGGCGAGTGCGAGATCATCCTCAAGGATTGCAATTCGCATTGACGCTCCGCGATACCCGTGCACGCTATTGTGACGCCGCGGACACATAGCAGCGAAGCGAGGCGTGGTCAGCGATCCCGATGACCATTTTACAATGTTTTGCAAGCCAATGACGAATTTGCATTCCTTTACATGACATCCGCGCCAAGGCGGCCCATCCCGATCTCACACGCATTCCAACCGCACAGGAATACGAAAAGTGATGGTGAGAGCTGCCAGCGCGAACGTGGTCATGCACCCGTCGAACGCGCCGATGCCGGACGCGCATTCCGGATCGCCCAGAAGCATGGCCCATGTCGTCGGCCGCTATTTCGATACAGTCCCCTTCGCGCTTTGCATTCTGGACCGCGCGCGCCACGTGGTCTTCGTCAATGCCGAGATGGCCCGGATCGTCGAGCGGACCGTGGCTGAGCTGGACGGTTACTGCATCACCGCCCTCTTCCCCGAATTCGGCCCGGTGCTGGAGGAACGCTATGCCCGTGCCGAGCGTGGCAAACCCTTGCCAGACTTCCGCATCGCGTGGCGGGGAAGCGTTTACATCCTGGCCTTCAGCGCAACTTATGACTGGGACGGCCGCCTGGCCGAGATCCTGATCTGCGCGGCGGACGTCACCCGGGAAGCCCGTATCGAAACGCGTCTACGGCAATCGCGCCGGCGCCTGATCCAGTCCCTTCGCATTGATCATCTTACCGGCCTGCTCAACCGCAAGGGACTGGAATGCGCGATCCGGCAGGAACTGCGCCGCAGTAATCGCGATGGAAGTACCGTGGCGTTGCTCATCATCGATATCGATTGCTTCAAGGCTTACAATGACCGCTTTGGGCATGTCGCTGGCGACGATTGCCTGATGGCGATCGGTCATCAGATCGGACAATGCGGCCGTCGAGGCGGTGACGCGATCGGACGCTACGGCGGCGAAGAATTCATAATCGTGCTTGGAAACACGGACGAGGTAGGCGCCATGCGGGTGGCCGAGCGCTGCCGCTCATCCATCAAGGCGCTGGGCATCGATCATCCAGATACGCCAACCGGCAACGTCACTGTGAGCATCGGCGTCACCGTGATGGCAGGGCAGCACGATCGGAAGATTGATGGCGACGCGATAGCCCAGCTCATTGCTACCGCCGACAAGGCGCTCTACCAGGCAAAAAAGCAGGGACGTAACTCCGTCCGGCTACACTGATGCCGTCATTTATTCCATTTGGCTCTCAGCGATCCGGCGCGCTGGCGAGATCAGCATTGCCGACGCCCAGGCCGAACGCTCCGCACCGCCCCAGCTGTGCCCGATCGACGTGGGACGAGCCGGGGTTGGCGCGGAATCGCCGGGCGCTTCAGTCTTTCAGCGTTGCGCTGGCCACCTGCCTCTTCTTGCCAAACACAGGAAACGCGCTGGCCGCGCCATAGTCCGTATCGCCGGCAGCATTCTTCAAGGTTTCCATGTCCGCATCGGAAATCTCGAAGTCCACCGCTGCGTTACTGCGCATGTGATCAACGCTGGTTGTCTTCGGCAGAGGCAGCAGCCCGATTTGCAAGCAATAGCGGATGCACAGCTGCGCGATGCCGACTTCGTACTTCACCGCCAGTGAGGCAAGTTGGGCATTGTGCAATGCTGCACCGTGGGCGACCGGCGAATAGGCCTCTACCAGCATGCCCTTGCTGCGGCTGTAATCGATCAGATCGAAAGGCGTGCTGCCGACGTGGGCCAGAACCTGGTTGACCATCGGCGCGACAGTGCCATTCTCAATCAGGTTATCGAGGTCGGCCCGCTCAAAGTTCGACACGCCGATCGCGCGCAGTTTGCCGGCAGCGTAGGCTTCTTCAAGCGCGCGCCACGCCTCCAGATTGCCTTCGTCAAACCGAGTGTCGTCGCGAAACTCGGCCCAGGGCTGCGGGCTGTGGATCAGCATCAGATCGATGTGATCGACGCCCAGTGCGCTGAGCGAGCCATCGATGCGCTGCCTGGCATCGTCATAGCTCTTGGATTCAGCTGCCAGCTTGGTGGTGAGGAACACGTCGTCCCGCGCAATGCCGCTGGAGCGTAGTCCTTCGCCCACGCCGCGTTCGTTGGCGTAAGCCTGCGCCGTATCGATATGGCGATAGCCGACGTCGAGCGCATCGCGCACGATCGAAACGACGGCTTCATCCGCGATGCGCCAAGTCCCGAGGCCCAGCTTGGGGATCTCCACGCCGTTCGAAAGGGTGAATGTCTCTTCGAAAATCATGGCGGGTTCCTTCGATCTTGCCGGCAATCGCCGTAATTCGAATACCTTGCGGGGGCAGCTCTGGCCGCCGCACAACCACAAGAATAATACCGCCTATGTGAGAACGCATCATGAGATTATCTCATCGCCCCATGGCGGAGATCTCATGACACGCAATGAGTCCGATCGTGTTCTTATTACCGACAAGGAAGCGTCGCTTCCGCCCGGTCGTGAAAGGAACCGCAATGTATCTCAAGCGTGCTGGCAGCCAGCCCTCTCAGGTCGGCCCCGCAGAATTCTTCACCGGCACCGTGCGGATCGATCCGCTGAACACCCCGCCGGAACCGGCCCGACATAGCTGCGCGGCCGTCACCTTCGAACCCGGCGCACGCAGCGCATGGCACACCCACCCGCTGGGCCAAACGCTGGTCGTCACCGTCGGCTGCGGATGGACGCAGTGTGAGGGCGAGCCGATCGTCGAGATCCGCGCAGGCGACGTGATCTGGTGTCTGCCTGGGCACAAGCACTGGCACGGGGCCAGCCCGACAACCGCGATGACCCATATCGCGATCCAGGAGGCGCTGGATGGCAAGAACGTCATCTGGATGGAGAAGGTGACTGACGAGGAATACCTCGCCGGCCCGCCCAGCGCCTGACCCGCAAGCAGAGGAATTTCAACATGCAACAGCGTGAACTTGGCGCAAACGGCCCCAGAGTGTCCGCCATAGGCCTGGGCTGCATGGGCATGAGCTGGTCCTACGGCCCGCCCAAGGATCGACAGGAGATGATCGCCCTCATCCGCGATGCCGTGGAACGGGGCGTGACCTTCTTCGACACTGCCGAAGTCTACGGGCCGCGCCTCAACGAGGAATTGGTCGGCGAGGCTCTCGCCCCCTTCAAGGGGCAAGTCTTCATCGCCACCAAGTTCGGCTTCGAAGCAGCCCCCGGTGACACGGATCGCTGGAGCAAGCTGAACAGTCGGCCAGAGCACATCCGTAAAGTGGTAGAGGAATCGCTCGCCCGCCTGCGGGTCGAGGCGATCGACCTCTACTATCAGCATCGTGCCGATCCCGATGTGCCGATCGAGGATGTCGCAGGTGCGGTGAGGACGCTGATCGAGGAAGGCAAGGTCAAGCATTTCGGCCTGTCCGAAGCCGGCGTCGGCACCATACGCCGCGCGCATGCCGTGCAGCCGGTCGCCGCATTGCAGAGCGAATATTCGCTGTGGTGGCGCGAACCGGAAGATGAAGTCATTCCCGCGCTGCTGGAACTGGGCATCTCGCTCGTGCCATTCAGCCCGTTGGGCAAGGGCTTCCTGACGGGCGCGCTCGGCGCGGACACGGCATTCGGCAGCGATGATTTCCGCAGCACGGTCCCGCGTTTTCAGGCGGAGAACATCAAGGCCAACCAGGCGCTGGTGGACATCATCCGCCGCTTCGCCGCCGAGCGAGGCGTAACCCCCGCACAAGTGGCGCTAGCCTGGCTGCTGGCCAAGCATCCTTCGATCGTCCCCATCCCCGGCACCACGAAAGTGGATCGGCTCATCGAGAACCTGGGCGCGGCCACGCTCGCCCTCTCGACGGATGACGTCGAGACACTGGAAGCGGCATCCAGTCAGGTCCGCATCGCCGGCGACCGTTACTCGGCTGCACAAGCCGCGATGGTGGGGCGCTGACATGGCGGTACATTACGACTTCTCCGGCCAGGTCGCCTTCGTCACCGGTGCGGGCAAAGGCATGGGCCTCGCCGCGGCGCAGGCCTTCGCCTGTGCGGGCGCCGCCGTTCTGTTGGCGGATATCGACGGCGATCTTGCCGAAACCGAGGCGGCGAAGCTCCGCGACGCGGGACACCGCGCCATCGGTGTCGCGTGCGACGTGGCCGACGAGACGCAAGTAGCCGCCGCGGTAGACCGCGCGGTGACGGAGTACGGCCGCCTAGACATGGCGTTCAACAACGCCGGCATTCAGGTGGCGCCCAGCGATGCCGCGGACGAGCCTGCGGAAAATTTCGACCGCGTCAATGCAGTCAACCTGCGCGGGGTCTGGGCCAGCATGAAACATGAGCTGCGCCACATGCGCGCGCAGGGTTCGGGTGCGATCGTCAATTGCTCCTCACTCGGCGGACTTGTCGGCCTGCCCAGTCGCGCGGCGTATCACGCGTCCAAGCACGGCGTGATCGGCCTCACCAAAAGCGCGGCGGTGGAATATGCGCCCCGCGGTATCCGGATCAACGCTGTGTGCCCCGGCACCATCGACACGCCGATGGTTGCCGAAATGCTCGACGGTCAATCGGATGCCATGACCGAAATCCTGAAGATGCAACCGATTGGCCGCCTAGGCCACGCGGATGAGGTTGCCCAGGCCGTGCTCTGGCTGTGCAGCCCCGGTTCCAGCTTCGTCCTTGGCGTCGCGCTGCCGGTCGACGGCGGCTTCGTCGCGCATTGATCGGCGCCATCCCCATGCGCCTCCTTCTTCCAGCCATGACAGGACTGATCCTCATGACCAACGCAGCACAGGCCCAGCAGCCCAATGTCGAAGGCCGCCGCCTTTCACCCGAACAGGTCCGCAATGTGGCCCCCGCGCTCGAAAAGTACACGCAAGAGCGTCTCTATGGCGAAGTGTGGAACCGAACCGGCCTCAACCGGCGGGATCGCAGCCTCATCACCGTCGCCGCGCTGATCGCACGCGGGCAAGCACCCGCGCTGACCTATTACGCCGATCAGGCGATCGAGAACGGCGTGAAACCACGCGAGATTTCCGAGACGATCACCCACCTCGCCTACTATTCGGGCTGGGGCAGTGCGATGGCCGCAGTGGCCCCTGTCGGCGAAGTCTTTGCCCGGCGCGGTATCGGCGCCGACCAGCTTCCCGCCGAGACGCCGCCGCCGCTCCCCCTCAACGAGGCGGCCGAAGCCGTGCGCAAACAAAGGGTGGGCGAGTTGTACGGCAGCGTTGCGCCCGATCTGGTCGGCTACACCACCGATTATCTGTTCCGCGACCTCTGGCTCCGCCCCGATCTCACCCCGCGTGACCGCAGCCTGGTGACGGTGGCCGCGCTGATCGCCGGCGGTCAGACGGAGCAGGTCGGCTACCATCTCGGCCGTGCGATGGACGCTGGTCTCACGCAGGAACAGGCGGCGGAGGTGATTACCCACCTGGCCTTCTATGCCGGTTGGCCCAACGCCATGTCCGCCTTGGCGGTGGCCAAGGACGTGTTCGCCCAGCGCGCCGCGAAATGAGAGGAGGCACGGCCTTACGCCTTGCCGGCGCAGTGACGATTGCTGCGGTTTGCATTGCGCCCTCGGTGGCAGCGCAAACCTCGGTGACCCAAATCAGCCGCGATGCAGAGCGCAGCGCAACGCCCGGACCAGCCACCAACTTCACCGGTTCCGTCTCGGTGCGTCCCCTCTTTGCAGCCACCCCGGCCAGCACGGTATCGGCTGGCGAGGTGACGTTTCAGCCGGGCGCGCGATCGAACTGGCATCGCCATCCAATGGGCCAGCACCTCATCGTCACCGCCGGCCGCGGCTGGACGCAGGTGGAAGGCGGCGCAGTTGTCGAGATGCGGCCCGGCGATGTGATCTGGTGCCCGCCCGGCGTAAAACACTGGCATGGGGCATCGCCCGACCACGGCGTCACCCATATCGCGATCCAGGAAACGGTCGACGGTACGAACGTAGAGTGGCTCGAACCGGTCACCGCTGCCCAGTACCGACGATAGGCCGCCGATCGCCAGCCATGGCACAAACTCGCTTTGGATCGCGCGAAAGCACTCCTATGAGCAGAACAGCCACAGGAGCATCCTATCCCGCGATGAGCTTCAGCCGATCAGACATAGCCAACCTCAGCTACTTCCTGGCCATTGCCCGGCACAGGAACTTCCGGCGCGCCGCTCTCGAACTCGGCGTCAGCGCCTCCGCGCTCAGCCACTCGCTGCGCGGTCTTGAAGAACGGCTCGATGTGCGGCTGCTCAACCGAACGAACCGCAGCGTCACACTAACAGCCGCTGGTGAGGCGCTGCTGGCCGAGATCGCCGAGCCGTTTGAGCGCATCGATGGGGCGGTGGACACGCTGAATCGCTTTCGCGGCTCCCCGGTCGGGCGTATCCGGCTGAATGTGCCGGATCAGGCGGCGATCCATCTCCTTGCCCCGGTGATGCCCGCTTTCCTGGACCGTTATCCCGATGTTGAGATCGATCTCTGCGTCAACAACAGCATTGTCGACATCGTCAACGAGGGCTTTGATGCCGGCATCCGCTTCGGTGGAACCGTGCCTGCGGACATGATCGCACAGCGCCTGACGCGCGACTTGCGGTGGGTGGTGGCCGGGTCACCGGCCTATCTGGAACGGTTCGGGGTTCCACAGCATCCAAGTGACTTGCTCACCCACCGATGCGTGCAGATCAAGCTGGGCGACGAGCGGATCTACAACTGGGAATTCGACCGGGGCGAGGAAACGCTATCGATCGCTGTGCCCGGCCGCATCTCCATGAACGACAGCGAGACGGCCGTAGCGCTCGCCCGGCACGGTGCGGCGCTAATCTACGCCACCGAACAAAGCGTGGCTGAGGACGTGGCAAGTGGGAAGCTGCAACTGGTCCTCACGGAATGGGCGTCGCTCGATGCGGGGCTGCACATCTACTATCCCAGCCGCAGGCAGCTGCCGGTGCCACTGCGCCTGCTGATCGACCTGATCCGGGAACTCAACCCGATCGGCGACTGAAAACACGGAACTGAGAGGCGACAATGAAGATCCTGCTGACGGCAATAACTGCCCTCTCCTTCACCATCGGCAGCGTTCCTGCGCGTGCCCAGCAAAATCTGGATCTGGGCCCGGCAATGGTCCGAATGGCCGAACTCGAAATCGACCCGGCCCAGCTTGATGCCTACAAGGCGATCCTGGCCGAGGAACAAGCTGCATCTGTCCGGTTGGAGCCTGGCGTCCTGATGCTCCATTCCTTCGCCATCGCCGAAGATCCGACCAGAGTCAGACTCCTCGAAGTCTACGCCAGCAAAAATGCCTACGAGAGCCACATTCGCTCGCCTCATTTCCTGAAATACAAAACCTCGACGGAAAAGATGGTGAGATCGCTTCGGCTTATCGACGCGGCTCCGATCATTCTATGCGCTAAGTCCAGTGGCAGCCCCTCAGGAACCGCCATTTGCCTGAGCCCCGACAAATAGCGGATGCTGAGCGGCCCATGCGCGATATTCCGACCGTCGGTTAATTAGGGTCAGCACCTACCGGATGCGGACATTTGACCTAGAGCAGTTTCCGATCCGATTGCATCGGATCAACTACTCTAACTTTTTGGTTTGTCGCGTTTTCCGAGTCATCATGTGAGTCCACCTGATTAGAAAACGCTCTAGCAGGTCGACGAAGGAAACCTCTCGATCAGGATTTCGCGTTGCGCCGCTAAAAGCGGCAGTATACACCGTATACATGGATACGCGATCCCAGATCCTTGCCGCAGCTTGGCGCCACTTTGAAGCTCAAGGCGAAGCGGGCGTTTCGCTGCGCAAGATCGCGGGCGATGTCGGGATCACGCCGATGGCGATCTATCGCCACTTTGCAAATCGGCAGGCACTCATTGACGCACTCATCACCGAAGCAATCGATGAATGGCGTATCAGAGTGGCGGCGATCGGCGAACAATCCGCACTCGATTGGATCCGGGCAATCGGTGACGCCTACCTGACGTACGCGATCGAAGCGCCAGCCCGTTTCGATGCTGCTTTCCTGACGTATTCCGAAAGCAGCCTGAAATACCCTGACGATTTTCTCGCAGGCGGCTCCTCTGCGGTGTCCTTGCAGATCCGACTGATCGCCGAATTCGCAGGCGCCGAGCGCGCGGCAGATATCATGGTAACAATTGCCGCACTCGGCCAGGGTCTGGTCTCGCTCTACCGTGCCGGACGAGTGGTGGGCGACGAAGGGAGCTTCAAGATGCTCTATAGAAAGACGATGCAGCACTACATCGAAAGCTTTGCCGGGGAGGTGGCGCCGTGATCGCCTGGCTTGCCGCAACCCTGCTTTCCGGTGCAGGCTTCTTCCTGTCGCTGGGCCTCGGCACGCAATGGTATCTTGCCTGGATCGCACCCGCTCCGGTGCTCTGGTACGCCTTTTCGCGAGGGCGCTCTCGGCCAAGCTTCCTTGCTGCTTTCGTCAGCTACACGCTGGGTGCGACTAACTTTCTCCCCGCCTATGGATCGATCATGCCGACGGTGGTGCTGGCACAGATCTTGTGCGGCCCCGCACTCATCTTCGCATTGGCGGTCGTGGTAGCGCGATACGTCCATGCTCGCCTTGGCCCGGTCGCTGGCGTGCTGGCCTTTGCTACCGCGTTCGCCGGCGCCGATTTCCTCGTATCCTTCCTCCCGGCTGGAGGCGCTGCAACTTCTCCCGCCAATTCCCAGGTCGACATGCCGGTCATGGCGCAAGCAGCCGCGCTGGGAGGGTTCGCCGCCATCACATTCCTGATCGGCCTGGTCGCCGCCGTCATTGCCGAGGCTGCCCGGCGGCGCAGTCTGGCATGGTCGCTCGCATCGGTGGGTATCCTGGCGATCATTGCCGGTTTCGGCGCGCTGCGCATGTCGGCCCGTGCCGAGAGTACGACCCGTGTGGCGCTAATCGGGGGCAATGACCTCGTTGGCAACACAGGCGATTATGAAGAAGCCCGCACCACGCAAATTCTTGCGACATATGCGGCAAGCGTGCGCGCCTTGGCTGGCAAGCATGTAAACCTTGTCGTGCTGCCCGAGAATAGCGGTCGCCTTGCGGGCGCATGGGGGCCGAAAGCGTTGGCGCCGCTTGCCTCCGCGGCACGCGAAATCGGCGCGACTGTTGTAGTTGGTTACAATGGTGATTTTGCCGGTGCGCGGCGCAATCTGGCTACGGCACTCGCTCCGGATGGCAACAGCGCGACTTATGCCAAGCGGCACTTGGTCCTTGGGTTGGAGACGCGATTTTTCATTCCGGGCAATGGATCCCTCATCCTGGCCGACGGCATCGAACCTGAGATCTGCAAAGACATGGACTTCCCCGCCACCATTCGGCGCGACGCTATCGCCAATCGCCCCCAGATGTTCGCAGTGCCCGCCTGGGACTTCGGCGCCGATGGCTGGTCGCACGCCCGCCCCGCGATCCTACGCTCGATCGAGACAGGTACGCCACTTGCCCGAAGCGCGCGGGACGGATTGCTGACACTGAACGATCGCTTTGGCCGATTGGCGGCAAGCAAGCCAGTCGGTGCAGGTCCTACCACTGTTGTCGGAGACCTTCCATTGCACGGTCGTGGCGGCGACACGCTCTATGCCAGGGTTGGTAACGCCTTCGGATGGGCATGCCTGCTGACGGTGCTGGCGCTGGTGACCGCCTCCATCGCAAGGCGCTATCGAGATGAGTAACGGCTGCCGAAAAACAACCGTCTTGCATCTCGTGAGCAGGGAAAGACCGGCCTTGGGTCGCGAGCTGCCGGCGAACCTGGACTGAGGGATCTCTACTGACTAGGACACGTCGCTGGCGTCTGTGCCGCTATTTCCAGGTTGAGCGGACATGCACTTTCTTCAAACGTTCCATCTTCATACCTATCTCGACACGCTGCTCAGCTACGGCCTTGCGCTTGTTCTCGGGGCCCTGATCGGCGCCGAGCGGCAGTTCCGCCAACGTACGGCGGGCCTGCGGACGAACGCATTGGTCGCGCTTGGCGCGTCCGCGTTTGCGGATCTCGCGCAGAAACTGGGCGGTGATGTAGAGGCTATCCGCGTGATCTCCTACACAGTGTCGGGCATCGGCTTCCTCGGCGCGGGCGTTATCATGAAGGAGGGGATGAACGTACGCGGCCTTAACACCGCGGCGACCCTGTGGTGCTCGGCCGCGGTGGGATCATGCGCCGGCACAGACATGGCTGCGGAAGCAGCGACGCTGACCGTGTTCATTATCGCAGGCAACACGCTGCTCCGTCCCGTGGTCAATGCGATCAACCGGATTCCGCTGATCGGCGGCGGCCTGGAAGCCACGTACTCCGTTTCAATCACGACCGAGCCGATCAAGGTCCCGGAAATGCGAGATATGCTGATCGATCATCTGGAACTGATGCGCTATCCCGTTGCCGAGTGCGAAATCATCGAGCTATCCGATGAGCAGATCGAGATCAGGGCGACACTTGTCAGCACTGGTGCCATCGATAGCGATCTGGATGCCATAGTCGCACATCTTTCTAAGAGCCACGATATCCAGCACGCTACCTGGGAAGTTCAGACATCGGATTGACCTCCCGATATTTCAGATGCACTGAGCTCCATTATCGCTAATGGCATGTGCGATAAATAGTCTATCCTTGTTGGGCTTGCGAATTTGCGCGACACCGGTATCGTCACGTTGATCTTTTCACCGTAACGCACCTGGACTGGGAGCGAATAGTGGCCGGTCGAGCAATCACCGTTTCGGTCGGCATTATCGCGACCATTCTGATGCTATTTGTAGCCCGCCAGGCGAGCAGCGTCTTTGCGCCACTGGCTTTCGCGCTTTTCATCATCGCCCTTGTTTGGCCCTTGCAACAACGCCTGCAAGGGGTGATGCCAAGGTTGCTGGCATTAGCCGTTACTTTGGTTGCGATTGTTTCGGTGTGCCTGTGCTTCGGCGCGGCGATCATATGGGCTGTGGGTCACGTATGGCGCTCGCTCCTGTCGGACTCGAAGCAGTATCAGGCGGCATATGACAACGCCGTCGGCTGGTTGGAGATGCGCGGGATTTCGGTCCAGGGTGTTTTGATAGAGCATTTCGACACCGCGCGGATGTTGCGCATCGCGCAGCAAGTGGGCGGGCATCTGCACACGACGCTGATCTTCTGGATCGTCACGCTGACTTACGTGATTCTCGGCCTTTTGGAGGTCGACGACTTGCACCTCAGAATTACCGCGCTTCCCAACCGGGAAACCGCCCGCATCCTCATCGATGCAACCCGGAGCACGGCGATCCAGTTCCGCCGATATATGTTGGTACGCACGCTTATGAGCGTTCTGACGGGCATGATGGTCTGGGCATTCGCCTGGATCGTCGGCCTGCCTTTCGCCGCCGAATGGGGCATGATCGCCTTTGCGTTGAACTATATCCCTTTCGTGGGGCCCTTCATTGCGACTTTGCTGCCCACCCTACTGGCCATGTTCCAGTTCGACAGCTGGCAAACCGTCATCATCGTGTTCATTTGCCTGAACGTAATCCAGTTTATTGTCGGCAGCTACAT
>OUNM010778237.1_pt1 | contig 25479 bp, 28 predicted proteins | sample 1769961 | NCBI WGS metagenome assembly OUNM01 (sample SAMEA3914820, study PRJEB12502) | metagenome | biome: forest; material: soil | place: USA | collected 2012-03-12 | depth 0.3 m | reverse complement strand
GCGTCTGCACCACCTGCAGCGGCGCCATCAGCCCGTCGCGGTCGATGCGCTCCAGCACCGCCGCGAGCTCGTCCGGCCCGGCCTCGTCCAGGATGCGCGAGTCTGATGTGAGGTACGCGAGTGCCGCCGGGTAGAGCTGCGGCTCTTCGGGCCCGTATTTGCGGAGGGCCTTGATGGCCCCGCGCGTGTCCTTGGCCGACGTGTAGGACCGGAAGATGTCGAAGAGGAGCCCGGATTGCTCCTTGACGAGGGTGGTGCCGTCGCGGAAGTCGGAGAGGTGCGAAAGGAGGAGGACGTTGGAGTTTTCGATGGGCGGTTTGGCGAAGCCGTTGAGCCCCGTCGAGCTCTGCGGTTTGCTGTCGATGAGAGCCTTTGCGCGCTGTTCCCACTCTTCGCGGTGCTGGTCGTCGCCTTTCTTCTCGTTGGACTTGTGGAGGTACATTTCGAACAGGGTCGTGTAGATGTCTGTCCTGTCGGCTTCTGAAAGGGCGTCGTCTTTGAGGCATGCCTCGAGGAACACGATGAACTCGTCGGGGTGGTCGATGAAGGAGGAGAAGGCCGTCCGGGGACGCGGTGGCGTGTATTTTGGTGCGGCCGCTGCTGGCTTGCCAGCACCATCGACAGCGGCTGGCTTGGCAGCGGGGTGCTGTGCTGCATTGGCGGCAAGATCCTCACCGCCCGGTTTGGCAGCGCCTTGTTGTGCTTGAGCGTTGATATATGGCAGATAGTTGGTGAGGTTCTTGGCCGCATTGGCAGCCCCCACGACGAACCCTCCGTTTGTGGCGGGCTGGGCGACTATGATTGGGGACTCTATCCTTGGTGTGAACCGCCCCGTGTAGTAGTCGATGAACAACTGAGTGGCCTCTTTCGGGCAGTGTTCGATGAGCACGCGGGCATATTTCATGAGGCACGAGTACGCCTGGGGTTGTCAGCAATGATGTTGCAACTTCTTCTGAAAGCTGACTCACAGTCTCCGGGTCCTGCTGCGCGATGTACTCGAGTGCCTCCTGATAAGCCTTGGAATCCTCGATCAGGATATCCACGACCAGATCGTGCTCCCCGTGTTTCTTGGCGAGGTATGCAGCTTGCTCATAGTAGCTCCCCTGTCGGCACATGGATATGGCCGTGTCCAGGTCAAACTTGAGGTCTCCTGGCGATTTGATGAACTTTTCCAGCTTGTCGATGTCCTTGAGCTTTGCGTAGCAATTGAGCAGAAGGGTGGTGTGGTCCGACGTCGCCTTGTGATGCTCGTGGAGCTCCTCCAGATACTCGATGAGGTTGTGTATCCTTTGTGTGTCCAAGAACTTCCTGATGACCTGTGACGGCTCCGTACTGTCAATAGCCTTGATGTACTGGGTCATTGCCCCGTCGTAGTCCCCCTTTTGGTACAGATGGTCGCCATACTTGCGGTAGATGACGTTTTGCTGCTTCGCATCCATGCCAGACTTTTGGGCCAGGTCGACGGCGAGCGTGTAGAGGTTGCGCTGGTACATCATCTCCAGTCGCTGCTGAAGCGACTTCTCGTGGTAGCGGTAGACCTGGTGTTGTCAGCGCTGGACTCGTCTCTCAAAGCCCCTCTGGGACAACCAACCTTTCCCTCTTGGGTGAGGATGTACAGGCCACCCCAAAGGTCAAAAATGTGCTTGACGTCAGACAGCACCGTCTCGCTGTGAGCAATAATCCTGAGATCCGGGTGGATCAGCGTGAAGGCGTAGATGCTGTCGGCCGCGTCGCCCCAGAACCGCCGACGCATCGTATCAGTCTCCCCTGCGGGTGCGGGTGGAGATACCAGCGCGATGTAGTCCTGGTATACCGAGATCAACTTCTTGGGCGCCTCATAGGCGGTTGGAGGGCCCCTGCCGTCGAGTGTGTAGTAGTAGATGGCATCCTCCCTCCCGACAACGATATTTCCGGTTCGCTTGTCGACGGCCATACATCCGACACCACAGCCAGTGTCCTCGACCGTTTTCGGCGGCTGCCCATGGCCCTTCCCGAGGATGACCAGCTTCAAGATTCTCGCCGTCGTCGCAATAAACAGCGTCGTCAGGCTCGCATCGACGTGCAGCTCCACGCCCGTAATCGGCTCGTCCGACTCGTAGATGATGCGCTGTTTCGTGCCGAGGTCGTGGATCAAGTCGCCGCGGATGACCGTAACCGCGCCATTTGCAAAGCCGACCGCAACTTGCGACAAGTCCTCGGTCGCCGCAAAGGCGGATATCTGCGACGATCCGTCAGTCCCCTAACCAGCGCAGATGCAACCCTTCCCTCCCCCCAAGACCTACCGGAAACGGCTTCTTGCCATTATTGACCGCCACCGTGCTCAAGCACGTTGGTATCCCCGTCTTCTTGACCGGCTTATCAAGCGCCCAGACCTTCAGCAGCGGCTCCCCAGCACCTTCCTACACCCCACCCGTCAGTCAGCATACCACCCCAAGCCCTCCTTCACCCGGGCAGCACAACCTACCGCGACAGTAACAAGCAAGCTCGTCCCCTCCACCTGCCGCATATGCGTGATCCCCCAGCCGGCGCCCTCATCGTACGCGGGAAACCGGCGCACGACCTTCCAGCTCGGCCCGACGATGCGCACCTCGCCGTCCGGGCTGCCCAGGAACAGGCTGTCGGAGCCGCAGCACAGGGCCGAGATGTTGTTGCCCGCAAAGAGGTCGGCGTCGGCGTCGGAGGGGGGCGCGATCTGTGTCGTTTCGAAGAAGGTGAAGGATCGCCACTGGGGTCGGAGGAGAGGGTTAGCGCGCCTGTGCAGAGTAACTGTGTTCGAGCGGGGATGGAAGGGAGGGGTGGACGGACTGTCAGCGCCATGGTGGCATCTTCCTCGCCGACTTGAGGTCAGCGGTCGAGGGGGTTTGTGAGTAGTGCGGTGTTGGTTGCGATGCGGAGTGGGCGCAAGGAGGACTCGACTCGGGAGGGTGTGTGACGACGCTCAGGAACCTTGTTGGTTGCTGCTTGCCCCAGCATCGGCCATTGGAGCTGCTGTGGAAGCTCCCCTGCTCGCTGGTGGGCGGGGTGGACCGTGCGTCGGTGTTCACAACGTCATGTCGCCCCTAACCCTGCCGCCTTCCCATGAACCCCTGAGCCCCTGAACGACAACAAACTTGTCGCTCTTCGGATGGCAAGCCACGCCAGATGGCGACCGGGCGGTGTGAGCTTCCCTCTCATGACCTCCGCGAGCTTTCCCACATTAGCACCTTCAATTATAGAAATCTCGTTGCAGTGCCACCCAATCATGGAGCAGACATTGCCTGACAATGGCCCAACAACGAACCTGACTTGGAATCCTTCACCATCATGGGCTCGCTCTCGATACTTGTCAGGAAATATGGATTCCCTCGCGGGTTTAACTGCAAGCTACCTGTGCTGGCTTGCGTTACAATGCGGGTCAGACTATTAGATCCATCATCTTCGTTGCACTGACTGATCCTGAAGGAAGAACCTCCTTAGAGTCCGTTGAGGTTCGGCTGTTCTCAATACCTGCTCTGCTGTATAGAGATGCGCCAGCTCATCCACCGCTAAACCCCCGGGTCACGACTGCTCTGGCGCTCTTACTGATTTGCTCCCACAAACACCACCAGCACCGCAGCATACGCCGCCACGACGCTGACAAGAATCTCAGGCGGAGCCGTCGAATACATTGCCATGAATGCCGCAACAAGAAAAACAGCTACCGAGGTGGTCGCTAGTTTTGTGGTTTGATCGTTATGCAACACCATGAGAAGCATCGGCCCGATGAGGGCAACTCCGCCCAATAGCGCCACAATGAACCTCCCGACCAGTGTTTTGAGAGTGACGCTTCTTCTTTGGCCGAGTGGAAGGCGTGCACTGCTTTCATGCTTGTAGCTGTCCGCAAATGGTGAGCCCGTAAGGCCGGCATTGCGCATCAGTTCGTGGTTGAGTCTCTTTTCGGAGCTGAGGAGAAAGGGATCCTTGGAGAGGTTGTTGCCAGCCTTCGCTGCGTACTCAACCATGAAGTCCCAATCTCGCACTGCCTGGCCTAAACATATCCGGTGAACGTTAGTTATTCTTGACAGCCATACATCGACGCAACGGCTCAGAATTGTAGAGACATTCATACAATATGACGCCAGGGAGGCCTTGATACGATTCAGACGGGCTTCGTCGGGGACTGAGACGTCTCCATTCGTTACCATGGCACCTATCTCGTCAACAAGTTCTTTCTGAATCCCAACGAGGAGCATTCGTTGCAGAGCTGCCAAGTTGATCTTCAGTGCTCGCTCGAAATTCGCCGACTTCGCTTCGTACACAATTTCGCGATGACATGCGCGTCTCAGCAGATCCAGGTAGCTTTCGCCGGCTTCTGCACGACATTAGTTGATTTGTTTGGATAAGCTGCCAGGTGCGTTGGTAGGCCCCTTACGGTCATGTTGCTGACTTTCGATATCTGGGGAACGGGTATTGTTGTTCATTATATTGTGATGCAAGAGTACTATCAGCTAGGGAGGCAGTGTTGCAAAGCACTTGATCAAGCATAGATGTAGTTCTCAGCTGGAAAGTCAGAGGATTGGAAGCTGTGGACGCAGCCACATCCGCAGCATTCCGACCCTTCCAGGATTGTTCACGGTGCGGGGTTATCCGACCTCTGGATAGTCATAGCTTGCGGCTGAGGGGCCTAGGGGCCATGATCTGCAGGCGGGATCCCGAGCTGAATGGTAACTAGCCCTAGCGATAGCCCTAGCGATAGCCCTCTCAAAAGCCATCAACTTAGCTACCTGCCCTCTGATTCAACATTGAGAAATAACAAATGGTTCATATTTACGCCAGACTCGATAATGTGATGCACCTAAGACCCTAAATGGTGCCGAAAACCTGGAAGTCTATCATCCAACTTCCAAGCTGTGTTTCCATCGCTTCAAAGCTCCCAACAAGCCTCCATCTCCTTCACGCCTGTCGTCATCAACAGCCGCAAGTCCATTGTTCTGGCCGAGGTGAACCAATGGAACCATTGATGGGCGTCCATGAGCGCACTGAAACGGAAAGGCACAGGCAGCCACTCGCTGAACCAGGTCCGAACATTGCTCCCGAGTCAACGGGTCGTTGAACATGATTGCGCCTGGAAATTGTCAGTTGGGCGCTCACAACGGTCAGGGTGAGCACTTACTTCTGCACGCCCGGGAGTTGATCAAGTCCAGGATACCCTGAGGGCAATCGTGAAACCTCGTCACCCAGTCATCCCCTGTGCCAACCCGCAGCGAGCTCCTAACTCCGCTGCTGCCAGCGGCGTGGAGCTTCCAGATCTCCTTCCGCAGTAAGTCTACGAGAAGTCGCGGCTCGAGACGGCACCGCTCCAGGATGCTAGACGGCAATATTTGAACCTCCACCGTCACGCCTTTCTCCGGGTTTGCTTCATCACGCAGGACTTCGTATCCAACCCCCCAGTGTGTGAAATGCGTCTTGAATCGGACGAGAAGCTCTCCATCTTGTCGAGATACGTCGAAACGGAGGGGTTTGTCCAGCGAGTGTGTTTGGGCCACAAGCCGGCTGCTGCTAGTTGGGTCGGGGACAAAGTAACCCTGCAGCAAACTTTCGACTTTACACCTCTCGTCGGCAGCATGCTGGTCGATGAGGATAAGCATCCGATCCAATTCCCGGACGGGACGTGTTGAGCCTGCGGGAGATTCTGTAACCGCCTTTGCTAGGATAAACTTCCGGTCGACTTGCGCCAGTATCTCGGCCTTATGCAGCGCAGTCTTCGAGATCCGGCCCTCTAATGTGGCTAGCATGTTCTGGCTGGGACCGTCTTCAACCCATTTGTGCCAGTTGCCACCGTGTTGGCAGCCAAGCATCTCCGAGGCCTGAAGAACCTGCGGAACTCGCGACTCTGTCTGTTGGAAGATGTCGTTCTGCTTGCCAGAGCAGTTAGTCTTCCAACCGGGCACTCGACGAACATTTCCACGCAGGATGGCCGCCTCCTGGCTGGCTGGCGGTAGCAGGGCTGGCGTTTTCTCGGACGGGGCGCCCGGTTTGACCACAAAGCCTGTGCGTGGGTCGATGAGCGTCTTGATCTTGGTCATGGGATCGACCCAGAGGACCGTTTCTCTCACGCTTGCTGAGTCTGCGACGAGTGCTTCATCAGACGGGAGGGTCTCCGGCGTACCGTCCCTCGAAGTTGCCGGAGCTTCATCTGTGTCGTCGAATGGTTTTCTCAAGAGACCACCAGCTTTGTCGAAGAAAGGGTTGCATGTACCCGATATCATTCGTGGTAAGTTAGGGGTCTGTTTTCGCTCAATCCTCGGTTCGTCCGGTGTTGGTTCCACGGCGAGATGGGAACCGGGAGCGTCTTTTGCCCCAAGGTCGGTTCTCACGCTCGACTTCGTCCTGGACCAAGCCGTGAAGGGGGAAGCTAACCGCTTCTCAGAGAGCCGGGTCCGAGACTGTTGTAATGAGACCTGGGGGCGGGGTCTTTTTCTCGAAGGGGGTTGTTGGACTGGGGGTGTTTGCCCTCGCAAGCGTGCCAAGGGTGGGCCTCGAGGCGGCGGAGACGGAAGAGCGGGCGAGTCCTCCTTTGGTCGTTTTAGCTTTTCCACCGCGGAGACCGACCTGGGACGAAAGTGATGCTTCTTTAAGAACTCGTATGCCATCACCTGAAGTAGATCCGTAATGATGGCTACATTTCGGTGCCTCTCGTCCAACAGCTCGTCAATATCAACTGACTGTGCCCCCGAGCTCAGCACAATTTGAAGAAAAAACATGGGCCACCGGTCAAGGGCCCTTTTTGGCTTCAATTCTTTCCCCGTGAAACCCTGAGTCTTGGCTGGACGCCCATCTTCGTCGAGACCAGCCTCCTCAATCACGCCAAAACTGGAGTCTTCAAAGACGCGGTTGACGTCCTCGTAGAAGATATTGGCGTGATGCTCGTTCAACAATGGCCGGATGCCAATCGCGATGAATTGCACACGCCTGGTAGCCACTGGCTGGAGGGAGACACAGCCTCGTATGGAAACCCCGGGCGCGGTGGCTCCAATCGGCACCCAGGAATTCAGATGCTGGTTATCCACCATCAAAGCCTCTGCGAGCAGCGTCGTTGTCCTCGACAACATACCGGGCGCGGTGCTTTGATAGCCTTGTCCCCAGTCTATCGTACCGGCTGCGCGGAGAGAGACGGTGCGGCGAGCGTGCGAGTCTTGAAGCGACACGGTCACATCCCCTCGCCAGGGAAGGAGAAGAGCGACGACGTTGAGGAGCAGCTGGTCGAATTCCTTGGAAGTCCCCGCTCGTTCCACCTCAATGGCCCTCTGCTTGACGCGGACGGGCATGGACCCAAACAAATCACGGACAACAACACGAGTGCCGCTAGCAAAAGCCAAAACTCGTTGCTCCATCGGGGCAGGAAGATTGCGCGACACGACTCGGCAATTGTGGATGGTCAGGGAGTTGTGCGACCGATAATCACGGTGGTGGGATGCGATAGACAGCAAAGACAAGGCTGACAATGAAGCCAGGAACTCGCCGCGCTTTCCATGACTGTCGGGTTGAGAGGGGTATCTGGATGTGTCTACGGCAAGTCAACGGCGGATCCAGTCAACAGCCATGTTCCCATCGAGGGACATACAGTGTAATTTTCCAAGTCCCCCGTCCTCGCGAAAGCTTTCTGGTGCAATGCCATCACCGTCGTCTTCTACGGAGCAGTTCCCACGACTGTAGTCGACGGAGATGTTGATCCCCGATGCGCGTGCATCCAGGGAATTCTGCAGCAGACCACACACTGCGCCATTCAGCGAGGTGACGGCTGTCGACGACTTGATCTGTGCCACGACATCCCCGGGAAGCGGCTGTATCGACATGTTGTTCGCCCCAACATTTCGTTCGATCAGGCGAGTCTTGGTTGTTGTTGCCGACGGTTGCTGGGCGACCGCATCAGATGGGCCGTGGTTTTGGAAGCCGACCTTCGCAGGCGATGGGGGCATTCAGCGCCGACAACGGAGCACGGGCGAGGAAGAGGCAAAGTCAATTCTGAAGAAGAAGAATATCAGGTGCGAATATGCTCCGGATGCTCAGGAGATGCGTCCAGTGTTACTTCCAGGGAATGATTCAATGAATGAGCCTGGTGCATGCTGGTGGGGCTCAGAATGGAAGTCAGGCAGCAGCAGCAGCCCACCTCCAGCTGCAGCTGCAAGCGAGGTCCAGACCCCCCGGGCCAGATCCCTGGTCGCGGGGCAGAGGACCCACCAGGCTTGGCACGTGCATGCCGCCGCCAATGGGGAGCGCGGATCAAGCCCATCCACAGCGCCCACAGCGCCCACAGCACCCACTCGCGGGCTCGGCCGTTGCCGCGACCCTGAGCGGTACCCAAAGCTCGGGAGTCGGGAGCAGCATCGAACCCAATGGACGAGACGTTGCATTCTGAGACGCTCAATCACGCACATTCCCATTCCTGCGCCTCGCCGTCGCGCTCTGCCCAGTCGCTTGTGATTGCCGGTGCCCGTGCCTGGAACGAACCCGACTGACTCGAAGTGGTGTCGCACCAATTGGGAAAGCGCGCGTCTCCTCGTTCCCACACGAGCTCGCTCTGACGACAAGGCAGCAGAGCAATCGCCCTCGCCCTCGTCCTCGTCATCGTCATTCGCCGTCTTTTCTGCCCCCACGACCCCAGGAGACGACCTAAAGACGACCTAAAGACGACCTAAAGACGACCTAAAGAGAACATAAATTCAAGAGAGGACTGCAGAGCACTGCCCCCGCGCGCTATTACAACGTCACCGCTTGCCCTCTCCTAAGCTCCTGGTTGCGTCAACACGCTGCTCTCTCTGCAGCTGCCGCAGTTGCTGCTCCCCGCCTGCGATCGCTCTGGAGCTCGGGTCCATGGCAATGGCCGAAGGTGCAGCCCAAACCCATGGTAAATCCCCCTTTCTCTCTTTTCTTAGTGTTCTTCTGCCGACATTTGCATTCCTTTGCTCCCTTGCGGTTCTCTCCCAGACAACTGGTCCTCATCGCCACAATGACCTTTGCTTCACTCTTGAATCGCCGTCATGGCAGCCCTGCCCCTTGCGACGGGACCCAGCCGAACACCGCTAACGATGCCCAAGATCGAGCAGGAAGGCCAGGCCGGCGACGGCCCTTCTCGGCCCTGATGAAGAAACTGGCGAATCTGAAGGCAGCGTCCACCGGGGACGGAGGCCGCTCTCCCAGCTCGAAACGAAGCGTATCGAAGAAGCAGCCAAACAACCCATATCCCCAGTCTGGACGCATCGAGGCACGCCACAGCCACTACTCGATTTCCACCGGTCCCAGCCGGCGCCTAACGAGCGTGGCGTCCTTGGACCGGGGTGAATTGGTGCGGCTGTCCGGCGACGAGCTACCGCCACCGACCACCGCCGGACGCTCGGGGTCGAACGAACACGAGCCGTGCCGCTCTATTATGGGGGGATCCTCGCTCGCCGGCACGAGCCGCACCGCAAACGGCCGGAGAGGCGGCGACAGCACCTTCTCCTCCCCAGCACCTTCGGTCCGATCGCTCACAACCACCCTCACCACGATACAGACGGTCCCGCCTACCGCTGGAGGCACCCACCAGAACACCCTACCCCACCACACCCACTCCAACTCCCAAGCCATTCACTTCAACCAGCCGTTCCCGACCGCGTCGCCAGCGTCCGCCATCCCGGCGCACGTCACCGGCACCACGCCCAATCCAACCACGTACGCGACAGCGACGGCCAACAACCTCCTCACAGACAACGCCTCGATCCTGACGCTCGCATCCTCGTCCAAGCGCCGCCGTCGCCGCTCCTTCGACACGGACGCCTCGGTCCGCGCCCTGGCTCCCTCCTCCCTCTGGGGCGGCAGCCGCGAGTCCCTGCCCCTGAGCGTGCTCTCCGCCACCATGGACGGCGTCACCCCGACCACGCCGGGCCTGCACCGCGGCGCGAGCTCGGGCCTCTCGGGCATGGGCAACGAGCGCACCAGCATCTACTCGGCCAACGGCATCGTGGCGAGTGAGAGGAACAGCTTTTACGCGAAGCAGGGGTTTGGCGTCGTCGGCGGGGATGCCGCGAGCGTCAGGAGCGGTCTGCTGGGCCACGGGCGGGCGGACAGCGTCAGCGGGAGTATCGGCGGGCTAGGCGTGCCGGCCGGGACGAGTCCGCTGGCGAGTCCCAGGGAGGTGTCGGAGAAGGGCGAGGACGAAGAGGAGATGGTGAGTGATGAGAAGGAGGAGAGGGAGAAGGAGAAGGCCTAAACGGAGTTGGGTTGGGATGCAGATGGGTTATTCACGAGGCAACGGATGGTTTCTGGGTCATTACGTGTGGGGCATTTCTCTTGGTCTTGTTTTCCTGGCGTTTTATGGATCGCTTGGTCTTTTCCGGACTGGTTGGATGGATGCAGGATTAATGAGGGACATGAGATGTTCAAAAACCAAAGAGCAACGAATTCAGCGCGCAAGCATTTTCATTTCACTACAGTTCACAGCTTTTGTCAGTCATTAGGTACCTGCTACAGGCCCAAGAGAGTGGCATCTCCCGGAATTACAACCTCTGATACCCGCCCCCTTGGCTTACGCCTTGCATCAGTCAAATTCGAATAAACCCCAATCTTGACCTACCCCCTTTCGCCACCAAGAAAACCCCTCCCTTCTCATTACAATTTCTCCCATCACCAACCCATCCATCCTCCATCCTCAACTAACACATCTTAGATTGATCAATAAGGAAGCGGCCCCAAATCCAACCCCCTCACCTCCAACCGAAACGAGTCATTCCTCGAGTAGCTCCCCGCGGCGTCCAGGTCCAGCCGGCCCCGCACACAGTCCTCAAAATCGACGTCTGCGTACACGATGCCCTGATCGTCTTCCCACTGCGGCCCGGCGAGCACGTCCCCGAAGGGGGAGACGATGGCGGAGCCGCCGCGGGAGGTGAAGGTTCCTGCTAGTGCTGCTGGTGCTGATCGTTTTCCGAGATTTGCTGCTGTTGATGCTGGTGCTGATGCCCGTGGTTTTGCTGCCAGAGGGGTTGTGGTCGGTGGTGTTTTGGTGGGATGGGGGTGGGAACTGCTGGTACCGCCGCCGCCGCCGCAAAGAACAATTTCGTTGCCGTCCGAGTCAAAGACCGATTGGCGGCGTCGGGGTGGTCGGTCGTGCGAGAAGGGCGGGGAGCAGGGGAGGGCGATTTCGTTCCCGTCTTCGTCGATGATGGATTCGCGCCTGTGCTGGGGGTGGTGCTGTGCGGGTGGAGGGGGAGGAGGAGAAGGGGTGCAGGGGAGGGCGATTTCGTTGCCGTCGTCGTCGAGGATGGATTGGCGTCGGTGGTGGTGTTGTTGTGAGGGCGAGGTGGTGAGGCGCGGAGATTTGGGTAGGGCGATCTCGAAACCTTCTTTGGTGAGGCAGGAGTTGCGGCGGTGGTGTTGCGGGACGGTTTGGAGCGGGTCGATGTCGGAACCGTCGGTTTCGTCGTCGTGGAGGGAGGAGAGGGTGGTGTGGCCGTTTGTTGGCGGGTTTGGGGTGTCACGCGTGCACATGTTGGAGCTGATCACAAAACAGCGGCCCTCGATGGCTACAGTGCGGAGGAGGGAGAGCCAGGTGTCCCGGCCGTCGGCAGTCGGGGCGAGGTAGAGGTTGATGTTTTGCGCGTAGAGGGCTTGTCGCACCAGCGGCATGTAGTTCTCCCAGCAGATAGCTGCCGCAAGGTTGATGCGTACGCCGCGGATGGTGGTGCTGACTGCCCGGAGAGTGGCGGGCGAACCCTGGGCCCAGACAAGTCTCTCCGTTCCGGTCTGAAGGCATGTCAGAGCAATCCAATGGTTTACAGGGGCGCGGGTCTTACAGGCATGACCTTCCTCCGCTTGCCGATGATACCGAGGTCGGGACACACATAGACGACGGAGCAGTACATGCTGCCTCCGGTCTTCTCGATCAAGCCAACCACAATAAACACTTTGGTTTCCCGGGCGATGCGCTCCAACTCCTCTCGAGTGCCATCACCCCTCTTGTTTGGGGCTTCCTTTACACCATCAGACCCGGACACGACATCGCTCGGCAGTTCCCGGTTCACCCAGGCTTGGCCTGCCCCGGCACCATCCCTGACTGTGTCGCCCAAGTCGACGGCACTTTGGAAGTAACGGAGGTACTCCTCGCGACCCTCGTCCGAACGGGAGCCGATGAGGCAGCCAAAGTGAGTGCCACGGGGATAGCCACCGATGTACGCTTCCGGGAGCAGGAGGATGTCAATGCTCTTTGATGCAGCTCGCCGGGCCAGGCCCTCGAGCTGGGCTAAAGTCTCGGCCGTGGTTGCTTGGGTGCCGGGGGAGGCCGTACCGAGGCGGATCCTGGATGGAGCCATGGTGGGTTGTAGTGTGTTTGTCCAGTGTCAGAAGAGAGCTTCAGCGTTGAGCTCTGCGTGCAGTACCCCGCATCTTGTTGTTTCTGGGGGAGATGAACAGCGCTGGGATGCGTCGTGGTTGACATGGGGTGATGTGACGTAATACTGCAACCCCGAGGCTCAGGAGACAACGACAGTCTCACTGGACAAAGCATTTCAAGCTCCGGTCCCTTGCATCTCACCTGCTTTCGGCACCAGCTTGAAAGCTCCAGATTCAACCCATGGCACAAACTGCTGGCTATTCCCAGGCCCGGGATTGTATGGGCAACTGAAGTGTGGCAACTGACAGTCTGTGCAGAAGTGTTCAACTTCAGATGGCATTTGAGGAGAGCCAACTGCCAAGTCATGGAGGTAGTTTGAAGAGTTGAGTGAGAGCTTCCCCTGTAAATTCCAGGCATCCGGTAGTTATTCCATCGCTCCTGTCGGTTTCAGCCCGAAGTTTTGATTCACACACAAAACATGGAGGTCCGGGCGGGTCGAAGGCAATGGGAGAAGGAGCAAGGTCATGGGAACCTCTCAAAGCACAGTCGTTTCAACGGAAGAGCACTGTATGCCCCACATAAACCGCGGAAGCCGCTCCCCAATCACAGCCGCGCGTCCCATTTCCGAACACCAACACCACCTCTTCTGCTCCAATTTCATGTCCGATCAACGCAAATCCTAGCTGACCTCGATTGCCGCGCAAGATGGGTCCTCGCCACTTTGCGGAAACCTTGCACCCCTCGCGCTGATGCAGGGCCACTCACCACAAATGGCCGCCGCCTTCGTCGACGTGAAACGCACTCGGGATGCTGCAGAGGTTCCACATGTTCAGCTTCCTCGCTCGGCATCTGCGGCGCCTCAACACCAGAGTCCACCCCCTTCCGTGACTCTTCCCAACCCGCTCCACGGCGCCGTGCCTCCTCCTGAAACGAGCAAGATGTCAACGTCAATGTCAACCTGCCATCTCTTCCACGTTTCCACCAAGCCTCGAGGCCCTCTGGCGACCCGGGGCGGCCAAGGCCCTCCGGACTTGCGTCTCAGCCTTGCGTACCGAGCGTTCCATGGCCCTAAATGTCGCTCATAAGGGGCAACATTGATGGGAAGGCTTTCTTACAGCACCACTGTATCCTCGCCACGTCAAGTTCGCCCATTCGTCTATCATCACCTTTCTCACTCCGGACATCCGCAACCGGCAGAGGCTTCTCGGCAATGGAGACAACAACCAACGGGATGTGACTGATGTCGGGTCGTTTACTCAGCAGGCTATCCACATACCCGTTGACTGGTCAGCCAGTGCTCGCCAGGACGTGAGTGGGCCAAAGCTCTCAAGGAGTGCGGGATGAAGCCGGCCGGCATCCTCAAACCCAGCCTACTCCCCTCCTCGCTTGCGGGACACGTGGAAAGCGACGGATTGGCTAGAACTTGTCTCTACCGTAGGCTCCTAACCGGTATGCTCTTTAGATCCCGCTAATAACACATTTATAGGCTTTTGGCCTGATATCCGCCTCCGAGATGCCCGATATTAGGATCTCGCCCGCCAAGCCACAAGCCCCTGGTGTGCTGGAACTGCAAACGCTTTCCCTCTGAGAATAGGTAACACCCACCCATCACGACATGCACACCGTTTCAGCGAGCGTTTGGCGGCCGCGGAGCAATTGCATCTGCAAGGTTGTCCACCTCGCCCTTGACCGTCCTTGCGCGGCTCACGATGTCGTTGACATTGAGCGTCCCCAACAGTCGCTCCGTCACTCCCCCGTTGCTGTTGAGATACTGCTCCAGCGAGTATGTCGTCCTTTCCTTGGATTGCCTGTCTTGATGTCAGCGTCTGCGTCGCCGTCAAGAACTCTCAACTCACGAATCTCCAGAGAGCTTCAGGGTGCTGTTCATTCTTTGAGACATGGTGTGGCTCCTTGGGATCTGGTGTGGAGGCGGCGGCAGTTGCGTTCGTTGATATGCCTTGGAACTTGTCTTTTTGTTCTTGACCGGTCGTTGACGATGCTTTTGATCCATCTTCGAAGCACAGGAGTTACCCTTTGCTTTATCTTTGGCGATCAACCAGGCAGGCCTGCCTCGATGAGGTGCCTCGGGTGCTTCATGGCATTCCGCCATTGAGCACTGCGCAACATCGAGCCGCGGATTCTGGCACCGCCATCGATGCTTGACGGAATCATCACCACTTTGAGACGAGGCTGCGATCCCGAAGACCCGGATCAGGGGTCGTGGCAAGACCACCACGAGGGCAAGCGCTCAATCTTCGCGATTGAGCCATTCTCATCCCCATTTTCGGTCAGTGAGTGGCATGATAGGTGTTGTGGCGTCTTTTCTGCCTAACGCGGTACCGATGAACTGGTCATGATGCCATGTTTAAGTGTCCTGGATCCGGCCTAGATCCGACTTATCCGGCCTTCAGTTCCCGATGCCCCCCCGCGGGGGCACGTCTGATCAGATCCTCCTCTTGACAAGCCGAACCCAACCACAGCCCTGTGACTAGCGAGTCATACCAGCTGAATACGAAACAATCCTACCGCCCAGAATGCCACCATCCCCGCCTCATCTGCCGAATGGGAATCGCATCATTCTCTTTCCCCGCTCAGCCTTATCTGCGGGCCTGAATGCGCTCTACTGCGGGTGATGTTCACGCAATTGCGCACTTGCATCTCGCGCTAGCGGCTCGCGCAATGGCACCTCGACTGCAGATGGCCAAGGCAGCGAGCCCCCATTCTTTACCCTCTTGGGTCTTGTACTGCGAGTCATCGGTGCAGCTGGCCAATGCCTGGTGGGCCTGGTGTGCTCACCCGTGCCGACGCATGCGTCTCGGCGCGGGGAACAGCTCATTGGAGAATGGCTGTGGCTGTGGTCACTCGGGATCTTGAAGGATGGGTGTCTCACGGTCGATCCCGAGCTGTCCGCCGCGCTGTGCGCTGTGCTCTCCGCATTTGCGCAAAGCCGAGACGGGTATATAGCACCTCCCACAAGCCATGAAGTCTAATTCATGACTCTTGATCTCCTTTTCTCTCCAGATCTTTCTACGGTCTCCCCCTCAGCTTCTCGTCTCCAACACGCAGTCACTCTCATCTCACCAGCAAAAGCTCCATCTCTCACCTTTCACAACACACAATCACCCTTCCTCAGCCTTCTGCTCCAATCCCCGCATCTCACTTCATTCCCCAACCGCGTCCCACCTGCCACACAAACCAACACGCTCCATGCTCATGTCTCGCGACCCACACCCCCCCATCTAACACGGCCCCCTCCCCCAAAACCCGGAACTCCTCCCCGATTCCGGTCCAGGTCGGTCCATGGCATCCCGCGGCTCTCCGTCACCACCACCACAACCACCACACTCGGCCGCCGCAGCCACGAACCGCGAAAGCTTCTTGGACCGCAAGAAGAAGGAGATTGTGGAGAGATCTATGGCTCGCTTTCAGGAGTCTCTGGATCGATGTCTTGATAACTCTGTCTCTGCCGCTAGCGCTGTGTCTGCCGCGTCGGTGGGTGGTGGGGTATGTGGGGTGGTGCCCCGGAGGGTGGTGAAGAGAGGACGGGAGGAGGAGGATGGCGGTGGGTGTGGTGAAGTGGGAAGTGGAAGTGGGAGGGCTGTGAAGGCGGCCAAGAAGAAGAAGGTGAACCCGAAGGAGGTGCCCGGGAAGAAGCTGGGGTGCCCGTTTGCGAGGCATGATCCGGGGAGGTACAAGAGTGTCAAGACGTGCTGTGGGCCGGGATGGGTGGATACTCATCGTGTCAAGTAAGTCTTCACTGGCCGTGCTCGGTTGTGGTTTGGGTGATGCTGACCTGGGGCAGGGAGCATATCTACCGCCGCCACTCGCTCAAGAACTTCTGCCCGCGGTGCTTTGACCACTTTGACGAGCCCGAGGCGCTCAAGAACCACCAGCGCGCCGATGTCCCCTGCAGAGTCAGGGCGCCGGTCTCCGACGGCATTATCACCGAGGAGCAGGACAAGCAGCTCCACCAGCGCGCCAAGCTGCATAGCACCGAGGAAGAGAAATGGGAGGAGATGTACCGCATTATCTTCCCTGGCGAGGAGGTCCCGTCACCATGTATGCCACCCCGCCTGCCAGTCCTGTCCCTTCCCATCTCGGTTCTAACAAACAGCCAGACTACGAGCCGGACACGTCCACCGCCCCCAAGCCCGAGACCTCCCGCTTCCAGAGCATGGACGAGTGCAAGGAGTTCCTCCGCGCTGAGCTCCCTCGCCTAGTCCGCCCCGTCATGGAGCAGTACGTCACGGGGCTCTTCGAGGAGCTCCAGGAGAAGGTTGACCGCAAGACGGTTGAGATCATCCGCGACGTCGAGACCAAGGTCCTCCGGACATTCCACTTCCAAGAGGAACAGTCCTCCCTCTCGGCACTCGCTGCTACGGCCCCGGGCTACGCGACTGCCCCTGCGGTGGCCGTGGCAGAGCTGAGCCCACCGCCGAGCCCAGACCCGGAGATGTCCAAGGTCTCGGCTTTACTGGAGGAGTTGAAGGATGATGGGTTTGCGAACGAGTTATGTGCGAATATGAAGTTTGATTTGGAGGGGTTCTTGGAGTCTAGCCATCAGGGGTTCGGTCTCGGAGCTTGTGAGACTTTCAGCATGGACTCGGCGTATTGGTCGGGATCATCGAACGGCGGGGTTGGAGTTGACGGGAGGTACCGTGGTTTTGAGGGGTTTTGATCATGGATGTGTGGGTGTAGGACTTTTTGTATTGCCTTGAGGATTGGGATTCCATTTGTATTTTTTTTTAGCTCGAGCTCTCCTACCTAGGGGGGGTTTGAATGATGCCACTGATTCTACCCACATCCCACGAGATCGATCGCTGTTGTACAGCTGCCCAATTGGAAGCCACTCGCCACCGATTTGCTGCGCCATACTTCCCCTCTTCATCCTGCTCCAATCATGCAGCAGCTGGAACGCCGTTGAGGATCTGAACAAGCTGAGAAGCTGCAAGGAAAACTCTCAGCGACCCCGAAACGCACACCGTGTGGAAAGGCCTCATATCCCCGACAGCGAGCCTCCAGCCCAATCTACCCTGGTACAGCAGACTCGAGACCTGAACCAAAGGTCACAAGCGCCGTTGCCGTCGCACGCCAACTTTCTGCCTTCCCTCCTCCCTCCCCCGCGTGACCACTATGTCGCACACTCCTGGCTTCACGCTTGAGGAAGACTCAAAACTATGCGCCGAGTGTCAGGGCCTATCCATTGACGAGAAGGCTTCCGGTGGTGTCATGGAATTGTCAGTTGAAGGAACGCCGAGGCTAAGGTTTGAGACGAAGTATTCTGGCATGCCGGTGTTTCTGATGCCCCAACGCCGGACCGACACCTCACCCGATTTTCCAACGCTGGCTAGTTCGGCGGCACTGGGTTGTGGCTTTTGCGGATTTTTCCGTGCAGCTCTCCTGCGACAGAATATCCAAGCCCTTGAATGCCAACGAGAAGTTATCTTCGACTTCGCCTATGCCTGGGGTCCCTGCTCCGGGCCGCAAGCTGAAGTCCTTGAAGGGCTTCATGGCCTGGGCGCCAGAATCCGTGCTGGCAACGAATATTTTGGCGTCCTTCACTTCGCTATTTACTCCAGCACCGGTACGTTTTGCTACCTAGACGCGCTATTTGCTGTCTTTTTCCCATGCTTCCGCCGAACTAACACAGTCCCAGCCCGAAGCGATGACCCGACGGCAAACTGGCTTGGCCTAAACATCCGTCCTCGTCCGGAAACGCTTTGCCCTGAAAACATTTCGTTCCTCAAACACGCACTCGAGTCTTTCGCAACAGATTGCCATCCGCCGGCTATGCCGTCCTTCATTCCCACCAGACTGCTCGATATCGGAACAGACCCTGCCGCAAACCCCCGCCTTGTCATCACCGCAAATTCTATGGGTGCCCAAGAGTCCATTCGATATGCGGCAGTGAGTTACTGCTGGGGAAGCCAGGCTGACGCTTATACTCAGACAAAGACCGAGCCGTCGAATCTGCGCGAGAGACTACGCGGCATCCCCACTTGCGATATGTCTGCAGTCCTTCAGGACTCTATCACAGTTTGTCGGGCCTTATCCGTGCGATATCTCTGGATCGATGCGCTCTGCATTATTCAGGACCCCACAGACCCGAGCGATTGGGAAAAGGAAAGCGAACGGGTGGGCCAGATATACCAGCACGCTCACTTCACCATCTGCGTTCTGGCGGCACCCAACTGCCACCAAAGATTCCTCGCTCGCTCCCAGCATACCTTCGACTTCAACTTTAGGTCTTCACTCCATCCGGGTGCAAAGGGAAAATATAGCGTTTCCCTTTCGGGCCTGTACTCGTCTTGGCCCGGACTCTATACCGGTGACCCCGCCTCGTTGGACCTCCAGGACGCACCGTGGAACGACCGCGGCTGGGTCTTCCAGGAAAGGGATCTCTCGGCCAGAAAACTGTTGTTTGGGCGGCATATGGTGCATTTTCAGTGTGGCCGGAAACAATCCTCGGAAAACGGAAGGACCTCATACCAGCGCGGTAGGCCGGATTGGACCAAATTGGACCAAGATAAGGTGTACGAGTGGTTCCGGATTGTTGTTCAGCAGTATTCTACGCGCGACCTCACGCTTGAATCCGACCGGCTACCGGCCCTCGCGGGACTTGCAAAACACATCTATGAGTTCACGGGGGCCAGATATCTGGCTGGATTATGGATGGAAGATCTTCCTCTCGGATTGCTGTGGCATCGCACGAAGACGAGAAAAGGCCTGCTGGACAGTCCGAGTTTGTTCCAAACCTCGGGCGGTTCGGCCGCGCCCTCGTGGTCCTGGGCGTCTCGACCGGGGTACATCGGGTATCTCATTATCGTGAATTATGTTCACGACTTCCACTCTGAGTATGTTGGGATTGATGGCTGGACGACCTTGAAGGGTGCCCAGTTGAACCGGTTTGGGGAAGTCAAAAGCGGCACGATACAGATCCGGGGTTGCAAAGTGCTACCTGTACCAGCAGACTTTGTTCTGTCCCCGCGCCCCGAAAGGGATTGGTGCTTTGGGCTTCGTAAAGGGTCCTCTACGGGAGCCCCAACCGTCGCAGATTGCTATCTGGACTGGGATGACATTTCTCCAACACTACCGGGAGGACTGGGAATGCTTCTTTTAACCAGCGTGTGTAGATACGAAAATGAAGATGATAGTGAAGAAAACGACAGCAAGGACCATGACGTCGGGGACGACGACAGCAAGGAAGCTGACACAGAGAATGGCAGGAATGACAGCGGGAAGAATGACGAGCGTGGTGATGAGAATTCGGCAAAGAAAGAGAAGGAAGATGTGATCATGAAGGAGGACGGGGGAGACGCAAATCCAGGGAGATTGTCAGAGTTTGAGATTGGCGAGTTAGCCACAGGATCAGGGAATGGTAATTTTCAGAGGCGTCACACGGATACGAAGCCGAACCGGCACGCCTGGGGGCTTCTCATTCACCCAACCGGGAAGATCGGCCAATACTCTCGAGTGGGCGTCTTCAAGTCACGAGCTGGTAAATCGGGGGGGACACGGCTGTTCAGGGACCTGAAGGAAGAATGTGTCTGGATTGTTTGATATGTATACCGTAGTAGTCATAGACTGTCTCGCCTCCAGACTTGTCTCATAAACAGTTTGTACGTACAACGGAACAAGATTTAGTCCCTGCTGAGGCTTTGCCAGATCTGGCTACAGTGGCCCTGCCTTCTGTTTCTACTAAAACCCTAACTATCTTAATGTCCTCTCCGATACCCTCCTTACCCTACTATGCTACTGATTATATATTGCCAACCCCTAGTTTACAGGGGAACCCACAGCCAGAGCACCTCAGAATGACCCGCCGGCACACCCGGCTGCAGGCCGCCCCAAGAGAATTGCCACACGGGCAACGGACCCGTAGTTTTGCTCGGCGGCGTCGCCAGGATGTCGTAGTAGCAGTCAAGGTTACCGTTGCACAGGAACGTGAGGTTGGAGGGACGGACCTATTCGCCACATCGACGGAAACATAGGCGTCAGCAACCTTCTTCGCCTCTAGTCACACTACCCACCTACTCCAACTGAGGTGTTGATCCGTACGCCCCTCAAGCAGTAAGAAAAGCAGATAGGTGCTTACCGCAGGATAATAATACTCCGCGACCGGATCATCCAGCTTGTCCCCACACCACCACGCGTGGTTGCCCTTGCCGTACACGCTGTCGGTGTTGGCCGGCCTGCTGGTGTTGCGGAACGTGCAGACGCCGGCGCTTGTGGAAAAGGTGTGCGGGGTGTCGGCCAGTTGGCTGAAGACGGCGCAGTTGTCCCGCACGAGTTGGCCGCGCGTGTCGAGGCAGCCGATGGTGTCGGTGGCGCTGGCCGTTGCAAAGTTGGTTATGTTCAGGACTTGGATGTGGCCGAGCAGGGTGTTAGTTGGGGCGGCGCTCGTGGTAGCTGCCGTGGTGAGCAGGGTGAGGATGGCTGTTGCCATGCTGGCTGAGAGAAGCTTGCTCCACGTCATGTTGAGCTAGTATTGCATGTGAAGGGCGTGGCTAGGGCTCAAAAGTGGCTGGAGAATGGCCTTGGACTTTCAAGGGAGACGGTGGCGGGAAGGGGTCGACTTTAATACTGCTTGGCTCTCATGTTCAGGCCGTGTAGAATTGCTGCGGCACTTTATGATGCTACTCGCGACCTGGACATCCATTTTGAGCGAGTACCAGACACGGAAGAGTGTTGGCTAGCCCACTCAATGGCATCGGTCGATATTAGGTACCAGGGAATTGGAAATTACCGTGGTTTTGTTTGCTCCTCCAGGATTCGGAGCTTACAGTATTGCGTACACATGAGCGTTGCTTTCGATCTGTGCCACAAGTTACGGTTGCATTTGGCGCTTCAGAGGATTGGGCTACCTCTATCAGTCGGCGACTCGTCCGGCTAAAGGAGCGGGAAGCCGACTCTTTGTCATTCCTGACATATATTTCCTTTTGCGCGTTACTCAGCGGAACTTTGTACCGGCTATCAAACTAGCAAGCCCCGACCTGAAGGGACGATGGAGCTGTTTGTCTTTACGCAAGCACTCGGGCCCGACGAGTGCCCAGGAAGGCGACTCCTTCTTCGGCGTCGTTGCTAAGTCGGGGATTCTGTAGGTAGGTAGGTCTTGAGTATTCTGTGATATCAATGGCAAGAGAAAGAAAAGGCCCAGGGAGCTTATTTCACTCATTAACCAAGGAAACAGCAACTTCAGGTTAAATGTGTGTGTATGTAATATGTACTTCTTGATTCTCAAACGAAGAGAACCAATTATAATCCCCTATTTAATCTTCCCACCCTTCTTATGGCCGTGGTATCCAAGAATTCACAGATAAAGAAGAGAAGCAAAAAGAACAAGAATCTAAACACCCCCAGCCCAGAACAAATAAAACCCGCCAGCTCACATGCTCAACCTCTAAACATTATCACGCCCCAGTAAATTAGCACTTCACGGGCAGCGCCTTATCGGACGTCGCCTTCTTGGCGAGAGCAATCTCGGCATTGCGCCTGCGCACGAGGCCGGGGAGCACGACGCCGTTTCCGTGCACCCACTTGGGGAGCTCGGCCGCGAGCACCGTGTTGACGTTCTCGCCAGCGTTGAGGCGTTTGACCAGGCTCGAGGTCTGGGCGGCGCCGCAGCCCATGTTGAAAGACCAGCTGACGAGGGCACCGTACTGGTTGAGGTTGAGGACCGCCTTGGAGGTGAGCATGGCAGTGATGCACTTCTCAAATTTCTATCGTTGGGGTGGGTGGTTAGTATGGAGTGCGGTGTGAATGGAGAGTTTGGTGGGGTGGTGGGCGACATACCTTCATGTCATCGGCAAGCAGCTTCTTGCCATTGGCCGCGCTCAGCGGGATCGCGTACGAGACGTCGGAGCACTTGGAGTTGGAGCACAGATGGCCGTATCCGACAGTGGGGTGTCCAGTGGCATCAGTGTCTGGGGGAAACGGTCAGTTCTATAACTTTGGTGATGGACGGGATGGTCGAGTCGACGTACAGACGTGGTTGACAAAGCCCTCGAACTCGGCGATCAGATCGACGGTCGCCTGGTTGGATTTGGGCGCCACGCAGGTGGTGGTGCTGCCGCACTTCCCAGTCACATAGCCGTTGACGCCAGTCTTGACGTAGTAGTCGGCGACGTAGCAGCCATCTGAGGTCTTGTCCCAGATGGAGTTGCCCTCAACCGTGGTGCCCGCCGTCTGGCACGAGATTGTCACACCAGCGCCCTTGGCGTAGGTCTTCTTGACAGCGTAGCTCGTGCCCGGGCCGGAGCGGCAGTTGACCGTGTCCCCAGTGATGGGGTAGGTGGCGATGGCGGGGGCCACGGCGGAGGCGAGAACGGCGAGAACAGTGAACTTCATGGTGAAGGATTGAAGAAATGCTTTTTGTGAGCTGGACGGGAAAGGGGTAAATGCGAAGATGGCCGGCGAGAAGCGAACTGCTGGAGAGAGGACGGTAAGAAGATGTGATGATGTGATGATGAGGATGAGAGAGTCGTCTGTTGTCGTGTAGACAACCCCATATATATATCTCTCAAATCATCACGACCACGGTAACTTCACACTCGGCGGCGCGATGGGCATCCGGTCTTACCTCGAGGTTCGCGATGTTGATCCCCAACAACAGTCGGGGTTAGCTCGCGGCGCAAGGTTAGCAACCCCAGCCGTTCATGGGTGGCATGGGTTGATCCAGATTTGGTGTTGATGTCGGAGGAGGGCGAAGAGGCTGACCCGATCGAAGCTGGTCGATTTAAGGTTCCCCCGTCCACTCGGCAAAGGATCGCCGGCCGGTTCAACCGGCACAGAGCTGCCCAGGCCGGGTGTGGATAACGTTAGTCCTCCTGTCTTCATAGCCCTGCTGTAACCCCTGATGGTCTGCAACTCCCACGAACCGGGTTTATGGCTCGGAAATTGCAGGACGGCTCGTCGCATTGCAGCAACACGACCTGCGTTTGTGACCATTGCAATCAACTTGGAATGCAGTGTCGGTACTCGGGGGTTCCCGGGGCCGTAGATAATATCCAGATCTTCCGAAACCCATCAGCTGGACCTCCTTTCTGGAGCAAGACTTCCCTTGCCATGGCCGAAGGGGACGGATGGGGAAGCGTGATGGGCCTGAGAGCCAGAAACGGGTAAACTGCGTGCAAGATGCATCGAGCGATGTAACATGACTGCCAAGCGAGTCCCGCTGGTTGTGGCGCAGGACTCAGGAGGGCAAAAATAAAACTGCGGTCTTGGGGGTGTGGAGATGGGTGTTAGCGCAAGGCTCAATGCTAAAGAAAGAACATCCATGACAGAACCGTTGACAGTTTCTACTTGTCTTGGAACTCACACAGTCCATTTCAGGTAAGAGATGGAGGTTAGGGAAGCTTGTTGATGGTTTTTGGAAGTAATCTTCTCCACTCTTGTCCCAGATTGTCACTCCGGCCGAGGACAGCCTCGGTCTACGAATACGCTCGGCGCCAGCATCCTTCGTTGCGGAATACTACCCCAACTTCCCCACACTCAGCGCGACACTGCCGTTGTGCTGCGCGGTCCAGCACTCTGTGATCTGCCCTGAGCTTTGGCTGAACATCAGACTCAGAGATCGCGAGTCCAGCTCTCCCGGCCACGTCTCAGCGTTCAGAGACTGCCAAATACATAGTACCAGGACGTATGTTCTCTGGCTGACCCGAACTCAAACCCGTGACTGTTGAGGCCAGGGATCCACGTCCGCAACTGGAATGAAGGCAAGGCTTGATCCCGGAGGGTTAGAACCGTAGAAACATGTGCCAATGCCAGCAATTTCTGAGAAAGGAAGGCCTGGAAGGTTTCCGCACTGGAGATGCGTCGAGGTTTGGCTGGGAGTTAGGACTCTAGCCCACCCTGACCCTTGTGGCTGGAGCTCATGCAAAGAGCTAAGCTCCCAAAATAGGGCTGCACAGGTACATAGGTAGGTTAGGTTGTAATTCCCCAGGGCTGACAGGGGGGTGCGGAAGCGGATCAGTGGTTCAGCTGGTCCTGGTCCAACCCCCAGCGGGGTCTGCGCGCCTGCACGGCACAGGGCGTGGGAAATTATGAGCATCCTGAGGGACATGAGGTTGTGCCGTCTTACAGGATATCGGACAAGATCTGTCTGCGAGGCCGTCGGCATCACGGCACCACGACACTTCGTGGAAGCCCAAACGATGGCTCCACGCCAAGTGCCAAAGTCAAATGGGCAAGAATGTATAAAGAGATGAACAAATCCGCCGTTGTTGTTTCGAGACAGATCATCATCAACACACTCATCTGTCCATCCACTTACCCATTCTTCCTTCTTTCATTCTTCTACCTACCAGGTATTTAGTCTACTCACGACTCTTCCTCGCAACTTACACTTCCACCATGAAGGTCGCCGTCTTCGCTGCTCTCTTCCAGGCCGTGGCCGTCACGGTCACAAACGCCTACCCGATCACGGGCACCACTGTCAACTGCCGCTCTGGCCCAGGCACTAGCTACGCGGTCAAGAAGAGTTACGCCAAGGGCGCCGACGTCAAGGTTACCTGCCAGACCACGGGCACTTCGGTGGAGGGCAACAACATCTGGGACAAGACCTCGGACGGTTGCTACGTAGCCGACTACTACGTCAAGACGGGCACCAACGGCTACGTCACCACCAAGTGCGATGCGGGCGGCAGCACCGGCGGTGGCAGCACCACCATTCCCGGTCCCAAGACCAATGACTACCCCTACAAGGGATCCTGCGGCGGCGTTGACCCGTGGAACTACTACAAGTGCCGTATGTCTCCTTTCCGTTCACAACTTCCCCAATTTCAAAATTCAAGATACCCCAAAAACCCACCACAACAAACTAACTCGTACCCCTCAAACAGAGTGCACTTCCTTCGTCGCGTGGCGCATTAATAAGCGTCTCGGAGTCAAGTTCACGAACCAGTACAAGGGGGTGAACTGGGGTAACGCCAACTCGTGGGACGACGCAGCGAAGAGGACGGGCGTGACGGTCAACAGCACCCCCGTGCCCGGCGCCATCGCGCAGACCAACGCCGGCGGCTACGGCCACGTCGCGTGGGTCACGGCCGTCAGCGGCTCGTCCGTCACCATCGAGGAGTACAACTACGGCGTCAAGGAGGGCTACGGCACGCGCACCGTGCCCAAGACCAGCTTCAACTACATCCACATCAAGGTCTAAG
>OUNM010002350.1_pt1 | contig 25482 bp, 20 predicted proteins | sample 1769961 | NCBI WGS metagenome assembly OUNM01 (sample SAMEA3914820, study PRJEB12502) | metagenome | biome: forest; material: soil | place: USA | collected 2012-03-12 | depth 0.3 m | reverse complement strand
GTCGACAATGGGCCCGGCATGCGGGACCCGGGACGGATGATGGAAGATGGCACCTCTACCTATGGTTCTAAAGGAGAAGGCCTAGGGGCCATCAAACGGATGTCCAGCGAATTCGACCTCTATTCCTCTCATGGGATCGGCACGGTCGTCTTGTCCAGGATTACGACTTCGAAATCGCCTTTTGCCAAAAAAAAAGTAGGCATCGAAATAGGGGCGGTATGCATTCCGAAACAAGGAGAACAGGTAAGCGGGGATGCATGGGCTTTTTTTGAAGACCAAGGCAATTATTGCATTGCCGCCGTAGACGGCTTGGGACATGGAATAGACGCCAACAAAGCCTCTTTGGAAGCTGTCGACTATTTTCTGACTACCAAAGGCCCTAGCCCCATGCATGTTCTCAAAAACATGCACCCGACCTTAAAAAAAACCAGGGGCGCCGTAGCGGGCATTGCTTTCTTGCAACCGCGGGAAGGATTGCTCATCTACTCTGGAATAGGCAATATCGCGGCCAGAATGATTTCCAGAGAAACCAGCAAAAGCCTCATCTCTTACAATGGCACAGTAGGCCTTGTAATCCCTTCTTCCTTTAACGACCATACGTTTCCATGGAACAAGGGCACAATTTTGGTACTCCATTCCGACGGAGTAAAAACACGCTGGGATTTGGCCAAATATCCGAGGTTGGAAGCCTGTGATGTCTCCGTCATAGCAGGCATGATTTACAAGGACAACAATAGAGGGACAGATGACGCATTGGTCATAGTAGCCAAATAACAATACCGTGATGATCAAGGATATACTGAAGATCCGCATACAGAATGAGCTCGATATCGTGTTGGCTCAGAAAAGAGCCAAACAATTGAGCGAATTGGCTGGTCTGAATCTATCCGGTCAATCCAAATTCGCCACCGCGGTCTCCGAAATGTGCCGAAACGTCCAAGAACACGTCGGGGAGGGATTTGTGCAATTCAATATCGTAGGAGAAGCAGACTATTATGTAGAAGCCGTCGTACAAGACAACGGCCGTGGCATTCACAACCTCGATTATTACCTCGAGAATAAGCCCAATGCGAACGGAAAAGGCACTGGCATTTACAATGCGAAAAGGCTGGTGGACATTTTTTCTATCAAAACCAAATCGGAAGAAGGCACACAAGTGGTATTGCGGTATAAAATCCCTTACCGGCCTATCCTGAACCGCGCGGTGATGAACATTTGGAAGGAACAATTGGCAAATGCCGATGATGTGTCTCCCTATGAGGAAATAAAGAATCAGAACATGATGCTGATCGAAATGACCGAAATGCTTCATTCGAAGAACAAGGAAACCGAAAACCAATTAGAAGAAATCAAACGATTGAACAACGAATTGGACCAGTTTGCCTACATCGTTTCCCACGACCTCAAATCACCCCTGAAAAATATCGAAGGACTTGCCGAAGTCATCGAAGAATGCCTGGAAGAGCAGGATTTCAAGGAAGCCTTGCGCTATTGCGGCATGATCAAAGACCGGACGTCTTTCTTGAACTACCTGATCCGGGACATTTTGACCTACTCCAAAATCGGAAGGCAAAACATTCCCCAAAAGGAGACCGACACAAAGAAATTGGCCCAAGATGTTGTGTTGGCCACTCCTGTGCCTTCCCATCTGACTATTTTGATCGAAGATACTATGCCCGTTTTGTTTACGGAAGAAATACTCCTCTACCAAGTGTTTAGCAATTTGATCAGCAATGCGGTCCGCTACCATGACAAACTGGACGGCAACGTCACCATCGGCAGTTATGTAGAAAACGGGGAACACATCTTTTTCGTACAGGACAACGGTCCAGGCATTTCCAAGATGGCTCAAAATAAAATCTTTGAATTATTCTCCAGTTCGGGAGGCCATCAAGAAAGCTCGGGGGTGGGACTGAATATCGTGCGCAATATTATTCATTTGAAGAAGGCCCGTTTGTGGGTAGAATCCGATGGCAAGACAGGTTCCAAATTTTATTTCTCTTGGCCCTTGGAAGACCCTGTCGGCACCGAAGTGACAAAACAAGACCCTTCTTCCCCTGTATCCTGATTTTCTCTGATGAAGGTAGCCAAGCCCTACCCCAGTGCCCGAAATTTCCTTTTTTATCACATGGGTGAACACTGAACTGAAACCTTTCTTGTACCGCAAGGCTCGAAATTTTTAGGGATAGTGTTAGTAAAACAAACTCATGCCTCCGTTTCGACAAATCCTTTTAATAGACGACGACAACATCACCAATTTCCTGAACAAGAAATTGCTTCAGAAACTGCAATTGTCGGATGATATTGTCATTACCTTGAATGGCGAAGAGGCCCTGCATTACTTGCACAATTGCACCAACATGCCCGAATTGATTCTATTGGACATCAATATGCCCATCATGAACGGGTTTGAGTTTTTGGAAGCCAGCGAAAACCTCATCTTCAATGGCCGAAGAAAAGTAAAGGTGTTCATGCTTTCCACCAGTACAAATACACTCGATTTAAATCAACTAAAAAAATACAAGATTTCGGGATACATCAACAAACCCTTGACAATCGAAAAACTGGAAACAGTCTGGAGAAAATAAGGATATAAAAAATAGAACATTTTTTCTTTAAATAGTACATGAAATATATTCCCGCCATCTGCCAAACAAATTTTACCTTTCCTTCTCTCAAAAAATAGAGGAGTGCTCTCCTCAATAGAGAAAGCACTCCTCTGTAGGCATGTATGCTATTCCTTCACGATTTTGATCACCTTCGTCTTGCTTTGTGACACCCGGAGAAGGTACAGTCCTTTGGGAATCTGCTGGGCGATGGTCTGTGTGTTTTCTCCGTTCCCTGACTCGACGGTTTGACCGGTCATGGTCATCACTTCGTATTGAAAACTTCCCGGAAGATCTATCTTGAGGTTATCTTGGAACGGATTGGGATGCACACTGAGCCCTTCTGTCACATACGTGTCCTCCAACGCCGTCACGACCAAATCTTTTAGCTGTGCCGTGCCAAACAAAGAAGGGTCCTGCCAGGCATTGTCTGTGGTGGCCGTCCAAGCCAATTTTTTGTCTCTTGTTCCCCCATTGTCGTCGTCGTTGACCATGAACTCGATTCCGACCATTTGGTTGACAGCAGGAGTTCCTTGCAAGGTCGTCCAAGGAATCCGGGCTTCTACGACGTATCCGCCCGTTTTCGCCACTGCTGCATAGGTAATGCCTGTGGTGGCACGTCCGGAGGGCAACGCTCCTACTGTGGTGCCATCGTTCCAACCGAACGTATACTGGACATCGTTCGCACCATAGGTAGTGGCTTTGTCATTGTTGATGTCCACATAGACTTCCACCGCATCGTCGTCATAGGAATTGGGGCTATCGTTCGTGAGGGTCTGATCCGTTACGTCGGCCCACACATACAGATAGGTATTGTCCCAAAGGGCTTTGAACGACGCAGAAAGGTCGCTGGCATTGGCGATCGTCCCTGAAAGCACGTTGCTCAGGGTCGCCACTCCCACACTCGGGTTGTTCCAGATAGCATCCGCGGTACCATCCACGACAATGGGACTTGACGTCTTATAAATTTTGAATGTAGTGGTCACTTTAATGCTTGCCGCGGCAGAAGTGTCCGTATTCCCTGCTTTATCCGTTGCTACCGCTGTAATCGCATAGGTGCCTACAGCCACATTGTCCCATGTGTAGGTATAGGGGCTGCTCAGGTCTTCGCCCAACTTTGTCTTGCCATTGAAGAATTCCACTTTGGCCACGTCATTATTGCTGTCGGTCACAGTGGCGGAAATGCCGACAGTAGCAGGCGCATCGTATTGGCTCCCTGTTGTCGGAGCGGTCAACGTCACCACAGGCGCGTCTGGGTTAGCAGTGGGCAATAGTTTCAGCATTTGTTGTGCGTACCGCTGGCCCAAGGTCCGGTAAGAAGCGGAGGTGAAATGCAAATTGTCCGACTGTCCAGGCAGGCCGCTGGCTGAGATGACATAGGAATTGGGAATGACATTGGGAAGCGTAGCAATGATGGCATTGTGTCCTCCACAGGAGCCTCCTTCTGCCGTGGTCAACACTTCACCCGCTAAGAAAGGCGTTTTGGAGGCATCCAAGCCCAAGTCTTTGATCAAGTTGTCGTATACGGCTTTTACTTTGGCAGGCCATGTTGTTTGTCCGCTGTTCGTTTCCCCTTGATGGAATAAAATCCCTTTGATGACACCGTCTTTTTGTGCGAGTTTGGCTACTTCCACCAAGCGGCCATACGGATTTCCGCCGTATTGATTGATAATGGCTTGCATGTAGGAAGGGGCCGTAGCGGCATACGAAGCATAATTTACTTTGTCGAAAAGGGCAATGTCGCAGCCTGCGATGGCCACTGGTACCACACCTACTTTTATATTCGTAGGAAGATTGGCCACCATCGTCCTTCCGAAATAATCGACAGGACTAAACTTGGTATCACACCGGAAAATAGGCGGTGTGGCAGTCGTCCACTTGCCCTCAGTGTATGCTTTTGTACCGGGCGAACAGGTGACAGCCCCTATCACCTGAAATCGGCTATCCACCGTTTTATCTTGCGTCTCGATCGGCCCCTGCCCTTCCATGTTGGACTGGCCAAAACAAAGGTAAATATGGAAATTAGGATCTTGGGCCATTCCTTGGAAAGATAGTTTCAAAAACAGTCCACATAGGAAAAGCCATTTCATTTGGTCATGTTTCATTCTCATGGGTGACAATTTGTTGGGTATGGAGTTGGAACAGATCGAAGTACTCGATCTAGCCATAATACAATCCGATCTTATTTTGGTTACAAAACAGGCCATCTCTTCATATGAAGAATCGAAACCAAGCCCAGTTTTTTGAGATACAGTTGAAAAAGGGAACAAAGACAACTGTCTCTTTAAAAAATCCAATCTTTTCTTAATAGGGTACTGTAACCTATTCCAAATGGCATTGTATTAAACAATGTTCTATGGTAGGTATGCATAACGACAAGAAAATGAAAAAAACAAACTACACACTCCTCTCCCTCGCGTTCGTAGGGACAATTTTTATGGCAGGTAACGTGCATGCGCAGTTGGCAAAATGCAAGGGCAAATACTTGGGAAATATCATCCAAAGCAGTACCACAAGCGGTTCCGGCATCAATTACAATACATATTGGAACCAAGCCACCTCCGAAAACGGCTCCAAATGGGGCTCTGTGGAAGGCACGCAAGGCAAGTTCAACTGGACTACTTCGGACATCGCCTATAACTGGGCAAAGAGCAATAATGGACTATTCAAGTACCACAACTTTGTGTGGGGTTCTCAGACTCCAAGTTGGGTAAGCGGTGCTTCTACAAGCACCATTACCACCGAAGTGAAAAACTACATTGCCGCTTGCTCCACCCACTACACACCTATGGGGGGGCTAAAAATGATCGACGTGGTAAATGAGCCAGTCAATACGGCACTACCGGGAAATTACAAGGCAGCACTAACGGCCGGGTACCAAGCGGAGCCTGCCAATGCCAATGACAAAAACAACCAATATGGCTGGATCATTTGGCCTTTTCAATTGGCCAGAAAAGCGTTTCCCGATGCTGCTTTACTGATCAACGAATACAACATCGAGATGAATTATAACAATGTTAGAACCTCTTACATCGCGATGGTCAATGCGGTAAAAAATGCGCCAAATCTCACAGATGGAAAGAAAAATTTGATCGATGGAGTGGGCCTCCAATGCCACGGCATCGACAACTTGACGGCTGCCAACTTCAAAGCTTGTATCGACGAGATATGGACCAAAACGGGTGTCCCTGTCCATATCACCGAATTCGATCAAGCTGCCAATCCCAACGAGGCCAAACAACAAACGGTCTATTCCACACTGATCCCCGTGGCTTGGGAACATCCGCATGTGGCAGGCATTACGATTTGGGGCTACGTCCAGGGCTCTACTTGGATCAATGGGAACGGCACAAAAGGAGCGAGTGGGACCGATTCCGGCATCATGTATACCAGCGGAAGCGAGCGTCCTGCCCTGACTTGGTTGAAAAGCTATATGTCTGGCAAACCCAGCTTGACCTGTTGCCCTCCCCCTGCTCCCTTGGGTTCTTGCTCGGTAGTGACAGACCTTGAGGATGCACCTGCTCTGCCGTTCGGCTCCGTATACCCCAATCCCTTCCAAGATGGGCTCTATGTGGCACAAGCCGGCAACTTTCGGTATGAACTCTTGAACACGGCCGGGCAGTTGATGGAAACCGGGGAAGGCCATGAGAAAGCCCTCATCGCCCAAGGATTGCCAAAAGGGATTTACCTAGTCAAAATCACCCAAGACAATACGACGAAAGTGGTCAAGGTGGTGAAAGAATAACCGTTTTTAAGACGTTGTATGCTAAGTGCTTCCTTCTACGCGAAGGAAGCACTTTTTTTATTTTCAAAAGAGGCAAAGAACGATCTTTTCCTCATGCCAAAGGCATGACTTTTTTATCTGAAAACACATTACCATCCATTTTATATTTCAAGATGTCCGAATAATCCTTTGAGTGTTTTTGGTTCATTTTGCTATATAAAAATTCTTTCTCCCTATGCACACCGCTACAACATCGAATTGGAAACTTGGAGCCATTGTCGCCTTCTTTCTCGCCGCTTTGGTATTTGCTATTTTCTATTTGTCGAGCAACAAAAATCTCCTTACCTCCACGATTACCTTATCTGGATTGTTTCCGGATGTCAGCGGTGTAGTGCCGGGAAACAGCGTGCGGGTAGCGGGCATCGAAGTGGGCAATGTGGAAGAAATTGAATTTGTCAACGACAGTTCGGTGCGGGTATATGCGGTGATCCGGAAAGAGTACCAACGCTATATAAAAAAAGGAGCCAAAATGGCAATTGGATCAGACGGATTGTTGGGCGACAAAACCCTCAACATTTTGAAAGGGAATCCAGATTCCAGCATCATCGAAGATGGGGCCGTATTGGCCACCGTCCGTCCTTTCGACTCCGGAAAAATGCTCGCTAGCCTTAAAAGGACCGCCGCCAATGCCCGTGTCATTTCCAAAGAATTTTCCAAGATCAGCCATCAGTTGAACGGCACCAGCGGAGCCATCGGCCGCTTTCTCAACGACCCCAGCTTTGCGGCCCACCTATCCAATAGCGTGCAGCATCTCAGCCAAATTTCGGCTGGTCCTTCGGAAGAAGAAGCCAAACCCAAATCGCATTTTTCCTTAAAAGGAATATTCAAGAAAAAAAAGCACAAAGAAGAAGCCACGGAAGGGGAACAAAAGGACAGCACCCAACGCTAGCTTACCCCTCCTTTGACAGGCTATACTTATTTCTCGATAGAATATAAGACACCACTGAAGCCGCTAAAATGCCCAGGGGAAGTACCGCTTTTCCAAGACCGTCTCCATTGGCAAGGTGGCAATAGGCGGCTCCCAGAAAGAAATAAAAAATACCGGCATATGCCGCTTCTCTGAATCTTTTGAGCGCAGGAAGGACAGCACATACCGTTCCCGCGATTTTTAGGCTCCCAAAAAGGGGGAGCACATACAAGGGAAAGCCCAAGTGACGTGTCATTTCTTGAATAAAAGGCGGTTGTATGATGTCGGCGATGCTGAATAGGCCTGCTCCCAGGATCATGCATCCGGTAGCTGCCCAGTAAATGGCGGTGTTGAGTTTCATTTTCTATGCGTTATGTAATTTTAAGATGAACCAGAAATTCCATTTTCTTATTTTGCACTTATTAAGCCCTGATCGCGTTCTGCAGATGCATTCCTTTGTTTGTTTACAGGGGCAAAATTAAGCACATCGCTTCTTCGTTTTTCATGAGTAACCGCTAAGTAACCTACGTATTTCTATGCCGAACTGTCCATTCCAGACCCTCCTTCGTCCTACACCGGAAACAGTTGCCGACGATTGCAGCAAAAAATTGCTCGTGGCCCATGATATAGTGGACGTATTAGGCGGCAAATGGAAAATGGAAGTCATTTTGACCCTGTTGCAATACGAAAAGAGACGTTTCAAGGAATTGCAAAAAGAGCTACCGGGCATTTCGGCCAAAGTACTTTCCACTGTGTTGAAGGACCTGGAAGCACACCACATCCTAACACGCCAAACCATCGATCCGGCCTCCATCCAAACGGAATATGCACTCAGTGACTATGGCAGGTCCATGAAAGAGGCCCTCGCGGAATTCATAAAATTAGGCATGCTGCACCGGAAAGAGGTGATAGGCAAGGGATAAGAAATGCCGACTCGAAATCCAGTCCGGAAAAGTCATTTGTAAAAATCCTTATCCGAAATTGCCGTTCACGTAATCCTGTGTAAGCTTCTGCTGTGCATGGTGAAAAATCGCGTCCGTGGTGCTGTATTCTACCAGTTCTCCTAGGTACATAAAGGCAGTGTAAGTAGCCACCCGGATGGCTTGCTGCATGTTGTGTGTGACGATCAACACGGTATGCGTTTTCACAAGCTCCAATGTCAATTCTTCGATCTTGGAAGTACTGATCGGGTCCAAAGCGGAACAGGGCTCGTCCATCAAAATCACTTCTGGTTCCAAGGCGATGGTGCGTGCAATGCACAGGCGTTGTTGTTGGCCCCCGGAAAGTTTTGTAGCCGGTTTCTGCAATTCATTTTTCACCTCTTCCCACAAATAGCTGTTTCGAAGGGCTTTCTCGACCCGATCGGGGATTTCGCTTTTGGCTACCTCGTTGATCCGAAGGCCATAGGCCACATTCTCAAAAATGGTCTTCGGAAAAGGGTTGGGTTTTTGGAACACCATGCCTACCCTGCGGCGCAGTTCGTTCACGGAAAAATCCTTCGCCAAAATGTTCTTTCCGTCCAACAGGATTTCACCTGATAAGCGAATGCCCTGGTGCAAGTCGTGCATCCGGTTAAAGGAACGGAGCAAGGTAGATTTGCCGCATCCGGAAGGGCCTATGAGGGCGGTAATCTTCTTTTCGGGAAATGCAATGTCGATGTGCTTCAAGGCTTGCTTCTCTCCATAGAACAAGTCCAGATGTTTTACTTCGAGCTTTGTAGTTTCGTTGTTCATGATGTCCTAGAGCGGTAACGGATCCAAATGGCGGCAAGGTTGAGAAGAAAAACGAGGGAAATAAGGACGACCGCCGTGCCGTAGGCCAAAGGCCTTACTTCCTCGATCATTTGGTGTTGCGTGCTCAGCATATACAGGTGATAAGGCAAGGCCATGAACTCTTCCGAAAGGCCACTTCGCGCATAACTGGTATAAAAGGCAGCTCCCGTAAACAAAATGGGAGCTGTTTCGCCCGCGGCTCTTGACACGCTTAAGATGACACCCGTCAAGATGCCTGGCGTCGCTTGGGGAAGCAACAGGTGGCGGATGGTTTCAAACTGGGTGGCTCCCAAGGCCATGGATGCCTCGCGGGTAGACACCGGGATATTTTTCAACGCCTCTTCGGTCGAAGTGATGATGTAAGGCAAGGACAGGAGCCCCAATGTCAGGCCTGCGCTAAACACGGACGTGCCAAAATGGAGCGATTGTACAAACAGTGCCAAGCCAAACAAGCCGTAGATCACAGAAGGCACCCCTGCCAAATTACGGATGGAAGCGCGCACCCAGCCTGTGACCGAGGAATTACCCGAATATTCGTTCAAGTACAGCGCTCCGCCAATGCCAAAGGGAACCGCAAAAATGACTGTGAGGAACGTGAGCAGGACGGTACCCGTGATGGCGGGAAGAATGCCGCCTTTGGTAAGGCCCTGGGTCGGGATCTCGGTCAGAAATTCCCAGGAAATGGAGCCGCTCCCTTGGGAAAAGAGCTGAAAGAGAATGATGCCGAGGAAAAGGCATACGAGCGCAGTACAAAAAAGCAACCAAGCTTGTCCGAGGTATGTGAGGGCTTTCTTCATCGTCGGCTATTCATGAAATTTCCTTAAGTGCTGGGCAATTTTTTCTCCGACCATGTTCACCAAAAAGGTGAGGGCGAACAAGACCCCCGCGATGGCAAAAAGAGCGTAGTAATGGGTCGTTTGATAGGGAACTTCCCCCATTTCGATGGCAATGGTGGCGGTGATGGTCCGCACGGAATCCAACAAGCCGGATGGCATCTCGGAAGCATTGCCGGTGGCCATGAGCACTGTCATGGTTTCTCCCAGTGCCCTGCCCATTCCCAACAATACCGCGGCCAAAATACCGGGGGCGGCAGCCGGAAGCGTCACGCGCACGAGCGTCGTCCACCGGTCTGCTCCTAAGCCTATTGAAGCCTCTTTGTAAGAAAAGGGGACGGCATTCAAAGCATCTTCCGAAATGGTGATGATGGTAGGCAAGCACATGACCGAAAGCAAGGCCGCTCCATTCAAGGCATTCAAGCCATTGGGCAAGTGGAAAAGGGAGGCAATGAAAGGCCCTACCAGCACAATGCCCAAAAACCCGATCGCCACGGAAGGAATCGAGGCCAACATTTCGATGAGAGGTTTCAGGAAGTGGCGCAGGGCAGGTGGCGCATACTCCGAAAGATAAGCAGCCGTCCCGATACCCAAGGGAATGGCGATGGCCATGGCACCGAAAGTCACCAACGCGGTACCCACCAAAAGAGGCAACAAACCGTATTCTCCTTGGTTCTTGTTGCTGGGCGACCACTGGGTGTGGAGCAAAAAATCGATCGGGGTGACTTCGAAAAAAAAAGCCGTGCAGTTCCAAAGCAACATGCCGATGATGCCTGCCAAAACAAAAATGGACAAAAGACCCGTGCCCTTTACAAAGGCCTTAAATAGGCGATCCTGTTGCTGCCTGCTCATTCTCTTCCTTGTTTCAATGGATAATACCCGTTTTTCAGGATAATGTCTTGACCTTCCTTGCTTTTCTCAAATTCCAGCAAAGGTTGTACCTTGGCATAGCTGTTGGCATTGACAAATTGGTAGAGTGGCCGTTTGAAAAAATAGAGGTTATGGTCTATGGCCCCTCGGTCAAAGGGCGAATAGGCTTTCGATGTATCATCTCGGGCGATCTTGAGCACTTTGATGCCTTTTACCATTTCCCGATGGTGCGGAATATACACATACCCTGCTCCTACATACCCGATTCCTGAGTGGTCTTTCCGTACCGCGTCGATGATCTGGGCATTGCCGTTCATTTCACGTGCACGGGGGGTGAATTGGATGCCCAATTTTTTAGAGATGTAGCTATGGGTACCCGAATTGCTTTGGCGGCCATAGATCGTGACGGGAAGCTCCGAACGTGTCAGGCAATTCCATTGGGTGCATTTTCCGTTGAGAAGGGCAGCAAGTTGGCCCGTAGTCAAGGAATCCAAGGGAAGTTGGTCGTTCACAATAAAGGCTACGGCATCGTAAGAGAACACGATGGTTTCGATGGGGATGTTTTTTTTCTCAAAAAGTTGCTTTTCGTAGTCGTTCAAAGGGCGGGAAGAATTGGCAATGTCGCTTTGACCATTCAGCAATGCCGCAATGCCAAAGCCCGAACCACCGCCGGTAATAGAAATAGAGAAATCGCTCTTTTGCGCCTTATAGGCCTCTGCCAAGTTCACGACCAAGTTCACTTCTGTATCAGAGCCCTTCATCTTGAGCGCAGTGGACTTTGTCCCACATCCTGCACACATTACCCAACAGAGTGTGACCAGATATGGAATTTTTGCTTTCAAGTGGGAAAATTCCTTATTTAATGTGATGTGGACATTATCCCTAGTTTAAGATACAGTGGTTTTTACAGAAAATGTTCCGGAGCTCACCGTGCCCTGTCGGGCGACAGAACACGGTGAGCTCCCTCAGGAACGCCCCTGGCATGGTATTTTCCATACACATGGACTGGTGGAGCGCCTTGGGGAGTGGCAGTAATGCCTGAGAATATATCCTATAACTTGATCTGGACTATGCCAGCGAAAGGACAAGGTATCCACTTGACGGGTTCCGGCGCAGGCCGGAACCTTTTTGTGTTTTTCCACTAATCAAACGGCATGCGGCCTTGAACAAAGAGGTCGCACATCGTATACAATCTCCTTTTGTACATCCTCATTAGAAACTCGTTAATGCAACTTGATGATGCCTGCCGCAATGGCGAATTTGATCAAGGAAGCCGTATTGCGTGTCTTGGTTTTCTCGATCATGTTCCGGCGGTGCGTCTCGATCGTGCGTTTGCTGGTGAATGTCTTGTCCGCGATTTCTTCGTTCGTGTATCCTTCTGCGATGAGGTTCAAAATTTCCACTTCCCGTGCGCTCAATTCCAATTCGAGCCTTTTTCCTTCTTCTGTGAGGAAGGAGATCGTACGGTTGCCCTTGATAAGGTTGATGGAAAGCTTGTGCGAAATAAAAAATTCGCCGGCGGCCACGGTACGGATGGCATTCAACAATTCTTCCTTGCCGTTTGTCTTGGACACGTAGCCGATCGCCCCGGACGCTACCGCTTGCTTGATGTAGTTCTCGTTGTCGAGCATGGAAAGTACCATCACCTTCGTGTCGGGATATTTTTCTGTCACATATTTGGTGAGTTCGATGCCGTTCATTTCCGGCATGTTGATGTCGACGATCAAGACATCCACTTCTGCTTCACGCAGTTTTTCAACGGCCTCTGCCCCATTTTCCGCTTCCCCCACCAGCGTAAAGTCGCTTTCGTTTTCGAGCATGTGCCGGATTCCGTCCCGTACTATTTTATGATCCTCCGCAATGAATACGCGTATCATCTATTCCCTTTTCTTCTATTTTGTATATACTCTACCACACTTAACGCCTTTTCAAACTCCTCTCATAGCTACCTACAAGATGTCTCGGCATTTCTTTTCAAAGGATTGCTCTACTAATTTCGGAAATCAAAATTTTATTTTCCCAAAGACAGGTGGAGGAAACAAAATAAGGAGGAAGGAAATTGGGATAAATACACAAACAGAAGAAATAAATACTTATTTTCGGAGTGTTATGCTCTATCCAAAATCCCTTTTTCTACCTTCCAACAGGGTCCACTCCGTAGAAATACAAACTACTGCTTTTTATACGTAAACTCAAATACTACTTTGAAAGTATTTGACTATAAATACTTATCATATAAGAATTTTTTGCTATATTTTTAACCTTCTGCATTCTTGTCCAATAACTCAAACAAATGGTCAAGTTTTTCCATGGTAAGGGGTTTGACGATTTCGGCCAAAACAAAGTGGTCTTTTCTTTTTCCTCTTATTTTGCTTGGATCCGTGGAGAGCAATATGACCCTGACTTTGTCTTTGTCCTTCAACTCCATCCTTTCGTACTGGTACAAAAATTCATGCGCATCTATGAGCGGCATGTTCACATCCAAAAAAACCAAATCGGGCAATGCCCTATTTTGCGACTGACAATCAAGGAAATATTCCAGCGCCTCTTGCCCATTTCGTGCCACATGGCAGTGCGAGCATCTCCCTTTTTTCTCTAAAAGCCGGGTATTAACGAAAATGGAAATCTCATCATTATCTATCAACAGTACCGTTCGTTTCATTGAGCTACTTACAAATGCTAAAAGTAAGGCAGCTTCTGTTTTGATGATACTGCGATTTATACGTAATCGAAGAAAGCAAATGCGTATATTTTACAGCTAGATAGAGATATAAAAGCAAAGGGAGGCTTTCCTACCCTTTGTTTTACATCGAACGGCCTCTTTTGCCTTTCCGACCGATTCGGTGATTAGGCCATTTCTTCTTCAAAAGGGATTTGCATGGTCACCGAAGTCCCTTTCTCCAGTTGGCTCTTGATGTCGAGTTTGGCATTGAGCAATTTGGCCCGGTTTTGAATGCTTTGCAGGCCGATCCCTTTGTTTTTTTCCCCTTCTTTTTTGGGATCGAAACCGACTCCGTTGTCCTTCACCTTCAGCACGATCTGGCCCACGTTTTTCCGTATCGACACATGCGCCTTGGTTGCACGCGCATGCTTCACAATGTTGTTCAACAATTCTTGGACGATGCGGTACATGCTGATCTCCAAATTTTCCGACAGGCGTTGGTCCATCCCCCAACTGACAAAGCGGAGGTGCAGCCCAGGATGGGAAAGACGTTCTAAGAGCGTTTTGATTGCCACCTCCCAGCCAAAATCCCGGAGCACAGTAGGCACCAGTTCAAACGAAATGTTCCGTGTTTCCGTGATGGCTTCAGAAAGAATCTCCGTAAGTTCCCGGATAAGTTTCGTGTTGTGCCCGGCCATTTCCTCCAGCAAATCGCAGCGGATCTGCGCTGCATATAACAATTGGCCGATACCATTGTGCAAAGCTTCGCCAATGCGCTCCCGTTCTTTCTCTTGGCTTCGAAGCACTGCTTCCACCACCTCCTTTTGTTGAAGCAAACGAAGCCGAATCACTTCCTCTTGGTCTTTCTTCTGTTCCGTCACTTCATGGGTCACGCCGATTTTCTCCACTACTCTTCCCTGGGCATCACGTTTGAACACGGCATTGCGGTCTTGCATCCACCGCACATTGCGCTGGGCATCTATGACATGGTATTCGATCACGCGCACCTCCCCATCTTTGGCTGTGTCCATATTTTGCACTTGGGCGACAAAGTATGGAACATCTTCCGGATGGACAATGTCCAAAAATTGGTTTCCCATTTGTTCGCGCTGTGCCTTTGTATATCCCAGTACTTCGGCTGGAGAACGGTTGGCGTACACCACCTCCCTGGTATGGATATTCATCACAAAAAGGTTGTCTGGAGAAGCGACGGTCAATTTTTCAATAAAATGGGCATTTGCTCTCAAATCCTTGGTACGTTCTGCCACCTCTTGTTCTAAATGGGAAGTAAATTCATGGAGCCGTTGCTCGACTTGCTTGCGTTCTGTCACATCGATATGGGCACCTACAAGCCGAATAGGCTTTTCGTCCGCATCGCACTCAATATCTACGCGGGCAAAAATCCAGCGAATTTGGCCGTCTATAGGCCGAATGATCCTATATTCACTTTGGTAAAAAGGAGAACCACTGTTTAGCGCTTCTTTCAATACCCTGTTGGCCCTGTCGCGATCTTCAGGATGGATGCGCCGCAGCCAGTCATCATGTGTTTCATATTCTATACCTGGAAGTAGCCCATGTAGTTTTTGATATTCGGGTGAGCGCCAACTGTGCGATAATTCGATGGTATCCGTAAAGGAAATGTCGATACCTGCCACTAGCCCCACTTCTTGCACCCTGCTCAGCTCGCGTTCGCGCTTGCGAAGCTGCTGCTCGCTTTGCTGTCGCGCTTCTTCTGTTTTTTTGAGTTCCGTGATGTCGATGGAGGCCCCTATGAGCTTGACGATTTTCCCTGTTTCGTCCAACACAGCATTTGCACGCTCTTCCAACCAAATGATTTCGCTGGTGTCTGGACGGATGATCCTGAATTGGGAAAAATAGCCTCCCTCTTCCGTCACTGCTTTTTGTACTTTTTGCAAATGCGCTTCCCGATCGTTTGGATGAAGCAAGCTATAGCCCTGTTCCGCAAAGTCAATCGAAGAAAGGCCATAGACATCCTCAAAATTGGGAGTGGTTTCTATTTTATTTTGAAGGATATTCCATTCCCACAACACGGTCTTGGCTGTGTTCACCGCTATTTGCAGGCGTTCTTCGCTTTCCCGTAAGGCTTGTTCTGCCCGTACTCGTTGTTGGTTTTCTATATGACTGGAAATGATGATAGCTGCAGCCTGCGTGATCACATCGGCAAATGCAAGATCTTTTGGGGAAGCTCGCCGTGCCTTTTGGAAATACATAGTAAAAGTCCCGATGGCGTGGTTGTCGCGGGTTTTGATCGGGAACGACCAACATGCCCGATACGCATACTTTTCCGCCACATGCGTCCAAGGTTTCCACAAGAGGTCTTGGAAGACATCTGAGGCGATCACAGGTTGTCCGGTAGGAATGGCAAGGCCACAGGCAAGCGAATCGTTTCCAATGAGAAACTTGTTGATTTCATCCAAATAGGCATCTGGCATGTTTCCCGCGCCATATATAGGATGGAGAAAGGTGCCTTCCTCATTGGCCACATAAAAAGTGGTCCGCGCCTCTCCGAATGTCTCTTTTACGACGAGATCGGAAAGCAAACGCAACGAATCGTCCACTTTCGCTCCATTGACAACGCTCTTATACGCTTCTTTGAGTGCCCGCATACGCTCTTCTGTCACACGCAACACCTCTTCTGCGCGCGCACGCTCGATACGTGGAAAAACGCGGTCGGCGATCGTGCGCACCAGTTCAACTTCGTCGCTCCGCCAATCGCGCGGCGCAGTGTCGGTAACTGAAAGGAAAGCCGTCCAATGTCCCGCTTGGCGAAACGGCACGCTGAGCCAGGCGCCGACATTCAGGCGAGCGTACGCTTCACCGTCCACGCGCTCGTCGGTTGCGGCGTCGCGGATGATAAAGATTTCTCCGGCGCGGCTGGCGCGCTGGAATTCCTCAGTCGTATAATCGCGCATGCGAAAGGTCTGCTGCCCCAAACTCGTTACGCCTTCCCTGTTCCAGCCGTGATGTATGGTGACTTCGCCTTGCCCCTCGTCCACATCCACAAAAACACAAATGCCCAGATGAAGATATTCACCGAGCCGCGACCCGACGGCTTGCATGATTTCATCTGGCGTGACTAACCTCGATAAATCGTCCCAGATTTCAACGAGTAAATCTTGATGTGCCTCACGGCGTTTGCGCTCGGTGATGTCGTTGAAGATCACGGCCAGCCGCAAACTGTCTTCACCGCCTACCCGGGATACATAGCATGAGAGCCAACGGTCAATAGGATCGACATAATATTCGAGGCGTATGGCCTCGCCCGTACGTGCAATATCGCCATAGAAGTCTAACCACTCGCCGATCGAAGGCACCACCTCTAGCCCACGCTTGCCGACGATGTCGCTCAACCCCGTATGCCGCTCATAGGCAGGGTTGACCTCGATATGGAAGGTGTCGACAGGCCTGCCATTTTGATCGAGGATCAGGTCGATCACGGCGAACCCTTCGTCAATCGAATTAAATAGGGTACGGTATTTTTCCTCTGCATTTTGAGCTAAAACGTCTTTCAGTCTCAGCAATTCTGCATCGGCTTGTTTCTGATCCGTGATGTCTTCCCACATGTGCAACAACCTGTCTACGCTCAATGGAGTATTTGTAAAGGCAATCCAATGCGTACTTCCGTTAAACTCTACATATCTTATATAGGTCACAGGTTTGCCAGTTTCAATCGCAGCGATAAAATTGGGAAGCTGTATCGTTCCGTCGGATCCATGATCGCTGAGCAATTTTCCGGTAAAATCCTGCCCAAGCCATTCACAGGTGGTTTTATTGACGAACTCGTGCACAAAGTCCACTATGTCGCCTTCCGCATTACGAACCGCTTTGTACACAGCCAGTCCAAGGGTAGGGGCATCGATCACCGATTGCAGCAATTCCTTGCTTTGGATGATTTCCTGTTCTACTTTTTCGACTACGGCACGGGTATCGTTATCTTCTGGCAAAAGGCCCTTTTCTTGCTGCTTTTTGTCCTGAATGTCGATGCCGCTTCCATACCAAGTCTCTATCTCTCCCTTGGCATTGCGCTTCGACCTAGCCCGAAACAGGTGCCAGCGATAGTACCCATTTTTTCCGAGGAGACGGACTTCCGCTTCAAAGACATCCTCTGCTTTTGAGAAAGCTTGCCACATAGACTGCCACTTCTCCGCGTCTTCTGGATGAAGTTTCTCCCACCATCCCTGTTGTTTGGCTTCCTCGGCCGACTGGCCTGTATATTCCCGCCATGCCTCATTGACGAAAAGGCACGCTCCTTTGGGATCCGCTACCCACATAAGGGCCAAGGAGGCATCGGCCAAGAGGCGGAATGTTTCTTCGCTTTCCTCAAAGTGTTGCATATGGAACCCAGATTGGCATGATATTCTTCTTTTTCTGTTTGCTTGACCTACTTTGACGCTTCATTTTCCGATTTGCCGGAAAGAAAAAAATGGTCGTAATCGCATCCTTTTTCTGCCTGTGTATAAAAAACCGATCACACAAGATGAAAAAATAGTTTTAAAAAATCATACCTGAATTTTGGAATTGGAACTTTGTCAAAGTTTAAAACTTTGACAAAGTTCCAATTTAGGAAAACACGATGGTTTTGTTGCCCGAAACGAATACTCGGTCTTCCAATACTAAGCGAAGTGCTTCGGCCAGCACGTTCCGCTCCACTTCGTGGCCCGCTGCCATCATGTCCTTGGAACTGAACCCATGGTCTACCGAAATGACGCGCTGCACGATGATGGGTCCTTCGTCCAGGTCATTGTTTACAAAATGGGCCGTGGCTCCAATCAATTTTACCCCTCTCTCGTAGGCTTGTCTGTATGGATTGGCGCCAATGAAGGCGGGTAAAAAAGAATGGTGGATGTTCACGATGCGGTTCTCGAATTGCTGGACGAACTGCGGGGAAAGGATGCGCATGTATTTGGCAAGCACCACATAATCGGGCGCATAGTGTTGGGCCATTGCCAATAGTTCCGCTTCGTAGGTAGTTTTGTCCTTGCCTTCGTGCGAGACACAATGAAAGGGGATACCCAGCATTTCCACATAGGAACGTAGCACGTCGTAATTGGCAATGACAGCCCGAATGTTGGCCGGCAATTCGCCAAAGTGGTGCCGGTTAAGCAAGTCGCCGATACAATGGGATTCCTTGGTGGCAAACAAGACGATGTCCTTTTTTTCCTTTGGATTGATTTCTACCCAGGCATCGGAAGGAATGGCTTGTTTGAGCACTTTCAAGAGGCGGTTCCGGTCCAGGTCGCCCGAAAGGGTCATGCGCATAAAAAATTGATTGCTCTCCTCCTCCACGAACTCGCGCATTAAGAGGATGTTCAGGCCATGTGCATAAACAATCGAACTGATCTTCGAAATGAGCCCCATTTCATCGGGACACGAAATGAGCAGGATGTGTTGGTCGGCCATAGTGCGTGATTCCGCTACAAAGAAAAGAATTCCTTTGAGCCTTGCCTCACGATCTTGGAAAAGCAACAAAACAATCACTTAGTATAAAAGAAATCCATGGAAGCAGTCCGACAGAAAAGTTTTCGCCGTCGCTCACCTTTGCGAGTGCAGTTCAAAATGCCTCCGGCCTAGGTAATGAGAGTTTTTATTTTCCTGAATCCGAGTTCGAATAGCTCTAGAAGGCCTCCAAATCTGCCGGATAAATTTCCACATGAAACGGCCAGAGGCCTGTGAATCTCCCACTCGCAGGACGCGAGCGAGTGCAGGTGCGAGAGTTCCGAGTCGTGCAAATTTCTCTTAGATATCGAAATGCCACGAAATGGCGGCAATATCCCTGTTGCCACATATTGGGCATTTCCAATGCCCTTGATTGCCGGTCGCAAAAGCTATTTTCGAACTCTTTAGCGATTCCTCCAATGTTTTCCGTTTTTGAATGATGGCTTCGTCTTGCGACCATTTTTCTACGTTACCCAATTCCATGAAATTGTCCTTGCGGAGAAGGTCTACCGTAAGCTTGGGGAGGAATCGGGAAGAGAGATAGGACTCTGCTTCTACCTTATCTACCCAAGCATGGCCACAGTGCTTGCATTTGCTTCCTTTGAGTGTTTCGGAAGCAGAACGGTAATATGCTTCATCCAAGGGGGGACGCTTGATAGTCCCTTTCGCCAAGCCCTTGGCAAGCTTTTTGGCCATATCAAATACTTTGCTTTTCCACACATCGGTTTCTTGCCCAATGCTCAAGGACACATCCATCAAGGAACCCATGCCCTGGTACGCAGCCAAATGATGGGAGACCGAATGTGTCTGATCCCAAAACAGGATATCCTGTTCAATCCACTTCGCCCATGTTTCTATTCCGGACTCTTTGAGAAGTCGGTGCAAAAGTTGGAGCGATGTTTTATAATAATCGATCATGACGTACAGAAGTGTAAACTGCAGTATAAAACAATGCCACGTGATGCTCCTCACTGAAAGCAGCGATCCTATTCATTCGACATAGATCCTGTTTTCGCGATGCATGCAACAAAATTGATAAAAAAGGATGCCCCTCTCATTAAGGTCTTATTAAATACAGATGAAAAATCATAAAAATCGATCTCTTTTCTTTTCCCGTATTTGGAGGCAACCATCAAAGAAGAAAAGGTAAAACATGCACAGAATTTCTCTTTTTCATAATTATTCGGTAATCGGGAGAAGCTTTTAATAGCCTACCTTTATCTTACTTAAACAAAATCTAATTAGCCCGCCTATGAAATCTTTATTCCTTTCCCTATTAGTAGGGATGGCAAGTTTTGCCTCCGCCCAAACCAAGCTCGTGCTTCAACCCGGATCTGAAGGAAAAGATGCCATTATTTTTAGCCGAATAGACCAAGTGGACATAAACAGGGGCACCAGCCCTGATTTTCATGCGATGACTTGGACTTGGGATGCCGACGGTCTAGGACAAGGCACTCTACGGAGCCTTCTCCAATTCGATATTTCCGCACTGCCCGCCGGTGCCAACATCCAAGCAGCCAAACTTACTTTGTTTGCCGACAACTACCAGTCTGCCGGTATAAACGGCCATTCCAATCTCACCCACAGCAATGCTTCCACGTTTAGAAGGATCTTGACAGATTGGGATGAAAATACGGTCACTTGGAACAACCAACCAACAACATCCAGTACCGATTTTACATCCTTGCCTCAAAGCTCCTCTTCCACACAAAATTATGTGTTGGATGTGACGTCCGATCTTCGGGACATGGCTGCCAATCCGTCCAAAAATCATGGTTGGATGCTTAAATTGAATGCGGAGGCCCCCTATGCTGGCCTCTTTTTTGCTTCCAGCGACGCAGCATCCAGTGCCTTGCATCCAAAATTGGAAATCACCTATACTTTTGGGGCATCGAATCCGACTTTCCCTGATACTGCTTTTTTCAATGCCTTGTTATCCCAAGGAGTGGACCGCAATGCCGACGGAAAAATTGACGCGGCGGAAGCAGCCTTGGTGGATACATTGCGCTTGGCCAACCTAGGCATCCAAAACCTCCAAGGAATTGAGTTATTTACCCATTTGCTGTATTTGGATTGTTCCAAAAATGCTCTTAGTACGCTCGATGTACAACACAATACCCAACTCCATTACTTGCTTTGTGACCACAATCAACTCGGTCATCTAAAGTTGTACGGAAATGAAGGCCCTAAATTCCTTTACCAATTGGATTGCTCCCACAACCTGCTTGGTTCTTTGGAGGTCCGAAAAAACATCTATTTGGAAAAATTGAATTGCTCGGCCAACAAGTTGACGCAATTGAACTTGCATGATCTAACAAAATTGGTCCTTCTTTCCTGCTACAGCAATGGGATCTCCACGTTGGATCTACGTTCCAACCTCCTACTGGAATATGTTTCCTGCAATGAAAATCAGATGACTTCTCTCCTTTTAGGGAACAATACGCTATTGGAAAAATTGTATAGCCATGACAATCAGATCAAAAACTTGGACCTTTCCCATTTAGTGAGTTTAAAATCCTTCGATGCTAGCCAGAATCCTTACGAAGTGTTGGACATCAGCAAAAATGACGCCCTGCTGCAATTCGACGGAAGGAATACCCACGTCCCATTTATCTACATCAACCAAGGCCAAGAAAGCAACACATCTTCTTGGAAAAAAGATGCGGAGAGCGAATGGCAACTACTTACAGAAAGTACGGTGGTCTCTATTCCAGATACTGCTTTTTTTCAAGCTTTGATAGATGCAGGAGTGGATAAAAATCACGACGGGTTGATTCAAGCAGCGGAAGCAGCGCTCGTCACTGAATTGATCCTTCTAGAAAAAGGAATTTCCGATCTCACGGGTATCGCTTATTTCACCAGCTTGACCACACTGGATTGTTCCCAAAACTCTATAGACTCGCTCGATGTCTCCCGCAATATCCATCTTCAGTATTTGAACTGTTCCAGCACTGCCATCACATCGCTCGATGTCACAAAAGATACAGCTTTGGTCCAATTGGATTGCAGCAACAATGCTTCCCTTTCCTCTTTGGACGTGAGCCACAATACGCAATTGACCACACTCTATTTCTATGGTTCTCCGATAGAGGCGCTGGACCTAAGCCATAACCCTTTCATGGAAGATCTCGTCGGAGCCTACAGTGCATTAAAAACACTCGACTTGCACAATTGTACTGCCCTGAAGTCGGCATATTTGGACAATATTCTACTGGACAGTTTGGATTTGACGCCAAATACCGCGTTGGTATATCTTTCCATCAATTATAGCAGTCTGAAAAAATTGAACTTGGGAAACTCCCCTGATCTTGCAAATGTATATTGCTACGGCAATGCGCAGTTAACATCGCTTACCTTGGGAAACCACTCTAACGGTCTTGGGCAGTTGATTCTATTCGGAAACAAATTAAGCACACTAGATCTTGGCGCCCTTTCCATCAACACTTTGGTACTCTCGGGCAATCAACTTACCAGCTTGGATGTAAGCCATGACGAGACATTGCAACAATTGTTATGCGACGGAAATCCCCTACTCAGTCAGGTTTGTGTGAGCCAAGCCCAAATAGATGCAGGATTGACTTCTATGTGGGCAAAAGATAGCACAACCCAATTTGTAGTATGTACCCCTCTTACCCGTGAGGCCGAAGACGCATGGGCCAAAGAAGAGAATTCGACCCTCCGATTGTTTCCCAACCCGGTCAAAGGCACCTTGTTCGTCGCTTCCACTTTTACTGTCTCGTACATTACGATCCAAACCCTCCAGGGCCAAGAATTGCTTCGCAGCCAAGAAAGCCAAATCAACGTTGCTACACTCCCTGCAGGAACTTACTTGGTGAATATTTTCACTGAACAAGGGGAAGAAAAGAGAAAAATCGTGATTGAATAGACACGATAAAGAAGTCAAAACACTGTGAAATTCTAGGTATTCGCGTTTATACCTAGAATTTCTCGTTTTCCTAACCTTTACATAACATTGGGGAAAAAAAAGTGCTTACCTTTATTCTTTGATTTACCTCCTTACTCGATGAAGAATGCCCAATTGGTGACAAAAGAATTTACACACTTCTTCCTCAATTGTTTAACTCCTATTCAAAAGGGGTTTATTATAGGACTCATCTCATTTTCCTCCACACTTCAGGGGCAATCTTTGGCTAGCAAAAAATGGGGTGTCGGGTTGGAAGCCGGTCCAAACGTGACTTTCCTAGACCGCTTCGCTCCTTACGATCATCGCTTTAAAAATGCCAAAGAAGCCACTAAATTCGGGCTATGTCTAGGCGCCTATGGCTTTTACCATGTGCATCCCTATGTGCGCCTCCAACTTGGCTTGCAGTATATGGGATATGGCACCAAATTTTCTTATTCCGACTATCCCTCCCAAGACAACGATTACGACCCTGATTTCTATACCGATGTGTACCGTATGAATTTTGCAGAGGCGTCCTTTTCTACTAAACTATTTGCCCTGCCGTACGAAGCTTTCAGCCCGTATCTTTTGTTGGGAACCAGTGTAGGCAGTCTCCTAGGGGCCAATGAACAATATACTGTTTTCTCAGCCCGGAAAGCCCATACCTACACGTACGATGTTTCCAGTATGTGCCAAGGAATGTTATGGAATTATGTGGGAGGGATCGGGGGAGAGTTTTTGACCAAAGCCAACATCTCACTTGGGATGGACGCGAAATTTATCAGCAGCATCACGGCTGTTTTTAACGGGAGCAACGCAAACGGAACGCATTTAGGAACCTTTTCAGGAGTAAGCGGCTCCCATTACCACACCATCGCCCTTACCTTACATGCGTCCAAGGTGTTTTAGGGTTCCATTTTAGAAAACTTTTGTCCGGTCCTTACATGATCCGGCTGATTTGGGAAGAAGAAATTCGATCATCAACCGTGTAAAAAAGGTTCTTTCTGTAATACTTTTTAGTTCTCTTGCTTACCAAACCCTTGTAAAATATATTCAAGAAAAACCCACACTATGTCTCACGTCCGATTGCATTTCCAATGTGACCAACATCTAGAGAACATGAAAATGGGAGAAAACGGTACCTCTTTTTGCTCTTTGTGCCAGCGGCAATTAAAGGACTTTCGTGGCCAATCGCTCAGAGAAGTGGTGCAGTATACAGAGAACCATGAAGGTTGCGGTATTTTTGAGGCTGCGCATGTGGTACCTGATTACATCACACTTCTTCCTATTTCTTCTTTGCGACGTTTCATCTTGGCCATCGGTACTTTTTTTATCACCGAAACTGCTTACTCGGGCACACCGTCTGATACACTTCTTGCCAAGAAATTGAAAGTGGCTTTTGTTCCTGAAACTCCTGAAAAAAAAGAAGAGACCAATCTCCCTATTCCGGTTCAAACAGTTCAAAAGAAAGCGAAACAGAAGAAATCCCGTGTCCATAAGAGTAAGGGATATGACATGGAATACGGCCTTTTTTTCCGGAAAAGGTTTCCTTTTTTTTCATTTAAACAGCGGATTTTTAGAAGGACCGCCCACGGTTTTTAGATTGCGCACCCTAAACCCACTCCTCCTCCCAAGAAAAAGAAAAACGGGATCGTCCTGTTTAAACGGTAGTCAAAAGACGTTCCGTCAAAAAGGGGCAATCCCGTTTAGGATATCGATTAATTCTGGCCTATACTTAAGAACTGAATTGACCTGATTGGTATACGACTGCTCCTTTTGCACTCAGTACTTCCAACGAGAGGCTTTCTTTTTGAATTTCCTGAGACATATGGCTCAGGTGTTCTTTCATCTCCTCCAAGTCGGCTGGAGCTTGAAGTCCCAAATCGTATGTAAAAGTTTTGGCTCCTACTTTGAGAAGCATTTTGAAGGGGGTGGCTGCCATGATTTTTATTCCTCAATTGTGTACTTAAAATTAACGGGCCAAAAGGATGTTTGTTGTTGTTTCGGCCCGAAAAAGCACAGGAGAATGTGGACATATCTTACATGCCTCGCATGTATTTTATGGCAACGGAAGAATACGACAGATTCTGCATGTCTCCATTAAAAATTGGTTATGCTTTCGTTAAGCTATTTTCCGAGGAGAGGTCCATTGGTAAACCATCTTTAAATATGTCGTAACATAGAATTGACAAGGCGGCGGTTACTTTGGGGATTCAAAAAATCTACCCAAGCTTTATGAAAAAACAGTTTTCCTCTATCCATTTCCTCCTTTCACTTTTGATGATGTGTTGGGGAGGACATGTCGCGACGGCCCAGTTTACTTCGGGCAATATAGTCGTCATTCAGACCTCTGGTTCCGTTTCCAAAGGGAGTTCTGCTGTCACTTTGAAGGAATATACTCCCTCTGGTGCAAGCGGTATTTCATTGGCTCTTCCAAACACAGGAACTACCCCCATCCAAATGGCAGCCGGTCCTGGCGGTTCAGAAGGATTCCTTACCCGCTCCATTGACGGTACTTCCCTTGTTTTGGGAGGTTATTTCACTTCTGCCTCTTTCTCCGACATTACCGCTTCAAGCGGCACTGCCGCTCCTCGCGCACTCTATAAAGTAGATGCGTTAGGCAACTTTTCTTTGTTCGGCTCCAGCACTACCTTTTATACAGGGAACGATATCCGCGGAGGAATTAC
>OUNM010685914.1_pt1 | contig 25545 bp, 18 predicted proteins | sample 1769961 | NCBI WGS metagenome assembly OUNM01 (sample SAMEA3914820, study PRJEB12502) | metagenome | biome: forest; material: soil | place: USA | collected 2012-03-12 | depth 0.3 m | reverse complement strand
GGTGGGCTTTCAGAGTTGAGCTTTCAGAGCCGGGCTTTCACTTAGCCGAATTTTCGGGCGGCGTCGATGGCGAGACCGGCGCCGATGCTGCCGAACAGGTCGCCCTCGACGCGGCGCGCCTGGGGAACGATGGCGGCGATGCGTTCACGCAGGGCCGCGACCCCGCTCGAGCCGCCGGTAAAGAACACGGTGTCGACCTGGTCCGCCGCTACCCCGGCCTCGCCCAGCAGGCGCTGCACGGTGGCGCCGACCTGGTCGACCAGGCCCGCGATGGCCGCCTCGAACACCGCGCGCTCCACCTGCAGGCGTTCGGGCGGCGACAAGCGGTCCAGGTCCAGTTCGACCAGCGGAGTGGTCGACAGGGCGATCTTGGCTTCCTCGACGCGCATCGCCAGCCAGTGGCCGGCGCGCTCGTCGATCAGATTGCGCAGCCGGCCCAGCTTGGCCGGCTCGGCGGCGTCGCGCGCCAGGTCGTCGAGCTGGGCGATGCTCTTGCGGGTATAGGCCTGGTTGATCGTGTGCCAGGTCGCCAGGTTGAAATAATAACTGGAGGGGACCGGCGCACCGGAAACCAGCGCGCTGCCGTAGCCCAGCAGCGGCATCACCGAGGCCAGGCTCAGGTATTTATCGAAGTCGGTGCCGCCGATGTGCACGCCGCCGGTGGCGAGGATGTCGTCGCGGCGCTCGATGCGGCCGGCGCGGTCCGGGCCGAGACGCACCAGCGAAAAGTCCGAGGTACCGCCGCCGATGTCGGCGATCAGCACCAGTTCTTCCTTCTCGATGCGCGATTCGTAGTCGAAGGCGGCGGCGATCGGCTCGTACTGGAAGCCGATCTCGCGGAAGCCGGCCGCGCGCGCGATCTCGGCCAGGGTGTCCTCGGCCAGGCGGTCGGCCTGCGGATCGTCGTCGACGAAGTACACCGGGCGGCCGAATACGGCGCTGGTGAATTCGCGCCCGGCCTGCTGCTGGGCGCGGCGGCGCAGTTCGCCGATGAAATGGGACAGCAGTTGACGGAACGGCAAGGCCCGCCCGGCGACTTCGGTCTGGCCATCCATGAGGCTGGTGCCGAGCAGGCTTTTCAGCGAGCGCATCAGGCGCCCCTCGTAGCCCTCCAGGTAGTCGGCCAGGGCGGCGCGGCCGTAGCGCACCTGTTCGTCGTCGGCATTGAAGAACACGACCGAGGGCAGGGTCGGCTTGCCGTCCTCGAGGACCAGCAGGCTGGGTTGGCCGGGGCGGACCCAGCCGACGGTGGAATTGGAGGTGCCGAAATCGACGCCGCAAGCGTTCGCCATGGAAGCCTATCTGGAAGAGGAGCAAGGAAAGGGGCGAAATGTTACCAGAACTCGGCCGGGGCCGGCGAGTCGACCGCCGCTGCGGTCGTTCCAACGGCCGTAATCGGGTGTCGGATGTATCAAGCCGGCCACACACCGCAATCGTGCGCGCCGGCGTGCAGTCGTATAGTGTATCGACCGATCCCGCCCCGCCACGGAGAACGCGATGAGCACCACGGCAGGCAGTCCCGACTTTGCACATGGCGAAGACCATGCGCACGCCCATCCGCACGGCTGGCGGCGCTGGCTGTACGCCACCAACCACAAGGACATCGGCACGCTCTACCTGTGGTTCGCGGCGGTGATGCTGATGGAAGGCGGCCTGCTGGCCATGCTGATCCGGCTGGAGCTCTTCCAGCCCGGCCTGCAATTCTTCCGGCCTGAACTCTACAACCAGTTCGTCTCCCTGCACGGCCTGATCATGGTCTTCGGCGCCATCATGCCGGCCTTCGTCGGCTTCGCCAACTGGATGGTGCCGTTGCAGATCGGCGCCGCCGACATGGCCTTCGCGCGCATGAACAATTTCTCGTTCTGGCTGCTGCCGCCTGCCGCCCTGCTGCTGACCGCCTCCTTCTTCGTGCCGGGCGGCGCCACCGGCTCCGGCTGGACCATGTATCCGCCGCTTTCCCTGCAGATGGGCATGGGGATGGACCTGACGATCTTCGCGATCCACATCATGGGCGCCTCGTCGATCATGGGCTCGATCAACATCATCACGACCATCCTCAACATGCGGGCGCCCGGCATGACCCTGATGAAGCTGCCGATGTTCTGCTGGACCTGGCTGATCACCGCCTACCTGCTGATCGCCGTGATGCCGGTACTGGCCACGGCCGTCACCATGCTGCTCACCGACCGCCACTTCGGCACCACCTTCTTCATTGCGGCCGGCGGCGGCGACCCGGTGATGTTCCAGCACGTGTTCTGGTTCTTCGGCCATCCCGAGGTCTACATCATGATCCTGCCCGGCTTCGGGATCATCTCCGAGGTCATTCCGGCCTTCTCGCGCAAGCCCCTGTTCGGCTATGCCTCGATGGTCTACGCCACGGCGTCGATCGCCATCATCTCCTTCATCGTCTGGGCCCACCACATGTTCACCACCGGGATGCCGGTCACGGCCCAGCTCTTCTTCATGTACGCCACCATGCTGGTCGCGGTGCCGACCGGGGTGAAGGTGTTCAACTGGGTCGCGACCATGTGGAAGGGCTCGCTGACATTCGAGCCGGCGATGCTGTTCGCGATCGGCTTCCTGTGGGTGTTCACCATCGGCGGCTTTTCCGGGCTGATCCTGTCGATCGCGCCGATCGATATCCAGATGCAGGACACCTATTACGTTGTCGGCCATTTCCACTATGTGCTGGTCGCCGGATCGCTGTTCTGCATGTTCTCCGGCTATTATTTCTGGGTGCCGAAGTGGACGGGGCATATGGTCAACGAGTGGCGCGCCAAGTTCCACTTCTGGAATTCGCTGATCTGGGTGAACGTGACCTTTTTCCCGATGCACTTCCTGGGCCTGGCCGGGATGCCGCGCCGCTATGCGGACTATCCCGTGCAGTTCACCGACTTTCACATGATTACGTCGATCGGTGCCTGGCTGTTCGGCCTGTCCCAGGTGTACTGGCTGCTCTTCATCGTCATCCCGAACATCCGCGGCGGGCCGCCGGCGCCGGCCAAGCCATGGGACGGCGCCGAGGGGCTGGAGTGGACGGTGCCGAGTCCGGCGCCCTTCCATACCTTCGAGACGCCGCCGACGGTGAAATGAATGTGGTTCGAGTGGACACTACAACGTAATTGCTCGATGACGCCCCGCCAGGTGGCGCGCGCCTACGCCGTGCTGTGCACCATCTCGCTGGCGGTCGCCCTCGCCTTTTTCCTGCGCGGCGTCTGGATCGTGCTGGCCTTTTCGCTGCTCGAGCTGGCCTGCGTGGGCCTGGCCCTGGTCCTGTATGCGCGTCATGCCCTCGACCGCGAACGCATTTCCCTGTCCACCAGTTGCCTGCTGATCGAATGCGTACAGGCGAATGTAAGCAGCCAGGCGCGCCTCGATCCGCTCTGGACCCGCGTCCTGCCGCCCGCCGAGCTGCCGCCCGCCGACACGCGGCGCCCCCTGATCACCCTGGAGTCGCGCGGCGTGCGGATCGAAGTGGGCCGCTTCGTCAATGAAGCCAAGCGCCGCCAGGTCGCCCGCGAGCTGCGCCAGGCCCTACGCCAGGTATCCGCCCTGCGCTGAGCCTTGTCAGCGGGCTCTTACATTCACACGGCCCGGGCACCGATGTTTCAATTTCTGCATCATTTGCATAATGTGGACATTCGAATGCCGCGCTGAAGCCTAGCGCGGCATTGCATCATTTTGGAGAAGAAGAATGTCCATAAGCCAAGGAAGCTATGCCATCGTCGTCCACGGTGGCGCCGGCGGCAAGCCCGAATACAAGGATGGCTGCGAGCGCGCCGCCCAGCGCGCCGTCGAAGAGCTCGGCATCAGCGGCGACGCCCTGGAAGCCGCCATCGCCGCCGTCACCGTCCTCGAAGACGACGGCCGTTTCAACGCCGGGCGCGGCTCGGTGCTGTGCCTGGACGGCGAAACCGTGGAGATGGATGCCTCGGTGATGGACACCCGCGGCCGCCTGGGCGCCGTCGCCTGCGTGCGCGGGATCGAGAATCCGGTGCTGCTGGCGCGCGCGGTGGCCGATACGCCGCACTGGTTCCTGGCCGGCGACGGCGCCGACCGCTTCGCCGCCGCTATCCGCCACCCGGTCTGGAACCGGATCTCCGAACACCAGCGCGAGCAGCATCGAAAGGTGCGCGAGGCCCTGGCCGGCGCAGCCCCGGCCATGCCCGGGGTCGACAACCGGGCCTTCCTGCGCTTCTGGAACTACCGGAGCGCCCCGGACCTGCCGGCGGGCGCCGCCTGCGATACGGTCGGCGCCGTGGTGCGCGCGGCGGACGGCCATTTCGGCGTGGCTGCCTCCACCGGCGGCTCGGCCCCGTCTCTGCTGGGCCGCGTGGGCGATACCCCCATCATCGGCAGCGGCTTCTACGCCGGGCCGCACGGGGCGGTAGCCGCCACCGGCATCGGCGAACACATCGTGCGCCACCTGCTGGCGCATCGCGTCTACACCTGGATCGAGGACGGCATGCCGCTCGAGCAGGCACTCAGGCGCGGCATCGAGCTGTTCGACAAGGACGTCGACGTCGGCCTGATCGCCGTCAGCTGCACCGAAGCCGGTTCCTTCAGCAACCGCGACATGCCGCAGGCACAAATTTGCAACTGAGCATCAACTGATGCATCAACCGAGCATCAGGAACCGGGAAGCAGCAAACACATGACACCACGAGAACAAACGCAGCAACAACAGGAACAGGACCGCCAGGTGCGCGAAAGCCACGGCCACCTGGTGATCATCGGCGGTCATGAAGACCGCCAGCACGACAAGGAAATCCTGTGCAGATTCGTCGAGCTGTCCGGTGGCGAGGACGCGAAGATCGTCGTGATCTCGGCGGCCAGCTCGATCGCCGACGAGATGTGGGAAATCTATGACCAGGCCTTCGGCGAACTGGGCGTGAAGAACCGCGTGCACCTGCACCTGCAGAGCCGCCAGTGCGCCAACGACCGCGAACACATCAAGGACATCCGCGACGCCACCGGCATCTTCATGACTGGCGGCGACCAGAAGCGCCTGCTGGCCATCATCGGCGGCACCGCCCTCGACACCGAAATGCACGCCGCTCTCAAGCTGCGCGGCGCCTGCATCGGCGGCACCAGCGCCGGCGCCTCGGCGATGTCGGGCCACATGCTGGCCCAGGGGCGCGCCGAGCTGCATCCCGAAAAAGGCTCGGTCAGCCTGGGCGCCGGCCTCGGTTTCCTGCACAGGGTGGTCGTCGACCAGCACTTCTCGGAGCGCCAACGTCTCTCGCGCCTGCTGTCGGTCGTCGCGCAGAACCCGTATTTGCAGGGCATCGGCATCGACGAGGACACCGCCCTGATCATCGAACGCGGGGTCGGCATCGAGGTGCTGGGCGAAGGCGCGGTCACCATCGTCGACGGCCGCAACATGAGCACCAATATCGCCGAGATCTCGGACCACGAGACCCCGGAACTGATCGACGTACGCCTGCACCTCTTGCCGGCGGGCAGCAAGTTCCGCCTGCCGGACAGCGAGGACGAGGGTCAGCGCATTCCCGTCCCACTGCTCGAGTTTTTGGAAAATGTAACGAAACGGAATCCGCTCTCATGAGAATCATCGAACAACGCTTTTTGCGCGGCCCCAATCTGTACGCCGCAACACCCTGCCTGATGGCCGTCGTCGACACCGGCGACAATGGCGCGCATTTCCACACCGCCGGCCTCGGCGCCCGCCTGCTGGGCCTGCTGCCCGGAATGTGCCCGGAAGCCGCCGTCCGCCTGTCCGACTGCGCCTCGCCCGCCGACGCCCTGGAGCCGGTGACGATGGAACTGCAGCGCCTGGCCGGCGCCGGCGCCGCCTTCAGCGCCAGCATGCCCGTCCCGGCGCAAGCGCAGCAGCTGCGCGTGGTCTGCGGCTATGCCATCGAACAGCTTGCCGGAGCTGCCCTGCGCACCGCTCGCGACCTGATCCGCGCTCTCGCCGCGCACGAGGAATACGAGCTCGGCGCCGCGCTGGATGAACTGCGGGACATCGCCCACGACTACGCGATCGGCACCAGCACGGGCGCGGTCATCGATGCCGCCCGCAAGCGCGGCATCCCGAGCCTGCGCCTGACCGATCAGGCCAACCTGTTCCAGCTGGGCTGGGGCAGCAAGCAGAAGCGCCTGCAGGCGACCATCACCGGCGCCACCAACAACATCGCGGTCGGCATCGCCAGCGACAAGCAGCTCACCAAGGCTTTGCTCGACCAGGCCGGCTGCCCGGTCCCGGCCGGCGACACCGTCAGCACCCTGGCCGAAGCCCAGCGCGTTGCCCACAGGCTGTGCCGGAATGGCGGCAGCGTCACCGTGAAACCGCTCGACGCCAACCAGGGCAAGGGGGTGACCACGGCCTGCGCGACACAGGAAGACGTCGAGCGCGCCTTCGAGTTCGCGCGCAAGTACGGCCGCCGCGTGATCGTCGAGGAATTCCTGCGCGGCCGCGACTACCGGGTGCTGGTCACCGGCACGAAGATCGCGGCCGCGTCCTGGCGCCGCCCGCCGCACGTCACCGGCGACGGCGTGCATTCCATCCGGGAGCTGGTCGAGATCGAGAACCGCAACCCCGCGCGCGGTGACGGCCACACCAACATCCTGACGAAGATCCCGCTCGACGAGATCGCCGTCCAGGTCCTGGCGAGGCAGGGCTATGAGCTCGATTCGGTGCCGGCCGAAGACGCCTGCGTCGAGCTGCGCGGGAACGCGAATCTCTCCACCGGCGGTACCGCCGAGGACGTGACCGACCTGCTGCCCGAAGAGACCCGCGACATCTGCATCCGCGCCGCCCGCACCATCGGCCTGGACGTGGCCGGCATCGACATCGTGTGCGAGGATATTTCGCAAGCCCTGCGCGTGCAGGGCGGCGGCATCATCGAGGTGAACGCGGCGCCCGGCATCCGCATGCACCAGTACCCGAGTCGCGGCACCCCGCGCGATGCCGGCGCCGCCATCGTCGAGGCCCTGTTCGGCGAGGACGACGGCCGCATCCCCGTGGTGGCGGTCACCGGCACCAACGGCAAGACCACGACCACCCTGCTGATCGCCCACGCCATCCGCATGGCCGGCCTGCGCGCCGGGGTCACCACCACCGAGGGCGTGTTCATCGACGGCCAGCGGATCGTCAAGGGCGACTGCACCGGCTACCGCTCGGCGCGCAGCGTCTTGAGCTCGCCGGACGTCGACTTCGCGGTGCTGGAGACGGCGCGCGGCGGCATCCTCAAGCGCGGCCTGGCCTACGACCGCTGCGACGTGTCGGTGGTGCTGAACGTGTCGGCCGACCACCTGGGCCTGGACGGCGTCGACTCGGTCGAGGAACTGGCCAAGGTCAAGGCGGTGGTGGCCCGGCGCGCCTCGCGCGCCGTGGTGCTGAACGCCGAGGACGACCATTGCGTGGCGATGGCCGCGACCCTGGCGGACGGCGTCGAACTGCTCTACTTCTCGCTGGACGCCGACAACCCCGACCTGCTGCGCCACCTGGACAACGGCGGCCGCGCGGTCTACCTGGTGGACGATACGATCGTGCTGGCCAACGGCGCCCGCCACGAAGCCATCGTCGACGTGCGCCAGATGCCGGTGACCCTGCAGGGCGCGGCCCGCTACAACATCGCCAACAGCCTGGCGGCCGCCGCTGCGCTGGCGGCCAGCGGCTTCGGCAACCAGGAAATCGCCGACGGCCTGCGCAGCTTCGTCTCCGACTGGAAGCACAACCCGCTGCGCTCGAACCTGTTCGACGTCGACGGCGTCACCGTGATCGTCGATTACGCCCACAACACCGCCGCCTATGCTGCCCTGGCCGAGACCGCCCGCGCGATGACGCCGGGCCGCCTGGTCGGCGTGGTGGCGGCCCCGGGCGACCGCCGCGATGCCGACCTGGTCGACATCGGCGCCACCTGCGCCGCCGGCTTCGACGAGCTGGTGGTCTACGAGACCGAGAACCGCGGCCGCGCCGCCGGCAGCGTGGCGGCCAGGCTGGTCGAAGGCATCCGCCTGGCGAAGTTCGACGAAGACCAGCTGCGCGTGGAGCTCGACGTACACGAAGCGATCCGTGCGGGCCTGGCGCGCTGCGACAAGGGGGACGTGCTGGTGTTCGGCTGCGGCTCGGATATCAGCGAGTTGCTGGAGGCGATACGGCCGACGTCGCCGGAGGTGGCGCGGCGGATCGAGACCGAGGCGGTGTAAGCGCCGCACCCTTTGCTCCGTCATTCCCGCCTTCGCGGGAACGACGTATTGAAGGTGGGGGTTGACGTGCGCTGCCAACAAAAAACGGGCCATCAAGGCCCGTTCGTCGTTCAGCGCAGCCCAGTCACCCCAACTGCCCCGCAATCCGCTCCGCACTCTCCGGGTCCATCTCCCGGATCGCATCCACGAACACCTGCAGTGTAGACCCGCAGGCAAATACCAGCACATCCCCGCGCCCGCACAGCGACATCCCCAGGCGGATCGCCGCTCCCACCTCCAGCTCGCGGTGCAGGGTATCGGTCTTGCCGACCACCTCTTCCGCGCCCTGCAGGATCAGGTCGACGGCGCCGCCGTAGGCGCGCCCGCGGCTGGACGATTCGTAGACCACCAGCTCGTCGAAGCGTCCCGCGCAGACGCGGCCGACGTCGAGCAGGTCGGCGTCGCGGCGGTCGCCCGGCGCGGTGACGATGCCGACCAGCTGGCCGGGCAGCAGCGAGCGCGCCATCTCGGCCAGGGCGGCGTAGGCGGCCGGGTTGTGGGCGTAGTCGACGATCACGGTCACGCCGCGCACCTCGAACACATTGGTGCGCAGCGGATTGGTTTTCCCGTCGCTGACGAAGGTCGAGAGGCCGGTGGCGATCTGCAGGTTGCTGAAACCGGCCGCCATCAGGGCCGCGCTGGCCGCCAGTGCGTTGGCGATGTTGTAGCGCGCGCGGCCACCCATCGAGATCGGCATGCTCTCGACCCGCAGCAGTTCCTGATGCACGTGGCCGTCAGCAAGCACGATCGCATTGTCCTGCAAATAGGCGGCGCGGCCACCCTCTTCCAGGTGGCGCAGCAGCACCGGGTCTTCGGGATTCATGGCGAAATAGACCAGCTCCACATCGGGGCGCACGCGGCGCGCCATCGCCACGCACAGCGGGTCTTCGGCATTCAGCACGGCGGCGCGGGTGGCGGACAGCGGCACCACGGCCTTCACCTGGGCCAGGTCTTCGATGCTGTCGACGCCGTCCAGGCCCAGGTGGTCGGGCGAGACGTTCAGGCAGATGCCGACGTCGCAGTGGTCGAAGGCCAGGCCGCGCTTGAGGATGCCGCCGCGGGCCGTCTCCAGCACCGCGATCTCGACTTCCGGCGCGGCCAGCACGGTGCGCGCCGACCAGTAGCCGGTGCAGTCGCCCTTGGTGATCTGCTTGCCGTCGATATAGACGCCGTGGGTGGTGGTGGCGCCGGTCACCCGGCCGGCCAGGCGCGTGGTGTGCGCGATCAGCAAGGTGGTGGTGGTCTTGCCGTTGGTGCCGGTGCAGGCGATGATCGGGATGCGGCCGTCCGAATTACCCATCAGCCCCTCGACGATGGCGTCGCCGGCGTCGCGCGGCGCGCCGCTGCTCGGATACTGGTGCATGCGGATGCCCGGCGCGGCGTTCACTTCGATCACGGCGCCGCCCTGGGCCGCCAGCGGCTGGCTGATGTCGCGGCAGACGATGTCGATGCCGGCCACGTCCAGGCCGATCTTGCTGGCCGCGCGCACGCAGAGCTGGCGCGTCGATTCCGGCAGCAGCTCGGTCACGTCCTCGGCGGTGCCGCCGGTCGACAGGTTGGCGTTCCCGCGCAGCTCGACCGTCACGCCCTCGGCCGGGATGGAATCCGGCGTCTGGCCCTGCCTGCGCAGGACGTCCTCGGCATGCGCGTCGAGCGCGATCTGGGTCAGGATATTGGTGTGCCCCGATCCGCGCGCCGGGTTGCGGTTCTCGATCTCGACCAGCTCGCGGACGCTGTGCCGGCCGTCGCCCACCACATGGGCAGGACGGCGGCAGGAAGCCGCTGCGACCCGGCCGGCGGCCACGAACACGCGGTAGTCGCGGCCCTGAATGCTGCGTTCGACGATGATGCGGCGTCCGAACTTGCGGGCGAAGGCATAGGCCTGCTCGACTTCTTCCGGGGTGCGGCAGTCGACCGTCACGCCCTTGCCCTGGTTGGCGTCGAGCGGCTTGACGGTGACCGGCACCGCCAGCTTGCGGGCCACGCGCAGGGCGTCGTCGATGGTGTCGACGGTTTCGCCTTCCGGGACCGGCACCCCGGCTTCCGTCAGGAGCTGCTTGGTGAGCTGCTTGTCGCTGGCGATGCGCACCGCGATATTGCTGGTGTCGCCGGTGATGGTGGCCTGGATGCGCTTCTGCCTGACGCCCCAGCCGAGCTGGAACAGATTGGCATCCTCGGTGATGCGCTGGACCGGAATGCCGCGCTCGTGAGCGGCCGCCAGCACGGCGGCGGTACTGGTGCCGATCGCGTAGTGCTCGGCCAGCTCGCGCAGTTCTTCCATGCGCGCCGCCAGGTCCGTGAAGCCCTGGCCGTGGGCCAGCGCGTCGACGATCTCCACCGCCAGCTGGAAGGCCGGCTGTGCCACCTTCTCGATCTGGTAGGCGCACACCACGCGGTACTGGCCCGGCGTGCCGGCCACCGGCCTGGTCCGGCCGAAGCTGGCCGGCGCCCCGGCCAGGCATTGCAGGCCAAGGGTAACGTGTTCGACCACGCGCGCCAGGTAGGTGCCCTCGCGCAGGCGCTGGGCGAAGCCGCCCGGCTGGCCGATCGGCACCAGGTGGTCTGCCAGCGAAGGCAGCAGGTCCAGCAGGGCTTCGTTGAACTGCGGGATGTCGCGCGTGGAGACGCCGTACAGGTCGCCGAGGTCGAGCACGGACAGCAGGCAGGGGGTATCCGCATGGATGTTCGGGCCACGCAGGAATCGTTGTTCGAGAATTTGCACGTGTAGGTCCTTGTAAGGCTGATCGCACAGCGGCGCGGAAGGGAGGCATCCCTTCCGCGCCGTCGGGTCTTGCTTCCGTCCCGCCCCGGCCCTTATGCGTCCAGCAGCTGGGAGTACATGCGGGTCGCCATCAGGCCGATGGCCGTATGATGCACGGACGGGGACATCAGGCGCGCCAGCATGGCCATCGCTTCCGGCTTGTCGGCGGCGCCGGCGACCTTGGCTTCGAGCTCGCGCAATTCGGCATCGCCCTGCAGGGCGCCGGCTGCATGGCGGCGGATCAGGCCGCGTTCCGGATAGCCGCTCTTGCCGGCGTGCTGGGTCAGGGTATCGAGGGTGCGCTGGCGCGCGCGGTGGCTCAGCACGCGCGTGGTGCGCTGGGAGGCGTCGGCGTCGCGCGGGGTCTGGATCCAGTCGCGCAGCACCTGTTGTTCATAGCTGGTGAAGACGCCGAACATCTCGGCGCGCTCGCCCTGGATCAGGCGCCAGAAGCGGCTGTTCTCCACCTCCTCGCCGCGCTTGATCCAGCCGGCGCTCTCCAGCGCCGCCAGGAAGCCCGGGATCTGCTTCGGATCGCCGAGCCAGTCGTTGATCGAGCGGCCGGCGACGCGGCAGTAATCCGAATGCATGTTGTGGCCGACCGCGGCCTTGGCCGTGAAGATCTCGACCAGTTCCGCTTCCAGGTCGAAGGCGGCGATCACCGAGGTGGTGCAGGCGCCGAGTTCGTTCAGCCGGTAGCCGTCCAGCACGCGGCGGAAGAAGTCGGCCGGGTCGCCGGACTGCGCCATCAGCATGCGCAGCGCCTGCACGGCCTTGTGCGCATGGCCGCTGCCGGCGTTGTCGACGGTGACGTGCAGGGTGAAGTAATACGGGTCGATGCCCAGCTCGTTCAGCTCGTAGGATGTGATCAGGAGGTGCAGCGGCAGCTGCTCGTAGCCGAGGTTGTAGCCCACGACTTCGGGCAGGAAGCGGTCGGCGTTGTAGGCCAGCGCCAGCTGGATCGCGCCCTGCACGAAATGGCTCTCCGGCAGGCTTTCCCAGTGCTCGCAGCCATGGGCCGCCAGCAGGCGGCGGTAGAGGGTCACGTGGTTCTTGTCCGGCACGCCGTCGCCCAGCTCTTCGAGATAGGTCTTGATGAGGGGGTGGAAATCCGGATTTTCCCAGCGCGGCAAGGTGCCGTACAGCCAGGCGCCGTCGACCAGCTTGGTCGGGGCGACGCCCTTCAGGAAGTAGAGCGCATGCGATTTGCTGCCGAAGTAGCGGCGCGGCGCGCCGTTCTTGCGGGCGCTCAGGTATTCGCGGTAGGCGATGCCCACCGTTTCGGCGCGGCCCTGGATCCAGCCGGGCAGCTCCCACAGGGCTTCCGGCAGGTCGCAGGGTTCCTGGCGCGCGGCCTCGATCTGGGCCTGCAGGTAGTCGCGCGACCGGGCGGCGGCGGTTTCCGGGTTGTCCAGCAGGGAGAAATACAGGGCTTTCGAGCTTGCGAGAGCCTGGCCTGCCTGCGCACGCGGCGCGGTTTCCAGTTCAGGCAACTCCATAGCGTAAGTGGTAGTCATAGACAATCTATTGGTAAATGTTCTACCAAGATTATCCGTAGCGACTGGGGCGCACGTAATCGGTTGCAGGCTTACCTGAATGTCGGACAGGGATTACAAAAATTTCACGAATTTCCAAAAAGGAACTTCGAAAAACGATCGGGGCGCCGCGGCAACAGCCGGGCGCCCCGATCGGGCAATACTAAAGGATGGCGCTTATTGGGTCACGCCATGCAGCAGCGAACGGCTGCGTGCGTAGCCGAAGTAGACCAGCAGGCCAATCGCCAGCCAGATCAGGAAGGCGATCCAGGTAATCAGGCTCAGGAAACTCATCAGCGCCAGGCAGAAGATCACGGCAATCGCCGGCACCACCGGCACGCCAGGGCAGCGGAAGGCGCGCTTCAGGTCCGGACGCTTCTTGCGCAATACCACGACAGCGACGGACACCAGGCAGAACGCGGCCAGTGTGCCGATGTTGACCAGTTCGGCCAGCACATTCAGCGGCACGAAAGCGGCGATCACGCCGAACACGATGCCGACCAGCCAGGTGGCGAAGTAAGGCGTACCGTATTTCGGGTGCACGGTCGACAACCTGGCCGGCAGCAGCCCGTCGCGTGACATGGCGAACAGGATGCGGGTCTGGCCGTAAGCCATCACCAGCATCACGGTGGTCATGCCGAGGATGGCGCCGAGATCGGTCCAGCCTGCCAGCCAGAAGACACCGGCATGCTGCAGGGCCAGCGAGACCGGGTGATCGACGCCTTCGAACAGCTTGAACGGCACGATGCCGGTCATGATGGCCGAGACGATCACGTACAGCACCGTGCAGACCGCCAGCGAGCCGATGATGCCGATCGGGAGGTCGCGCTTCGGATTCTTGACTTCTTCGGCGGCCGAGGTGACCGCGTCGAAGCCGATGAACGCGAAGAACACCAGCGCGGCGGCGCTCATGATGCCCGACGCGCCGAACGGGGCGTATGGCTGCCAATTCGCGGTGTTCACGTGGCCGAAGCCGAACAGGATGAAAAGCAGGACCACCGAAATCTTGATGACCACCATGATGTTGTTGACACGCGCCGATTCACGCACGCCCAGCGACAGCATCCAGGTCAGGAACAACATGATGCACAGCGCCGGCAGGTTCATGACGGTCTGCACGCCTGGACGGGCCCCCGGTGCGGCGCTCAGGGCCGCGGGAAGGTCGAAGCCCCAGCCGTGCAGGAGCGACTGGAAGTAACCGGACCAGCCGACTGCCACGGTCGACGTCGCCAGGCCATACTCGAGAAGCAGATCCCAGCCAATCATCCATGCCACCAGTTCGCCCAGCACCGCATAGCTGTAGGTATAGATCGAACCGGCGATCGGCACCGTCGAGGCGAACTCGGCGTAGCACATTGCAGCGAAGCCGCAAGCGATGGCGGCAACGATGAACGATACCGTCAGCGCCGGGCCGGCGGTCAGCGCGCCCGTACCGGTCAGGACGAAGATACCGGTGCCGACGATCGCGCCGATCCCCATGAGGATCAAGTCGAAGGGCCCCAGCACCTTCTTCAGTCCGCCAGGGGTACCGGCGGATGCGACCATAGTGTCGAGATTCTTGGTTCTAAAAAGACTCACTGCATTCTCCAATCGATAGTAGATAGTCCCCAGGCCCTTTTATATTGGATGTCTCCTCCGCGGGCGTGGTTGCCGCTCGGCAGCAGCTTAAGCGGCACGCCATATTACTCAAAAATCAATCGATAGAGTACGCCGTCGCCCGAAAAACGGTTAATTCGGGAAGAATTTTTAGCGCAAAGTGCAGATGACGAGCTCCGGATCGGCGCGAACACGCAACGGAATGCCGGCGCAGCCGATGCCGCGGCTGACGAACAGGGGGCCGTTGCCCGCGATCTCGAAGCGTCCATGGCCGTACTCCCGCGAGTAGGGACCGCTGGGACGCTTCAGCGGTTCGCCATTGCGGCGCACCACCTGGCCGCCGTGGGTATGGCCGGCAAAGCCGAGGTCGAAACGCTGACCTTGCAGGCACCACAGGCCGTCCGGCGAGTGCATCAGATAGATCCGCACCGGTCCGGCGCCGGCAAAAGTCGCCTCGGCCGAGGGCGCGCCGGTCCACGGATCGTCGATGCCGCAGATGCTGACGGAGCCGAAAGGCGCCGGCAGCGCGATGTTCCGGTTCACCAGCACCTCGATGCCCGCCGCCGCCAGCACCGCGGCCACCTCGGCGCCGCCGTTCCAGACGTCGTGGTTGCCCAGCACGGCATAGGTGCCGAGCGGCGCCTTCGCTTCCTGCAGGAAGCCGCGCAACTGCCCGATGTTGGCGGCATCGAAGGAAATATAGTCGCCGCCCAGCAGCAGCACGTCCGGGCGCTCCTGCCGGATGCGCTCCAGCAGCGCGTCGAACAGGGCCGGATGGGTGGTCGGGCCGGCGTGGAAATCCGAGGCGAAGCCGATCTTCAGGGGACGCGGCAGGCGCCGTTCCGGCCCCAGCTCGAGCTCGTAGCGGCTCACGCCCAGGCTGCCGTGGCCGCCGAGGCGATAGCTGAGGCCCGCCGCCCAGCCGCCCGCAAGCAGGGTGTTCAGCACCCTCTCGGTGGCGTGGCGGACTGGCCGGTGGCGTTTGCTTGCTCGCATGCGGTAGGACGAATTCACAGATGTTGCAAAATTGCCACTGTACACCAGCGGCGCCGACCTGTGGCGCAACTTTGGACCGGGACTAGTGCTCCATATCAACGAAGTGTAAGATGCGCCCATGCTGACACCCGAACAATTGCTCGCCTTCCTGGCCGCCGCCGTCCTGCTGACCTTGTCTCCAGGGCCCGACAATATGATGGTGCTCGGCATCGGCATGGCCAAGGGCCGCATGCGCGGAATGGCCTTCGGCCTCGGCTGCGCGCTCGGTTGCCTGAGCCATACCCTGCTGGCGGTAATCGGGGTCAGCGCCCTGATCGCGGCCTCGCCGGTGGCGTTCACCACCTTGAAGGTGTGCGGCGGCCTCTACCTGGCCTGGATGGGTTTCAATGCCATCCGCAGCCGCGGCGGCGCCGCCGCCAGCCGCGCCGAGGGTGTGACCGAATCGGCGCGCACCCTGTTCTTCCGCGGCGTGTTCGCGAACGCCATCAATCCCAAGGTGGCGCTGTTTTTCCTGTCCTTCCTGCCGCAGTTCGTGGTGGCCCAGCGCGGCGGCGCCAACCTGCAGACCGCCCTGCTCGGCCTGGCGTTCACGGCCCAGGCCGCCATCCTGTTCGGCCTGCTGGGCTATTTCTCCGGCACGGTCGGGGCCTGGCTGGCGCGCCGTCCCCGCGCCGGCATGTGGATGGACCGGATCGCCGGCGCCATCTTCATCGCGCTCGGCCTGCGCCTGATCGTGGCGCGCTGAGCGCCCGCCGTACTTGCATACGCGTTTTCCGTTTTAAGGTTTCGCTGATAAGCTAGGTCGAATATCTTCGTTCACACGCGCCGCGTGGTTTGGAATACTGGACAGCATTGCTGAACAGGATGACCAACCATGCATCTGGCTAGTATTCTCCCCGCCACCGCGGACGCCCACGAGGCCTTCGATCCGCTGGCCGCGGCCCACGAACTCGCCGCCAGCCTGGCGGAAACCGCCGTCGAGCGCGACCGCGCCGGCGGCCATGCCGGACCCGAGCGCGAGCTGATCCGCGCCTCCGGCCTGCTGGCGCTGTCGGTGCCGCGCAGCCATGGCGGCCTGGGCGCCGACTGGCGCACGGTGCTGCAGACGGTGCGCATCGTCGCCCGCGCCGACAGCGCCCTCGCCCACCTGCTCGGCTTCCACCACCTGCAGCTGGCCGGGATCCAGCTCTACGGCAGCGCCGCCCAGCAGCGCCGCCTGCTGGGCGCCAGCATCGCGGAGCGCAGCTTCTGGGGCAATGCCCTGAACCCGCTCGACAAGCGCCTGGTCGCCACGCCCACCGCCGGCGGCTACCTGCTGAACGGCGTCAAGAGCTTCGCCTCGGGCTCGGTCGGCTCCGACTGGCTGACGATCTCGGCCTGGGATCCGCTGGCCAGCGGCGCCCTGATCGCGGTGCTGCCCACGCGCCAGCCCGGCGTCGAGGTCCTGCCCGACTGGGATGCCTTCGGCCAGCGCCAGACCGACAGTGGCAACGTCCACTTCAACGGCGTGCTGCTGCCCGACGACCTGGTGCTGCAGGGGCCGACGCAGGCGCCCACCCCGCGCAGCACCCTGCGCTCCCAGGTGGCCCAGCTGGTCATGGCGAATCTCTACCTGGGCCTGGCCGAGGGCGCGATGGCCTCGGCGCGCAGTTATCTGCGCGAGGAAGCGCGGCCCTGGTTCGCCTCCAGCGCGGAGGTCAGGGACGCCACCGACGATCCCTTCGTCCAGCACCGCTTCGGCCAGTTCCGCCTGCTGGTGCGGCCGGCCGAGCTGCTGGCCGAGCGCGCCGCCGAGGAACTGGACGGCGCCTGGCGGCGCGGCATCGAGCTGAGTGCCGCCGAGCGCGGCGAGGTGGCGCTGGCCGTGGCCGAAGCCAAGGTGCTGGCCCACCGCGCGGCCATCGAGGTGGCCAGCCAGCTGTTCGAGCTGACCGGCGCGCGGTCGACCTCGGCGCGCTTCGGCCTCGACCGCTACTGGCGCAACGCCCGCGTGCACACCCTGCACGACCCGGTCGACTACAAGCTGCGCGACCTCGGCCGCCATGCCCTCGACGGCCGCCTGCCGGATCCGACGCCGTATTCGTGAGGGGGAGCAAGCATGAGCGCCCTGATCCGCATCGACCGCGTCAGCAAGAGCTTCGGCCGCGAAGCCGCCGGCGTCCACGCCCTGCGCGACGTGACCTTGGAAGTGCAGCGCGGCGACATCTTCGGCATCGCCGGCCGCAGCGGCGCCGGCAAGTCGACCCTGCTACGCATGATGAACCTGCTGGAGCGGCCGGACAGCGGCACCGTGCACGTGGGCAGACGCGAGCTGACCGCGCTGCCCGAGCCCGAGCTGCGCGCCGCGCGCCAGGAGATCGGCATGATCTTCCAGGGCTATAACCTGCTGCAGAACCTGGACGTGTTCGACAACGTCGCCTTCCCGCTGCGCCTGCACGGCCGCCTGAATCCGCCGCGCCTGCGCCAACGCGTGGAGGAATGCCTTGAACTGGTCGGCCTGGCCGGCAAGGCGGCCAGCTATCCGGCCCAGCTCTCGGGCGGCCAGAAGCAGCGCGTGGCGATCGCGCGGGCGCTGGCCAACCGTCCGGCCATCCTGCTGTGCGACGAGCCGACGTCCGCCCTCGACGCCGAAACCACGCGCGGCCTGCTGGACACCCTGCGCGGCGTGAACGCCGAGCTGGGCGTCACCATCGTCATCGTCAGCCACGAGCTGCCGGTCCTGGGCGCGCTGTGCAAGCGGGTCGCCGTGATCGAGGACGGCCGGGTGGCGGAAGCATTCGCGCTCGACGACCTGAGCGTGCCGCGCAGCACGGCCCTCGGCCGCGAACTGGCCTTCCACGGCGCCGAAGCGGCCGCCGCCCTGCGCCAGGGGGGGCTGCATGATTGAACAATTCCGCGAACTCCTGCCCGAGCTGCTCACCGCGCTGGGCCAGACCCTGGTCATGCTCGGCATCGGCCTGGCCGCCGCGCTGCTGGTCGGCGGTCCGCTCGGGATCCTGCTGTACCAGGCCGGGCGCGCGCCGGGCGGGCGCTTGCGCCTGCTGGCGAAGCTGCTGGACTGGAGCGTGAACACGGTCCGCTCCTTCCCCTTCATCGTGCTGCTGGTGGCGCTGGTGCCGTTCACGCGCATCCTCACCGGGACCTCGATCGGGCCGCTGGCGGCGGCCGTGCCGCTGTCGGTCGCCGCGATCCCCTATTTCGCCCGCCTGGTCGAGCAGACCCTGGCCGAGGTGCCGCAGGGCGTGATCGAGGCGGCCCAGGCGATGGGCGCATCGCCGCTGCAGATCGTCACCCGGGTGCTGCTGGTCGAGGCCCGTTCCGGCCTGGTGCTGGCGCTGACGGTGCTGGCGATCAGCTTCCTGTCCTATTCCGCGGTGGCCGGGGTGGTGGGCGGCGGCGGCATCGGCGACCTGGCCATCCGCTACGGCTACTACCGCTTCGAGACCGGCACCATGATCGTCACCGTGGCGGTGCTGGCGGCGCTGGTGCAGGCCATCCAGCTCACCGGCAGCCGGCTCGCGCGCCGTCTCGACAAGCGCTGAATTATCGACATCCTCATCCGAAGGAGAATCATGAAGCATCCACGCCGCATCCTGCTGGCGGCCGCCCTCGCGCTGGCCGCCGCGCCCATCCTGCACGCCAGGGACGCCAACGAGATCGTGATCGGCACCAGCGCCGGTCCCTATGCCGACCAGGTCAAGCACGGCATCAAGCCAATCCTGGAGCGCCAGGGCTACAAGGTGAAGGTGGTCGAATTCAGCGACTACATCCAGCCCAACTTCGCCCTGGCCGAAGGCTCGCTGGACGCCAATGTGTTCCAGCACAGCGTCTATCTGAACAAGTTCGCGGCCGACCACAAGCTGGCCCTGAGCGAGCTGGTGACCATCCCGACCGCGCCGATCGCGATCTACAGCCGCCGCCACCGCAGCCTCGACGCCGCCCGCGCCGGCACCACGGTCGCCCTGCCGAACGATCCGACCAACCAGGCCCGTGCCCTGGTGATGCTGGAGCAGCTGGGCTGGATCAAGCTGCGCCCGGACACCGATCCCGTCAAGGCCTCGGAGCGCGACATCGCCGCCAACCCGCGCGGCATCAGACTGCTGCCGCTGGAAGCTGCCCAGCTGCCGCGCGCCCTGCAGGATGCGGATTACGCCTTCATCAACGGCAACTATGCGCTGGCCTCCGGCATGAAGCTGACCGACGCCCTGCGCACCGAGGCGATCTCGCGCAACTACGTGAACCTGGTGGCGGTGCGCACCCTCGACCGCGACAAGCCCTTCGCGCGCGACCTTGCCGCCGCCTACCGTTCGCGCGAATTCCTGGCCTGGACCGTGCAGCACTGCCCGGGCTACGCCAAGACCGACTACCAGCTCGCCCTGCTGGCCCGGAACGGCGCCAAAGCCCGATGAGCGACCAGACAAGAAAGCGGATCCGCTTCAACGCCTTCCAGATGAACACCGTCGGCCACCAGTCGCCCGGCCTGTGGACCCATCCGCGCGACACCAGCCGGCAGTACAGGAGCGCCGCTCACTGGGTCGAGCTGGCGCAGTTGCTGGAGAGGGGCCGCTTCGACGCCCTGTTCCTGGCCGACGTGCTGGGCGTCTACGACGTCTACCAGGGCAATGCCGACGCCGCGCTGCGCCACGCGGTGCAGGCGCCGCTCAACGATCCCCTGGCCCTGGTGCCGCTGCTGGCCCACGCGACCCGCCACCTGGGCTTCGGCGTCACCGCCGCCCTCACCTACGAGCATCCTTATACGTTTGCGCGGCGCATGTCGACCCTGGACCACCTGAGCGACGGCCGGGTCGGCTGGAACATCGTCACCGGCTACCTGGACAGCGCCGCGCGCAACCTGGGCCTGAAGCAGCAACCCGGACACGATGCCCGCTACGACCTGGCCGACGAGTACCTGGAGGTGGTCTACAAGCTGTGGGAAAAGAGCTGGGACGACGATGCCGTGCTGGCCGACAAGGCGAGCGGCGTGTATGCCGATCCTGCGCGCGTGCACCCGATCCGCCACCAGGGACAGCATTACACGGTGCCCGGCATCCACCTGTGCGAACCCTCGCCGCAGCGCACGCCCTTCCTCTACCAGGCCGGCAGCTCGCCGCGCGGACTGGCCTTCGCGGCCCGCCACGCCGAGGCCACCTTCGTCTGCGGGCCCTCCAAGCGCGTGGTGAAGGGCTATGTCGACCGGACGCGCGAGGCGGCGCGCGGCGCCGGCCGCGATCCGGACCAGCTGCTGGTGTACACCCAGGCCCTGATCGTCACCGCGCCCACCGCCGAGGTGGCGCGGGCCAAGTACGGCGACTACCTCGACCACGTGAACGTCGAGGCCGCGCTGGCCCTGCTGTCCGGCTGGACCGGCGTCGATTTTTCAAGCCTGCCGCTGGACGCCACCATCGACTACATCGACACCGAGGCCGGCCGCGGCGCCCTGGCCTCCCTCAGCAGCGCGGATCCGGACAAGACCTGGACCGTGCGCGAAGCCGCCCGCTTCGTCGGGCTGGGCGGGCGCGGACCGGTGCTGGTCGGCGACCCCGGCCAGGTTGCCGACCAGCTCGAATCCTGGCTGGACGAGACCGGGGCCGACGGCTTCAACCTGGCCTTCGCCGTCGCCCACGAATCGATGCGCGACGTGGTCGAGCTGGTGGTGCCGGAACTGCAGCGGCGGGGGCGCTACCGCAGGGACTACGAAGGCGGGACCCTGCGCCGGCAGTTGCTGGGACGCGGCGACCGCCTGGCGGCCGACCATCCGGGGCGCCGGGTGGAGCTGGCCGCCTGAAGGAGCTGGCGCCTTCTTTCGTTTACGTTCGTCAACGCTGCGCCGCGGCATGCCGGTTCTTGGGATCATGAGCCGAACGCGGCCAGCCGCGCGGCTGGCCGTACGAAGACCGACAACGACAGAAAGGCGCCCCCATGGATACCTCATCGCTCTGGAAAGGCGCGGCGGCCAAGACCGCCTGCCTGCCGACCCTGCAAACCGACCTGAAAGTCGACGTCGCCATCGTCGGCGCCGGCATCACCGGCCTGACCGCCGCCATGCTGCTGGTCCAGGCCGGCAAGCGCGTGGCCGTCCTCGACGCCCACAAGGCCGGCGACGCCAGCACCGGCAACTCGACCGGCAACCTGTACGCCACCGTCGACGTCGGCCTGCACACGCTGGAAGAAGGGCATGGCCTGGAAACCATGCGCCGGGTGGTGGAGTCGCGCTCGGCCGCCATCGACCTGATCGAAGCCACGGTCGGCCGCCTGAGCCTGGACTGCGGCTTCCAGCGCGTGCCCTGGCACCTGATCGGCGTCGACGCCGCCCATGTCGGCGAGGTCGAGAAGGAAGCGCTGGCGGCGATGCGCGCGCGCCTGCATGCCGACCTGCGCGACGACGCCCCGCTGCCGATCGACACCGCCCTGAAAACGCTGCGGGTCGAGGACCAGGCCCAGTTCCAGCCGCTGGCCTACGTGCGGCAACTGGCCCAGCGCATCGGCGGCGAGGATTGCCTGATCTTCGAGAATACCCGCGTCACCGCGATCGAGGACGCGCCGGCCGTGGTCCACACCGAGCACGGCAAGGTCGCCTGCCAGCATATCGTGATCGCCACCCACACGCCGATCGGCATCCACCTGGTGCAGTCGCAGCTGGAGGTGGTGCGCGAATACGGCATCGCCGCGCCGCTGCACGACAGCATTCCCGAACCGGGCGTCTACTGGTGCATCGGCCAGGAGCGGCATTCGGTGCGCACCTACACCGAGCACGGCCGCAGCTACCTTGTGGTGGTCGGCAGCGCCCACAAGCTGGGCGAGCAGGAGGTCGGGCCCGAGCGCTTCCAGCAGCTGGAATTGTTCGCGCGCGACCACCTCCCGATCGGACCGGTCGCATACCGCTGGTCGGCCCAGCGCTACCGCGCCAAGGACAAGCTGCCCTATATCGGCCGCAACGTCGATGCCGAGAACACCTATATCGCGACCGGCTTTTCGGGCGACGGCCTGACCTACGGCACCCTGGCCGGCATGATGCTGGCCGACGAGATCCTCGGCCGCGGCACGCCCTGGCGCGACCTGTACGCGGTCGAGCGCCTGGCCGGCGACAAGCGGCCCAAGGGCTTTGAACAGGAAAGCACCGGCCCCGCCAGCCCGGCCCAGGCGGTGGCGCTCGGCGCCGGCGAGGTCGGCAGGCTGGCCGACCTGCCGCCCTGCCAGAGCCGCAAGATCGAGGTCGACGGCAAGCCGGTGGCGGTGTACCGCGCCCAGGACGGCCGCCTGCAGGCGGTGGCCGGCAAGTGCTCGCACATGGGCTGCGAGATCAAGTGGAACGGCGCCGAGACCAGCTGGGACTGCAACTGCCACGGCAGCCGCTTCGCGCCGGACGGCCGGGTGCTGGAAGGACCGGCGCTGGCGCCGCTGCAGTCCGCCAGCATCGACCAGGGGGCTTGAAAACCATCATAAAATTGATCGCATTCACGTTTTTGCGCTACATTGCTGGTTTTACGTTTTCTCGGGATAGATTTCTATTCCGCACGCAGCACGCGAATGCGCGATCTCTCCCTGTTCAAGCACCTGAATGCCGGCTCCCTGATCACCGTCACCTGTGGCCTGGGTCTGCTATACGTCGGGCGCGACGTCCTCGAGCCGATCGCCCTCGCTTCCATCCTCAGCCTGGTGATCGCCCCGCTGATCCGCAGCATGCGCCGCGCCGGCCTGCCCCAGGTGCCGGCGACGGCGCTGTCGGTGCTGCTCGCCACCACCTGCCTGGTCGGGGTCGGGATCGTGCTGGCCTTCCAGCTGGTGGCCGTCACCGGCGATTTGCCGAAGTACCGTGCGGCAATGCGTACCAAGGTGGCCGCCGTGCGCGAAATCGCCGAGCGGCCTTTCGCGCGCATCGAAGCCGAACTGAGCGCGGTGGCGCCATCAAGCGGCACGACCGCCACCGGCAAGCGCGGCATGACCACCATCACCATCAGCCCGACCCAGCCGATCCCGGTCGAGATCCGCGCCCCGCGCCTGACCACCACCGGCGCGCTGACGCGGCTGTTTTCGCTGGCCTGGGGTCCGATCGGCGAGGCCGGCCTGGTGCTGGTGCTGCTGATTTTCATGTCGCTGGAGCATGAATCGCTGCGCGACCGCCTGATCCGGCTCGGCGGCCAGACCGAGACCAGCCGCACGATCCAGGCCCTCGCCGATGCGGCCCAGGGCGTATCGCGCTTCTTCTTCTCGCAATTCATCGTCAACATCACCTTCGGCGCCCTGATCGGCGTGGTGCTGTGGGCGCTCAGCGTACCGCACGCGGCGCTGTGGGGCGCGCTCAGCGGCCTGCTGCGCTTCGTTCCCTACCTCGGCATCATGGCGGCCGGCGCCGTGATCGCCGTGTTCGTGGCCGCCATCGATCCCGGCTGGACCCTGGCCCTGTCGGTGATGGTGGTGTTCGTCGCCCTCGAACTGATGGTGGCCAACATCATCGAACCGAAAGTCTACGGCCACAGCTCGGGCCTGTCGCCGCTGGCGGTGATCGTGTCGGCCCTGTTCTGGGGCGCGATGTGGGGCCCGGTCGGGCTGCTGCTGTCGACCCCGCTGACCCTGTGCCTGGTGGTTGCCGGCCGCCACGTCCGCACCCTGGAGCCGGTCACCATCCTGCTCGGCGACGCCCCGGCCATCTCGGGCGCCCAGCGCTTCTACCAGCGCGTGCTGGCCGGCGACATCGCCGCCATCATCCACGACGCCCACACCTACCTGGAGCGCTCCAGTTTCGCGCGCTACTGCGACCACATCCTGCTGCCGGGCATCGTGCTGGCGGCCAGCGACACCCGCTCGGGCAAGATGGAAAAGACCCAGGAAGAACGGATCCGCGCCGCCATCGCCGACGTCGCCATCACCCTGACGCCGGAATCGGGCGGCCCGCCGAAGAGCCGGCGCCGGCGCGACGTTTCCCTGCTCGACGCGAATGTCGGCGCCCACCTGCGCCAGATGCGCGAGGCGCGCCTCGGCCGCTGGCAGGGCGCCCTCGACGTGCCGGCCCACTCCGTCGTGCTGTGCGTCGGCCTGGCCTCGATGCGCGACGACCTGCTCAGCGAACTGCTGGTGCGCGCCCTGCGCGAAGCCGGCGTCGACGCGCGCAGCTTCTCGATCATCGCCGACAACGAGAACCCGGGCCCGGACACGGCCGACCTGGTATCGACCGTCTTCATCGCCTATCCGGTCGAGGCCATGCTCGACCAGTGGCTGGCCACCGTCGCCAACCTGCGCGCCGGACTGCCGGAATCGATGCTGGTGACGATACGGCTGCCGCTGATCGATCCGGTGCCGAGCGCCTCGCTGGTCGAAAAGCAGGTCGACATGGTGCTGCGTTCCTTCGAGGAGGCGCTGGCCTTCGTCGCTCCCGAGCGCGTGCCGCGCCCGTAAGCACGCGCGGTCGGCGCCGGTTTTTCCGGCCGACAGCATCGGCACGGCGCCGTCTTGATCCTTGCCCAAGACTCTGCTCGGGAAACGCTCCACGGCGGCGGCCTTGCCCGTATGATCATGGAGCGGGCGCGAAGAAGGAGATGGAGGATGCCGGAACGGACGGAAGTCGACGAGCGTGACATCGGCGGGGAGCGGCTGCGCGAGCCGGCCGCGCCGCGCCGGCGCACACAAGGCCGCGGCGACCATGTCACCCGCTTCACCTTCCTGCGCCGCACCCTGCTCCTGAATTTCTATCCGGTGCTGACAGTGGTCGCCGGGAACATCATCCTGCTGGTCGTACCCCAGGCGCGCGAAGCCCTGGGCGCCTTCGGCAACTTCAACGAGACCAGGGACCTCGTGTGGTCCAACGCCGGCTACTGGTTCTTCATCGCGGCCCTCGTCTACTGGTCGCTGACGGCCTGGTACTGCGCGCGGCTGCTGCTGGCCAAGCGCTTCGCCGTCGACAATGTCGGCCGATGCGCCAGCCATCGCTTCGCCGCCGCCACCAATACCTGGCTGCCGCGCGCACTCGGCCTGCTGGCCTGCGTCCCGATCACGATCTGGTTCGCGCTGCCGGACGCGCCGCCCGGCGCCTGGCTGGTCCCGGCGCTGTACACCGGCCTGTTCGTGGCGCTGATGGCGAGGCGCCGGCGCCTCCTGAACCGCTGGCTGGGACGCCAGGCGGTGGCCGACAAGGCCTGGGCGCGCACCCACCATACGCCGCGCATCAGCCTGGCCGCGATGCTGCTGATGTTCGCGGTGTCCGGGATGGTGCTGGCGGCGGTCTGCGTCGGCCACGAGACGGCCTCGCGCCTGCTCGGCGCCCCGGCCCTGCTGCTGTTCGCCTTCGGCTCCTGGACCGTGTTCGGCAGCATCCTGCTGGTCTACCTGCCGAAAAGCGCCGGCTGGCCCTCGCTGGCCCTGTTGCCGCTGTTCGCGGTGCTGCTGTCCTCGATCTCGAACGAGAACCATTTCGTGGCCCGCAACGGCGGGCCCCCCCCCGCCCGCCCGCCC
>OUNM010800570.1_pt1 | contig 25560 bp, 19 predicted proteins | sample 1769961 | NCBI WGS metagenome assembly OUNM01 (sample SAMEA3914820, study PRJEB12502) | metagenome | biome: forest; material: soil | place: USA | collected 2012-03-12 | depth 0.3 m | reverse complement strand
TCCTCCAGCTCTACGGCAGCTACTTTGATGAGAGCACTCAGAAGGCGCGCCCTGTGGCCGAACTCGAAGCCCAGGGCTTGCGCCGCGACGAGATCGATGCCAAACGCCTCGCCTATGTCTCGGAAGCGCCCGTCAACTGGTGCCCCGAACTCGGCACCGTGCTGGCCAACGAAGAAGTGGTGGATGGCAAAAGCGAAGTCGGCGGCTTCCCCGTGGAGCGCCGCCCCATGCGCCAATGCATGCTGCGTATCACAGCCTATTGCCAGCGCCTGATCGATGAGCTGGACGGCCTGGACTGGCCGGACGGCATCAAGCTTTTGCAGCGCAACTGGATCGGCCGCAGCGAAGGCGCGGAGGTGGACTTCACCGTCGATGGCGGCGGCCAGATGATCCGTGTCTTCACCACCCGGCCCGACACACTTTTCGGTGCCACCTACATGGTGCTCGCCCCCGAGCATCCCTTGGTCGATCAGATCGTCACGGAAGAGCAAGTCGCCGCCGTGGAAGAGTACCGCGAGAAGACCGCGCGTAAGAGCGACCTGGAGCGCACCGAGCTGGCCAAGGACAAGAGCGGCGTGACCACCGGTGCCTTTGCCATCAATCCGGTGAACGGCGAGCGCATCCCCGTCTGGATTGCGGACTACGTGCTTACGGGCTACGGCACCGGCGCCATCATGGCCGTGCCCGCGCATGATGAGCGCGACTGGGAGTTTGCCACCAAGTTCCACCTGCCCATCCGTGAAGTCGTGGCCGCCGAGCCGCGCCTGGCCACCGAAGGCGGGTCCGCCTGCGAGATGGAACCCGAGACCTGCCTGGCCGGCGAGGGCTTCGCGGTGAACTCCGATTTCCTCAACGGCCTCTCCACCGCCGAGGCGAAGAAGAAGATCACCGCCTGGCTGAGCGAAAAAGGCATTGGCAAGAAGACCGTGAACTTCAAGCTGCGCGACTGGCTGTTCAGCCGCCAGCGCTACTGGGGCGAGCCCTTCCCCATTGTGTGGGAAGGCGGCCACCACCATGGCATTCCCGAAACCGAGCTGCCGCTTCTGCCCCCCGACCTCACCGACTTCAAGCCCACCGGCACCCCCGAGCCGCCTTTGAGCAAGGCCACCGACTGGGTGAAATACAGCACCACTGCCACCCGCGAGCTGAACACCATGCCGCAGTGGGCCGGCTCCTGCTGGTACTACCTCAGGTATTGTGATGCACGCAACAGCGACCGCTTTGTGGGCATCGAAGCCGAGAAGTACTGGATGGGCGGCGGCAAGCCCGGCGGCGTTGACTTGTACGTCGGCGGCACCGAGCACGCCGTGCTGCACCTGCTCTACGCCCGCTTCTGGCACAAGGTGCTGCACGACCTCGGTCATGTCTCCACGCCCGAGCCTTTCCAGCGCCTGGTGAACCAGGGCCTGATCATGGGCGAAGACGGCCAAAAGATGTCCAAGTCTCGCGGCAACGTGGTCAACCCCGATGACGTGGTGGACGAGTACGGCGCGGATTCGCTGCGCCTCTACGAGATGTTCATGGGCCCGCTTGAACAGGTGAAGCCCTGGAGCATGAAGGGCGTCGAAGGCGTGTACCGTTTCCTTGGACGCGTCTGGCGTCTCGTCATGGAGCAGGACCAGGAAGGCAACTGGGCCTTCCATTCGCAGCTCAAGGACGTGCCAGCCGACAAGAAGCTTAACAAGGTGCTGCACGAAACCATCAAGAAGTGCGGCGGCGACATCGAGGAGCTGAGCTTCAACACCGCCATCGCCCAGATGATGGTGTGCACCAATGCGTTCACGCAGAGCGAAGTGAAGCCCGCAGCCGCCATCGTCACCTTCCTCACCGTGCTCAGCCCCTTCGCCCCGCACCTGGCGGAGGAGCTCTTCGCCCGCCTGCGCACCGCCTTCCCGGCCCTCGTGCCTGCCGGCTTCGTCGCCGACCAGCCCTGGCCCAATTTCGACCCTGCGGCGCTGGTGGAGGACGAGGTGGACATCGTCTTCCAGGTGAACGGCAAGCTGCGCGACCGTGCCACCGTGCCCGTGGATATTGGCAAGGAGGAGATGGAAAAGCTTGCCCTCGCCAGCCCCCGTGTGCAAGAGTTCACCACCGGCCTCACGATCCGCAAGGTGATCATCGTGCCCGGCAAGCTGGTGAACATCGTGGCCAACTGAGGCTCCTGTTCCCGCCCTTGCATCCTCCCGCGCCGGCTGGCATAATGCCCTTCCTCCCATGAGCTCCCCGCAGGCTGAAACCGTGATCATCGGAGCCGGCATCGCCGGCCTTGCCTGCGCCCGGCGGCTGCACGAGGCGGGCCGGACGTTCACGCTCATTGAGGCATCGCACGCCGTCGGCGGACGCGTGCGCACCGATGTGGTGGAGGGCTTCCGCCTCGATCGCGGCTTCCAGGTCTTCCTGCCCGCGTATCCCGAAGCGCGCAAGGTTCTGGACTACGATGCCCTGGCCTTGAAGCCTTTCTATCGCGGCGCGATGGTGTACTGGGCCGGCAAGATGCAAAAGCTTGCCGATCCGCTGCATCATCCCGTGGATGCCTTCAGCTCGGTGAAGGACAGAGTGGTGCCCTGGCGCGACAAGTGGCTCTCGCTGTTGCTGCGCAAGCATGTGTTCGGCCTGCGCGAGGTGCCGCGCCATCTTCCGGAGCAGACCACGGAGGACTACCTGCGCGCCTGGGGTTTTAGCGAGGTGTTCATCGATCACTTTATGCGCACCTTCTTCGGCGGCGTGTTTCTGGACCGCGAGCTGGTCACCTCCTCGCGCTTCTTTGAGTTCATCTTCTCCATGTTCGACCGTGGCGGCTCCGCCCTGCCCTCGCGTGGCATGCAGGCGATTTCCGACCAGCTTGCCAAGCCACTGCCCGCGGGTTGCATCCGCCTCAATCAGCGCGTGGTCGCCATGGCCCCCGGTGAACTGACGCTCGACAGCGGCGAGGTGCTCAATCCGCACACCATCATCCTGGCCACTGGCGAGGAGAACGCCGCCTTGCTCCTGCCCTCCGCCTTCCCGCAGAAACCGCCGCCCATGCGCGCCGGCACCACGCTCTACTTCGGCGCGGACAAGGCGCCCAGCACCGAGCGCATGATGTTCCTCGACGGCGATCTTCACGGCCCGGTGAATCATGCCTGCGTGCTCTCCAACATCGCGCCCGACTACGCGCCCAAAGGCCAGCACCTCATCTCCACCAGCATCCTCGGCGCGCCCTGCAGCGCCGAGCTCGTGGAGGTGGTGCGCGAGCAGATGCGCACCTGGTTTGGCGACACCGTCGATACCTGGCGGCACCTGCGCACCTACCAGATCCGCCATGCCCAAAGCGATGCCCGCATGCGCTCCGTCGGCGATGGCCCCCTGCCCATCCAGCTTGGCGAAGGCCTGTTCCGCTGCGGCGATTACTGCGAGGATGTGTCCATCAACGGCGCGCTTCTCAGCGGCCGCAAGACGGCGCAGGCGGTGCTGGAGCAGTTGAGCGGTGGTTAGTCAGAAGCAAAACTGGCAAGTTTAAATGTGCACCACGGCTGACGCTTACCCCGATCACGATTTTCCGTGGACCCATTACTTCAACGGTGAGCCCATGCCGCGCTGGTCCAACTGCTGGCACCTCGTGCCCGTGTTCTCCCATGCGGAGGCTTACATGACGCGTTGGGGAGACGACTTGGTAGGCGTCAATCACCTGAATAGCATTTTCTGCAAGATGGATCACATCGGGCCGGAGAGCGAGGACCCTGAGGTCTTCCGCATCTGCTGCCTCAGCCTCGCTTTTGTCCTGGTCCGCCATGAGGCCGAAATACTCCAGGACCTTGAGACCGAGGGCTCGCAATATGGCGGCACGCCGATGGAAATTTTCACCGGCGTGCGCGACGGTGTCTTTGCCATGCACCGCCGCTGCCTGACCGATGGCGTCGCCTTTTGGGCCAGCGGCTACGAAGCTGACCGTGAAGCTTTGCTCGAAGCGATGCGCCGCAGCCGCCTGCCGCCCGATGACCCAGACTGGCTCGAGCCACCTCACCTTGAGCGTCAGCGTCTCCATACGAACTGCCGTCTCAGCAGCATCCGGAGTGACATACTTTCGCTCCTCGGCACCCGTGTTTATTCGAAGGATGTAAGACGCCTCATCCATGGACTGCCCAAGCAACCTTGAACCTGGGCATCTACCAGACTGGTCGCAGAGTCTCTCCATTTTCCCCGCCCGCCATCCATCGGCTGCCGTATTCCCTGCACCCGCCCGCATCGCACTGCCAGCTATTGCGCAGCCCCGCGTTTACCCCCACCTTATCCGCATGAAGTCCCTCGCCCTCGCCGCCTGCCTTACCGCGAGCATTTTTGCCACCACCCAGGCCCGCGCCGCTACCCAGGAATGCCTGGTCCTTGGCGACAGCCTCACCAAGGAGTACCAGGTCGAGTTCCCCGCCCTGTACCCTGAAAACCCGCAGGCCTGGAAGGCGCGCAACTGGATCGAAGTCCTCGCCGCCCAGCGCAATGCCTGGTTCGACATGGGCAAGTTTACGGCCTTCGCCGACCCACGCATCACCGGCCACGAGTACAACTGGGCCTTCCCCGGCGCCGAGACCCAGGATCTGCGCAACGCCCTTTCCAGCACCGACTGGTATAACACCACCTGGCACAACACCCTGCGCTCCGAGCTCAAGAGCAACGTCACCCGCGTGGTCATCTTCGCCGGCGGCAATGATGTCCATTCCTATTACGGCGACATCTACAACGGCAAGTCCCCCACCCTGAACATCAACAAGACGCGCGACAACCTCATGTGGTTGGTGGACTACGTCCGCTCCGTGCGCACCTCCTTGCAGATCGTGCTCGTGGCCGTGCCGCACATCGGCTGCACCCCGGATGTGCAGGCCGCTCATCCCACCGACCCGGTGAAAACCGCCCGCGTTACCGCGGCGCTTGACAGCCTCAACTCCCAGCTCGCCAGCCTCGCCAAAAGCCGTGGCATCGGCTTCGCCAGCGGCGTGTACGATTTCTCCAAGGGCCTCATCACCAAGCCTTTCGTGATTGGCGGCGTGACCATCAACAAGCAGGCCGATGCCAATGCCCGTAACAACTACGCCTTCAGCGGCGACGGCTTCCACCCCGGTACGGCGGCCCAAGCCCGCATCGGCCAGATCATCCTCGACACCTTCCGCGCCAAATGGCCCAGCCCGGTGATTGCGCCGCTGACGGACGCGGAGATTTTGAAGGTGCTGGGGTTGAAGTGAGGATTTGAGAACACCTTGCCTCAGGCACGTCGTAGCACCGCTTCCAATCCGTCACTGACTCCAGGCCGGCGTCAGTGACGGAGAGAGGCGCATGCTCACACCACATCCTTGTCCGTGACCGCGCCTTCGCTGGCGGAGCACACGGTGGCGGCGTACTTGGCCAGGATGCCGCGGGTGTAGCGGGGCTTCGGCTGCTTCCAGGCCTTGAGGCGGGCGGCGAGTTCCTTGGCGGGAATGCCCAGGGTGATCTCGCGCTTCTCGGCATCGAGGGTGATGGGGTCGCCATTCTTGATCACGGCGATGGGGCCGCCCAGGAAGGCTTCCGGAGTCACGTGGCCGACCACGAAACCATGGCTGCCGCCGCTGAAGCGGCCGTCGGTGATCAGCGCCACTTCCTTGCCCAGGCCTTTGCCCATGATGGCGGAGGTGGGCGAAAGCATCTCGCGCATGCCGGGGCCGCCCTTGGGCCCTTCCATGCGGATGATGATCACGTGGCCCTTCTTCACCTTGTCATTGAGGATGGCCTGCAAGGCCTTTTCTTCGGAATCAAACACGATGGCCTTGCCGCTGAAGGTGAGGCCTTCCTTGCCGCTGATCTTGCCGACGGCACCGCCGGGGCAGAGGTTGCCTTTGAAGATGACGAGGTGGCTGTCCTTCTTGATCGGGTCGCTCAGCGGGCGGACGATCGTCTGCGACTTGGGCCACACGATCTTGGAGTTCTTCATGTTCTCCTTCATCGTCTTGCCGGTGACGGTGAGGCAGTCGCCATTCATAAGGCCTTCCTCGATGAGCAGGCGCATGAGCGGCACGGTGCCGCCGATCTTCACCAGGTCGTTCATGAAGTACTTGCCGCTCGGGCGCAGGTCGGCGAGCACGGGCACCCGCTTGCCGATGCGCACGAAGTCCTCGATGCCCAGCTTCACGCCCGTGCTGTGGGCGGCCGCGATCAGGTGCAGCACCGCGTTGGTGGAACCACTGAGGGCGATGATGAGGGTGATGGCGTTCTCAAACGCCTCCTTGGTCATGATGTCGCGGGGGCGGATGCCGCGCTTGATCATGTTCATCACCGCTGCGCCGGCGTCGAAGCAGTCTATCATCTTCTCCGCCGACACGGCTGCCTGGGCGCCGGAGTTCGGCAGGGACATGCCCATGGCCTCGATGGCGCTGGCCATGGTGTTCGCCGTGTACATGCCGCCGCAGGAGCCTTCGCCGGGGATGGCGTGCTCCTCGATGTCGACAAGTTCGTTGTCGGTAATCTGGCAGTTAGCGTGCTTGCCCACCGCTTCGAAGACGGTGACGATGTCCGCATCCTTCTTCTCCACGCCCACGCAGCCGGGCAGGATGGTGCCGCCATAGACGAACACGCTCGGCCGGTTCATGCGGCCCATGACCATGAGGCAGCCCGGCATGTTCTTGTCGCAGCCACCGATGGCCACATAGCCGTCCATGCCTTCGCAGCCGACCACGGTCTCAATGGAATCGGCGATCACCTCGCGCGAAACAAGGGAGTACTTCATACCCTCGGTGCCCATCGAGATGCCATCGGAGATGGTGATCGTGTTGAAGATCACGCTCTTGCCGCCTGCGGCATCCACGCCCTTCGCCGCTTCCTTGGCCAGACGGTCGATGTGCATGTTGCAGGGCGTGACCATGCTCCAGGTGCTGGCCACACCGATCTTCGACTTCTGGAAGTCCTCGCGCTTGAAGCCCACGGCATGAAGCATCGCGCGGCTGGCGGCACGCTCCACTCCGTCCACGACGGCAGAACTGTGTTTGCGATGGAGGTCAGACGTGGTCGTTTTGGCAGCGGCTTTCTTGGGCATGGCTTGGTAGGGTGAAAATGAGCCGGGAACCTGATGCAAGGCGGGCCGTTGTGCAAGGCTGCGTATTTGACCACGCATCGCACCTCGCCTAAAATGGATGGCATGAGCGCGTTGAGGAAACCTGCCCTGGTATCAGAAGAGGAATACTTTGCCATCACGGACGCCAGTGAATTGCGTCAGGAATATGTGAACGGACAGGTCTGTGCGATGGCCGATCCGAGCGACGCTCATGAAACCATCTCGGGGAATGTATTCGGGCCGTTGCACCAGCACCTTCGAAAGCATCCATGCCGGGTGTTCAGCGGCAACAAGCGAGTACGGGTGGCTTTCCTCAACAGGGCTTTCCACTACTATCCGGATGTGATGGTCATTTGTGACCCAAAAAATGGCGACAGCCGCTTCAAGGAGAACCCGGTGCTGGTGATCGAGGTGCTGTCCCCTTCCACTGAGAACACGGACATCCGGGAAAAGATGTTCGCCTATCTCAACACCGAAAGCGTGAAGCACTATGTGATCATCGCCCAGGAAAAAAAGGAAATCATCGTGTACCGGCGCGTGCCGCCGCCAGATGGGTGGGAAGTTGAGACTCTGACAGAAGACGCCGACATCCTTCGGGTGCCTGATCTCGGCTTTTCGATGACGCTGGCCGATGTTTACGAAAAGGTGGAGTTCGCTTCATAATCTCCGCACCTTCAACGCCCGCACCTGCCCCTCGCTGCCAAAGCTCGCCAGGCCAAAAGGCGCGCAGTGCTCGATGTCGCCCGGCCGCAGGCTGATCTTGCGGCCTGTGATGCTGGTGTTCACCACCAGGCGGTCATCGATCCACGCTTTCAGGTCCTCATGCGTGATCTCCAGCCGCACCTTGTACCACTGGCCATTGACGAAGGCCTGCTCGCTGCGCGTGCTGTTCTCGCTGGCATCCTGGTCATCAATGCTGGAGATGCCCACCAGCGCCCCGCCCCAGCCGCCTAACACCAAGGTGGCGCACGTGTCGATCTTGTTCACCGGAAAGGTCAGCGCCGCAAAGAAGTCGCGCCCTTCCACCCGGCGGGCTTCGAAGCTGATGGCGTAATCGGTCAGCGGCAGCTTTGCCTCAGTCCAGCCGTCGAACACGGCGGCGGTCATGGGCCTGCCGGGAAACATCATGAGGTTGTCGGCCTGGATCCAGACACGGCCGTTGTCGGCAATGTCCGCCGGGTGCCAGCGGGCGAGCAGCGGAGGCTGGAGCAGGGCGGCCTCGCCACTGCTGGTTTTCTCCGTCGGCCCGCAGGCACAAAGCATCACGAGCGAGCTGAAAACAAGGGCCAGGCGAAGCATCATGTGCTAACTGATTCCGCAAACCAGGGCTAAACACAACTGATGACCCCAGGCGGCTTGAATCAATTGTTTCTGGCACTCGCCTCTGAGTTGTGGCAAGAATGCCGGGTGAGCACATTGGTCGTCGATCTGCAAAACACGCTTGAAGAACTGGACGAAAATTCCGCCTCCAAGCTCGAACAACTGATTCGAGATGCCATGGCATTAGCCAGCGTCACCAAAGGCGCACCACCTACTGAAGCGGACTCAAACGGCTGGCCGGCCCAGTACTTCGAACGGACCTTCGGCTGCCTGACCGGGCTGGATTTCGAAGCTCCGGACGACGCTCCTGCCGAACCACTTCGCGAATGGTGATGCGCTACCTGGAGGATACCAGCATCTGGATTCCCTACCTGAAGGGCAAGGACGTGCGGTTGCGCGATCGCCTGCGAAGCACTCCTCGTGCTCACATAGTCACCAGCTCAGTCGTATGGGCCGAGCTGCTGCTCGGTGCCATGAAGTATGATCTTCCCGTACAGCGCGTGGTCTTGATTCAAGAAACACTTGGAGGGCTCTCCCGCCTTGATTTTGACCTTATGGCTGCCCGCGAATATGCACGTATCCGCCACGATTTGGAACGCAGAGGAGAGATCATTGGCGGCAACGACCTCATGATTGCGGCGACAGCACTCGCCCACGACCTCACCGTCGTGACGCACAACTACAGTGAGTTCTCCCGATTCACTGGCCTTCGTGTGGAAGACTGGCTGGCGTAATGTGGAAGACTGGCTGGCGTAAATTTAGAGAGGGCAGGAAGAACATCACTCCCCTGCTATCGCCCTCGACAAACGGCCGCTCCCCTCTACCGTCTGCGCCCCATGCTCGACATCCGCCTCATTCGCGAACAGGCCGACACGGTGAAGCAGCGGCTCGCCGCCCGTGGCACCGATTACGCCCCCGTCATTGATGAAATCCTCGTCATCGACGAGCAGCGCCGTGCCGCTGAAACCGAACGCCAGACGCTGCAAAGCGACCGCAACCGCATCTCCAAGGAGATCGGTATCGCGAAAAAAAACGGCCAGGACACCTCCGAAATCGAGGCCAAGGTCCGGGGCATCGGCGACCGCATCGAACAGATCGGCCACGAAGCCGATGCCTTCGACGACAAGCAGCGCGATTTGATGCTGGGCCTGCCGAACGTGCCGCATGATGCCTGCCCCGTGGGCACCAGCGCCGAGGACAATCCGGAAGTGCGCGCCTGGGGTTCCAAGCCGGCCTACGACTTTACGCCCAAGGACCACATCACGCTCGGCACCACGCTTGGCATCATCGACTTCGATGCCGGAGCCAAGCTCAGCGGCAGCGCCTTCGTCGTGTACCGCGGCCAGGGCGCGCGCCTGGAGCGTGCCTTGATCAACTTCCTGCTCGACCTGCACACCACCCAGCACGGCTACACGGAAGTGAACGTGCCGCACCTGGTGAAGCCCGAGTGCCTGGTGGGCACCGGTCAGTTGCCCAAGTTCGACGACCAGCTCTACAAGTGCGAGCGCGACGGCATCTACCTCATCCCCACCGCCGAGGTGCCGGTGACCAACCTGCACCGCGAAGAGATCATGGCGCACGACAAGCTGCCGATCAATTACGTGGGCTACACCCCCTGCTTCCGCAGCGAGGCGGGCGCGGCCGGTGTGGGTACTCGCGGGCTGATCCGGATGCACCAGTTCGACAAGGTGGAGCTGGTGAAGATCACCACGCCTGAAACCTCCTTTGAAGAGCTGGAGAAGCTTACCGCCAATGCCGAGAAGGTGCTGCAAACCCTGGGCCTGCACTACCGCGTCATCGAGCTGTGCACGGGCGACATCGGCTTTGGCAGCACCAAGACCTACGACATCGAAGTCTGGGCTCCCGGCCAGAACGCCTTCCTTGAGGTCTCGAGCTGCTCCAATTTCGGCGACTTCCAGGCGCGGCGCATGAACCTGCGTTTCAAGGACGACAAGAAGAACCGCTTCTGCCACACCCTCAACGGCTCCGGCACCGCCCTGGCGCGTTTGTATGTGGCCTTGCTGGAGACCTATCAGCAGGCCGATGGCACGATCTTGTTGCCGGAGGTGCTGCGGCCTTATGCGGGGACGGAGAAGATTGGGTGATCTGAAGCCTTGCCTCCTGGCTAAAGTTTCGGGGACGCAAAATCACCTGTTGGTTGCTAATCCGTTAGTCAGGCCGGAGAAACAGGTCCATTGCTGTCACCATGAAGTATCCATTACATCTGGGAAGGCTCTTTTTGCTCTCCTTGATTGGATGGTTCGCTGTTTCGATGGCTGCGCCAGCAGCCGACCACCCAGGTAATCCGGCATACGCTAAAACTCGAAAGCCCCACGAGTTCAAGGTTCTGAAAAGCAGCAAATCAGGGATTCCGGGCCATGCAGCAGCGCTTCCCTGGAGCGCTGGTGGCGAGCCTTAGGCTTCGAAGAAATCCTCGCTTGGCGTGTCTCCTCCCATCTCTTTACCTGAGCTTCGCTCGCAAGCCCGCTGCACCCCAGGCTGTCACATTGCGCGCCTTTGGCGCTGAGGAAAAAGTGCTAAACGAACAGTATTGGGCGGAACTCCCTCGCTCCCTTGGACGCGAGGCCGGAAGAGGCCCGATCCGACTCAATCGGACCGGATCCAAGTGAATCAAAGCAGACAAAAGGGCCGGAGTGGACGTGCGGTCGCAGGCTGTTCCTGGTCATGGCTTCCGCACTTCGCCGGTGGGCAGCAGCACATGCGTGGTGTGGTCGTTGTGCAGGGTGTCGTGGAATTCCACGCGACGGGAGAAGTGCATGGCGCGCATTTCTTCGGCGATGGCATTGGCGATCGTGTCCAGCTCGGCGGAGGTATAGGCATCCGGGATGGGGGCGATGACGTCGCGGCCTTCGCGGTCCTTGCCGGCGTACTGGCGGCCGCTGGTGCCGTAGTTGAAAGCGGGCGGGGTACCGGCGGTGTCGATGAACCAGCCGTTCTGATGGCGGTCGAGAATCTCTACCACTTCGGGGTGGTTGAGCACCCGCTTCTCCAGCCGCTCGGCCTCATCGATCTCCTGGGTGGAAACGGGCAGCATACTGGCGCAGCCTGTGAGCCAGAGCAGGACTCCAGGGGTCCAAAGAAGACGAAGGCGGTGTTTCATTGCTGGATGGATGAGAACCCGGCCGGCCCGCAGGTGTCAACGCGGAAGACTTCTGATGGAAGCGCTAAAGGGGCCGCGGAACGGCTTTCTGGGCCATTGTTTTCTTGGAAGGACGGGGGCTTTGACAAGCTGCCATCCCGCGCTACCAGAAAACCATGTGGGAGTTTGTTGAGGCGCACTGGCGGGATGGGATCGAGATCCTCATCCTCTCGGCGCTTGCTTACCACGGCTACCTGTTCCTGCGCGCCACCCGCGGCGCGCGCATCCTCACGGGCCTGCTGGTGCTGCTGCTCAGCCTCACCATCATCTCGGATTTCCTTAAGCTGGAGGTCATCACCTGGCTGCTGCAACGGCTCTCCGTCTTCCTGGCCATCGGCCTGGTGGTCATCTTTCAGCCGGAGCTGCGGCGCATGCTAGCCGAGCTGGGCAGCCAGCGGCTCTTTAACTTCAACAAGACCGACGAGGCCTCGCTGGACCTGCTCATCGAATCCATGGTGGAGCTCTCCCACAAGCGCATCGGCGCCCTCATCGCCATCAAGCGCGGCATCGACATGCGCCAGTTTGTCGAGACCGGCGTGGCCATCGATGCGGTCATCTCCAGCGAGCTGCTCAACACCATCTTCCATCCCAAGACGCCGCTGCACGATGGTGGCGTCATTGTGGAGCAGGGCCGCATCGTCGCCGCCGGCTGCGTGTTTCCCGTCAGCCAGCGCGAGGTGCGCAACCGCGCCGTGGGCCTGCGCCACCGGGCGGCCATGGGCATCACCGAGGAGACCGATGCCATCGCGCTCATTGTTTCCGAGGAGACCGGTGCCCTGTCCCTGTGCTTCCGCGGCAAACTGGACCACGATTTGGAACCAGAAGTGCTCAAGCGGCACGTCAATGAAATCCTCACGTTCGGAGATCCCCAAAAAGATGACGAAGACGAAGACGGCGCCCCTGACGTGGCTGCATGAGTTCAGGGTCATGACCACCCGCAACTGGCGCGCCAAGCTGCTGGCCGTGGTGGTGGCGTTTTTCTTCTGGAACATGATCAAGCAGCAGACGCGCCCCCAGGCAATGCGCGAGCGCGAGCAGCTCCTTGAGGAGCACTCTCTCGGCAGCGCCACCGGCTTCACACCGCCCCGGGGTGTGCGGTAAAACCGGCAAGCCCGCGACGCGGCGAACTCCGCGCTTGCTCCCTCCTTTCCCCTGCGCTACAGCGCGCGCCTTATGTCACAGGAAAAGCGGCAGTTTTTTGGTACCGACGGTGTGCGTGGCGTGGCGAACCGCCACCCGATGACACCGGAGTTCGTCATGCGCCTGGGCCAGGCGGCGGCCGTCATCCTCGGTGGCAAGGCCAGTGCTGGCGAGCGCCCTCGCGCCTTCATCGGCCGGGACACCCGCGCTTCGGGCGAGATGCTGGAAGGCGCCCTGGTCGCCGGGCTCAATTCCGTGGGTGTCGATGCCGTGCTGGTGGGTATCATGCCCACCCCGGCCGTGGCCTATCTGACCGCCCGGCACAAGGCGAGCTTTGGCGTCGTCGTCTCCGCCTCCCACAACCCCTTCCGCGACAATGGCATCAAGTTCGTGCATGGCGACGGCAACAAGCTGAATGACAAAACCGAGCTCGACATCGAGCGCATCGTGCTGGGCACCGGCGGCGATCTGCCCCGCCCTGAGGGCCGCGACATCGGCCGCACCAGCAAGCTGGACGGCGCCATCGAGCAGTACGTGGAGCATGCCGTGGCCTCCATGGGCGGCGTGCGCCTGGATGGCATGCGCGTGGCTCTCGACAACGCCCACGGCGCCGCCTCTATCACCAGCACGCTGGCCCTGCAGCAGCTCGGTGCGGACGTGCAGGTGTTCCATTCCGAGCCCGACGGCTTTAACATCAACGAAGCCTGTGGCTGCACCCATGGCGAGGAGCTGGAGCGCCTGGTGAAACAGTCCAAATCCCACGCCGGCCTGGCTCACGATGGCGATGCCGACCGCATCCTGCTTTGCGATGAAGAGGCCAGCGCGCTGGACGGTGACGAGCTGATGGCCGTGGCCGCCGAATCGATGCTGCGCAAGGGCACGCTGAAGGAAAACACCCTGGCGGTGACCGTGATGAGCAACTTCGGCCTCGATGAACTGGTCAACAACCTCGGCGGCCGGGTGATCCGCACCGGCGTGGGCGACCGCTATGTGCTGGAGCAGATGCGCGCCCGTGGCCTGAACCTTGGCGGCGAGCAGAGCGGCCACATCATCTTTGGCGACTGGGCCACCACAGGCGACGGGCTCGTGGCCGGCCTGCAGCTCCTGCGCATCATGAAGGAAACCGGCGAGCCACTCAGCCAGTTGCGCAAATGCCTCAAGCGTTTCCCCCAGTCCGCCCGCAACCTCCACGTGCGCATCAAGCCCCCGATTGATGAGCTGGTGGAGGCGAACAAGATCATCAAGGAAACCGAAAAGAAGCTCGGCGACTACGGCCGTGTGCTGCTGCGCTACTCCGGCACCGAGTCCCTCATCCGCCTGCTCATCGAAGGCCGTGATGTCGAGTACCTTGAAGCCCAGGCCGATAAGATTGCCTCAGCGATCCTGGCGCAGATCGGGTAAGAAGTGAAAAGCAAGAAGTGATAAGTTCATCTGGGCCCGATCTCAGGGACTTATTACTTCTTACTTATCACTTCCTATTCCTCCCCTAGATACACCGCCAAGCTCTTCCTCAGCTCCCCGCGCGCCCTGAACAGCAGGCTCTTCACGGCGGGAAGTGACATGCCGAGGATCTGGCACAGGTCTTCATACGGCGTGTCTTCGTAGCGGCGGAGAATCACGGCCATGCGCTGCTTTTCGGGCAGGGCGCTGATGGCGGCATCGAGGGCTTTTTCCAGTTCCTCCTGCTGGGTCAGCGTGTCAGCTCCCGGCGCCAGGGGATGGACCACCTGGCGCGGCTGGTCGTCGAAGGCTGGCTCGTCGAGCGACACCTCCTTGCGCCGAGAGCGGCGGCGGACTTCGTTGAACACCAGGTTGCGCGTGATGGTGTAGAGCCAGGTGGTGAACTTCGCTGTCGCCTCGTAGCGCGGGGCGGATTTCCACACCCGTATGAACACCTGCTGGGCCACATCGTGCGCATCATCCACATTGCCCAGCATCCGCGTCACCGTGCCGATCACGCCCCGCTGGTGCAGTTCCACCAGCGCCTCAAACGCCCGGGCATCTCCTTCCCTCACGCGCAGCATCAGGCGCACGCTCTCCTGGTCGCACGATTCATCGGTCGCGCCAGGCGAGGCAGGGGCAGCATCAGGGATCGACCATTCCGGGTCTGGCATGAGATGGGGGCGAGGACGGTCGGATGCTAGTGTGCCGCTGGCGCATTGTCCATCCCCATCCCGGCACCAGGCGGCGGACTCATGAGGCTAAACCACCATCGGCAAAGAAAGTTGCCGCGCACGGGAACGCCTTGTCAATCGCACCGCAGCCGCGCGTACAGCACCATGTCCTGCCGGCGCCCGGCCACGATGGCGGCCTGGCGCAGCAGCCCTTCCTGGGCAAAGCCCAGCCGCTCCGGGATGCGGCGGCTGGCGACGTTGTCCACCGCGGCGCGGATCTGCACCCGGTGGCGGCCCATTTCCATGAAGCACCAGCGGGTCATCGCCTGCACCGCCAAGGTCATGAGCCCCCGGCCGCACTGTTCGTGATCCAGCCAGTAGCCCAGGCTCACGCACTCGTTTTCGAGATCGGAATCCACGATGCCGATGCCACCCACCAGCCGGTGGTGAAGACGCAGCCCGCAGGCCAGCTCCCGCCGCCCCTGCCATGCAGCGCTGGACACGGCAATGAAGCGCGCCACATCGCGCGGCTCCGTGACCAGCGGCACCCACGGAAGCCACGGCGCCAGGTGCTCGCGGTTGCGGTGGATCAGGGCGAAATGCTCATACACATCCGCTTCCGTAAGCTGGACGATGTCGAGATCGGGATGCTGGGTGGCGATGACAACCATGGAATTAGGCAGCCCCAATCACCGTCTTGCCCCGAAGATCCTGACTGGTCACTTTTTTGGCTGCAGGTTGCGCCCTTCAGCGGCAAAAGGAATCGAAATATCAAAGTACAGCGTGGACTCGGTGCCGTCGCGAAGGCGGACCTGCATCACATCGCACGGATACTGGAGAGTCTGTTTCAACAATTGAGCGCCGATCTCATCCAGAAAGCTATACTCCTCATCCACTGAGATGACTTTGAAGGCCGTTTTGGCCGACTTCCCATCGCCGGACGAGGTGATGGACGCTATCAGCCCATAAAAGCAATGCCAGTGGTAGCTGAAGCCGGCCCAGTCGCCCAACTTCTTGAGCGCCTGGGCCCGCATGAAATGCGCGTCCGCATCCACAGGCACCTTGTCGAGCCACGCCTTGGAAAGGCGGGCTACTTCCGCGCTGTTTTTGGCTTTGTAAGCCGCAAGGAGAGCATCTCGCTCGTCGCTTACCTTCCATTGCGGCTCGAAGTCCGGCTTCGCCGCATAGGCCATTCGAAACTTGGTGAAATCACTTCCATCGGGAAGCTTCAGCGGGGCCTCGGCCAGGCATGAGCCGCAGATTGCCAGAATGAGGACGGTAAGGCTGGTTTTAATCATGAGGCTGAGATACCAGCCTTGCACACAAAAACCAAGCCTAGATTGTCCAATTACTTCCCGCCCGAGCCCGAGTAGGTGGGCCTGCCGAAACCGTCACTGAGTGTTTTAAGGAAGGCCACGATGTCGGCCTCCTGCTGCGGCGTGAGCCCCAGGTTGCCCACCTGGCCGTTGGTCTCGGGATCGTCCGTCACGTTGGGATCGTTGGGGTTCAGGCCGGCGGCGTTTTGCAGGTTGTCCATCACCTCCGGCGACGGGAACAGCGGGGTGTAACCAGGTGGCGGGCCCTGCCGCAGGTCAAAGGCTTGTTCACGGCCGAAGCGGTCCACCGCGATGTTGCGCTTGTTGTAGAAGTGCACCACCTGGGCCAGGCTCTTGAACACCCCGTTGTGCATGTAGGCTTTGACGAAGGAGGCTGTGGGGCGCTTGTCCACGTTGCGCACGCTGGGTGCCTTGAACATGCCGCGAAAGTCGGCGATATCCCCCGGTGCCGAGGTCATGAAAGCGGTGCCGTCCGTCGGCGTGTTCAGTGCCGGCGCGCCGTTGGGATTGCCACCCAGCCCGTAGTCGATGAATTGCTGGCCGTCGGGATTATAGCCGTCCGGGTTCGAGGCTCTGTCGGTTTCCCGATAGAAGGGATTGCTGGCGTTCTTCGGCACGCCCACGTTCGCATAGCAGTACATGGTGAAAGAATTGCGCCCGCCAGTCACCGCCAGCACCGGGGTTAGCGTTGCACCGGAGTGGCATTGGAAGCACTGGGCGCTGTCAAAAAAGAGCTGCCGGCCCCGCTCTTCCGCAGCCGAGAAGCGGTAGGTCGGATGTGGCAGGATGCCATTGCTGGAGTAATCCCACTTTGAGCTGAAGGGGTTCACTTCCGCAGAGGCTTCATAGGCCGCGATGGCCTGCGTCACATCATCATAGATCTCCCCCGCCGTCGTGGTGCCGAACACCACTTTGAACAAGCTGCTGAAGCGGGCCGCATAGCGCGCGCCGCTCATCTTGCTCGCTACCAGCGGGGCGAAGCCGCCGGTGTGCGGTGGCAGCGGGCCGGTGGCGGCGTTCGCCATCTCATCGGGATCGATGAACGGCATGCGCGCCTGGGCCGTCGTGTTCAGCGCCCGCCCGTCCCAGAAGTTGCCGCCCAGCCACACGCCGATGTCGTCGTTAAAGGAGGGTCCCGGCGGGCTGAAGGTGGCGTACGGCACCGCCTGCGGCTTGCGATGGCCGAGGCGTCCCGGCACCACTCCCGGCTGCGGGCCGGAAACCAGGTTCGCCACCGAGCTTGACCCCGTGAACCCAGCGGAAGGCAGGTGACATGTCGCACAAGAATATCCTACAGGGTAGGATAGTGTCCTATCAAAGAACAAATCTTTTCCCAACTGCTCCAGCGGGCTCAACGTCACCACGTTGGGCGTCTGGGCTGGCGCCGGCAGCGGGCCGGCAATGTTGCCGTGCTGCTGGGCGCTGGCGAGGGAGGCGGTGCCTGCGGACATAATCCAGGCGCAAAACATGAGTTTCATGTTCTTCATGAGGTCGTTTGGGGAATGTGAGGGGGAAAAAGGGAGGGACGGGAAACAGGTCAGAAGCGGATGCCTACGCCGATACCGCCGGCCCAGGAGGAAAGGTTTAAGCGTGCGGAGGCCGGGCCGCTGTCCACGTCCGCATCGGCCACCCAGCGGTAGCCGGCGTGAAACTCGACAAACAGCCGCGGACTGATGTCCGCCTGGGCGGTCAACTGGCCCATGAAACCTGCCTTTACCTGGCTATGGTCCTGGCGCCAGCGGTCCACCGCCGCAGGCGTGTGCGATCCCGACAGATACCAGGCCGTCTGCGTGCTGAAATCGCTGTTCACGATGTTGAGCGTCGGCCCCACGCTGATGCCAGCATGCAGCCAGGGCCTCAACAGGCGCTCCCAGCGCACCGCCAGATTGATTTCGTTAAGCGTCACCCGCAGGCCCGTCACCTGGGTCACCGCCGTGGCCTTCACCGTGCTGCTGCCACCCTGGCTGATTTCGCGTGGTCCCAAGAAGCCGTCGCCAGTGGGCTGGCCGGAGTACAGCACTGGATTGTAAACAATGTAGCCCGCCGTGCCTGCGGAACTGCTGGCATCAAAGGGAAAGCCGGCACCTGGGTTCGCCGCCGTGCCGGAGCCCTGGTCATAATCATAGATGTAGGTGTGGTTGATCTGCGATTGATGACGCGTCACCCCCTGCGCGCTCACCAGCGGCTGCCCGCTGCCCGGATTGGACTGCACGCAGCTCCAGCCCAGCACCGCCGCCAACGAATCCTTCTCCGTGCTCTTGAAGGTAAAAGCAAAGCTCAGGCTTCCGCCCAGGCCGGTGTCACTGTCCGAGGCTCCGTAGGGATGCATCGTCCCCCGTGCTGCGTCGCCGCCCGTCACCTGATAGCTGTGGAACCGCAGTTCCGCGATCGGTGTGCCAAAAGTCGTCTCGGTGCGCACATTCGGTTTCACCTGTCCGGCGTTGTCAATGATGCCGAGCGCATCGCCTCCAGCCCCGGCACTCGGTGCAAAGGCGGAGTTGTAATCAGGGCCCACCTGGCCATCCGCATAGTGCACCGTGCCAGAGCCGCCTCGGTACAGACCCGGATCGCGATTCGACAAACCACCAAACACCGTCGTGTTCAGCGGAGCCGGACGCGCCATGCGAAAATCCGCCCCCAGCGACCGCACCTCCGCCCCTGCCGTCACCGACCAGCGAGATTCAGCCGGGGCGAAAGTCGCCGCTTGTTCCAGCTTGCTAGGCACGTCTTCGGCGAGCCCGGAGAGAGCGGGCAAAGCCAAGTTGATGATAATGAGATTCAGTCGCATGAAGGCCGTTACCCAAGAAAGATTCATGAGGCGTGCAAGCTTTAATTCCATCGCGGTCAATATATGACCATCAGGAGGAGACGTCACATTACCGTCGTTGGCGGTGTGGCGAAAAAGCTGCGTGGTGCCTTGTGATGGGTGAGCTTTTCCGCATGACATGAACCGGAAAACTCTGCTGGAACGAGTCGCTGGCGAAAGTGGCCCGGTTGCACCGCAACCGGAACCGCTGCATCAGCCGCGGCGCGGCTGGGCTTTCGCAGGTGGGTGCCAGGGTCAGCCCTTCTGAAACACGTCGCAAGTCCTCGCCTCCCCAGGTCTAGATCAACTGCTGCCGGGAAGAGTTAGATGACATGCTTGTCATTCGCGAAGAGGGAATTCCCAGTAAACACATGACATCTTTGTCATTCCTTCATTCCGTTTTTTGTCACTTATTCCAGCAATTCAAGTGACGACATACTCACTGTCAGAACTGTGTCATTCGAGGTCTTGGCAATTGCCGCCACAGGTTCCAGTAAAGCTTTCTTTACGGATGGCCAATGTCGGCCCTTATGCCTCGATTCCTTTCCCTATCCTCTGTCCTTGCCGCCCTGATGTGCTGCGCTGCCGCGCCGTGCTTCGGGCACAACGGCTATCATGAGGAACTGCGGCATGTGGATGAGCAGCTCGCGGCGAAGCCTGACGATGCCACCCTTTGGATGCAGCGCGGCCACCTTGATGTGCTGCACGGCGACTGGCAGGGGGCCATGATCGACCTGGAAAAGGCTGACCGCCTAGCCCCAGGCAAGCTGCTCACCGGCTATGTGCGCGGCCGAGCGTTGGCGCTCGGCGGTCAGTTTGAGGCAGGCAAGGCCGTGCTCGATGATTTCATCCAGGCCCACGGCACTCACCCCGATGCCTATGTGGCCCGCGCCAGGATTTTGTTGAAGCTAAACAGGCCTGCGGACGCTGCCAAGGACTTCGCCGCCGCCATCGAGAGAGCCAAGCGGCCTGAGCCTGATCTCTTTGTCGAAAACGCCGACGCTCTGGTCGCGACCGGGCGGAACAGCGAGGCCATCCAGGTGCTGGGGGCCGGAATAACCAAGCTGGGGGACATTCCCCAACTTACCCTCAAGGCCTTGGACCTGGAAGTCAGCGCAGGCCAGTTCGATGCCGCGCTGCTGCGAGTGGAAGCCATGCGGAAAGCGGCTCCGCGCCCCGAGCCATGGATGGCGAAGCGCGCTGAACTGCTGGCCCAGGCCGGACGCAAGGCAGAGGCGCAGGCCGCCTGGACTGAGCTTCGCGAACGCATCGCCGCCATGCCCGTCCTGGAGCGTGGCTCCTTCGCCATGAGCCGGCTCACAGAACAAGCCGAGACCGCGCTTGCCGCGCTCGCTTCCCACTCTCCAAACAAAACGACCCAATCCACGCCCGGACACACCACATCACGATGAAGAAGACACTTTTCACCTGCCTGCTGGCGCTTGTTGCCGCCGCTGGATTCACCCAGGCTCAGGTGAGCCTCCCTGCCACGGGATTTACCGAAACGTTCGATTCCATGGGCACCGCCGGGACGGCTCCGCCCACAGGCTGGAAGCATCTGTCGTTTAACATGACGACCTCCAATACGACCTGGACCAACGCCACGGGCATCCCTGCCAGCGGCACCAACAGTGTCGCTTCGATCGCCGTCAGCACAGCATCGACCGCCTTGACCGCCATCACGACACCCTCGGCCAATAATGCCAATGGTTACAACGCCGCCGCATCGGCAGGCACAACGGGCGACCGCGTCCTCGCCACCGCGCCAACCAATGTCACAGGTTCTGGCATTCAGCTGGCCATGACCAATGGCACCAGCTCGACCATCACCAGCCTGGCGGTCGCGTTTGACACGGTGCGCTTCACCTCCGTTGCCACCGCCAACGAACTCCCCGGTTACTGGCTGTTCATAAGCACGGATGGCACCACCTGGACCAATGTCACGCCGAACCCGACCATCACCACTGTGCCCAACACGGTAGGGACCACGAACTCCGCACTGACGATTTCCGGCCTCTCGATCGCACCCTCGGGCGCTTTCTATCTTCGTTGGCTGGACGATAATGCCCAGGAGACCTCGCCAGACCAGATCATCGGCCTCAACAACGTCTCGGTCAATGTTGCGGACGGCATCTGGACGAATGCCGCAGGCGGAAGCTGGGTCAACTCTGCCAACTGGAGCGGAAGTGTGGTGCCTGGGGGCACCGGCAAGGCCGCCGACTTCAACTCGCTCAATCTCACCGCCGACGCCACGGTCACGCTTGATGGCGCAACTACGATCGGGAGCCTTAACTTTGGTGACACCACGCCAAGCAATAACTGGACTCTGGCCACCGGTTCCGCGGGTCCCCTCACGCTCGATGTTAGCAGCGGAACTCCGTCAATTGCGGTGAACAATCCGTCCACGACGATCAGCGCCGTATTGGCCGGCACCAAAGGCCTGAAAAAAGTGGGGGCAGGTACACTCGTGCTCTCCGGCACCAACACCTATTCTGGCACCACAACGGTAAGTGCGGGCACTTTGACGGTAAGTGCTGGCTCGTACAGCCCGGCCACGGCGTCTCTTCTCAACGTCGGCGACGTTGCAGGCAGAGGTGTTTTCAACATGAACAGCAGTGGAACCGTCAACTTCACTTCCTCCGCGCCGAGCATTGGCGGTGCCGGTAACGCGACAGACTATGGCGCGGGGGCGATCAATCAAACCGCCGGAACATTGAATCTTACCTCCGGTGGTTCCAACTATGTCACGATCGGTAACAACACCTCAGGCACCACAGGCGCGGCATACGGTGCTCTCAATTTGACTGGCGGGACACTTACCATCACCAGCGGTTCAGGGATTCGCAGCGGCTACGGCGGCATGGCATCCTATCTGCAAACCGGCGGCACCTTGAACTGCGGACGCTATTTTGTCACTGGCGGCGGCACTACCTCCGGCAAAGGGGTGACGACTTTCACCGGCGGCACCGCCACCGTTAATTCGACCTATCGCATTCACTTGTCTGATAATGCCGCGGCCACGGGCACCTTGAACATTGGCACGGCGGCCGGCGGCACGGCCTCTGTCACCACTCTTTCGACCGCAGGTCTGTATGTGATGGCTTTCGCCGGCGGTAACACCGCATTGAACCTCAACAGCGGCACACTCACGCTGGGGGGACCAATCTTGAAGTTCGCCACCGGCACCGCCGCCCTCAACCTCAACGGTGGCACGGTCAAGGCTGGTGGGACAAACATTACTCTGATTGACACCACTAACAGTCTCGTTGGCAACGTCTTCAAAAATGGTCTCACCGTGGACACGCAGTCCAACACCGCCACGATCACCGCCAACCTGGTGACCACCAGCGGCCTGGGCATCTACCCCAGCAGCGGTATCTTTGCGAACTCCAGCTCCCAGGGCACCGGCTATATCGGCGCCCCGCTTGTGACCGTTTCTGGCGGTACGGGCAGTGGCGCGACTGCCATCGCCAACGTCTCAGGCGGCCAGGTAACGGGTGTGACGATCACCTCTCCCGGTCAAAATTATGTGGCTGGCGATGTGCTGACCTTCACGCTTGCCGGTGGGGGTGCCACCGCGCCCATCACCAGCTTCACCTACACGCTGCTGGCGGCGGATTTGACGGCCAACAACACGGGCGGCTTCACGAAAATCGGCACGGGGCAGCTTACACTCTCGGGCACGAACACCTATGCTGGCGCAACCAGCGTCAATGCCGGCACCTTGTTGATCAACGGTTCCAACACGAGTGCCGTCACGGTCGCGACAAGCGGCACCCTCGGCGGCACGGGCACGATTGGCGGCGCGGTGAACGTGCAGGCAGGCGGCACACTTGCCCCTGGAGCGGGCGGCATCGGCACGCTGACGGTGAACAACAGCGTGACGCTCTCGGGCACCACGCAGATGGAGGTCAGCAAATCCGGCGCGACTCTGACCTCTGACCGAGTGAGCGGGATCACCACGGTGACCTACGGCGGCACCCTCGTGGTGACAAACGTCGGGACCGATGCGCTGGCTTCGGGCAATACCTTCACTCTTTTTAGCGCCACCACTCGCACGGGAAGTTTCGCGACGATCACCCTCCCTACCCTCTCAACAGGTTTAACCTGGGACACTTCGCGCCTGTCCATCGATGGAACTATCACGATCGCCGGCCAAAATTCGCCCACGGTGAGCATCACAGCGCCGACAGCAGGCGCCAGCTTCTCTTCTCCCAGTGACATCCTTATCACCGCGAACGCCGCGGAAGTGGGTGGCACGGTCGCAAAGGTCGAGTTCTTCAGTGGCGCGACGAAGATCGGTGAAGTGGACACCGCACCGTATTCCTTCACCTGGACCGGTGTTGCCGCCGGCAGCTATTCTGTGACCGCGAAGGCCACTGATACTAACGGCTTCGCCACCACGTCCTCCGCGATCACTTTCCTCGTCAACAACGCGCCCACCGTCAGCCTGGCGGCGCCCACTCCGGGGCAGGTCTTTGGCACGCCCGCCAACATCCAGATTTCGGCGAATGCCTCCGACTCCGACGGAGCCATCGTCAAGGTGGAGTACTTTTCCAGCGGAACCAAGATCGGAGAGTCTGCCTCCGGGCCGTCGTATGGGATCGTGTGGGCCAATGTCCTTGCGGGCAGCTACAGCATCACAGCCAAGGCGACTGATAACTTGGGCACCGCCACCACTTCGAGCCTCGTCCAAATAACGGTCCAAGATTCCGCCGTTGTCCCAACTGGAACAGCGCTGGCTGATCTTGTGGACACGATGATCGGCGTCGCCGGTGGCTCGGGCACTGGCAACCTGGTGCCTGGCGCATGCTTGCCACATTCGTCCGTTTATCCGAGCCCGGACACGGTGACCACCACGTACGGCGGTTTCTATCCGGGCAGCGACGTCGTTGGCTTCTCGCAGTTGCACGCCACCGGCTCCGGAGGAAGCGGGTATTCCTTCGGCAACTTCCTAGTGTCACCGCGTCTGGGCGCGAACACCGCGACGACCGAGGCCAACAATGCCTCGTCGGTGGTCAATGTCGTCAACCGTCCCTATTCGTACCGTGCCCGTCTCACCACTCCGGGCATTGACTGCACCGTGGTGCCCACGGCCAACTGCGCGATCTACCAGTTTGATTTCCCGGCCTCGACCGATGCGCGCATCTACTTCGACGTGGCGCGCAAGCTGGGCTCCACCACAGGCATGACCAACGGATCGGTGACGGTCGATGTGGCCAACGGCACCATCAGCGGCGGCGGCGGCTTCGACGGCAACTGGAACCCGGCCGCTTACAATGTTTACTTCTTCGCGCAACTGGACACCACGCCCACGCTGGGCGGCACCTGGCTGGGCACCACGGCGACGGACGGCACCCTCTCCGTCACCACCGCCACCCGCCAGCGCATCGGGTCGTATGTGAAGTTCGACACCAGCACCAACCGCACGGTGCGGATGAAGATCGGCATCTCGTTCCAGTCGGTGGCCATGGCCCAGCAGTATGTCCAGAACGAGATTCCCGCCTGGGACATCGCCGGGCTTGAGACAGCCGCGAAGACGAGCTGGAACGACACGCTGGGCGTGGTGCAGGCGCCTGGCATCAGCACGGCGGAGGCACGCAAGCTTTACAGCTCCCTCTTTCACAGCCTTATCCAGCCCAGAAACCGCACCGGGGATCCCGCCGGCTGGGGAGCGACCGACTCGTTCTGGGATGACCAGTACACGACCTGGGACACCTGGCAGACACTTTACCCGCTGATGGACATCGTCAGCCCTTCGTCCGTTGCTTCGATCGTCAATTCCTTCGGCCAGCGGTACATCCACAATGGCAGGGCCGAGACCGTTATCACTCAGGGCAAGGACTTCCAGGTCGGCCAGGGTGGTGATGAGGTGGACCGAATCATCGCCGACGCTTATGTGAAGGGCATTCCTGGCATCGACTGGACGAAGATCTGGCCGCTGCTGCAGTTCAATGCAGGCCGCCGCACGCCTGACTATATCAACCTGGGATACGTTTCCATGGATGGCAGCCATAACGGGTACGATTCGCGCATGGCGTCAGGCTCATCCACGATCGCGTTCGCCCACGGTGACTACTGCGCTTCACTGGTCGGTGCCGGCCTCGGCCACACGACAGAGGCGCAGGCACTGCTGGCCCGCTCCGCCAACTGGCGCAATGTATGGGACGCATCCCTTTCGGGCGACGGCTTCTCCGGTTTCTTGCATGGGAAGTACGAGAGCGGGGCCTTCACCAGCGTCGTTCCCACCTCCGGCACGGACTTCTACCAGGGCACCTGCTGGAACTACTCGTGGAACATTTTTGACCGCGATGCGATGATCGGCCTCATGGGCGGGCGCGCGCGCTTCATCCAGCGGCTGCAGTTCGCCTTCAACCAAAACAGCACGAGCTACCTCGACTTTACCAACGAAGTGAACCTGCAGGCGGTGCCCCTGCTGGCGCGTACCCAGCGCCCTGCTGAGGCCGCCTACTGGGCCAACTACGTGCGCAGCCTCTACACCACGTACAACTGCCCAGGCGATGAAGACTCCGGCGCCATGTCGTCGTTGTATTTCTTCCTTACCGCTGGGTTTGTTCCCGCCGCGACCGAGGATGGCTATTACTTGCACGGGCCGCATGTGCCACGCC
>OUNM010533163.1_pt1 | contig 25573 bp, 8 predicted proteins | sample 1769961 | NCBI WGS metagenome assembly OUNM01 (sample SAMEA3914820, study PRJEB12502) | metagenome | biome: forest; material: soil | place: USA | collected 2012-03-12 | depth 0.3 m | reverse complement strand
CTCCGCCCACGCGGCATCGTGCTGGCGCCAAGCGGCCCACGCCCAGCCGGTGACGAGCGCGGCGGCGAAATCGCCTTTCTGCGCGGTTTTGACGAGCAACTCCGGCGTGGCTTGGAACGTCTCCGTCCAATGCTTCAGCGGCACTGCCGAGAGCATCAGCACCAGCAGCACCGCTTTGTCGCCGAAGATTTTTTGTTGTCCGAACGCTTTGGGATCGAGGCCATCGCGGGCGGCGGCGGCATCGGGATCGGCGGGCAGGGTAACTTCCAGCGAAGCCCGGGAGAGCAAGCCGCCCTTCTTATAAGTGATGAGCGGTCGGAGCCGCTCCGTCATGCGCGCAGTCAGGGGCGATGACGGAAGGCGCGCCAGCAGATCGATCACCGCCCGCCGTGTTTCCTTGCTGCGGTCATCCAGCGCGGCTTCGAGAAAAGGGATGTCGTCCGGCGAAAGGCCCGTCTGCATCGCGGCCACAAAAGCCGAGCGCGTATCCGCGGGCTCCGTCTTCCACGTCGCCTCCACCTTGGCGCGGCCTTCCGCTGGAGCCGTCGCACGCAGAGCCGTGAGGATGACCACACGCTGATCCCGTGTGCCCGTTTCCCAGTCGGCCGTCGAGACGTCTTCTCCAAAGGACCACGCAGGGTTGTGCGCCGCGAGCCACGCGGCCCGCCGCCCGCCTGCCGCCACCACGGCCGCACGCAGGTCGCGATGCTGCCGCGCGTGCTCGAGGAGCGCAGGGAGCAATTGGGGTGGGACGTGCTTTCCGCGCCGCGCTGTTTCGGCCAGCCATTCGCCCAGCAGGGCGCCGAATTCCTTGCCCAGCAGGGCGCGCAGATGCGCGGCGCTCGCACGGCTCACCAGCACCGTGGATTCGGGTTCGGCGGGTTTGATCTGCGCCGGCAGCGTTGGCGGTTTGCAGCCGGCACGCCGCCAGAGCGCGAGTGCGCCGGCCCGCGTCAGAAAGTGAATGGTGCGATCCGTGGAGATCTTTGCCGTCGCGCCGGCGGGCAGTTCGACGGGGCTCGGCAGGGCTGCCGCTTTCTCTGGCCCGATGAGTGCCGCGGTCACGTGATCCTTCCACGCGCTCATGCCAGAGCCCCTCCCAGCGGAATAAATAATCCCGGTGCCATGACGCTCAGCGGATGCAGCGCCCGGCCATTCCATTCTCCAAAGATAGTCAGCGGTGCGCCGCCGCTCAGGGCGAAAAGCGGCCAGGGATTTGCGAAGCTCCGGGCCAACGGCACCACCGCGCCCGTGGCGTCGCGCAGATGCCAGGCCTCATTGACCAGCAGCGGCAAACAATCGCCCACCAGCCACGGCGTGTGTTCCAGCCACGGATCACCGGCGAGGAGCCGGGAGGAAAGTTCCAGCGCCTCGCCGAAGTTCGCGCAAGCCGCCGGTTCGCCGATCGGTCGTGGCTGGCTGTGCCGCGCCCGCTCCAGCGCACGCAGCGGTGAGGCCGACGGATAAAAGGCGAGATCGGCGTCCACCCCCGTCCCGGGCACGAGGCTGACATCGAGCGGCTGGTTCATCGCCGCGAAACTCAAACATAGCGCGGGGCGCCGCGTGGTTTCGCCTAGGAGCCACGTCCGCTGCACGCGGAGGCGGTCTTCCTCTTCCACCACGCTCCCGGCCACCTGCCATCGGTCGCGCACCGTTTCGGCGCCGACGAGTTCCTGCTCCGGCACGGTCCAGCCGATGGCCTGGCGCACGCTCGCGCGCAGTCCTTCCGGCAGCGTGTCCATATTGGCAAAGCCATGTAACAGCCATTGCAATGTGCCGGCTTCCTCCAGCGCGCGGTCCGCCCAATCGCCGCCGCCAGCCAAGATCGAGGGCCACTCGCGCAGCCGGCGCGCGATCCCGGGCGCCTGCGCATCGACCATGCGGGCGGCCATCGTATCAAAAAACTGCGCCGGCTGTTGCTTCGCCTGCGCGAGTCCCTGCCGGAGCAAATCGCTGAGCCACGTCTGCAAATCCGCGAGGCCCGCGCGCACGCGATCCTCGCGCTTCGCCGCGCGTTTTTCGCGGTCGGCCTCGCGGCGTGCCGCGGTTTCCGGATCCGCCGGCGCTGCTTCTTCTGCCGCCTTGGCCGCCTTTTTCTCCGTATTGGCATCGCGCTTGGCAATCCATTCGCTGACCCATGCCGGCGCCGTGCCCTCGGCCACGCGATCTGGCTTGGAGGCGAGCAGCAGCATGAGCCCGAGTCCGTGTTTGCACGGAAATTTGCGACTCGGGCACGAGCAATGAAATGCCGGGCCCGCCAGATCGACCTGGGTGCGGTAAGGGTCCTTCCCGCTGCCCTGGCACTCGCCCCACACCGAGCGGCCCCCGCGTCCAAGCAATCCCCACTTTCCCGGATTGGCGAGCCCCTGGCCGGCTTTGGCCGACGCCGGATCCGGTGCGAGCGCGAGCACCTGTTCCGTGGTCAGCGCATTCATCGGTGGAGGGAATTCTTCATGCGGGCGCAGACAAGCTATTCGCTAAAAAAGACGCAAGCCGGGAAGGGGAGGGTCGATCGATCTTTTGGTGGAGAAACGCCGCACGGATGAGGGCATGGAAAATATCACGAAGCGGAGGGAAGATTGAGCGGCATGAAATTATTGCGGGATGGAGGCGTTGAAGGCGAAGGCCGCGTAGAGCCGCGCGGCGGCCGGGAGCATGATGACGAGCAGCACCTGCCAGGCGCGTTCCTGCATGGCGAATTTTTCGTAGAGGCGGCTGGGATTGAAGCCGCCGAAGGGCACCGGGACGGGATGGTGCGCGGGAGCGAAGATCGAATCGAGCCCGACGAAGGCCACGAAGGAGACGATGTAAAACACGGCGAGCCATTGGCCGAAGCCGTCGAGCCACCAGCCCGCGATGCATCCGGAGGCCACAAGGGAGACGGCCAGGGCGATGGAGAAGGTAATCCACTCAAAGACCGGACGGCGGATGGAGGCATAGTACGCCTTGATACGGCGGTATTGCTCCAGCTCGGCCCGCTTTTGCTGCACGTAGAAATCCATCGTTGGGGTCTTAATCCGTTTTTCTCTCCATCGGGAATGCGAAAATTGCGCTGGAAGTCGCCCGGCAACGTGCCGCGCCCGGGATCGGCAAAGCACCTGCGACACTCCGCCCACGCTTACTGTGCCAAAAAAAACTTGCAGTGACGTGATGTCGCACCTTGCGCGACGGGGAAAATGTCGCCAACTTGTTGTCACACCTCTGTTGAACGGCTGTGCCCCACGCGTAGTGCGGGGGATCGCGGCCGGGCACGGGGGTTGCATAGGAAATAATGATGAACAACTTCACGCCACGCGCACAGCAAGTGCTGGCGCTCGCCAGAAAAGAAGCAGATCGCTTCAACCACAACTATGTGGGCACCGAGCATCTCTTGCTCGGGCTTATCAAGCTCGGCCAGGGAGTCGCCGTCAACGTCCTCCAAAAGATGGGGCTGGACCTGGAGACGGTGCGCATGGAGGTGGAGAAACAGGTAGGCAGCGGGCCGGACCAGAAGATGGTCGGCAACATTCCCTACACGCCGCGCGTGAAGAAAGTGCTCGCGCTGGCGGGCAAGGAAGCCAAGGCGCTGAATCATTCCTACGTGGGCACCGAGCACATTTTGCTCGGCTTGCTGCGTGAGGGTGAGGGCGTGGCCGCGCGGGTGCTCAAGAATCTCGAAATTGATATCGAGCGCACCCGGAATGAGATTTTGAAGGAACTCGACCCGAACTTTGCTCCGCCGGAAGGCCAGGAGGAAGGTCCGCAGGAGTCGGGTGGCCCCGCCCCGGGCGGCGGCTCGAAGAAGGACGGAAAGACGCCCGCACTGCGTGCGTTTGGCCGCGACCTCACGGAACTCGCCAAGAAGGGCGAGATGGATCCGGTCATTGGCCGCGCCAACGAAATCGAGCGCGTGATCCAAATCCTCTGCCGCCGCACCAAGAACAACCCGGTGCTCATCGGCGAAGCGGGCGTGGGCAAGACGGCCATCGTCGAAGGCCTCGCGCAGGAGATCGCCGCCGGCAACGTGCCCGATTTGCTCCGCGACAAGAAAGTCATCACCCTCGACCTCGCGCTGATGGTCGCCGGCACGAAGTACCGCGGCCAGTTTGAAGAGCGCATCAAGGCGGTGATGGACGAGATTCGCCGGAACAAGAACGTGATTCTGTTCATCGACGAGTTGCACACCATCGTGGGTGCGGGCTCGGCCGAGGGCGCCATGGACGCGAGCAACATCATCAAGCCGGCGTTGAGCCGCGGTGAGTTGCAATGCGTGGGCGCCACGACGCTGAACGAATATCGCAAGTATATTGAGAAGGACGCCGCCCTCGAGCGCCGCTTCCAGCAGGTGAAAGTGGAAGCGCCGAGCGTGGACGACACCATCCTCATCCTCAAAGGCATCCGGCACAAGTACGAGGCGCACCACAAGGCGCGCATCACGGACGAAGCCGTGGAGGCTGCCGCGACGCTCAGCGATCGTTACCTCACCGGGCGCTTCCTGCCGGACAAGGCCATCGACCTCATGGACGAAGCCGGGGCCCGCGCGCGCATCGGCTCGATGACGCGTCCGCCGGACATCAAGGACGTCGAAAAGGAAATCGAAGGCATCAAGGCCCAGAAGGAAGCCGCCATCAAGGCGCAGGACTTCGAGAAGGCCGCCGCGCTCCGCGACACCGAGAAACAGGCCAAGGACCGCAAGGACCAGATCCTGAAAGATTGGGAGAAGAAGCGCGAGGAGAAGGAAGTCGTGGTGACTGACGAAGATATGCGCATCGTCATCAGCAAGTGGACGGGCGTGCCGCTGCACCGCATGGAGCAGGCGGATGCCGAGAAGCTGCTGAAGATGGACAGCGAACTGAAGGGCCGCGTCATTGGCCAGGATCAGGCGGTCACCGCCATCTCCAAGGCGCTGCGCCGCTCGCGTGCGGACCTCAAGGATCCGCGCCGTCCGATTGGCTCCTTTATCTTCCTGGGCCCGACGGGCGTGGGCAAAACATTCCTGGCGCAGACGCTGGCCGAATACATGTTTGGCGACCGCGACGCGCTGATCCAAATCGACATGTCGGAGTATCGCGAGGAGCACACCATCTCGCGGCTGATCGGCTCGCCTCCGGGCTACGTCGGCCACGAGGAAGGCGGCCAGCTTTCCGAGCAGGTGCGGCGCCGTCCGTATTCGGTGGTGCTGTTCGACGAAATCGAAAAGGCGCACCCGAACGTGCTGCACATCCTCCTGCAAGTGCTGGAGGAAGGCAAACTGACGGACTCGCTGGGCCGGAAGATCGACTTCCGCAACACGATCATCATCCTCACGAGCAACATCGGTGCAGAGCAGCTCAAGAAGAGCACCATGGGCTTCGGCGGCGCGAAAGAAGACGCCAGCTACGACGCCATGCGTGAGAAGGTGCTGACCGAGGCCAAGCGCGTGCTGAAGCCGGAGTTCATCAACCGGTTCGACGACCTCATCGTCTTCCATCAGCTCAACAAGGCCGATCTGCAAAAGATTGTGGATCTGGAAGTGGCCAAGCTGGTGGATCGCGTGAAGCAGAAGAACATCAAGCTGGTGCTGGACGAGAAGGCCCGCGACTTCCTCATCGAGAAGGGCTTCGACCCCGCCTACGGCGCGCGTCCGATGCGCCGGGCGGTGGAGAAATACCTGGAAGACCCGCTCGCCGAGGAGCTTTTGAAGGGCGCGGTGAAAGCCGGCTCGACTGCTCACGTCACCGTCGGCAAGGACACGCTCGTCTTCGAAGAGCCCGGCGACGCCAAAGGTGGATCCAAGGAAGCCGAGCCGGTCTCAGCGAAGTAACGGCATCGGTAGAGATTATCGCCAAGGGAGGCTGGTTGTAATGACCAGCCTCCCTTTCGGCTTTTTCGGGTTTGGGTTTTGTAGCGGAAGAGGGTCAAATTTCGGGGGGCACCAAAAGATTGTGAAAAAGTTGGGGAAAACTCGTGAAAGAGTTCTTGCATCGTAACTGTGACGTTATAATCTCTGCACAGTAAAAGATTCCTCCTCCTCGAGGGCGGGCCAGCATTCCCCTCCGAAAGCTGGCCCGCCCTCTCTTTTTCTTTTAAGCCATCTCAAGGACTTATGCCGGCGGGACGGGGAATGTGGGACGTGTTCTAAATCTCGGTCATGGGAAACCCGCGCCTGCGGGGAAGTGGAAGACCTTGCACTCTCCTCTTAAGAAGCGCTGAAGCGTCCGGCACTGGGAGCCGGGCCGCCCCCGGCCCGAGCTTCGTTTGATGACCGAAGTATTTTGTTTCCAGTATCCCGTTTTCAATGGGCGCTGCGAAGCCTGGCTCCCTGCGAGGCCTGCTACTGGGAACTGGATACTTCACGAACGAAGCTCGGGGCGGGGGCGCCCCGGCTCCCAGTGGTCCTCCGCGGAAAAAAAGATCCGCCGCAAACACTGCGGACGAGATCCCAACCTGGTGAGGACTTCACGCCGACGAAGGCGCAGAGCCCCACCGGAGCTGCCCGGAGCCGCCGAACATTGCTGACTGGTAATGTCTGGGAAAAATTCCAGCAACGGTGTGATGCGAATCTATTGAGTGTCGCTGCGCCCTCTTTCGTGGCGCCGCTATCCGTCACCCCTTCTAATTCATGCCGAGTCACTTCTTCAGCCCAATCGTTCCGCGGCGAGCACGCCGCAGGTCCGCATCGCAGGCGGGGTGGCTCCACTGGGCGAGATCTCTGGATCCCGAGGGGGCGGTGCGGAGAGAGAGCGCAGCTTTAAATTTCACTGGCGGCGAGGAACCTGGCCCATCGTGCAGGGTGACGTCGGGGCCCCAACAGCCTGGACAACTGTTTCAGGGCATCCTCGCCGCCAGAGATTCTTCCCGCGGAGGGCCATAGCCGCGTCCGCTCCCGTGTCCGTCTTTTCCTCCTCCTCCCCGAACTGACCCCATCCCGACCAGAGCCACTTTCCTTCCTTACCTACAACCATGAGTACCCGTCGTCACGCCGCGCTCCGCGCGCTTCGTCGTCCTTTGAACTTCTCCCTGGCCCGCCTCTCGTCGGCGGCCGCAATTTGTGCCGCCCTCGCCGGACTGGCGCCCTCGGCGCCGGCGGCTGCGGATCATTGGACGGGGGGAACGGATGCGCTGTGGGACACAGCGGGGAACTGGGATCTCGGCCTGCCGACAGCGGCGTCGGATGCGATTTTTCCGGCGGTGATTCCGGCGACCGGTGGGACCGTGACGCTGGGCACGGGAGATACGGCGCTGTCGCTGACGTTCCGCAACAACTATACGCTCACGGGCGGGGACCTGACGCTGGGTCTGGGGGGCAACATCACGGTGACACCGGGAGCAACCGCGGTGATTCAATCGACTTTGATCGGAACGAATGGGCTGACGCTGACCGCAGGCAATGGCCTGGCGGGGGCCGACGTCGAAGCCGGCGGCGGAACGCTGACGCTGAGCGGCACCAATCTTTATAGCGGAGCCACGACCATCAATGCGGGGACCTTGAATATCAGCGCCACCGGAAATCTCGGCGATGGTTCGGCGACGAATACGCTGACGCTGAACGGCGGCACCCTGCGCGCCACGGCGAGTTTGCTTCTTGGCACGAATCGCACCATCGCGGTCGGGGCAGGAGGTGGTACACTTTCGACCGCAGCGGGAACCACACTCACGGCGGATGGCGCGCTCTCGGGCTCGGGGCCGCTGACGGTGACCGGTGAAGGGGTGACGGTGTTGAGCGCGGATAATTCGGGCTTCACCGGAGATGTGGCGGTAATTTCCGGAACGGCCAACAGCACATTGCGGCTGGCGAATAATAATGCGCTGACCTCCGGAACGGTGACGGTCACGAATAACGCCACGGTTGGAGCTGTGGGCACGGCGGTGGATCTGGCCGGCGTGACGATTGGCAGCGGCGTTTCGCTCATATTGAATGCGAACACCACGCCGGGCAATCGCACCGCGCTCACGACGAGTTCGGGCGACAACGTGTGGAATGGCAACATCACCGTAGCGGGCGATGGCCTCACGCAGCTCTATGCCAACACGGGAACGACGCTGACCATCAACGGCGACATCACCGGCGCACCCGGGTATTTGGGGACGATCTTTCTCCGCGGCGCTAACCTGGGCTTTTTGAATGGCGACGTGGATGCGGTCGGCGGCGTGCTGAGCAAGACGGATACGGGCACGTGGACCATCAATTCGAATTCGATCAACGTGGCGCAGATCCGAGTGGCTGACGGCACGATGAAGATCGGCCATGAGAATACCCTGCCGACGGCCATGCCGATCATTCTGGGACAGGCGAGCGCGACGAGCGGCACCTTGGACCTGAATAACTTCAACCAGGAAGTGGCGGGCCTCACGAGCGATGCCACGTCGACGAGCACCAACCACCGCATCTTAAACAGCGGGGCCGGCACGCCGACTTTCACCGTCAACAGCTTCACGTTTGACACGTTTTCCGGGCACTTCGACGGGCCGATGAACCTGGTGAAAACCGGCCCGGGCTCGCTGCTGGTGCGCGGCGGCACGGCGAGCACCATGGTGGGCGCGATCAGTGTCACGGGGGGCACGCTGGATTTCCAGGCCGACAACAAACTCGGCGACGCGAACAACGACATCCTGCTCGACGGCGGGCGCATCGACTACACCTCGACCACGACCGATTGGACTCCCGCGGCGACGCGCGTGATCACCATTGGCACCAATGGAGGCACGATTGGTGGAAGCCGGACCATTCGCGTGGCGACAGCCGGGCAACTGACGGGCTCGGGCTTGCTCACGCGTGAGGGATTGGGGGTGGCTTCGCTCGATCTGCAGCAGGCCAATGTCGGATTCACGGGCGACGTGATCATCAACGGCGGGGTCATCGAATTGAAAAGCAGCCAGTCGCTGGGCACGAACACGCTCGGCGCGGGCCCCGGCGGTTCGCAGACGGTGACCGTCAATGGCGGCATCCTGTCCGTTCGCGGCGACGTCGCGACGACGTCCGCCTACAATGTGCATCTCGTGGGTGGCGGGCTGGGATTTCAGTCGGGCAACCTCGGCGTGCAATCCGGGCCGCTGACGGTGGATTTTGATTCGTTTATTTACGTGCGGGATTTCTTCGCCACCAACACGGGGCGCACGGGGACCCTCTCCGGCAGCGTCACCGGCTCGGGGAACTTGAATGTCACCGGCCCGACGGCGGGTGGGGGCACGTTGATCCTAAATGCCGATCTTTCCGGCTACACCGGCTCCTTTATCGCCAGTCCCTTTGCGACCGTGCAGGTGCTCAAAACCTCGCCGACGGCTGGATTCCTGGGCAATGCGGGGACGACCCAAATCCGCGCCGCGAACTTCGCGAGCCCGGTGATGGGCGTCGCCGGGGTCAACGCGACGTACTACAATTTCGGCAACAACCCGACGGCGTCGAACAATCCGATCGACTACGTCACCCTGCTGATGACGGAGCAGCCGCGGGCGGTAAGCCGCTCGGGGGTCGATCTGACGATCAACATTCCGAATAATGGGGGCGGCACCTTTCCGATCATTCCGGTCCAGGGTTTTTCGACGAATACCAATGACGGCGTGATGTGGAAGGGATTGCTGAACATCACGGCCGAGGGCCAATACCAGTTTGCCTCGGCCGTTGACGATCAGGACGTGCTCTTCATCGACGGCGTGCAAGTCGGCGCGCATGCCGCCAACACCGGCGGCGCCACCACCAATCTCAATCCCGCCCTCATCACGCTTTCAGCGGGACCGCACAGCATCGTCTATAAAATGAGCCAGGGGACGGGCGGCGGCTACAGCGTGCTGCAGTACAGTGGGCCGGATACCAATGGCTCGCTCGCCGTGGTGGGTTCGGTCGCGGGCAGCCTCACAACGGGCTCGCTCGCGGCAACGGTCATCGGGACGATCGGCTCGGTGGGCGGCACGAGCACGTTCGACACCGGCGTCGACGTAGCGGCGGCGGGCTTCACCGGAGCTGGCGGAACCACGCTCAATCTCACGAGCGGCACGCTGAGCAATATCACGATCACGGGGACGTCGCAGCTCGCGGGAGGCGGTGCCGTCACGATCAATCCGAATACGGCGTCGATTGTGTTCAACGACGCCATCGGCGATTCGGGGGCCGGAGTGGGCGTGACTTTCAACGGAGCCTTCCAGGCCACCTACAAAGGCACCAATACCTACACCGGAACCACCACGGTGAATAACGGGCGGCTGGTCCTGGATGCGGCGGGAGGCAATGCGATCGCGGGGAATCTCACCGTCAATGCCGCCAATGTGCTCGGGCGCGTGCGTAATGTGGTGGTGAACCGCAGCAACCAAATCGCGGATACCGCGACGGTGACGATCACCAATGGTATTTTGGATCTCGGCGCGAACAACGACACCATCGACACGCTGAATATGAACGGCGCCACGGCCGAGTTGCTCGGCACGGGGACGCTCATGGCCACGACGCTGAATCTGCAGCAGGGCTTCGTATCCGCGGCTCTGGCCAGTGCGAGTGGAGTGCTCAAAAACACCGCGGGGACGATGACGCTGGCGGGAGCGAACACCTACACGGGCGTCACGACCATCAGCAACGGAGTCCTGAATGTGCGGAACGCCACGGGCCTGGGCGCGACGGGGGCTGGCAACGACACGCAGGTGCTGTCCGGCGCCCAGTTGCAATTCCAGCAAGGTGCGCTGGGCTCCGAGGCTGTCACCATCAATGGCAGCGGTGCGGATGGAACGGGGTCGCTGCGATCGATCGCCGGCAACAACGGGATTGGTTCGCTCACGCTGGGATCGGATTCGACGGTGCAAGTCGACAGCGGGCGCCTCCTCGTGGCCGCGCCGATGAGTGGCAGCGGAACGCTCGCCGCGCGAGGCGGAGGAACCTTGGGCATCGCCGGCAATGTGCCGGCGGGCCTCAACGTGATCAAAAACGGAAGCGGCACGCTGATGTTCACGAGTCCGTCGCTCGGGGCATTTCCCACAGTCACGCACAATGCGGGGGCGCTGGGTTTCACGGGGACGCAATCTTTCGGCACCATCACGGTGCCCGCGGGGCTGGCGTATCAATTCACCGGCGATCCCGGAGCGGGGACCACGATCAACGTTCCCGCGGGAACGAGCCTGCTGAATGACGGTGCGGCGAGCAATGGGCTGCTGAGTCGCGTCGGCACCGGCACGGGCGCTTTTGTGCTCACGCAGGACTCGGGCGGAGCCCTCGATTTTACTGGCAAGGGCGTGGGCCTGGGGGCGCTTGGGATGGTGACTTTTTCGGGAAGCATCACGCCGGGGGCCGCAGGCTACGCCTTTGCTGGCCCGGGCAGTGGACTCGGGACGGGCATCGCGCCGAATCGGCTGTCGCTCACGAACCCGCTCACCGGCACCAACGCGCTGACGGTGACCAATGGCACCGTGAATTTGACGAACCTCACGAACACCCAGACGGGGACGATCACCGTCGGCGCGGGTGGACGGATTCAGGTATTGAATAACACGAATCTGGGCGATGCCAGCAATGACCTCGTGCTCGATGGCGGCACCCTGGAGATCAGCAATATCAGCGGCTCCGCGGGGCAGATCTTCGCGCATTTTGGAAATCCGGTGGCCGGCGGCTCCCGCACGCTGACGATTGGCGCGAACGGCGGCACCATTGATGTGCCTTCGTACACCACCGGCAACAACGGCTTCATGCTGCTCGGCAATGCCAGCACCAATCTCGCGGGCAATCCGCTGCTGGGAACGGGCAGGCTCACGAAGACCGGGCTCGGATTTCTCTTCATCGACAACGCGACTGATTTCGCCGGAAACATCGTGCTGGCCGGAAACGGCGGCGAACTCGACTTCCGCGGCAACGGCTCATGGGTGCCGGCGACGGCCACGACGGTGACCGTGGGCCAGAGCGCCATCCTCAACCTCGACAATACGAATGCGCTCGGCTCGGGGCGCCAGATCCCTGGCGTCTATAACGGGGATCGCCTTGGCGCGAATGTGACCATCGCGCTGCAGGGCGGCAGATTTGCTTTTACGCCTCGCGGCGCTGCCGGCCAAAGCGCGGAGACGGTGGGAACCTTGACGCTCGGGCTGGGCACCAACGAACTCAGTTTCGCTTCCAATCCGGCCAACTCGGTGGGCTCGGATCTGACGATCACGAATCTCACGCATGAATTGGGCGGCGTGCTGCGCATTATCGGTGCGCCCGGCACGCTCGGTGCAGCCGGCGCCAACAATACGCGGCTCACGGTGACGCAGATTAATGGCGTGGCCACGGCGAACGGGCCGTTGCCGGGCTGGGCGACTTTCAACAGCACCAACTATTTGAGCTACGGCGCGACGGGAGTCGTGCAGGACAGCGGCACGAATCAAGGGGCGGCGGCATTCTCGCCCGTGGCGGCCACCGTCTTCAACTTGAACGCGACCGGAACGGCGACGCTGAACGACGAGGCGGACGACATCGCGGAACTCTACAATCTCCGTTTCGGTTTTAACGGCGCGCAGACGCTCGCTTTCACCGACGCGGCGGACACGTTGTACATCGGCGGCGGCGGTATTCTTTCCGACGGCAGCAATCAAACGCGAGCGGTAGGCGCGTCGGTCAACAGCGGCAAAATCACCGCGGGCCTCGTGGGGGCCGCGGGCCTCCAGGAGCTATTCCTGAACAACAACTCCAACACGATGACGATCAATGCGAACATCGTGGACAACAGCGCCTCGGCGCCCGTGGCCGTGGTGAAGAGCTTCGACGGGCAGGTGACCCTGGCCGCAGCGAACAGCTACACGGGCGGAACGATCGTGAATCGCGGGACGCTGCAGGCTAACGTGGCCGGCTCGCTCGGCAGCGGTTCAGTGCTGGTGAAAAATTCGCGGCTCACCCTGCAGGTACCTGGCACTAGTACTGGGACCACGCCGATCACCGTCATGGATAACGGTGAGTTGTTCCTCAATAACAACACCGCCGCATTCAATACGCCGGGAGACCGCTTTATCATCAACTCGAACGCGGTGATCATTGGGCCGAATGCGGGCAATGCCGGACAGGGCCTGAACAGCCTCACCCGCGTCAGCGGCACGCCGGCGAATGGCGGGGAAATTCAATTGCTCGCGGGAGCGATCGTCGGCCACCAATTCTCGGCGGTGGGCGAGATCGGCGCCGGCATCAACACGATCAAAAATCTCGGAACCAATGCCGATCTATTTTTCGGTCTCAGTGCCAATTTAACGGAACCGCGCAGCACGATCACCATCGGCGCGGGCACGCCGTGGAAGGGCCTGAGCACTGACCGCACCGCCCGGTCCCTGGAGGAGGGCACCATTCTCGCGAATAGCGATTTTTGGCTGCAGGGACAGCTCCGCGACGGTGCCTATGTCGCGCTGACGCTTGGCGCCGTGAACAACGCGGGCGCTTACTCGATCGTCAATCAGTCCGGTGGCCCGATCAACGCGTACGTTTCCGGGTTGGTGCAATTGGCGGAAGATCAGGCGGTGTCGCTGCCATCGGACCTGACCTTCGTCGTCACCTCCGCCGGCGAATTGCGGCCGAACAATTCAGCGTCGCTCGGCAGCAACGCCGATCCCGCGTTGAACGCGAAGGTCCGCGTGCTGGCGGGAGGCACGCTGAATCCTGGCAATTTCGTGGGCGTCGGGACGGCGGTCAATCAGCCGCCGGGCATGCCTTATCCGCTCATGAGCCCGCTGAATGGCAAGGTCACGGTCGAGGCCGGCGGGCGCATGCTTCTCGACGACCCCTCGGGTGTCGGCTCCACGGCCGCGGGGTTGTGGACGATCCAGCGGGACGGCATCCTCGAACTCGGCAACTCCGGCAATGTTTTCCTCGGCGCAAACAATGGCCTGATCAATGACGGCCAGTTTGTCTTCGAGCCGGGCGCCATTGTGCGTTTCAGCCAGGATCAGCGCTGGTACAAGCTGGACGAGTTTGTGAACAACGAGCCGAATGGCCAAAGGCTCGTGTATCAAATCTTCAACGGCGATCGGAACCTCACGGAAGCCGTGAATCCCTTCCTCGTGGCTGCCGTTGGCACGCCGACCGTGGTCGCGCAGGATTTGACCATCGGCAACGGCGGCATGCTGACGAATGACAACAGTGATCGCACGGTGCGCCAGCGCCGCGGCACCATCAATCTGACCGACGGCGCCATCCTCGCCGGCACCACGCAGACTTATTTCAACATCCAGGAAGACCTCGCGGTGGCCGCCGGGGCCACGATTCAGATCGGTACGGACCGGTGGATCGAGGGGCAGCCCAAGACCGGCGCGGTGCAGCTCAACGGCTCGGCGACCAACATCGCGGGCGCCGGAGCGACGTTCAACGTGAACGACGGAGCGCAACTGGCGTTCGGCAACGTGCACGTGTTTCCGGATGCGGCGAACATCAACCTCGCGGCACCGATTACGGCGCTGCCGTCGGTGGGCGGCAGCAGCCCGCAGCCCGGCAATGGTTCCACGCTATTGCTGAACTCGGCGAACTACATCGAGATTATCGGACAGCTGACGGGGAGTGGTTCCGTGCTGGCCAACGGCGATCACGAAGCCCTGGGCGTGGGCTGGGGCGCCACCACGGATTTCACGTTCGACGGCACCTTTGAAGGCTGGACAACCGGCGGCCCGAATCGCGCGCCGAGCCTCATCAAGGTGGGCGACATGAAGATGACGCTCACCAACACCAGCAACACGCCCAATGGCACCGCCAACAGCGAGGGATCCCTCTCGGTGTACCAGGGCGAACTGGTGCTGGCAGGGCCCAATGGACGCTGGAACGGCGGTGAAATGCGGCTCAGCCGCGGTGGTATTTTGACCTTCGATAATAGCGGCACCGCGATCACGGATCGCCAGACGATCGGCACCGGCAATCGCTGGCTCACCGCGGCGGGCGGTGGTGAATTCCGCCTCATCGGCAATGCCACGCAGATCGCGGACGTGGCCATGTTCGGCCTGGCCGACAGCGCGGGAACGGGCACTTTCGGTCTCTCGGGCAGCAATTCCGGTGGTTTCGGCAAGGTGACTGTATTGCCCGCGGCGGGGACGACGTCGCTGACGACCTCGCTCACGTTTGCTTCGATGGAACGCTTCGACAACTCGGGCGAGCGCAAGAGCACGTGGCTGATCCGTGGCACCGGGGTGGGCGGGCTGCCGGGCACCTATGATTCCGCCGGCAACTACACGCCCAACGCGGCGAACCCGGTGGACGGCCTCGTCTTCATCACGGCGCCGAATTTCATTTCCGCCAATACCTTGGGGAACAACGGCGGAACGAGCGGATTCATCTTTGGCGGCCCCGGCACCCCGGTGGCGGCGGTGCGTGGCGACTTGCTGGCTTCGAGCAATCCGAATGCGATCGACGGCGATTTTGCGACCATCGACATTACCAGCGGAGCCAGCCGCACGGGCGTGCGCGCCTTGCAAGCCTCGGAGTACGCCGCGACCAGCATCTCCAACAGCACGCTCTCGCTCAACGTGCGTGCCACCGGAGCGCAGAGCTATACCGGGGAGACGCGCTTCCAGGTGTTGAAGCTGGAGAACGGCGCGAGTGTGAATGTTTCCGGCACGCAGGAAAACCTCACGCAGGTCTCGCAATTGCAGCTCACCGCGGGCGGCATCCTCGTGCCGGCCGGCTCTGCTGCGAGCCTCGTGGCAGCGGGACATGCCGTGATTCGCTCGCAGACTAATGTCTCGGCCTACGTTCACGCGTTTGGCGACTTGAATGTAGCCGGCAATTTCTTCTCCGACATCGGCCTCGTCAAAGACGGCGGCGGGACGGCGACGTTCGCTGCGGGCTCGCTCGATGGCCTGCGCGGACGCCTCACGGTGCATGAGGGGACGCTGAACATCAACGACAGCATCAGCAACGTCCGGGGCACCGGCGTCAATACCATCGCTTTCACCGGCGTGAACGTGGCGCTGAATGGCGGCACGTTGAACCTCAACGGCAAGAGCCAGTTCTTTAATAGCTTTGAGAGCGGAAATTTCCTGGTGGGTGACGATACCGAGGGCGGCACGCTGACCAGCGCCGCAGCGGCGACCGTCACGGTGCAAGGCGGCGGCGTGTTCAGCGGGCATATCACAGGCGCCATCACGCTCGACAAGGTGTCGAACAACACGCTGCTGCTGACCAACAGCAACAGCACGACGGGCAACCTCGTGGTGCGCCAGGGCTCGCTGATCCTGCGCGACGATGCCTCGTTCAAGAACATCGGCACGCTCGATTTGAACTATGCACGGCTCGACATCGACAACGGGTATCTGTCGACGGTCGACAATCGCATCAACAGCTCGGCGGTGGTGAACCTGCGCGGCGCGGACATCGTGCATCGCGGACGCGCGGGCGAGGTGACCACGCAAAACTTTGGCACGGTGAACGTGCTCGAAGGGCACAACCTGATTCAGACCCTCGCCGGTGGCGGCGGGGCCTCGGTGACGTCGTTCAATCTGCTGAATCGCTCGGCGGGAGCCACGATGAGCTTCCAGCAGAACTACGGATTTATCGGGACGGCCGGAAATGACACCACGGCGATCCGCTATCTGATCAACAACCTTACGGTGAACGGTGACGCGACCACCACGCCGGCCGATTTAATCGCGGCTAACAACGGCATCCTCGGCGGCTGGGCGATCGTGAATAACGACAGCTTCGCCACGTATGATCCGGTGCGTGGGATCGGCTCGCTGGGCAATACGGAGGATGGTTTTGCGAACTATGGCTCCGGGGACTTGAGCGCCGCCACGGCGACGCAGAACGTCAACGACGCCACGGGCCGCACCATCGCAACGAGCAAGACCGTCAACGCGATCCGCAACGCCCCCACCGCGACGCAAACGAACACGCTCAATGCCGGTGTGGTGCTCACGATCAATACCGGTGGTTTGCTGACCAACGGAAACGTGGGCATCAACTACAATGGCGGTGCCATCACCTCCAATTCCGGAGAACTGAACGTCTTCGTTCAGCAAAGCACGACCACGATCAACTCGGTGATCACCGGCAATATCGCGCTGACCAAAGCGGGCCAGGGTACGCTCACGCTCACGGGGGCGAATAACTACACCGGCATCACTTACGTCGGGCAGGGGTCCACCGGGACCAGCAGTATCAGCGGGGCCCTGAACCTTAACACGGCCGGCGCCAATGGCGTCGACATCGTCTCGATCCCGGGCGACCTCCACATCGGCAGCACCACCGTGACGGTAGGGGTGGCGAATGCGATTGCGCAGACCTCGAATGTCACGCTGTCCGGCGGTGGCGTGCTCAACATGCGCGACGCGGCGGCCACGACCGAGACGCTGCGGTCGCTCACCTTCCTGGATGCCGGCAGCGATTCCAACAACCGCGGTTCGGTGGCTCGTGCCAATGCGCAGGCCACTTCCACGCTAAATCTCACCGCCCCGGTGCCGATCACGGCGACCAACACAAATCCGACGACCACGCCGACGCTCAGCGTGAATCTCGGCAATGTGGCCTTCACCGGCCCGGCTGGGATCGCGCAGACTTTGATGATCAATTCGCCGGTGACCGCGAACGGCCTGGCCGCCGCCGGCCTGCTCATCAATGCGAGCATCGGCGCCGTGCCCACCGGCGTGGCCGAAGGCGGCCTGGTGAAGGCGGGCAACGGCCTGCTGATCCTTGGCGGCTCGAGCACCACGCAATTTGGCAATCCGTCGACGCCGACGGAGGTATTCAACATCCAGAGCGGCTACGTGCGCGTGGATAACGTGAACGCGCTGGGCACCGCAAACGCCATCACCACGGTGCAAAACGGCGCCACGCTATTGCTGAACAGCGGTACGGGGATTACCGGCAGCGTCCGGCTCAAGGACGGCTCGCGCATCGGCGCGACGATCACCGGCTCGCTGCTCGGCGCCGTGGGTTCCACGGCCTTCCTGGACATCCCCTCGGGCGCGAACGTACAGTTCGACGCCTTTGATTCGCTCGTGCCGACGACCAATGCCGGCAATATCACCGTGAACGACATCCTCACGGGAGCGGGCACCATCAACCAGGTCGGGATGGAATTCGCGGCCGGGATTAATGGCGGCGGATTCTTGGAACTGCGCAACACGGGGAACACCTTCTCGGGCAACATCCACGTCGGCACCAATGCCATCCTGCGCTCCAATCCCAACGTGGCGGCTCTCACCGGCAGCACGCTGGGCACCGCGACCATCAGTCTGGATGGCGGTGCCTTCCAGGTGCGCGACAATGGCGATGGCACCACGACGGCCCAGACGATTGTCTACGGCAACAACGTCAACCTCACGGCGAATTCGCTCATCGATTTCGATCGCGTGTCCGGCACCGCGGTGAACAAGACGATCAGCTTCGGCACGCTGAACGTCGCCGCGGGCACGCAGGTGCTCAACACGATCTACGGCACCAATAGTCCGATCACCGCGAATGGCTATCGCGCTTCGTTCGCCATGGTGGACGGCCCCGGCGCACTGGTGAAAGGCGGCACGCGTTTCGTGGATATCCAGGACTATGCGGCGACTTTCTCCGGCAACATCGAAGTCGCCGGCCCGCAGGGCTTCAGCCTGCCCACCTCGGGCAATCTCACGCTCAATGCTGCGACGAGCAACCTGAACAACTTCACCGTGCGCGGCTTCCACTCTTTTGTGGCCGGCAAGACGGTGAATGTCTCCGGCATGCTCGACGTGCAAAACAATGCCGGCGAAGTGGCCAACGGCTTGGGCGGTGTGAGCACCGGAGGTATTGTGGGCGCAGTCACGCTGACCAACAATGCCACGGTCACCACGAATATCCTGCGCAACAATGGTGTCGTGGGAGCGAACAACAGCGCGTCCACGCTCACCGCCACGAGCATTCGCGGCACGGGCATGTATCAGGCCTATGGCCAAAATCTCACGCTGAACGGCTCGCTCGCCGATGATGGGGCGACGCCGACGGTGCTTCGAGTGGCTGGCACCGGCACGAGCGCGGTGATCCTGAATGCTGGGAACGGCACCAGCACCGGCGGAGTGGACGTGCAGAGCGGCATCCTCCGGGTCACGCCGTCGGGCACGGTGACGAATCCGCTGGGCACGGGCGCCATTCGCGTGCAGGGCCAGGTGGCATCGACGCTCGGAACCAACAGCCAGCCCATCGCCGCGGTCAACGCGACGCTGGAGTTTGCAGGCACCGATATCACGCAAAGCGGAGACATCACGAGTTCCGGCACGGTGCGCGTGTCGAGCGGCACGACCACGCTGTCGGGTGTCATTCACGGCACGCCGGCGGTCAGCTCGAACCTCGCGGACTTCCAGGCGGCGACCGTCCCCGGCTTGCTCGAAGGCCGCTACACCACGACCACCGGTCTGCCGGATACGAATGCCAACGGCCGGGTGCTCACGTCGGCCCGCCAGCCGAATCCCGGCAACTTCGGCGTGCGGATGGAGCCGCGCATGGGACAGATGAATGTGGTGACGCAGAATGGCCTTACCGGCTGGAGCGACAACACCGACTGGATCTACACCGGCTATTTCTACGATGCGGACGGCGTCTTCACCTTCATGGAAAATGTGGACGACAGCACGCTGGTGTCCATCGACGGTGTGGATCGGCTGCTGAGCAACAGCGGCACGAACCCCTATCAAACCGTGACGAGCACCGCGACCACGAAGGGACAGCGCCTCAATACGCTCGACACTGCCAACGTGAACACAGGCACCCCGCAGGGTCTCGCGGCGATTCCGAACAATCCGAATCTGCCCGCCGGCTGGCACACCATCGAAATTCGTTTCGACAACGGCGCCGGCGGCGCGGGCCCCTCCATCGCCAATGGCTTTGGCGCGAACTACGGCTTTGGCTTGAATCCCGACGGCACGATGGCGCTCGACGGCAGCCAGGCCTCGCGTCCGATTGATCCCGGCAACGGCACGCTCTTCCGCACGGCGGCCTCGGGCAAGGGCAACGTCCAGGTGGATGCCGGTGCGACGCTGAGTGTGGCTGGATTTTCGCAGGTGGGCACGGTGACCTTCAATGGAGGCTCTTCCACAAGTGCGGGGCTTTTGAATGTGACCGGTGCGAACAGCCAGGCGGACAACATCGTGCTCAACGGCACGCTGGCGCCACAGGGGGTCCTCGACATCGCGGACAACGTGACCGTGATGACCGGCGGTTTGTCGGTCGCGCCGGCCGGCACGCTCACCATGGACCCCGTCGGGCACGGAACGCTGCTGGTGACCGGGCCGAATAATCTCAATGCGGGCGCCGGCGCAGCCGTGGATATCCTCGGGGGCACCCTGAACATCGCTTCCACCAGCGTGGGCACCGGTGGCGGCGCCGTGCGCGTGAATACCGGTGCGACGTTGATTGTCGATGGTTCGCTCTCCGGCGCAGTGGATGTCGGCATCGGGGCCACGCTGAAAGGCGGGGGCACCATTGCCGGCGACACCACCACCGGTGTGGGTTCGGTGTTGTCGCCCGGCAATGGCGTGGGCGTGCTGACGTTCGCGAATGCCGAGCTGCAAATGGGCATCGACACGCAATACGTCTTCCAAGCGAATGCCACGTCTTCGGATGGGATCGCGTTTGCGGGGCCACTTTCGGGACTGACCATCTTCGACACTTGGACACTGACGTTGGTAAACGCCGGTCTCACGGATCCGACAGGAATGGTGTTTACTCTGTTTGATGGCGACTCAGGAGCGTTTGCGCTGAATGGCGGCTTCATCGGCAACCCGACCATCGATTACGGCAACAGTGGCTGGGGCGGCGGCACGATCATCTACGACGCACCCAACAACGACATCCTGCTCATCGACGTCGTTCCCGAGCCCGGTTCCGCAGCGCTGCTGCTCGGCGGAATGGCGTGCCTGAGCGGGGTCCGGATGCGCCGTCGGAAGGTTTAAACTACGATTATGACAATGTAGTTGGAAACCCAGGGCCGGTGTCTGGTGCTGGAAGGCTGGGGAATCGCTGCAACCATCAGGCAAGGATCACGGACTCGGGAGATTTTCGCAGCTCGATTCCTGATAAAGTCGTCATGCTTTTGATGTGGCAAACTGGTTAAAGTTATCTTGCATCCGAGTGACGGTCTGCGAACTTCTGTGCACACCAAAGCTTTCGGAGAATTCCTCCTAGCCCAGGAACCCAGACGCGGCCCGCAGCGCGCCCAGTGCTGCGGGCCGTGTTATTTTTATCACCCGTTCCCTTTTCGTTCCCTCTGGGAAACCTGCAGTTGATGGCCCGTGCTTTCGGAAATGCCCGGAAAGGCCAAATGCCTTTTGCGGCGCTCTACGAATTCATCTGCCAGATGACGAAATTCAGCACGGCGGCAAAGGTGACCCAGATGAGATAGGGCATCAGCAAAAGTCCGGACCAGGGCTGAATCCACGCAAAAGCCACGATGCTGGCCGCAATACTGAACCAGAGCAGCACGATTTCCGCAAACGCCCAGTCCGGCGTGTGCAGTCCAAAAAACAGCAAGGGCCACGCAGCGTTAAGCGCGAGCTGCCCGAGCCAGAGGCCGAGAGCTGAGCACCAGCCGCGGCTTTGCCAGATGCCCCAGGCGGCCACGCCCATCAGCACGTAGAGCACCGCCCACACTGGGCCAAAGAGCCAGGCGGGCGGGGCCCATTCCGGCAGTGTGAGTGTGGAATAAGTGGAGAGCACATCGAGCCATCGCACCGGTAGTGCCGCGAGCAGCGCGATGGCGATGAAGCCGGCGAGGGCGAAATAGTGAGGGGCCGTCTCGTGCTGGGAGAGCGGCGGGGCGAAGTGCCCGGTGGCGGTGGCAGCGCGCATAGTGTTAGCGAAACATCGCCGGCCGGCGGGCTGCTGCGCGTATCAGCGCAGATGAAACGGCAGGCACTTGGTTACTGATTGGACGGTTCCATAGCAGGAATGGAGCCTGCCAGGCGGCGCCGCGCGGACTGGTGGTCTTGACAAGATCTTGGCGGCAGGATTTTCTGCGCTCACGGCAATGGATTTCTGCCGCCTGGCCTTGGCGCCGGGGAACCGCCATGGGCGACTATGGCTGATGATTCCTACTCCTATCGAAGTAGCATCATGCCCTTGTTTCGCCATTTTCGCTTTGTTCGTGCCGTCATGCCGATGGCTCGGTGGAATTGCTGGCCGGAGGTGTGCCGATGAAACGTGCGGTGCAGAGATTGAAGGAGTGGGTGTCCGGGCTGTGGCTCGCGGTGAAGTGGATGGTGCTCACGATTCCAATGGCGATGGCGGTGGGGTCGGCGGTGGCATTCTTTTTATGGAGCCTCGATCGGGTGACGGGGTGGCGCTTTGATCATCCGTGGTTTTTGTTCCTGCTGCCGGTGGCGGGATTTGTCGTAGGTTGGATCTATCACGCGGTCGGGCGATCTGCGGAGGGCGGGAATAATTTGATCGTCGAGCAGATTCATCGGCCCGGCGGTGGCGTGCCGCGGCGGATGGCGCCGCTGGTGCTTTTCGGTACGCTGGTGACGCATCTCTTTGGCGGTTCAGCCGGCCGGGAAGGAACGGCAGTGCAAATGGGCGGGAGCATTGCGAGCGGGATGTGCCGGCTGTTGCGCCTGCAGCCGGCAACGATGCGTATCATGCTGATGGGCGGAATCGCGGCGGGCTTCGGCGCGGTATTTGGCACGCCGCTGGCGGGCGCCGTTTTTGCGCTCGAGGTGCTGGCGATTGGGCGGGTGCAGTATGAAGCGTTGCTGCCGTGCTTCATCGCGGCGGTCGCGGGCGATTGGACGTGCCGCGCCTGGGGCATTGAGCACACGCCCTATGCCATCGGCTACCTCGCAAGTGCCCAGCCGCCGGCGACATTCTTCCACCTCGAACCATGGCTGCTGGCCAAAGTGCTGCTCGCGGCGGCGGTGTTTGGCTTGGTGAGCGCGGCGTTTGCAGAGCTCTCGCACCGGACGACTGCCGGCCTGAAACGGCTCTGCGCCTACGGACCGTTGCGCGCGGCGCTGGGCGGCGCGCTGGTGATTGGTTTGTACTTCCTTGCCGGCACCACGGACTATCTCGGGCTCGGTGTGTGGTCCCGCGATCCGCACGCCATCACGATTCCATCGTTCTTCACCTCGCCGGAAATTCATCCCTGGAGCTGGCTGTGGAAGCTGGTGTTTACCGTGGTAACGCTCAGCGCGGGCTTCAAGGGAGGCGAGGTCACGCCGCTGTTTTTCATCGGCGCCGCACTCGGAAATGCGCTGGCCGGTGTGCTCGGCGCGCCGCCCGATCTCTTTGCCGGGCTGGGCTTCGTGGCGATCTTCGCCGGCGCGACCAATACGCCGCTGGCCTGCACGCTCATGGGCATCGAGCTCTTCGGCGCGACGCACGGCGTCTATCTCGCGACGGCCTGCTTCTTCGCGTATCTTTTCAGCGGGCACGCGGGGATCTACCACGCGCAACGCGTGGCGGTGGCGAAGACGGAGGGGATGGCAGAAGCGAACGATTAAAGCTCCGGCGCAGGGGTGCCCTCTTTCCGCGGAGCGCCCTTGCCGCCTTCGACGCGCGCGGGGTGGATGGCTTTGAGCTGGGCCTTCAATTCGGTGACGGTGTCGGCAAATTTCGGATCGTCCGCGAGATTGTGGAGTTCCTGCGGATCATTTTGATGATCGTAAAGCTCGGTGCCCTTGGTGCCGAAATCCCACTCCGTGTAGCGCCAACGCTCGGTGCGAATGCTGTGGCCGGGGAAGCCGTTGCGTTGCACCTGCGTGTAAGCCGCGCGGGCCCAGTCGGTATCGGGCTTCTCGAGCAGGGGACGCAGGCTCGCACCTTGCAGATCTTTCGGGGGCGTCAACCCAGCGAGGTCCGCGAGGGTGGGGTAGAGGTCGAGGAGTTCCACGGTGCGCGCGCACGTCTGGCCGGCGGTCTTGCAGCCGGGCGGCGCGATGATGAGCGGGACGCGAGCGCTTTCTTCAAAGCACGTTTGCTTCATCCACAGGCCGTGTTCGCCGAGTTGATAGCCGTGGTCACTCCAAAAGACGACGATGGTGTTGTCGCGCAGGCCGAGGCGATCGAGCGCGGCAAGCACGCGGCCAATCTGCGCATCCACAAAGGAAATGGCGGCGTAGTAGGCCTGCTTGCATTCGCGCGCCTGATCGGCCGTGACGCCCATGTAGGGCCAGGGATTCGTGGAAGCGAGGGCCGGGCGCGGCACCGTTTTTTGATAGCCTCCGGCGATGGCCGGAAGCGTGATTTTATCGAGCGGATACGGGTCAAAATATTTTTGCGGGGCGATGTACGGGCAGTGCGGTTTGTAAAAACCGACCGCGAGGAAGAACGGCTCGGCCTGGTGTTTCTCCAGCAGCTCAATCGCCTGCGTGGCGACCTTTCCGTCGGTGTGCTCCTCGTCCTTTCCGGCCTTGTCGTTGAGGAAAGCCATGGCTGCGCCGAGGCCGCGCTTCGGCGTATAGTTGATGACGTCCGGTTCCAGCGCGGTCTTATCGCGGCCCGCGGGATTGTAAACTTCCTGCCACGACTTGGGATCGTCGAGCCCGCTGGTGCCGATGTCGCCGGGATTGCCGTAGTGGTAGATTTTGCCGACGCGCGCATAGTAGTAGCCGCTTTTTCCAAAGAGCTGTGAGAGCGTGACAACGTCGGGCAGGCCCTGGCGAAACCGATACTGCAAATCGAACACGCGGGTGGTGTCCGGTCGCAGACCGGTCATGAGCGACGAACGGCTCGGCGAACACAGCGGGAACTGGCAATACGCGCGATCGAAGCGCACGCCTTGTTTCGCGAGTGCATCGATGTTCGGCGACTTTACCTGCGGATGGCCGTAGCAGCCGAGGTCCGCATTCATGTCGTCGACCGCGATGAAGAGGACGTTGAGCTTTTTTGGGGCATCGGCGGCGTACGTCACCGCCGTGGTGAGCACGAAGAAAAAGGCGAGGGCGAGGAAACGAAGCATGGGTGGTGTGGTGGTGAGAGGAACAGCAGTAGCAGGAGCGGATTTGGACAAGGTGTGGCTCTTTGGCGAGATGCACCGCAATGGTTCTATCTTCGAACGCGGAAAAATTCTCACGCCAAGGCGCAAGGACGCCAAGGACGATGCATTCGTCGAGACGCGTCGCAAAAAAAGCTGGAGCCGGGGTCCCCGGCGTGAACGATGCGGCCATGAGTTCGGAGGAATCAGCCGAGGTGCCATTGTTGCGGCGCACGTATGCGGCGTTCAATGCGCGGGACATCGATGCGACGCTGGCGGCCATGTGGCCGGACGTCGCGTGGCCCAATGGAATGGAAGGCGGCTACGTGCATGGGCACGAAGCCGTGCGCGCCTATTGGACGCGGCAGTGGACGATGATAGACCCACACGTGGAGCCGGTTGGCTTTGCCGTGGACGGGCAGGAGCGGGTGACGGTGACGGTTCACCAAGTGGTGCGCGATCTCTCCGGAAAGCTGCTCGTCGACCAAACGGTGGGACATCGATACACCATTCGGGATCGCTTGATTACCACAATGGAGATTTTGCCCGCATCCGCAATCGGGGATGGCACGTGAGCGTGGTGGAGGATCGCTGGCGAAAGCGGCAGGCGCGCTGGGAGGAGGGCATTGCGTGGGGAAACGATGAGTTTACGGAGTTGTGCGGGGCGCCCGGCGAAGGATTTCGCGCGGATCTTCGCATGCCGGTGGAGAGGCTGATTCAAGCCATGCCGGAAGGATGGACGCATTTGGAGGAGCGTTGTGCCG
>OUNM010104138.1_pt1 | contig 25659 bp, 22 predicted proteins | sample 1769961 | NCBI WGS metagenome assembly OUNM01 (sample SAMEA3914820, study PRJEB12502) | metagenome | biome: forest; material: soil | place: USA | collected 2012-03-12 | depth 0.3 m | reverse complement strand
GCATCTTCTTCTGCTCGGTCGTGAAGAACGCCTTCAAGTACGACGACAGCCTGGACGCCTTCGGCATCCACGGCATCGGCGGCATCGTCGGCGCCATCGCCACCGGCCTGCTGGTCAACCCCGCCTGGGGCGGCGCCGGCGTGGTCGACTACACGACCTGCGCCAAGGACGGCGACATCTCGACCTGCGACAACGCCGTCTACAGCCTCGGCACCCAGCTGATGTCGCAACTGAAGGCCGTCGGCGTCACCGTCGTCTGGTCGCTGGTCGCCTCGCTGATCGTCTTCTTCATCATCAAGCTGATCATCGGCATCCGCGCTTCGTCCGAGGCCGAAGAAGAAGGCCTGGACATCTCGGAACACGGCGAACGCGCCTACCACAGCTAAGCTGGCGGTAGGGGTTCACCCCGAAAAGGCGAAGGGCGCGGAGGGAGACCTCCGCGCCCTTTCTCTTTGCCGCCTGATCAGCCAAGCCCCCGCCGATCCTGCGGAGACCTGTCGTGGACGCCCAACTCTTCCTGCTTTGCGTCCTGACCTTCGTGATCCACCTGATCGGCGCCCTGGCCTATGCCGTGCGCATCGCCGGGGTCCGCACGCGGCGGATAGCCATGTCGTTCGCGCTGTTCAACGTGCTGGTCCTGCTGTCGCGCGCCTCGAACGCCTTCCAGGGACCGTTCCTGTCCAAGCGGATCGAGACCAACCTGGCGACCGGCGGCGGCCATCACCTGCTGGCCGACTTTCAGTGGCTGATGGCCAGCGCCAGCCTGGCGGCGCTGATCGGGGCGCTGATGATCCCGACCTTCCAGCGCATCTTCACCCGCGCCGTGGCCCACTTCCAGGTTCACCGCTCCGTGCCCAAGCTGCTGCTGCACGCCTTCGCCAAGGGCGGCGTCGGCTATATCCGCGAGGCGGTCGCCCTGCCCTCGCCCACCCACCTGAAGAGCCTGAAGCAGAAGATCGACGTGCCGGCGCGGGTGATCGTTCTGAACGTTCTGGCCCAAGCCCTCCTGACCGTCGGGGTCTTCGCCTCGCTGTACGCCGGCTATCTGGATCCGCAGTTCCGGGTCACGGCCGTCAGCCTGTCGTCGGTGATCAATGGCGTGGCCACGATCCTGCTGTTCGTGCTGATCGACCCGGCCCTGTCGATCATGACCGACGACGTGATGGACGGCCGGGTCAGCGAAGCCGCCTTCCGCCGCGCCGTCGTCTGGTTCGCCGGCAGCCGCGTGGCCGGCACGGTGCTGGCCCAGGTCCTGCTGATCCCGGCCGCCGGCGGCGTCGTGCTGCTGGCGCGGATGATCTGAAGCGGATCTAGGGCCCGTACTCAATTGCTGCTTTGAAATCCTTCTTGGATTCCAAAGCGATAAACCCGTGTCATCCCGGAAGCCTCGCAGAGGCTATCCGGGATGACACGAGGATAAGACTCTTCATGCTGAGTCCTGGACCTAGATCCGGCGCGCGGTCACGATCGGCACGACGGGGTCCAGCATCTGGCCTTCCATCACCGGATTGGTCGCCTTGCCGGGCGTGGGCAGGTTCAGGATCTTGTGGACGATCTCCATGCCCTTGATCACCTGACCGAAGGCCGCGAAGCCGACATTGTCGCCCGCCGCGGTCGGATTGGCGTCCAGGTACGGGGCCTCACCCACGCAGATGAAGAAGTCGCTGTCGCCGCTGCCAGGATCCCGCCGCGCCAGGGACAGCGTGCCGTCGACGTGGCGCAGGCCCGTCTGGGTGGTCGGCTCGTGGGCCACGGGTTTGAGCACCTTCTTCGGGTCGCTCTGCAGCCCGCCCTCGATCAGGCCGTAGTCGACCGGGCTTTTGGCCTTGGCCGAGCGCCAGAAGCTGGCGCCGTCATAGAGCTTGCCGTCGACATACTGCAGGAAATTGGCCGTGGTCAGCGGCGCCTGCCTGGCCTTCAGGGCGATGATGATCGCGCCCAGGCTGGTGTCCAGGCTGACGAGGATGTCGCCCGGCCCCGGCACGATTGGCGTCGGAGCCAGGTTCAACACCTGGGCGCCAGCCACGCCGGGCGCGGCGGCCAGGCCTCCAAGGGCGGCGAGAACGTCACGGCGTTTCATGCGGCTCTTCCTCAGCTCAGGCGGCAACAGCGCACCCACCAGTTCGGCCGCATCGCCTGCAGGCGCTCGACCAGGGTCTCGGCCTCGATGTCGCCGGCGCAGAGGGCGAAACAGGTCGCCCCGGAACCGGACATCCGGACCAGCAGACTTTCGGGCTCGTCGCGCAGGACGTCCAGCACTTCGCCGATCAAAGGCTCCAGGGCCACGGCCGGCGCCTCCAGGTCGTTGCGGGTGGCCATGGCCAGCCAGCCGGCGACTTCCTCGGCGGTTTCCAGGTCCTCGGGCAGGAACGGCGGCGTCGCGCCCTGCGGATGCACGGCGGCGTCATAGGCGCGATAGACCGCCCCGGTCGGCGATGGAACGCCCGGATTGACCAGCACGGCGTGCAGGGCCGGCAGCTTGGGGGCTGGTGACAGGAGCTCCCCTCGCCCCTCGGCCATCAGGGCCGTGGCGCGCAGACAGGCCGCGCCATCGGCGCCCAGACTGGCGGCCAGCGGTTCCAAATCCTCGTCCGACAGATGCGGCGCCAGGGCGTCGCGCAGCAGCTTCAGGGCCGCGCCCGCGTCGCTGGAGCCGCCGCCCAGGCCCGCAGCGATCGGCAGGCGCTTGTCGAGGATCAGGCGGTACGGCGGAATCGGCCCGCCCAGCTTGACGTGGAACGCCCGTGCGGCGCGGACCACCAGGTTGTCGCCGTCGGCGGGGATCGCCTCGCCGAACGGACCGCAGGTCTCGAAGGCCGGCGCGTCGCTGGGCTGGATCGCGACCTGGTCGCCGACATCGGCGAAGACCATCAGGCTGGAGATCGGATGATAGCCCTCCGCGTCCGGCCCGCCCACGTGCAGGAACAGATTGACCTTGGCCGGGGCGAAGGCGGAAAGCCGCATGATCTCAAGCTCAGGCTGAAACGGGACGAGAGCCCGATAACTCAGTTGTGGGCCATCGTCGACTTGGTCGCGGGACCGGCGGCGGCCAGGCCGTTCTTCAGCTTGGCCTCGGCCTCGGCCTTCTGCTTGTCGTCGGGCTCCAGGCTCAGCACGCGCCGCCACTGGAACTCGGCCTCGGTCTTGCGGCCGATGCGCCAGTAGGCGTCGCCCAGGTGGCCGTTGACGTCGGGATCGCCGGGCTCCAGCTCCACAGCGCCTTCCAGCTTCTCGACGGCCGCCTTGTAGTCGCCCAGGCGGTAGTAGGCCCAGCCCAGGCTGTCGAGCATCGCGCCCGACTGCGGCCGCGCCAGCACCGCCCGCTGCACCATGACCAGGGCTTCGGGCACGTGCTCGTTGTGGTCGATCCAGGTGTAGCCCAGGAAGTTCAACAGCTCCGGCTCGTCCGGATTGATCTCCAGGGCCTTCTTCAGGTCGCGCTCGGCCTCGGGCCAGCGACCGGCCTGGTCCAGGGCCACAGCGCGCAGATAGAGCAGCCGCCAGTCCGGATTGGCGGTCTCGCGAGCGATCAGCGGATCCAGCACGGCGACCGAGTCGCTCCACTGGCTGTTGGCGCGCAGCAGGTCGGCCAGGGCCACCTGGGCGTCGCGATCGTTCGGCGCGGCCGTCGCGGCGGCGCGCGCCACCTCCAGCGCCTTGGCCTTGTCGCCCAGGTCGTTCCAGGCCCAGGCCGTCTTGCTCTGGGCCGAAGCGTAGTGCGGCGAACCGGGCTGGACGTGGTTGTAGGCCTCGATCGCGCCCTTCGGGTCCTGCTTCTGGTTCAGCAGGTCGCCGACCAGCACCCAGGCCTCGTCCCGGCCTGGATCCAGGCGCAGGGCCAGGCGCAGATAGACCAGAGCGAACTCACCCTGGCGCTCGCCCGCGAAGGTGGCGGCGCAGGCGACGAGGCCCTCGGCCGCGCCCTGGCGAATGGTCGGCAGCGCCGGCGGCGCGCCCTTGGCGGCGGCGCGAGCGCGGGCCCGCAGCAGACCGGCATCCTCCGGCGCGGACCGCAGGGCCCCGTCATACAGCGCGACCGCGTCGTCGTAGCGTTTGCGGCGTTCCAGGAACGCGCCGTAGTCCAGGGTGAAGATGCTGGCCGTCGCCGCGTTGCCGGTCAGGGCCTTGTAGTCGGTCTCGGCCTCGTCATAGCGCTTGGCCCGCTCGAACAGGCGCGCCTGGCCCTGCTGGCCGAAGAACTGCACCAGCTTGTCGCCGCGCAGGGTCGGCTGGACGATCGCGCCCTCGCTGTTGCCGGCCGCGGCGGCGGCCCATGGCCCCAGCAGCGCGGCGGCCTGCTGATGCGGGAAAGCCGGCGGATCGCTCTGCAGCAGCGCCTGGGCGTCCTTGCCCTTGCCGACCGCGATGAACTCGACGATGCGGGTCAGCACACCCAGGCGCTTGACCGCCTCGCTGGTGTCCGGACCGTTCGGCGCGATGGCGGCCGCGCGGCTGATCTCGCCGCCCATGACCAGGGCCGTGAACGAGCGCTCGGCCAGCACGCCGGGATCATCGCCCAGCACGGCGGCCGTGCCGAAATAGGTCGCCGCCTCCTTGGACTTGCCGTCGCGCAGCGCCGCCTGGCCCGCCAGGAACTGGCCGTAGGAGGTGCGGGTGTCGAACAGCTGCACGCCCGGCCCGACCGAACCGCGAAGCGGCGCCTGGGCGGGCGCTGAAGCGCAGGCGGCCAGGACCGAGACGGAAACGCAGGCGAGGAGGACTTTGATACGCGTCATCCCCGCACCCTCGGAGGTTTCGACGCGGCCTGCAAGAAAAAGCCTCCCGGACGGATCCGGGAGGCTGATTAAGCGTGACAGCTGAAAGTGTGTGCGGTTTCAGCGCCCGTCACGCGACCAACGAAAGCTTACATGTTCGGGTAGTTCGGGCCGCCGCCGCCCTCGGGCGTGGTCCACACGATGTTCTGCGACGGATCCTTGATGTCGCAGGTTTTGCAGTGGACGCAGTTCTGGGCGTTGATCTGGAAGCGCGGGTCCTGGCCCTGCTCGTTGTAGAGCACCTCGTAGACGCCGGCCGGGCAGTAGAGACGCGCCGGCTCGCCGTACTTGGGCAGGTTGACCGCGATCGGGATCGACGGGTCCTTCAGCTTCAGGTGCGCCGGCTGGTCTTCCTCGTGGTTGGTGGCCGACAGGAACACGCTGGACAGCTTGTCGAAGCTGATCACGCCGTCCGGCTTGGGATAGACGATCGGCGTGTAGTCCTTGGCCAGGCCCGTCGAGGCCGCGTCGGTCTTCTCATGCTTCATCGTGCCGAAGAACGAGAAGCCGCCGAAGAGATGCGTGCACCACATGTCGAACATGCTGACCGCGCCGCCCAGGGCGGTGCCGAACTTGCCCAGCATCGGCTTGGCGTTGCGGACGACCTTCAGCTCCTTGGCCACCCACGAGTTGTCGTAGGACGTCTGGTAGGCGGTCAGTTCGTCGCTGGCGCGGCCGGCCTGAACGGCCTCATAGGCGGCCTCGGCGGCCAGCATGCCGGTCTTGACGGCGTTGTGGCTGCCCTTGATGCGCGGCACGTTGACGAAACCGGCCGAGCAGCCGATCAGCGCGCCGCCCGGGAAGGTCAGCTTCGGCACCGACTGATAGCCGCCCTCGGTGATGGCCCGCGCGCCATAGGCGATGCGCTTGCCGCCTTCCAAGTATGGACGCACACCCGGGTGCTGCTTGAAGCGCTGGAACTCGTCGAAGGGCGAGATCCACGGGTTCTTGTAGTTCAGGTGCACGACGTAGCCGATGGCCACGTAGTTGTCCCCGAAGTGGTACATGAAGCTGCCGCCGCCCGTCTGGTTGTCCAGCGGCCAGCCGGTGGTGTGCTCGGCCAGGCCCGGCTGGTGCTGCGCGGGCGGGACCTGCCACAGCTCCTTGATGCCGATGCCGTACTTCTGGGGCGACTTGCCGGCCGACAGGTCGAACTTCTCGATCAGCTGCTTGGCCAGCGAGCCGCGCACGCCCTCGGCGATGAAGACGTACTTGCCGTGCAGCTCCATGCCCGGCTGGAAGTCAGGCTTGTGGTGGCCGTCCTTGGCGATGCCGACGACGCCGACGACGACGCCCTTGACCGAGCCGTCCGCGTTCCAGACCAGCTCGGAAGCCGCGAAGCCCGGATAGATCTCGACGCCCAGCTCCTCGGCCTTGCCGGCCAGCCAGCGGGTCAGGTTGCCCAGCGAGGCGATGTAGCAGCCGTGGTTGTGCATGAACGGCGGCATGGCGAACATCGGCAGGGACATCTCGCCCTGCGGACCCAGCAGCTTGAAGCGGTCCTTGGTGACCGGCGTTTCCAGCGGCGCGCCCAGTTCCTTCCAGTTCGGGAACAGTTCGGCCAGGCCCTTGGGATCGATCACCGCGCCCGACAGGATGTGCGCGCCGACTTCCGAACCCTTTTCCAGAAGGGCCACGGAAATCTCGGTCCCGGCCTTGGCGGCCAGTTGCTTGAGCCGGATCGCAGCCGAGAGGCCCGCAGGACCGCCGCCGACGATGACGACGTCGTATTCCATCGACTCGCGTTCGAGGTCTTCGCTCATAAGGTCTCCCGATCGGGCCCAACCCTCCTGATGGGGCCGCCCGTCTTATGACTGTTTGAATCGGAGCTTATCCGAACGTGACGCGTGGGCGGTCAAGCACCTGACTTCGCTTTTTTGCTGCGACGCAGCGTGGAGATGACCGATATTCCGCGCTAAGACCGTCTCATGAGCTTCGCCGCCGATCAACGCGCTGTCGAAAGCCTGCTGGCCTTCTGGGCCGATGCGGGCGTCGAGGCCCTGTACGCGGACGCGCCGATCGACCGTCTGGCCGAGGGCGCGGCGATGCTTCGCGCTCGCAGCCAGCCGCCGCCTCCCCCGCCGCCCGTGGCGCGTCCGGCCTTCGCCGTCGCGCGCGGTCCCGACATGGCTTCGGCCGTCGCCACGGCCAAGGCCGCGGCGGCTGCCTGCAATGATCTCGAGAGCCTGGCCGCCGCCATCACCGCCTTCGATGGCTGCGCGCTGAAGACGCAGGGCGCCAAGCAGGCCGTGTTCTCGCGCGGCGTCGGCGACGCGCCCGTCATGGTGATCGGCGAAGGCCCCGGCGCCGACGAGGACGCGCAGGGTCAACCGTTCGTCGGGCGCGCCGGCAAGCTTTTGGACCGCATGCTGAAAGCGGCGGGCCTGGAGAACCGGGTCTTCATCACCAACACCGTCTTCTGGCGCCCGCCCGGCAACCGCACGCCCACGCCGCAAGAGCAGGCGACCTGCGCGCCGTTCGTGGAGCGCGCCATCGCCCTGGTGAAGCCGAAGATGCTGCTGCTGGCCGGCGGGGCGTCGGCCAAGGCCATGCTGAAGCGCGAGGAAGGCATCCTGTCCATGCGCGGGCGCTGGTTCGAATGGACCTCGGACGACAAGGCGATAGAGCTGCCCGCCATGCCGACGCTGCACCCGGCTTTCCTGTTGCGCACCCCCGCCCAGAAGAAGAAAGCCTGGCAGGATCTGCTGACCCTGACCGAAAGACTTGATCGTCCGGACCGTCCCCACTAGAAATTCTTTCCGACCAGTCGGAACGGGGGACGCGCGCCTGTGGGGGAGCGCGGATCGTTTTTGCAGCTTTGGGCTCGCCCTCTGGCCGTTCTATCGGCCCTTTTCCTGTGCTGCGGCGCGCTGACGGCGCACGCGGGCGCGCTGGAGCCCCTGACTCCGGACGACGTCCGCTACTACCGCGCCGCCTTCGCCGCCACCGACCGGGGCGACTTCGACGCCGCCCAGGCCGCCTTCTCCAACACCCGCGATCGCGAACTGGGCGGCCGTCTGGCCTTCGCCCGGATCATGCATCCCCGCGCCTATTCGGCCTCGTATCAAGACCTGACGGCCTGGCTGAAGGCCTATGGCGACGAGGCCGGGGCTGACCGGATCTACACCCTGGCGCTCAAGCGCAAGCCGGCCGGCAAGCGCGTCGCCGCCCCGCCCGTCCCCGACCTGTTCATCGCCGACGAGAAGGGCCCGCCGCCCGCCGACAAGGGTCGCGCCGCCCGGGAGGCCTATTATTCGGGCGACGTCCAGAAGGCCCTGACCCTGGCGGTCGCCGGCGGCGAACGCTGGATCGCGGGCCTGGCCTCGTTCCGCCTGGGCGACACGGCCAAGGCCGAGGACTACTTCCAGCAGGTCGCCGACGACGAACACGAGGACGAGTGGCTGCGCGCCGCCGGGGCCTTCTGGGCCGCTCGCGCCGCCAGCCAGGGTGGTCACGAGCGCCAGGCTCGCGACCTGCTGATCCAGGCCGCCCACGCGCCGCACACCTTCTACGGCATGATCGCGTCCCGTCAGCTAGCCCTGGCCGGCGTCGCCGTGGCCGACGATGTCGAGGATCCGATCGCCTCGCTGATCAGCCGCGCCTCTTATGCTGGCCCTGACACCGCCTCGCTCAGCCGGCTGATGACCAGTGACCCCCGCGCCCGTCGCGCCGCCGCCCTGGCCCAGATCGGCCGCTGGCGCGAAGCGGGACAGGAACTGCGCGCCGGCCTGTCGCTGGCCGACGACGAGACCCTGCGCGCCGACTGGACGACCCTGGCCCTGGCCTTGAACGCCAACGCCCCGCTGAACGCCGGCCGGCCCGTGCGCCGCGTGGGCGGCGAGGACTATCCCCTGCCCCCGCTGGACCCGATCGGCGGCTTCACCATCGACAAGGCCATGGTCTACGCCCTGGTGCGCCAGGAGAGCCGCTTCGACCCGCTGGCCGTCTCCAACGCCGGCGCCATGGGCCTGATGCAGGTGCGCCCGATCGCGGCCGCCGACGCGGTGGGCGACGACAAGCTGCTGGCCGACAACTCGCCGCTGTTCGACCCGGCCTTCAACCTGCGGGCCGGTCAGGACTATTTCACCTGGCTGATGGATCGCGGCCTCAAGAGCCCCGACCTCCTGCGCGCCGTCGCGGCCTATAACGGCGGGCCCGGCACGTTGAACAAGACCCTGGCCCAGCTGGGCGCCGACTGCGACAGCCTGCTGCTGATCGAGAGTCTGCCGTTCCAGGAGACCCGCAATTACGTCGAGAAGGTGATGGCCAGCTACTGGACCTATCGCCGGCTGATGGGCGCGGAGAACAAGACCCTGGACGCCGTGGCCAGCGGCGCGCGCACCGTCGACTTCCGCCTGGACCCGCAGGTCGCCGCGCCGACCTCGATCGACCAGTTGATGGGTCAACTGGCGCAGTCTCAGTAAGATCTACCGCGCTCAGAAAAGCGAAAACCAAAAGCCCGCCTAGACCTTCTGCCTAGGACCCATGGTGCGGCTCGGTATGGCGCTTCCGCAGAGCAGCTGGGCATCCCAACACCTCAGCAAGGGTTGAACGATGGATCCTAGGCACAAGGCCTAGGAAGGCGGCTTTGGGTGATACGCGCCTAATAAACCAAGCGCTTGGCTCGCAGCGTCCTAGCGATAGCCTTTTCGTCACCACCGTTTGCGGGCCAGTCCAGCCGGCGCACCAGGATGCCGTGCAGGCGCAGCGACAGCCTGCTCAGCAAGCCGCCCGGAACCGCCAGAACCGCCGGAGCGCCCGCACCACCGGCCAGGTGCTTCTCCACCGGCTCGCGCCAACCTTCACGCAAAGCGGGCGCGGAGCGCAGGGTCAGGATCCAGTCACCCCGCGTCACGGCCGCGCCGGCCGCCAGGCGAGCGCCGACGTCGCCCGACGCCTGGATCAAACGCGCGCCGCTATCCTCGGCCAGCGCCTCGACGCCCGGTTCGCCATCGGCGACCAGCACCACTTCCTTGACCAAGCCATCCACGGCGGCGGGCACCAGCATGGCCATCTGGGCGGCCAGGCCGGTGAGGTCTTCGGAAGCGACGAGGACGACGGAGATCATGGTTCTGCTTCGCCGGACAGGGTGACGGGGTCAAGCCCTTGAGAGCACCGCCTTTTCCGACCTCCCCGGCGAAAGCCGGGGCCCAGATCTCAAGGCGTTTAGGCTGACGGGAAGAGCGCAGAGCTTTTAGAACCCACTCCAGCGCGCCTCCATCTGGGCCCCGGCTTTCGCCGGGGAAATCGGATGTCCCCTCACCCAAACAGATCCAACTGCGCCCCGCCCAGCTTCGGCGGTTTGAACTGCGTCGCGTCCAGCGGCGACCACGGCTGGTCCAGCCCGAACTTCTTGACCGCCAGGTGGAAGCGCTGGCGCAGCACCTCGGCCACGGGGCCATCGCCGATCATGCGCTCGCCCCAGTTGGCGCTGTAGGTCTCGCCCTTGCGGATCTGGCGGACCAGCGACATCACCTTGCGGGCGCGGTCGGGGTGGTCGGTCTGCAGCCATTCCTCGAAGAGCTGGGCGATCTCGCGCGGCAAGCGCAGGGCCACATAGCCCGCCCCCCGCGCGCCAGCCTTGGCCGCCGCCTCCAGCACTGCCTCGACCTCGTGGTCGTTGAGGCCCGGAATGGCCGGCGCGAACATCACCGTCACCGGCACGCCGGCCTCGGTCAGTCGCCGCACCGCCTCGATCCGCTTGCCCGGCGTGGCGGCGCGCGGCTCCATGCTGCGGGCCAGGCCGCGATCCAGCGTCGTGATCGAGATCGCCACCCGCGTCAGCTTGCGCGCCGCCATGGCGCTGAGGATGTCGAGGTCGCGCAGGATCAGCGCCGACTTGGTGATGATCGTGAACGGGTGGCTGACACGGTCCAGCACCTCGATGATCTGCCGCGTCACGCGCAGCTGCTTCTCGTCGGGCTGATAGGGATCGGTGTCGCCGCCGATGTGGATCGTCGCGGGCTTGTAGCTGGCCTTGGCCAGTTCCTTCTCCAGCAGCACGCCGGCGTGCGGCTTGAAGAAGATCTTGCTCTCGAAATCCAGGCCCGGCGACAGGCCCAGATACGCATGGTTGGGCCGCGCATAGCAGTAGATGCAGCCGTGGCTGCACCCGCGATAGGGATTGATCGAGCGGTCGAAGCCGACGTCCGGGCTCTGGTTGCGGGCGATGATCGTCCGCGACTTCATCGGCTGCAGCTCGGTCTTTAGCTGCCCAGGTTCCTCGTCCTCGCCCCAACCGTCGTCGAACGCCTCGCGCGCCTGCGACTCGAAGCGCCCGGTTCGATTGGACTTCGCGCCCCGCCCTCTGGGGGCCGGTTTGACGTTCGCTGCCTCGGCCATGGCGCGACTATGCGCGCGCCAAAAGAACATAACAAGAACATACTTTCAGCGCGCCTCGGTGCGCCAATCCGTCGCACATCGTTTCAAAGCGGAAACAGATTTTGGAAAGCCGTTTTCGGCATGCTGGGCCCAAGGCCGCGCAAAGGTTTGCACGGTTAAGCTGGATGCGTTGTATGTCCGAACACGATCGCCTCGCCGCGCTCGTCTCCTATCGCGTGCTGGATACGGCGCCCGAGCCCGTGTTCGACGACATTACGCGCCTGGCCGGTCAGCTGTTCGACGCCCCCATGGCCGTGGTCTCGCTGGTCGATCGCGACCGGCAATGGTTCAAGTCCAAGCAGGGCCTGGACGGCTGCTCGACCCCACGCGACCAAGCCTTCTGCGCCCACGCGATCAAGCTGCCGCCGAACGAGATCATGGTGGTCGAGAACGCCACTCTGGATCCGCGCTTCGTCGACAATCCGCTGGTCACCGGCGATCCCAATGTCCGCTTCTACGCCGGCGCGGTGCTGACCACGCCGGAGGGCTACAATCTGGGCACGCTGTGCGTCATCGACGACAAGCCGCGCCAGGCCCTGACCGACGCCCAGAAGACCCAGCTCAAGGTGCTGGCCAACGCCGTCGTCGCCCAACTGGAAAAGACCCGCGCCGAGCGCCGCCTGGCCGAGCAGAGCCGCCTGCTGGAGATGACCGAGACGATTTCAGGCGTCGGTCACTGGCGCGCCGACCTGCAGGCCGGCGTCATCCACTGGTCGGACGAGGTCTACAAGATCTACGGCCTGAGCCCCGCCGCTTTCACGCCAACCACCCAGAACTGGCTGGACCTCTACCCGCCCGAGGACCGCGACGCCGCCCGCGCCGCCTTCGCCCGCGTGGTCAAGGGCGAGCGCCTGGTCGAGCATCAGATCCGCCTGCTGCGCGCCGACGGCCAGGTGCGCCAGGGCCTGAGCCGCGCCACCTGCGAATATGACGACGCCGGCAAGGTCGTGGCCGTGTTCGGCGTGCTGGAGGACGTCACCGCCCGCAACGCCGCCTTCGACGCCCTCAAGCGCAGCGAGGATCAGCTCCGCGCCAGCGAGGCCCGCGCCCGCAAGGTGGTGGCGAACGCCTACCAGGCCATCGTCACCATCGACGAGGCCGGCCATGTCACCGGCTGGAACCGCTTCGCCGAAAAGACCTTCGGCTGGACGGCCGAGGAGACGATGGGCAAGCGGCTCAGCGACTTCATCATCCCCGAAGAGCATCGCGCCGCCCACAGCAAGGGAATGGCCCGCTTCCTGCGCACTGGCCAGAGCGCCGTCATCGACCAGCGCATCGAGGTGCCGGCCCAGCGCAAGTCGGGCGAGACCTTCCCCATCGAGCTGGCGATCAGCGGCGCCGAGGGCCCCGACGGCTGGGGCTTTACCGCCCTGATGCACGACATCTCCGAGCGCAAGGCGCAGCTGGAGATCTTCGAGACCTCGTTCGACCACGCCGCCGTCGGCATGGCCCTGGTGACGCTGGACGGCGGCTTCCACAAGATCAACGACGCCTTCTGCGAAATCGTCGGCTACTCGGCCGAGGAGATGCTGGTCACCGACTTCCAGACGATCACCCACCCGGACGATCTGGAGAAGGACCTCGGCCTGCTGGGCCAGCTGTTGGCCGGCGAAATCGCCAGCTACGGCATGGACAAGCGCTACCTGCACAAGGACGGCCGGCTGGTCTGGGTGCACCTGTCTGTGTCGCTGGTTCGCGATCCGGACGGAACGCCCAAGCATTTCATCGCCCAGGTGCAGGACCAGACGGCCCGCATCGAAGCCCAGGACGCCCTGGAGCGCCAGACGCTGAGCCTGTCAGCCATGGCCGAGCAACTGGCCGTCGCCAAGGACGTGGCCGAGGACGCCGCCCGCGCCAAGGCCGAGTTCCTGGCCACGATGAGCCATGAGCTTCGCACGCCCCTGAACAGCGTGATCGGCTTTTCGCGCCTGCTGACCGACAGCCCGGACCTGACGCCTGGCGACCGCCGCTACGCCGAACGCGTCCGTTCGGCCGGCGAAGGCCTGAACGTGCTCATCAACGACATTCTGGACTATTCCAAGCTGGACGCCGGCGCGGTGGCTCTGGAAGCCAAGCCCTTCAGCCTGGACGACCTGGTCGCCGACACCCTGGCCATGGTCGAGCCCCAGGCGGCCGAGCACGGCGTGGCCCTGCGCCGCTCGGGCCGCACCGCCGGCTGGGTGGAGGGCGACGCCTTCCGCCTGCGCCAAGTGCTGCTGAACCTGCTGTCGAACGCGGTGAAGTTCACCAAGGACGCCTCGGTCACCGTCGACATCGCCTCGCTGGACGCGCCGGCCGGTCGTCGCCGCCTTCGCCTGTCGGTGATCGACGAAGGGGTCGGCATCGCGCCCGACGCTCTCTCCCGCCTGTTCCACCGCTTCTCGCAGGCCGACGACACCATCACCCGCAAGTTCGGCGGCACAGGCCTGGGCCTGGCGATCTCGCGCGAGCTGGTCGAGCTGATGGGCGGCATGATCGGCGTCCAGAGCACGCTGGGCGAAGGCTCGACCTTCTGGGTCGAGCTGGACCTGCCGGTCGCCGCGCCGGTGGCCGTGGCCGGTCCGGCCAAGACCCTGCGTCGCTTCGAGGGCCGCCGCATCCTGCTGGTCGACGACACCGAGCTGAACCGCGAGCTCTTCAAGGCCCTGCTGGAACGGCGCGGCTGCATCGTGGACCTGGCCGCCGACGGCGCGGCCGCGATCGCCGCGCTAGAGCGCGCCAGCTACGACCTCGTCCTGATGGACGTGCACATGCCGGTCATGGACGGCCGGGCCGCCACGCGCGAGATCCGCCGCCGGGGTCTGACCGACGCGCCGATCGTGGCCCTGACGGCCGGCGGCTCGCCCGACCAGATCAACGCCTGCAAGGCCGCCGGCATGGTCGACCACCTGCTCAAGCCGTTGTCGGAGGCCGAACTCGAGAAGGCGCTGGCCCGCCACCTGACGGACGCCGCGCCGGCCGAGGTCGCCGCGGCCGACGAGATCGAGGACGAACGTCAGGCGCGTGAGGCGTTGGAAGCCCTGATGGGCGCCGAGGCCAGCCTGAAGATGGCGCGACTGCTGCTGAGCCAGCTGACCAAGGCCCTGCGCGATCCGGCCGCCCGCGCCCTGCTGGACGAAGCCCACGCCCTGGCCGGTTCGGCGGGCCTGCTGGGCTTCAACCGGCTGACGATCGCCGCCCGCGCGCTGGAGGACTGCTGCCGCGCCGGCGAATGTCCGAAAGCCACCTTCATCGCCGCTCGCGCCAGCGCCGACGCGGCCGAACGCGTACTGGCCGCCTGGATCGCGCGCCTGGAACAAAAGCTTGAACGTGGAGCCGCCGCTTAATGGCCAGGATCCTGATCGTCGACGACGACCCCATGGTGCGGGGCTTCGCCGACCTTGTCCTCTCGCAGCAAGGCTACAAGGTCGTGGCGGCGGCGACGTCCGAGACGGCGCTGCAGATCCTGGGGCGCGAGAGCTTCAACCTGGTGCTGCTGGACATCCGCATGCCCGGCATGACCGGTCTCGACGTCCTGCGCCTACTGCGCACGCGGCCGAATAAACCGAAGATCCTGATGATGACCGGCCAACGCGATCCCGGCACGATCATGCAGGCCATCGAGCAAGGCGCGGCCGGCTATCTGGTCAAGCCGTTCCAGCCGCAAGACCTGGTCCGCCGCGTCGACGCCATCCTGCGTCCGGCCAAGGCCGCGCCGGCGCCTCCGCCGCCCCCGGAGTCCAAGGGCGGCGAAGTTCTGCTGGACTAGGCTCCTGATCAGGCCGGCTTTTCGGCCTCGGCCTTCATGTTCGACAGGCCGGTCTCGAAGTCCTTGCCGATCATCTGGTCCATGTTGAAGACCAGACCCATCAGCTTGGAGATGAACGGGCTCTTGCCCTCCATCGACCACGTCACCCGCGTGGCGTCGCCTTCGGGCGTGAACTTGAAGCGCGCGGTGTTGTTGGCCTTGATGGGCTTCAGGAAGTCCAGGGCGATGACGACCTCGCGGGCCGGCGTCACCGAGCGGACCTCCATGCGCCCGGCGCCGGCCTTCTTGCCGACCCAGCCATAGACCGCGCCGACGCCGCTGGCCGGGCCCTCGTAGGTGCGGCTCATGTCGGGATCCAGCTTCTCCCAGGGCGACCAGGCGCCCCAGCGGTGGAAGTCCTCGACCATGGCGACCAGCCTTTCAGGCGGCGCCTTGATGACGGCGGTGCGGGTGACGACGAAGGTGTTCGGCCGGCTGGCGGCCAGGCCGAACACGGCGATGACGGCGACGATGACGACGCCCAGGATGATCTTCAGCATGAGGTTTCTCCCCTTCGTTTCTTGTGACGCTTAGGCTTTCGGCGTGGTCGCCAGCGACCAGCGCACCCCGAACCTGTCCTTCAGCTGACCATAGCGGTCGCCCCAGAACATCAGCTGGATCGGCATAACGACCTCCAGGCCTTCGGCCACCGCCCGCGCCCAGGCCGCATCGACGTCGGGAACCTGCAGGTGCAGCGTATAGCCTTGCGGCTTTTCCGGATCGAAGCCGTGCTCGGGGAAGAAGTCGCTGACCATCAGATGGCCGCCATTGACCTCCAGGTGGCAATGGATCAGGCGCTCGTCGCCGTCCTTGTAGGGAAGGCGCGTCAGCTCATTCGCGCCGAACGCTCGCTGGTACAGCGCCGAAGCGTCGGCGGCGCCTTCCAGGTTGATATAGGTGATGACGCCGGTCAGGGCCGGAGCAGGCGTGGTCATGAGGATCTCCTTCTACGGTTCGACGCCGCGCATCGCGGCTTCGAGACAAGGACGGCCCGGACCCACGCCTTCCGACATCAGGTCGAAGATTTTTCCGCCTCGGCGCTCACGCGATCCAGGTACTGGCGGATATTGGCCGCCTCGGCGGCGGTGTTGGCCAGAGCGATCGCCCGGTCGAAAGCCTCACGCGCCTCGGCCTTGCGTCCGGCCTGCAGCAGGAAAGCGCCACGTGCGCCGTGATAGTGGAAATAGGCGTCGAGCCGAGCTCCCAAGGGCTCGATCATCAGCAGCGCCGCCTCGGGCCCGCGAACCTTGGCCGTCGCGACGGCGCGGTTCAGCGTCACCACCGGCGAAGGCTGCATGATCTCCAACGTGGCGTAGAGCGCATCGACGCCAGCCCAATCGGTGTCCTGCGGGCGCGCCGCACGTGCATGGAGCGCCGCGATGGCGGCCTGCACCTGGTAAGGGCCTGGACTGCGCTTGAGCATCGCCTTGTCGATCAGGGCCAAGCCCTCACCGATCATCGTGCGATTCCAGAGGCTTCGGTCCTGATCTTCCAGCAGGATCGCCGCGCCGTCGAAGGCGAAGCGAGCCTCCGAACGGGCGTGCTGCAGCAGGAGCAGCGCCGTCAGCCCCATCATCTCGGGCTCGGCCGGGAACAGCCGCAGCAGCAGGCGCGCCAGGCGGATGGCCTCGTCGCACAGACCGCCCTTGGCCTCCAGCGCCTTGCCGCTGGCCGAGTAGCCTTCGTTGAAGACCAGGTAGATCATCGCCGCCACGGCCGCGAAGCGCTCGGCGCGCTCGATCGGTCCCGGCGCCTCGAACGGCGCGTCGCCGGCGCCGATGCGGGCCTTGGCGCGGGTGATCCGTTGTTCCATCGCCGCCTCGCCGACCACGAAGGCGCGGGCGATCTCGCGCACCGAAAGGCCGGAGACGATGCGCAGGGCCAGGGCGATCTGCTGGGTGGCCGGCAGGTCCGGGTGACAGCAGATGAACAGCAGGCGCAGGACATCGTCGCGATAGTGCGAGCCGTCCAGACGCTCGGCCGCCTCGGCCTCGGCGTCCTCCAGATCGGACAGCAGCTCCTCGGGCGGCAGGACCGTGTTTCGGCTCGATTTGCGCACCGCGTCGATGGCGGCGTTGCGGCCGACCATGATCAGCCAGGCTGTGCAATCGCGGGGCGGCCCGTTCTTGGGCCAGGCCTTCAGGGCGCGCAGGCAGGCGTCCTGGAAGGCTTCCTCGGCCATGTCCATGTCTCGGAAATAGCGCAACAGCGCCGCCATGGCCTGGGGCCGGGCGGCGGTCAGCGCCCCCTCGATCCAGTCCAGGTCGGTCACGCGCCGGCGGCCCCCGCGGTCGCGCCGGGCTGGTACATCGCGATCGGCCGGATCTCGTAGGAGCCGCCGGGATTGGCCTTGCCCAGGTCCCTGGCGATCTCCAGCGCGCCGTCCAGCGACTCGCAGTCGACGACATAGAAGCCCAGCAGTTGTTCCTTGGTCTCGGCGAACGGGCCGTCCAGCACCAGCGGCGGCTCGCGGTCCTTGCGCAGGGTGGTAGCAGCCGTGGTCGGCATCAGGCGCGCGACGGGACCCAGCCGCCCTTCCCGCTCCAGGCGCTCCTGCACGGCGATCAGCTTGCCCACCACCTCGTCTTCATGTTCCTTGGACCAGCCGCAGATCACGTCTTCCTGGTTGTAGCAGAGTATGGCGTACAGCATGGGCGGCTTCCTCGTTCTTCCTAAGGACGGCGGACCATGCCCGTTTCCGACATGGGTCCGGTGTATTTTTCAGAGCGCCTTCAGACGGCGGCGAACGGGCTCGTCATAGAGCTTCAGCACCGCCCAGGCGCCGGCCAGGATCAGCGGGATGGCGACCAGCGCAAAGCCGGCCGGATAGCCCTTGCCGCCGATCGCCCGGAAGGCGCGCAACAGCAGCTCCCAGCCCAGCCAGTGCAGCGCGTACAGCGGATACGAGATCGCGCCCGACACGCGGCAGAGGACGCCCAGCACGCCCGTCGGGTCGCTTCGCCCACTCAGCACCACCAGCGGGAAGACCAGGCTCAGGCAGGCGAAGTCATAGAGCCAGTTCAGCGGCGTCCAGGGCGCGCAGAACACGGCCGCGACGACCAGCGCCAGCACCCAAGCCGGCAGCGACAGGCCCGCGCCGCCCTGGATGCGATAGCAGCCCCAGCCCAACGCGAACGAGCAGGCCGTGCGCACCAGGCTGATGGCGAAGGTCGCCCGGTCCCAACCGGTCAGCACTCCGCCCATGCCGTGGGCGATGAACAGCATGGCCATCAGCAGCACCACGACCATCAGCACGTGGCCCATCACGCCCATTCGGCGCAGCGGGAACCACACCGCGCCCACCAGCAGCTCGAAGAACAGCGACCAGGCCGGTGGATTCAAAGGGAAAATCGGCGCGAAGCCGTCGCCGCCGCCCCAGACGCGTGGGATCATCAGCAGGCCCAGGCCCAGCCAGCCCGGCACACGCTCACGATGCTGGATGATCACCGTCGCGCCGGCCAGCATGGTCAGGGCGATCAGCGGCCACAGCCGGATCAGCCGTTGGCGCATGACGCCCCACCAGCCGATCTCGCGCCGGCCGTAAGCGTGGGCCAGGACGAAACCCGACAGGCAGAAGAAGAAGTCGACGGCCAGATAGCCATGCGTCACCAGCCAGGGCCGGCCGGTCCAGCCGCCGATGTGGTACAGCATCACCGCCACGGCCGCGACGCCGCGCAGGCCGTCCAGCGCCTCGTACCGTCGTCCCGCCGCGTCGTTCCGCAAGCTGTGACCCCCGCTCCCCGTCCTTGCTTAGCCAAGGCGAGGCGGGATACGCAACTAGAGGCCCGGCTTCTCCAGCAGCAGCGCCTTGGTCAGGAAGGCGCGATCTTCGCCGATCAGCCTTAGGCCCGCCTCGGCGAACAGCGCCGGCAGGTCGGTCTGCGCATAGCTGCCGTAGTAGGGCTCATGGAAATAGACCGGGAACGCTTCCAGCAGACGCCCTAGGTCGGGCGTGTCGGTCGGCTGCACGGAATCGACGAACACCAGCACGCCGCCGGGCTTGAGCACCCGCGCCAGACTGGCCGCCACGATCGGCCGTACGCGCGGCGGCAGCTCGTGGAAGAGGTAGACGCAAGCCACCGCGTCCAAAGACGAATCCGCGAACGGCAGAGCTTCGGCGTTGGCCTTGACGCCCCGCACGCCGGTACGCTTGCGAGCTTCCGCCAGATAGGCCTCGGAGAGGTCCAGGCCGGCGATCGCCGCGCGCGGGAACGCCGCCTTCAGGTCCTTGAGAAACGCGCCCGAACCGCAGGCCACATCAAGGATTTTCGCGTCGCGGTGATCGCGCCCGCGCCAGTGTTTAGCCAGCAGCGAAAGGCCCCGTCGCCGCATCGCGCCCGCCGTGCCCGAGAACAGCGCCTCGACCTGGGCGTCGTAGCGCCGGGCGCTCTCGGGCGTGAACCAGCCGCCGGACTGATAGTGGAAGTTCTGGCGATAGTAGTTTGGATAAGCTTGACTATCGATCTCCTCGCGAACCTCGACGCCATCGCCCCGGCGACGCCGCTGATCGACCTCGAAGGCGTCGGCGACGAAGTCGGCGGCCTCGCGCAAAGCGGCGGAAGGACGAACCCATCCATCTTCCAACGCGGGATAGAGGCCGGCGGCGACGTCGCGCGCGTCTTTCTCGAAAGCCTCCAGATAGGCGCGACGCAGACTGCCCTTCACGGGCGGCGCGGCCTTCGGCGTGAAGCGCTGGGCCTGCTTGCCCTCGGTCGGCTGGGTCAGCGAACGGGCGAGACCGCCCGTGGCCGTCCACCATGCAGCCTTGACCATCGCCTTGGCGCGCTGGCCCGCGGCGTCGACGGCGAAGGCCGCTCTTGCCCGGCCTTTGACCGGTCCGTCGTCAGCCTTGGGCTCGTCCATCCTGGCCTCAGCGCGTGAACACTCCGACCAGTTCAATATGGGGCGACCAGACGAACTGGTCCACCGGCAGCACCTTCTCCAGGCGGAAGCCGGCGTCGACCAGGACGCGGGCGTCCTTGGCGAAGGTCGCCGGATTGCACGAGACGCTGACCACCTTGGCGACCTTGGACTTGGCGATCTCGACCGTCTGCTCGGCGGCGCCGGCGCGCGGCGGGTCGATGACCACGACGTCGATCTTGGCCAGCTCGGTCGTCAGCACCGGGCGTTTGACCAGGTCGCGCGCCTCGGCGGTGATCGGCTTGAGACCCGGCGTGGCGCCCAGTGCGGCCTTCAGGGCCGTGATGGATGGCGCGTTCATCTCGGCGGCATAGACCGCGCCCACCTCGGCCAAGCGGAAGGTGAAGGTGCCGACGCCGCAATAGAGGTCGGCGATGCGGGATGCGCCCTGGCTCTCGGCCACGGCGAACTCGACCATGGCCCGCTCGGCGGCCGGCACAGCCTGCAGGAAGCTGCCCGGCGGCAGAGCCACCACCGCCTGGCCCAGCTTCACCAGCGGCTGGCGCGCGCCGTAGACGGTCTCGCCGGCCATGGTGACGCGGGCGAAGTCGCCCTCGCTGGCCGCCATGGCCGCGCGCATACGGGCGTCGGCGGACAGGCCGCCGCTCTTGCGCTCGACGCCGGTGATATCGATGTCCAGGCCCGTGCCCGTCAGGGTCACGTGCAAGGTCGGGGCGGACTTGGGATGTTCCAGGAACGGCTCGGCCAAGCGCGCCAGGGCCGGCAGAGCGGCGACGATGCGCGGATCCGCGACCGGGCATTCCTCGATCGGCACGAGGTTCCACGAGCGGCGCGCCTTGAAGCCCAGCTGCGCGCCCTGCCCCTTTCCGCCCTTTCGAGCGTGCAAGGCCACCCGGCGACGCGAAGCCGGCGGTGCGGCGAAGGTCGGCAGGATCTCGGTCTCCAAGCCTTCCATCGAGAGCTGCAGGCGCACCTGCTCGGCCTTCCAGGCGCGATAGGGCTCGGCCGCCCAGTGCTGCAGGGCGCAGCCGCCACAGGTTCCGAAGTGCTTGCAGGCCGGTGCAACGCGCTCGGCGCTGGCCGTCAGGATCTCGACGACCTCTCCGCGCGCGCCATCCATCTGGGCGCGCACCACTTCACCCGGCAGGGTCAGAGGCACGAAGGCCGGCTTGCCATCGGGCGTGCGCGCCAGGCCGTCGCCCTGGGCGCCCATGGCGTTGATCGTCAGGTCTTGCATTCCAGATCCGTATCACACGCCGGGAACCCTTCTGCGCGTTCAAGCGCTGGAACCGACATGAATTGGGCCGTCGCGGCCGTGTCGCGCCGTCCATACCCCAAATCCGGGTCCCTCGCGCGGACTTCGGACGATTTTCCGTGCGTGTGAACGAAGCTGAATATTCCGGTCAGCGATCGTTCATCTTGGCGGGCGCATTCCTACATCAACGGATGGACCGGCGGCGTCGCCCCACGCGACGCACGCCCACAAAAAGACAAGCTCTCCCATGACCTTGACCGCTTCGATGAACAGGACCTCCAAGATGAAGACCGTTCTGGGCGTGACGGCCGCCCTCGTCTGCGGCGTGCTGTCGCCGACCCTGGCTTCGGCCCAGTCCTATGGCTCGCCCAGCTATGGCGGCGCCTATGGCAACCAGGGCTACGACCAAGGCTATTCGTACGACGCCTGCCAGCGCTCGACGACCAACCGCGCCACGGGCGGCGGTCTGGCCGGCGCGGGCATCGGCGCCGTCGTCGGCAGCAGCATCGCGGCCCACGGTCGTCGCACCGAAGGTTCGGTTCTGGGCGGCCTGCTGGGCGCCGTGGTCGGGGCCAATATCGGCAAGAGCTCGGCCGCCTGCACCCCGGGTCAGATGACCAGCCCGCCTCCGCCGCCTCCCCCGCCGCCGGCCGCCTATAACGACTCCTACGGCGACCCGAACTATCGCCAGGGCTCGTACGACGACGCCCGCCGCGACGCCGGCCGCGACACCTATTACGACCGCGACTACGGCCGTCGTGACGGCTATCGCGTCAACGACCGCTCGGGCCAGGCCGACGTCAACGGCTGCACCCTGGCCGAGAGCCCGATCTACCTGCCCGACGGCCGCGTCCAAAAGCGCTTCGTGCGCGTCTGCCCGGACTCGAACGGCAAGTATCAAGTCGTCGACTAAGCCTCGACCCGAGATCTCGTAAAAGACGATCGGCCGCCCCTCTCCTTTGCTTGGAGGCGGGCGGCCGATTTCGTTTCAGCGCTTGGTCGCCCAGACCAGACGTTCGACCTGCCCATCGCCCCCGGTGATCGGGCTCTCGGTGAGACCCTTCACCGACCATCCTGACGCTTCCAGGAAGTCCGCGACCTCAGTCTCGACCCGCGCGATGATCTCGGGATCCTTGACGAGGCCGCCCTTGCCGACGAAGTCGCGGCCGGCCTCGAACTGCGGCTTGATCAGCGCCACCAGGTCCGCACCCGCCGCCGCCAGGCCCAGCGCTTTCGGCAAGGCCTTGGTCAAGGCGATGAAGCTGACGTCGCTGACGACCAGGGTCGGCGCGGTCGGGATCACAGTCTCATCCAGCGCCCGGGCGTCGACGCCCGACAGGTCGACGACGCGCGGATCGTCCCGCAGCTTGGCGTGCAGCTGATCGCGACCCACATCGACCGCGAACACCGTCTCCGCGCCTCGCGACAGCAGGACTTCGGTAAAGCCGCCCGTCGAGGCGCCGATGTCCAGCGCGACACGCCCTTCCACCACGACCGGCCACAGGTCCAGCGCGTGAACCAGCTTCAGCGCCCCGCGGCCGACCCACGGATGGGCGGCTTCGGCGACGATCTCGGCGTCGGGCTCAACGGTGTCGGCGGGCTTGGTGATCACCTTGCCATTGACGGTGACCAGCCCCGCCTCGACGGCCGCACGGGCCTTGGCGCGGCTGTCGACGACGCCCCGCTCGACGAGCAACAGATCGATACGCTTGCGGGCCACGCGGCCTCCTCGAAAGTTGAGATCGCCGTGTAGCACGGGCTTGCGGCGCGGGTCTCTTCCGGGTCAACTTAACAATGATCACCGGCGCGCTCAGACGTCGGGCAAAACCGGGGAGTGAAACCGATGCGCTTCAGTCGTCGCGGCCTGCTGGCCGCATCCGCCGCCGTGGCGGCCGCATCTTCAGTAGAGGCAAAACCCAAAACGATGACCACACCCGCGCCCTGGACTCCCGACGCCACCGAGCTGGCCGGCCGTATCCGTCGCAAAGAGGTCAGCGCCGCCGAGGTGGTCGAGGACGCCATCCGCAAGGCCGAGGCCCTGGAGCCGCAGATCGGCGCCATCGTCACCTCCGACTATGAGCGCGCCCTGGCCAAGGCCAAGTCCGGCCAGCTGTCGGGCCCGTTCGCGGGCGTGCCGTTTCTGGTCAAGGACCTGGATCCCTACAAGGGCCTGCCCACCCGCAACGGCTCGCGCAGCAGCCTGCGGTCTCCGCCCGAGACGACCCAGACGGTCTATGTCGACGCGTTCGACACCGCCGGCTTCGTGGTGATCGGCAAGTCGGCGACGCCGGAATACGGCTTCCTGCCGACGACGGAGCCGATGGGCTTCCTGCCCACCCGCAATCCCTGGAACACCAAGCACTCGTCGGGCGGCTCGTCTGGCGGCGCCGCGGCGGCCGTGGCCTCGGGCCTGGTGCCGATCGCCCACGCCAGCGACGGCGGCGGCTCGATCCGCATCCCGTCGTCGAACTGCGGCCTGTTCGGCCTCAAGCCCTCGCGCGGCCGCATGCTGCCGGGCCGCCCGAACATGCGTGGCCTCGACATCTCGGTCTCGCACTGCGTGGCCCGCAGCGTCCGCGACTCGGCCGCCCTGTTCGCCGCCACCGAGCGCACGGGCGCCGACGCGGTGTTCAAGCCGATCGGCGTGGTCGGCGAGCCGTTGAAGAAGAAGCTGAAGGTCGGCCTCGTCATGCAGACCGGCACGGGCGTGAAGCCCGATGCCGAGGTCCAGGCCGCCGTCAACGACGCCGCCAAGCTGCTGGAAAGCCTGGGCCACCACGTCGAGCCGACCGATTGGCCGATGAACGGCAGCCAGTTCGGCATGGACTTCACGGTGCTGTGGGCCAGCGGCGCGGCCGAACTGGTCGCCGGCGTCGGCAAGGCCCTGGGCCACAAGCCCGACGAGACCATGCTGGAGCCGTTCAGCCTCGGCATGGCCGAGCTGGTCGGCCACCTGCCGCCCGAGGCCCTGCCCGCCGCCATCGAGCGCCTGAACGCCGACACCAAGGCTTATGACGCCTGGCTGACCAAGTACGACGTCATCCTGTCGCCGGTGCTGGGCAAGCCGCCGGTCGAGCTGGGCTACGTCGCCGGTTGGGTGCCGTTCCAGGACCTGCAGGCGCGTCTGCTGACCTATGTCGGCTATACCCCGCTGCACAACGTGGCCGGCGCGCCGTCGATGAGCGTACCGCTGCACTGGACCGCCGACGGCCTGCCCGTGGGTGTGCAGTTGGCCGGTCGCGCAGGCGGCGAGGCGCAGTTGTTCCAGCTGGCTTACCAGTTGGAGGAGGCTCAACCCTGGGCGCACCGGAAGCCGCCGGTGAGTGCTTAAACGCCGCCTTCCTCGCCCTCGTGGCGAGGACCCAGAGGTCGGCTAGATGCTGAAGCAAAAGGAGCGCTCCGCAAGCCGCGGAGCGCTCCTTTTCATGCCCGAGAGATTGAACGCTGGGTCCTGGGCGCAAGGCCCAGGAAGGCAGGAAACGGTTGGCTCAACACCCTCCCCGCCCGGTCTCCCGAATATGATCCAGGATGTCGGCGATCAGGTCGAAGTCCATCGCCTCGACCTTCTTCCAGCGCGCGCAGCCACCGCCGCGATCGACGCCGGCCATGCGGTCGGGAAAGGCGTCCAGCGCCGCCCGCCCGGCATAGAGGGCAATGTACTGCTTCTGGCTGTTGAACGACACGAACGGCGTCTTGGGATCGCCGTAAGTGGGCATGCCGTAGGCCATGCGTTCGCTGTCCGCGCCGAAACGCTCGAGGCAGAGGCCGCGAAGGCGGTCCAGCGCCGGACGTCTTTCGGGCGCGACCTCCAACAGGAAGTCATCCACGCTCGCCGCCTTCGACTGGACCATACCTTTCGCGCCTCCCCTGAAGGGGCGCGATGCTACCCCTCGACGAACACCTTCTTGAGCTCGTTCTTCATGATCTTGCCATTGGCGTTGCGCGGCAAGGTCTCGGGCCAGAACACCACCTTCACCGGCACCTTGAAGGCGGCCAGGCGATCGGCGACGAAGGCGCGCAGCTCGGCCTCGGTGGCTTCCGCGCCCGGCTTCAGGGTGACGACGGCCGCCGGCTCTTCGCCCAGGGTCTTGTGCGGGATGCCGACCAGGGCCGCGTCCATCACCGCCGGGTGGTCGTAGAGGCAGTTCTCGACTTCGATGCAGTAGATGTTCTCGCCGCCGCGGATCAGCATGTCCTTGGCGCGGTCGATGATGAAGCAGAAGCCCTCGGCGTCCAGACGCGCCAGGTCGCCCGTGCGCACCCAACCGTCGACGAAGGTATCGGCGCTGGCCTCGGGCTTGTTCCAGTAGCCGCGCACGACCTGCGGGCCCTTGCACCACAGCTCGCCCACGTCGCCGATGGGCAGCTCGCGATAGGGCTGCTCGACGGTCATGATCTTCAGGTCGGTGACCGGCACGGCCGGGCCGCAGCTGTCGGGACGGTTCTCGTAGTCCTCGGCCGAGTTGGACGTCGCGGTCGCGGAGGTCTCGGTCATGCCCCAGCCGTTGCCGGGCGAGGACTTGGGCCAGATTTCCTTGATCTTGCGCACCAGTTCCGGCGCCGAGGGCGCGCCGCCGTAG
>OUNM010003809.1_pt1 | contig 25666 bp, 38 predicted proteins | sample 1769961 | NCBI WGS metagenome assembly OUNM01 (sample SAMEA3914820, study PRJEB12502) | metagenome | biome: forest; material: soil | place: USA | collected 2012-03-12 | depth 0.3 m | reverse complement strand
TTTCAACCAGGGTTCAAATGGCGATTCGTGGCCTCTTGGCGCAAGATTTCAATCTGCTGTTCAGCGTGGCGAAGCACAGGTCCTTGGGTCTGGGTTACGATTCGGCGCTTGCCAAGCATGTGGAAGTGGCCGCCTTTTTTGTGGGAACGCGGCCTGGACGACGCCCGCCGGCCCACTGACGGCCTGTGACAGGGCACAGGCACAGGCTCAGGGAGGCAGGGGTCCCGTCTCTCCGACAGGGGTTGCTCGTGATTCTTGAAACCGCCGCCCATCCCCAGACTTCCCTCGCACCCACTCCGATCGGCAGGGGCCTGAACGAAACTGAGCTCTCTCGATTGCGCAAAACCAGAGACAGCTGTTGCTGGCCACTCCGTTGTCGTTGCACAACAGACAGAAAGGCAACTCGGTCATTTTTTGGGGAGGACTGCGGCGACAATCATCTCCATTTCAATCAATCTGCAGGCGGCAAAAGCAACACGCTGCCACCTGGAACGGGCCTTTGCGCGCGCACTGCGGCAAACACCTGACGGACAAGACTCGACCCGATTTCTGTCCTCTTCTGACGACGAACGAAACAACGGGCCAAACGAACCGACGGCACAAGCCCACGACACCACGAAACCGACCAAAAGGGCCGCCGACCACCCTCGGCAGCATACGGATGCGTCCCGGGCAAACGCCCTGCTGAATCCCTCGTCGCTTCTCCATTCGAGCCTCGCCCGGCGCGAGCCCCCAGCCCCTCGCACGCCACCCACCGAGGACTCGACCGGGTAGCGCATTCTCGCTGCCCCCGCGCTCGCTTTGCCTCTCACATTCCCCTCACAGTCGAAAAAATGCTGGAAGACAAGTATGGCATCTCTTGTGCAACGGCTCCCGTCCTGCGACGCGGGATTGGGAGGAGCAGTCTGCTGACATGTCCCTCTTCCTCGCAGGTACATCGGTCTGGCGTTAGCCATGTCCTCAAGTTTAGCCATTGGTACGCGATTTGCCCCACGAACCGATCAGATGGCAGCCGTATGCTAACGCTTTGGACGACAGGCACTAGCTTCGTCATCACCAAGAAAGTACGGGACCCCTTTCCCGGCGCGGGAAACGAACCACGCCTCGGCGCAAACGCACCATGCATGCGGGTGGAACAGCTGCGCTAACCGCGACCTTCTGCGATATAGGGGTTAATGCAAGCCGAGGAGCGGCATGGCTTTGAGGGCGACGGCTTCGTCTACCTGCAGAATCCCATGTGGTGGGCAGGCATTATCTGCTGTACGAACGTTTCCCAACACCAAGCATTCGAGGCCGAGACACGAAAACTGACGCCGGTGCACAGTGGTTATTGGAGAGATCTTCAACTTTGCAGCCTACGCATTCGCGCCCGCTATCCTCGTCACGCCACTCGGCGCACTATCGGTATTGATAGGAGCCGTGCTCGGTTCTTACATCCTCAAAGAAGAGCTAGGGACGCTGGGCAAGCTGGGGAGCGCCATCTGTCTGATAGGGGCCGTCATCATCGTCCTCCATGCGCCCCCAGACGAAGAGATTGAGAATCTTGACCAGATTCTCCAGTATGCGATTCAGCCAGGCATGTTTCCGTCCAGCTCGCCAATCGTCGTCTGGCTGTGCGCCGTGCTAACTCTGGCTTAGGGTTTCTGATCTATTCCTTCGCTGTCTGTGTTTTTGCGGGCGTCATGATTTACAAGGTCGGCCCTGTCTACGGCAAGAAGAACCCGCTCATCTACTTGAGCATCTGCTCGACTGTCGGGTCTATTTCCGTCATGGCCGTCAAGGCATTCGGCATTGCGCTGAAGTTGACGTTTGCGGGCCACAACCAATTCGGCTATTCCTCGACCTATGTCTTCATCATTATCACTGTGGTCTGCATCTTGACCCAGATGAATTACTTTAACAAAGCGCTGAGCCAGTTCCCGACCAACATGTACGTCCGTTGAAAGCGACCCGCGGAAGATAAACTGACCTCGTCCAGTGTGAACCCTCTTTACTACGTCACCTTCACCACCGCGACGCTATGCGCTTCCTTCATCCTCTTCAAGGGCTTCAACACAACCGAAGCCGTCAACACCCTCTCCCTGCTCTGCGGCTTCCTCGTCACCTTCACGGGCGTCTACCTGCTGAACCTCAGCCGCGGCGATCCCAACGGCACCAAGATGCTCGCGCGGCGCGACACTGGCGACATCACGGGCACCGACATGATTTCCAGCATCCAAACGCGGATAAGCATGGAGGCGCGGCGATCCCATTCGCGCCGTCTGAGCGTCGGTAGCAACCCTCGCAACGGCGATCGGGATGGTCTGATCCGTGCCTACGACGAGGAGGCGTCGGCCGGCTTCGGGCTGACCGACCTCGCCGAGGACACGGATTCGGAGGACAACGACCCGCGGTCGCCCATGATTCCCAGCTTTCCGTCGCGCAGCAACGGCCACCCGCCAAACGCAAACGGGACCCGTCTCGGCGTTAAGAACGCGAACGAGTCAATAGAGCTACAGAATCGGAGGTCGGGGGACAGGTGATGACGCGGGGGACGTTGTGTTCTGAGAGGGCGTTGGGTGGACTTCCAGCAACGAGTCCTCTGCGGACCGATCTTTGAGTGTGCAATCGCGCCAACTCACATCGGGATCTACCCACCCCTTCGTGAAGGAAGGGACCGGCATGGACGGTACGCAGAGGCAAATCACGACGAACCCACCTACCCTCTCACCAACCTCTTTGAGGAGGTTTTGTTCCAACATGTATATTTTCCCTCTGTTTCTCATCATCTTCTCTCTCTCTCAGGTTTCCTTCTTTTCTTGTGGGACTACCAGGAGTCATTGGGGGCCGGAGGGATGGTGTTCTTCTTTCTTTGTTCTTGTCATGAAAACAGGCGACGGGCGCACGTGAGGGTGGCGGGGAGAAGAAGAGCTGGAAGGGAGGATGGCAAGGTGTCAGGCGGACGGGTCAAGGGCAAAGTAAGGGCTGCTGGGCAGGACAGGAATAGGGATTGGGATAAGGGCCGGGTGGAAGGGTGGGGGCGGAGGTTTCTGTCTCTGATGCTACAACTTTCTCCTTTTTCTGACGATCCTCTCGCGTCAGCAGCGGTGGCGGCGGGATGGTAGCAATCTAGTGGGCAGACAGGCAGCACAGCACATACAAGGCGTTTGTTGTTTTTGTTGTTAACCATTCCCTTTTCTGTTGTTCTTTTCAAGGAATACTTGATTTGATATTGTGGCTTCCTGTTTTCCCTCTCTCCTTCTGCTTTTCTTGCTCGGCTTTGAGACACCTGCTTGATGTTGTGGCATGCTGCGAGGGAGTGGTGCTGCTGCAGTTCCTGCTGACCCGGTGAGGCTGTATGCTGTACAATACAGCAAGATTTGGTTTGAGCATTATATCTCGTGGCTGATATAAAAGTCTAGAGGCTCGGTCGAGAAATACCAGATCTTTAGAGTGGGTGAGCCACGACCGTTGTGATTCATGGGGATGACACAGCTTCACGACAACCAAGGTTTGTTCAGAGGTCTATTCCTCAAGCGAGCTCAGGATCGTCTGACGTTAACTGCCCTGTCCGTAAGATTCTGGATAGTTACAAACCCAGCCTCCAAAGCAACATTCCGTCCGTTTTCCCCGATTCGCAGACTCAATGCAATATGCTCAAAGTTGACGCCGAGTGACCCATCCATCCGCAACCATCCTGTCGAGCTTGTGGCGTGCTCGAAAAAAGAACCCTCCCGTCAGAGCATGCGTTACGCTGCGATTACCAGCCGAACTCGACGGGGCCAGTCTCGAAAGCGGGAGCTTCCTCGACGAGAGGGGGAGCCACAACACCACTGCCGCCGCGTTCCTATTGCTCGGCAGGGGCGGGCTCCTCCTCACCGGCCTGCTCCTCCTGGCGGGCGGCATCAGCAGCAGCCTGGGCAGCGGCGGCCTTAGCGCCGTAGTCCTGGCTCATGGGCTGGACGACCGGGGTCTCATCCTTGGGCTCGATGATGGTGACGGCATCGGGGAGCGACTTCTGGGGGCCGGCCTTGCCCTCGGGGTCGCTGCCGCGCATGATCTTGACCTTAATACCGAGCACACCCTGGCGGAGCAGGACGTGGCGGGTGGCGCTGTCGATGAAGTCCTTGGCGGGCTGGCCGGAGTGGATCATGAAGCCATCAGTGAACTTCATGCTCTTGGCGCGGGCGGCGCGCAGCTTGCCGGAAACGACGACCTCGCAACCCTTGGCACCGCTCTCCATGATGAAGCGGAGCACACCGTAGCAGGCACGGCGGACGGCGAGACCGTTGAGGAGCTTGTAGCGGAGCGACTCGCACTGGGCGACGGCCGAGAGACCGCGGTTCTGGACCTTGGCGGCATAGAGGGAGACCGAGTTCTCGGGGAACTTGAAGCGCTTCTGGATGAGGCTGGTGAGCTCACGGATGCGGCGACCCTGCTCGCCCAGAACCTCCTGGGTGTGTGTGGCGCGGATGATGATGTCGGTGACGGTCGGGGTAACGCGGACTTCGACGCCGGAGTAGCCCTCCTCGGCCAGCTCGCGCTGGAAGAACTCGTTCAGCTCGGCGTAGAACACACCGTCGGCGACGAACTTTCTCCGCTTGGAGCTGCAGAAAAGCAATACGTCAGTCTCGGATCTCGAAATTCCCCAGCAACGAGCGGCAGCGACTCTCCGATGCCTTCGAGGCTTCGAATCCTAGTCCGCCGAAGCCCAGCAACGAGATTTCCCGCCACTTACATCTGAGTGCCGGGAACAGCCATAGTTGCGGGTTTGCGAGGGGATTCCTGACGAGTTCAATTGTTGCAGGAGGTTGAGGCGCGACCTTGTCGTGGTGTTCACCCGACTTTTTTCAGATTTGGGGATATTCGACCTGCGCACCGCTTTTTGCGAATTCTTGGTGGGCTGTCTTGCCCGCTCTGGGTGCGAAGTGGAGTAGGGTTTGCAAGGGCCAATCAAGCGCGGCCTCGGCGCGGAGGGGTGCCGTTGCCCCAGGCCCCGGGGTGCGTGGAGCGATTTCGCAGCCTTGCGGCCTGCCGCTGCTGCCGCTGCTGCCTTGTCGGCCCAGCCGTGGTGGGGCAGTGCCAGTGTTGGTCCCCCCCCTGCAGCTCCTGACGTGACTGGCAAGCCCAACTGGAGTCAGCAGGTCTTCAGCTCTCCAGCTCCAGGTCTTCAGGTGATGCCGCCGCTTTCCCGCCTCGTCGATTTGTTTACACGGCCATCCAGAAGGCACACGCAACAGCCAGGGAGTTCAGCAAGCTGCATGTGCTGACCATGCCGAGAGCCAGCACACGGCCCCTCCTCAATTCCGCATTGTCCGTCCACGGATGAGCCTCTCAGGTCCTGGACTGCCCCGCGCATCACTGTCTTCTTCCTCTCTGGGTTGTAACTCTCGCTCCCAACACCGACCTCGCACTCCCGGCCTTCCCGGCTTGCCGCTCGGCCTGCTACCGCGAAACTAGCATCCCATCATAACAACGGCATTCTATCCAACTTTCTTTTCTTCTACCTCGCCATGGCGGCTCCGCAGAACAAGCACGTACGTGTGTTCCCGCGCCGCAGTCGCCGCGGGGCCGTGCTAAACTCAAGCCCAGGTGTATCCCAACGTGCATGCCCTGCGAGGCGGCAAGCCCGAGCTCGGCGATGTTGCCCTGAGTGACTACCACCTCGTTTTCCGGTTCCCTCCTGAATCGAAGGCCGCTGCCGATCCCCAGTCGAAGAAGCCGGTCAAACAAGTCTGGTTCGCGTTCCACGTCATCTCCCAGTGCACCCTGCGCCCGACACTCCCGTCGAGCGGCGTGCCCTCGTCGATACGCATCCGCTTTCGGGACTTTACCTATGTCTGCTTCAACTTCGACGACGACAAGCAAGCCCGTGACGCCTTCGAGTTCATCCGCGCCAGGACGTGCAAGCTGGGGAGCATAGAGAACCTCCTGGCCTTCAGCTACACTCCGCCGCCAGGCTCCCCTGAGAGCAAGGTTGATGGCTGGGGCTTGTACGATGTGAGGGCCGAGTTCAGGCGGCAGGGTATTAGCGAAAAGTCGGCCGACCTAGGGTGGAGGATATCTACCATCAATGTCGACTATGCCTTCTCGCCAACCTACCCGGCTCTGCTGGCCGTTCCGTCCAAGATATCGGACAACACGCTCAAATATGCCGCCAACTTTCGGTCTCGCGCCCGGATACCTACCCTAAGCTACCTCCACCCCATCAACAACTGCACGATAACCCGCAGTTCGCAGCCGTTTGTGGGGCTCCGAATGAAGCGCAGCATTCAGGATGAGCGCCTCGTCGGAGCCTGCTTTTCGGCCACTATGGACTCCTCAGATGCCGCCTCTCCCGCGAATCCGGATCACAGCCCCTCTTCCAGCCACGTGGACCTGAACGCCGAGGGCGCGGGTGCGGACGCGGACCTGTCGCTATCCGAAACGGAGCGCATGCGGTTGGAAGACGAGCTGATTGCCGGATCCAATGCGCTGTACGATGAGAAGACTGGCAAGAGGCTCGTCTACGGCGCGCAGCAACACAATTTGATCGTCGATGCCCGGCCTGCCATCAACTCGTACGCCATGCAGGCAATCGGGATGGGGTCGGAGAACATGGACTACTACAGATTTGCCAAGAAGGTCTTCCTAAATATAGACAATATTCACGTCATGAGGGATTCGCTGGGGAAGATCGTCGACGCCATCAAGGATGCCGACGTTTCCCCCTTCCCCCCCAATCGAGACCTCCTGGCCAAGAGCAAGTGGCTGAAGCACATTGGTAGCATCTTGGACGGCTCGGCTATTATCGCCCGGCAGGTGGCCATCCAACATTCTCATGTGCTCATTCACTGCTCGGACGGCTGGGACCGGACAAGCCAGCTCAGCGCGCTCGCTCAGCTGATGCTGGACCCGTACTACCGCACAATCGACGGCTTCATTGTTCTGGTCGAGAAGGACTGGCTCGCGTTTGGGCACATGTTTCAATTTCGGTCGGCTCACATGAGTCATGAGAGCTGGTTCACGGTAGATAGTGACGCACTGGCCGGCTCAACAATTCGGCCCGGCGAGAGCGAAGGTCGAGGCGATACCATCGAGAATGCCTTCGCGAGCGCGAAACGGTTGTGGAACAAGAGCGTGGGTGTCGAGAAGGATGCGCCATCGTCAGACGCCGACGACCTTTCGACAGCTGACGAGGCAAAACAAGCGACTGCACCTGTCACCGAGGAGCAGGCGACGCGACTCAAAGATGTCTCGCCCGTCTTCCACCAGTTCCTCGACGCAACATACCAGCTTCTTCGGCAGTATCCAACGCGCTTCGAGTTTAATGAACGCTTCCTTCGGCGCCTGCTCTATCACGTTTACTCATGCCAGTACGGGACATTCTTGTACAACAATGAGCGCCAGCGCCACGAAGCGAAGTTGAGCGAGCGCACGCGCAGTGTCTGGGCCTATTTCTTGAGCCGCCGACCCGAGTTCACGAACGACCAATACGACCCGACCATTGACGACCACACCAAGGGGCGGGAGCGTCTTATTTTCCCGCGTCTCGGTGACGTACGGTGGTGGCACCAGGTCTACAACCGCACCGATGACGAGATGAACGGCGCCATCAACGCCTCGATTGCCACAGCGGAGCGTGTTGCGGCCTACTCATCCGGGCTGTCCGACCCGACTGGCGCGGGCGGCGACGGCACAGGGATCCAGTCAGAAGGCGCGCCCCATGGCTCGGCCAGCCCGCCCCGAAGCCCCCAACCGCCGGCCTTGACGGCGAGCCAGTCAGTCCTGGCGGGAGTGGAGTCGGCTCACGAGGCTCTGACACCGGATGCTAGGACGACGGCGTCGTTCAACCGCAGCGCGAGCACGGGTGGGATGCCCGGTGCCCTGGGAGCATTACAGGATAGGCTTTCCGGATTGGCTATTGGGGGTGTGTTTGGTGGCACCAGCGGAAGCCCAAGTACGGGTAGGAATCGCCCAGGAGGGCACCACCCGGAGCCTGATGCGCTGGTTGAGGACCCGCCACGGAGTAGGAAATCGGAAGAGGATAGCGGAGGGCAGGAGATGAGGAGCATGGATTAATTGGATTGGGGATGGCATACAGTGGTCTGGTTTGATTCCAGATGGCCAGCGTGGTCTTCGTGGTATGAAACATGTTGACAATTTGAAAGCGACAGCCCTCCTCTGCCGCCACCACCGTGACCTTAAGGGGTGTCCATGTCACCATACTTCCTTCCACTTGGCTAAGAGACAGAAGCAGCACATAGCAAAACTAATCAACGACCCTGGAGAGGCAAAAGAGAATGGATACACCCGGGATTGAACCGGGGACCTTTCACAGGGCGCACGACTTGGTCGATGCGAAGCGAAAATCATACCACTAGACCATGTACCCAACAGTGCCTGATGATGCCTGAGACAGCTGGATGACCATGCTATGGAAGTTGTGTGAGCGGACATCTGTGAAAGAGAGACATCGGAAGATCCAGCAAAAGAGATGGATACACCCGGGATCGAACCGGGGACCTTTCACAAGGCGCATCAACAAGCCAATGCGAAGCGAAAATCATACCACTAGACCATGCACCCAACCATGAGATGCAGGGGTGAATAGCTGGCCTATCATCACAAGCCCAGCGCTGGGGCTGGTTTGTGTTGGCAGAGCTGAGGGTCGACAACGGAACGCTACTAGAGCGCCATGCTACTCCCATCGACAATGTAATGGGCTGGACAATTAATCGAGCTTGATGATCTCCAAATTTTAGCAGCGCTGATAGTTCGTGATTTACCCTTTTGGTGTTTTGCGGAGGAGCTGATGCTGCTGCCCCTGAATCCGAGTTGGCGCTGGCTGACCCCACCCCGCATGCAGCAGCCCCGCAGCGGCTGGGGCAGGCTCTTGTGCCCAGCGCACTGGCCAGCGCCAGCACCGACCAACGCATGCCTGCCCAGATTCTGTTAGGCAGACCATGTTCCTGGCTCACGGGAGCTCCCCACGGGCTGCTGTGGAAAACCAGCTCACGACAGCGAGTACCTATCAGCCCAAAGCAAATCCCGCCGCCAACAACGCCCGGCGTCTCGACTTCTGCTCGCCATTTGCTCGTGTGTCTCATCAGTCGCCGGGCTTCTTGCCACTATTTTTGTTTTGCAATATTTTGCCGACCGTGAGTGGCGCAAACCGCAGCGAGAGCCAAAAAGCGAGCATCCTTCTGGTGCTGCTGTGGTGCTAACGTCAACCACCCAACGTTAAACACCCCCATACGTCGGGGGACGCCTGCTGTGGTCGGCCACTGCAACACCCGCTTTCCACATTGCATCACATCCCGCACCACACCACACGCGATCCCAGCCGCCCTGCCCAGCTCAGCGCCTTTCCAAAAATTCCGCCCGGATTCTCTCAGAACACCACAACGTCTCGACCTCCGAATTTCTCTGTGGCAACAGCGCCCTTCCTTCCTCCTTGCACAAGTCGCCCGCCATGGCTGACGCGACGAACCCCCCCATCGATGAGCTCTACCCCATCGCCGTGCTGATCGACGAATTGAAGGTATGTTTGGCGGTGACAGCAAGCGCCTCCCCCCTCCTCCATGGCCCCCTCCATGGTCACCTCCATGCCTCTCCCCGTCCCTCTTGGTTAATCCATTAATTTCGTGTGTCCAGCACGACGACGTCCTGCTCCGCCTCAATGCCATCCACCGGCTGTCGACCATTGCCCTGGCGTTGGGCGCCGAGCGCACCCGCGAGGAGCTGATCCCCTTCCTTGACGGTCAGCCTGCCCCGCCTCGCCCTCCACCCCCAACCCCGATGTCGCGGGCCACCCATCGCTAACACATTCTGGCTGGCAGAGTCCGTCGAGGACGAGGATGAGGTCCTTGTTGCTCTGAGCGAGGAGCTTGGGGGCTTTATCGACTACGTCGGCGGTCCTCAGTGGGGTCATGTTTTGCTCTCCCCGCTCGAGAACCTCGCAGCCATCGAGGAGCCCGTCGTGCGAGACAAGGTATGCGCATGCCCGCAGGTGTCGCTGGTTGACGCGCCGCTTTGGCTGACACGCCACTCATGCAGGCCGTCGAATCGCTCAACAAGATCTGCGGTGATCTCTCCCCGCAACAAGTCGAAGAGTACTTCGTCCCCCTCACGATCCGTCTCTCCAAGGCCGACTGGTTCACATCCAAGGTCTCGGGATGCGGCCTGTACACGGCGCCCTATTCCAAGGTCTCGCCCCCGATCCAGGAACAGCTCCGCCAGCAGTTCAGCCAGCTGGTCCACGACGACACACCCATGGTGCGCCGCCAGGCCGCCACCAACATGGCCAAATTTGTGAAGGAGATGCCCGCCGCGATTGTTGTTGATGAGATGATACCCATGTTCCAGCACCTCGTTCAGGACGACCAGGACAGCGTCCGCCTGCTCACCGTCGAGATACTGATTTCGATCGCCGAAGTCGTTCCCAAGGAGCAGCAGGCGAGCCACGGAGTACTCCTTACCTCTCTGCGCAGCCTGATAGAGGACAAGAGCTGGAGGGTTCGGTACATGATCGCCGATAGGTTCGAGAAGGTCTGTCATCCCCCGCAGTGAGGAGTCTGCCTCCATCTCGGTGCATACATGGCCAGGGCTAACGGACGGGATTCTAGATCGCCAAGGCCGTCGACGAAGAGGTTGTTGCCAGGGATCTGGTTCCCGCCTTTGTAAAGCTGCTCAAGGACGGCGAGGCCGAGGTGCGCACGGCTATCGCGGCGCAGATCCCCGGCTTCTGCGCCCTCGTCGACCAGAATACCCTCCTCAACGATATTATGGGCACCGTGGAGAACCTGGTGTCGGACAGCTCGCAGCACGTGCGCGCTGCCCTCGGAACGCAGATCAGCGGTCTGGCCCCGATTCTGGGCAAGCAAGAGTAGGTTTGCCGCAGCGAAGCCAGATGTTCCTGGGTGGCCGAATTCGCTGACCGCCCTGGCAGGACGATCGACCACCTACTGCCCATGTTTCTCCAGATGCTGAAGGACGAATTCCCCGAGGTGCGCCTTCACATCATCTCAAAACTGGAGCTAGTAAATCAGGTTATCGGCATCGATCTCCTTGCCCAGTCTCTTCTACCCGCCATCGTCCAGCTCGCCGAGGACAAGCAATGGCGCGTGCGGCTCGCTATCATCGGCCACATGCCCCTGCTTGCCGGCCAGCTGGGCGTCCAGTTCTTCGACGAGAAGCTCAGCCAGCTGTGCATGGGCTGGCTCGGCGACACCGTCTTCTCCATTCGCGAAGCTGCCACACACAATCTCAAGAAGCTCACCGAGGTGTTTGGCGTCGAGTGGGCCAACGAGGCCATCATTCCCAAGGTCATGGCGATGGGTGCCCACCCCAACTACCTCTACAGGATGACAACAGCCTTCGCCATCTCGGTAAGCGAAGTCTTCCCCACTCTGGCCCTGTTGGCCGGCTTGACTGACTGGGAGAACAGACACTTGCTGGGGTTGTTACCATGGACGTTATCTCGCAGTCGATCCTCCCCATGCTCGAGAAGCTGACGGCAGATGATATTCCCAACATCCGATTCAACGTCGCAAAGACATACTCGGCCTTGATTACGGTGCTGCGCCGGTTGCCGGAACAAGGCACCATCTACACGCTTGAGCAGGCCAAGGCGCCCTTCACCGCGTCGCCCAAGGGCCAGCAGCTGATTGATGAGCGCATCATGCCGAGTCTGGAGAAGCTCCAGAAGGACGACGACGTGGACGTGCGGTACTTTGCGACCATGGCGGCGGCCGCCGCGACGGGAGGGGCCGGGGAGCCCATGAACACATCACCATAGAAAGGAGAGTCTTAATGAAGCAATTCCATTCCTGCGCTGCGCTGCCGCCTGCCTTTTCGTTTTTTTTTTGCATCGGGTTCGTTTCAGAGCCATCTTGGCTTGGGGTCGGGGGGTTAGATGCTGTTGAGAAGTAGTAGTGTACAGTCAAACAGGTGGCCGGATGTCTCGAGATAATAGACTGGTGCATGCTTGGTGAAATATGTGCACAGTGAAGAGGGTTAGATGGGCAACGAAGCAGAGACGAAGAATTATTCGTAGAGAGTTCGTCTGGAGACATCCTCCCCGGGTATCAAGCTTCCATTTCCATCAACACCCTGGTTGGCCTCGCTATGCCTCAACCTTTTCAAAACACAATGTGCTAATCGTCTGCCCTTTGACGCCCCCGAAGCTGAAGCTGGGGTACTCTATCCTCCCAACAAGCCGCAGCCTCGCTCCGGTCTCGGCCGTCGCCGGCGTCTTCTCCTCGAACCACTCCCGCAGCTCCTTCTCGGTCCAGTTGCAGCTCGTCACGAGGAAGATGCCCCCCGTCCGCAGCAGCCGCACCACTCGCTCCCCATACCCCTCGCACACCCGCCGGCCTTGCGCGTCCTGCTCCCCCGACAGGCTGACGGCGTCGAACGTGCCCTTGTCCAAGACCAGATCCCACCCTGCATCTGTATCCGTATCCCTTGTTGCTGCTGTTGCGCGAACATCCTCCAGATTTCCATTCAGAACATCCCACACCCGAAACTCCACCTCCTCCTCCCCTTCCCTAGACGCCCCAACCGCCCGAGCCAGCTCAACACTCCTAGCGCTGTAATCCACGCCCAACAACCTCCCCACCCAGCCCTCGTCGCGTAGCGCAAACAGCATGCTGCCGTTTCCGCACCCGAGGTCTAGCACGGCTGCGGTGTCGGGGTCGAGCCCAAAGTCTGCGGCGGCGTGGGAGTCGAGATAGGAGAGCATCTTGGCCTCGGCGTCCGAGTCGTCGAACCAAACTGTGCCCGTGTCTTCGGGGTTGTGGGCGTGGTTGGAGAGTTCCTTTTCGTAGAGGGTGTCCCAGCTGTGTTTTTTTGGAAAAGTGTTAGCCTGTTTGAAGCTAGTAGAGGGCGGGTTGGGTTGAGGTTGTGTGGTAGCATGGGGAGGCGTACTATTCTTTTGTGCCGAGGGCGGAGGGGTCGAGATGTGCTGGGCCGGTTGGGTCCGCCATTGTCAGGAAGGCGGGTGTGTTGGTATGAGGTAGGTGGTGGGCAGCGGGCAGTGATGTTGTTGGACTTGGGGGTTTCTGAACACACACTGAGACACCGACAACCATTTCTGCCTCAAACATGTCTTGGTGGGGTCATGGAGGGGCAGCTTGGACCTATTCCGAAGAGGAAAGCGGTGAGCATCACACGCCCAGATGGACCAAAGGGACGTTGGTATTATGTGTGAAACTCCGCGCTCTTAATCAGCAAAACCCTGCCCCCGCGCCCAATCTACCAGGTCATCATCACCAAGTACCCAGGGTATATAGGCATGCGTCGCAGCATGGACAAGAAAGTAATCCGTCCTCCTTTGCAAGAGGCATGTCATCCGAGTCGTGAAAAACAAGCGAGGGAAGCCAGAGGGCTCTGTCCATCTCAGCCCTCGGCAGAACCGGTCCTGATCCCCTTCCAACGTCGTCGAGGCCCCTCTCTCCCTTCCCAGCTCCTGTTTTTTCAAGTCACATCGTTGCCAGCGGTTCGCCCCATCTCGCTCCCAGGCACGGCTTGCCGTCGTTCCGCGCGCCCAAATCCCAGCCGAAAAAAGAAAGTAAAACATCCAACCAGTCAAATCCATACACAACACCCTCCAAACCGATCAACCTTCGCACCACCCGCGAACTCACCCCAGCGGCCACACGGGCGCCTTGACCAACACCTGCCGACCGCGAACCTCGACGGCCACGAAACCCGCAAAGCGCACCTTGTTTGAGTCTTTGGGTGGTGGAGGAGCTGTGGGTGTGATATGACCATCAGTAATGCTGCCCTTTCTGCCGTCCGACGCCGCGGCGCCACCTCCGGCCCCCAGGACATTCAACATACCCGTTCTCTTGTCCCCGCGACGGTCTTTGCCGCCATCCTTGGGTCCGTCCTTGCCCCCGCCACCCGCAGCATTGCTGCCGCCATCATCTCCGGCGCCCTCTTCGCTCGCGTCCGAGGCCCGCGGCTCGAGGGCGGGCAGGCCCGTCTTCTCCACCTCCATCAGCTCCGGCTGGATCAGCGATTCCGGCAGCGGGTAGATGATGGCCACGTCACGGCTCTCGAGCGGAAGGTTTGCCGCGATGCCGACGGCGAGCTCAACAATCATGCTGGCGCTGCCGTCGACGCCCGCCGGCGGCGGGTCCGCCAGGTGCTGGAAGAGACACGCCGTGAGGTTGCTGGTGGCGCGGCGTGTAAAGTCGTTCTTGTGGTTGACGCTCTCCGGGCTGCGGAGCACGTCCTGGAGGCCCTCGAGCGTCGCCATGCGCCAGCTTACCACCTTGCTCGTCAGGGCGTCAAACTCCTCCTGGCTGTTCATCGTATAACTAAAGTGCCTAATGTTAAGCTCGATAACCTTGAGCTGTCTGCTGAGCTCGGGGTCCAGGCCCGGGTGGAAGCAGCGGTTAAAGATTTCTTCTACGATCCAGCGCGTAATGACGGCCCGCCCGATCGCCGTCATCTCTTGCTTGCCTGTCTTGAGCGCTTCGGCGCTCACAAAGGGGATAACCCACGCCGGGAGCGTGACCCAATCCTTGCGGATATTGAAGGATAAGTTGTTAATCGCGCCGTTGAGCCGGTTGAAGCGTGTTGTGTACTCGCTGTCGTCGAGCGAAGTCCGGCTCTGCGACATGCGCTGGTTGGCGATGGCATTTTGAAGCTGCTCTACCTGGCCGGCCAAGTGTTCAATCTCCTTCTTTCCGTCGAAATAAAGCCGCTTGACATTCTTGTATTTGGTCACTGGACAACGCACAGACGGAGTGTGTCAGCAAGAACCATGCACAATTAGAGCAATGTGGGTGGGGGGATGGCTGGCCGTACAAAGATCCTTAAACGCCTTCTCAGGGTCCTCGCCGCGATCGCTAGATGGAGGCTGCGGGCTGTTGCGCCCCTGGATATCGCCTTGGCCCTCGAATTGCTGCCGTTCCGGCGGCACATTGCTGGCGCGGAAATTCGGGTTCGGTTGCCCCGCATTTGGGGGGGGCTGTGGTAGCGGATTCATATTGGGCTGCTGGCTCTGCCGGTAGCTGGGCGGCGGCGGCCCGGGCGGCGGCTGGGGTTGATCGCGCATCTTCTCTGCTTCCTGCGATCTCCGTGCCGGGGGCGGCCCGCCGGGTGGTGGTGGGGCCATGGTCTGCTGCTGCGGGGCGGGAGCTTGAGCTGCAGCCGGTGGGTTCTGCCGCCCAGGAAGATCCTGTGTCTGAGGCGGGTAGCTCACGGCGGGAGACGACGTCTGCAGGGTCTGTGCAGGAATGTTGATGGCAGATCGCTGGTCCGAGTCGGCAACGGGCGATTCCTGCGACAGCTGGGAGACTGTCTCGGGGTTTTGCTGCTGCGGGTTGCCCAGGTGGCCGGGGAAGAGCTGCTGGTTGCCTCCTTGGTACTGCGCCTGCTGGTGCTGATGCTGGTGCTGGTTTGGGTACTGGTGCTGCTGCTGCTGCTGCTGCTGCTGCTGCTGATGGGGCCCGGATTCAAAGACTTGCTGGGCGTACTGCTGGTGCTGCAGGTCAGCAGGGATCTGACTGTGCGACTGTACGTGTCCCCGGTGCTGGCGGTATGCAGCAGTGTCCTCGGCAGAGTAAGGCGGCGTCTCTGCGTCCGACGGGGGAACAGGACGGATAGTGGGATGCTGAATGTCCTGTGAATGCTGCAGGTGCAGGTCTTGGTCAGAATCCTCAATTACGTACGACTCGTGGAAATCTCCTACACCTTGCAAGGGGGATGGCTGGGTCGGGGGGCCTTGGTTTTGCCAGTCGAGCTGCTGCTGCTGGTCGAGCGAGACCTGGGAGATGCCGGTGCGGATGGTTGGGGGGTACGGCGGAGGGAGGCTCACGCGCTTGGAGTTCCTGCGGGCCAGGCCTGGAACGCTCCCGAATTGGCCGCTGCTCTGTGCCGGCGGTGGGAAATCTTGGCCCCGAGGATTGAGGATGTTTTTGATCAACCTGCGAGTGGACTGCTTGGGCTTGGGGGGTTGGGCCGGCGGGGGTTGCTGCTGGCTGTAGATGGGCTGCGGGGCAGCGGCGCCAAGAATGGGCGACGAGATGGTCTGGTGGCCAGCGGCTGGGAGATCCTCGACGGAGGAGGCGCCTGGCGGAAGTGGTTGTGGTTGGTGTTGCTGGTGGTGGGGGTGCTGTTGGTGCTGCTGGAGCTGGTGTTGCTGCTGGAGCTGCTGCTGGTGGTGCTGCTGGAGTTGCTGCTGGAGCAGCAGTTGTTGTTGGGTTGAGGTGGGGGAGGGTTGGGTGTAGCGGTGGGATTGGGAGCGGGCCACCTGGTCGGCAAAGTCGAGCTGCTGGTCTCGCTGGCGCGAGTCGAAAGCGGCCGAGACGCTATTGGAGTGCTGCAACGGCGGCGGAATGGTGGCCGGATTGGAGCCGGCGGCGGCAGCAGTGCCGTAGATATTGACGAGGTGCGGCGGCGGTGGAGGGGGTTGTGCGTGATTACCCCGGCCGGCGCTGGTGTCGGGCTGAAAGGATTCGCTGGAGCTGAAGGCCGGGTTGGGCGAGGCTGAAGGGGGGTTTGCAGCGCCCACACCACCCGCACTGGGACCACTGGCACCACTGGCACCACTCGGGGGGTTCGCGGCAGCAGCAGCTGATGCCGGTGCTGCTGATGCGGGCACCGAACCAGAGTCGTCCGTCCCCGTCGTCGAGCCCACGAGATTGTGCTGAGAGCGGTTGTTCTTGCTAGTCCAATGGATCCTGGACGGCATTATTGCGCCGGTGGATTTCGGGGCAGGCGCAGCGGTTTGAGTGCGCGGGCGGTCGCTTGCTGCGACGGCGCGACAATGACCACGGCGGGCGGCCCTGGGGGGAGGGGGAGGGGGCGGCGCGTGGAGGGGTCTGGCGCTAGGTGCGTGCTATGGCCAGCAGCAACGGGACGGCGCTGCGGTGCGGGTGCGGGGAGAGCAGCGACCTGGCGAACGAAAGCGCGCGGGCAGCGGGTGGGCGTCAACGTTACCCAAAGCCGTAAAACAGCGCAAGCGCAAACTGGTCCGTCAATCGCGACCAAGAACGGCTCCAAGCGAAGGCGGAGAGGCGGCCAGGGCAGGGCAGGGCAGGGCAGGGCCAGGGAAGCAGCGCAATCAAAAAAAAAAAAAAAAAGAAATGCCCAGGCAGGACCAACGGGGTCTCAGTGCGAGCAAACTTGCCAGAGCGCGGAGGAGGAGATGGGACGAAATCGCATGGAGGATGCAAGTGCATTGCGCATTGAGCACTGGGCTGGAAGCTGGGCTGAGCGGACGCCGGGCTGCTGGTCTCCTTGTCGTCGGCCTGCCCCTCACCAGCCCAGTCGCAGCAGGCAGGCAGGGAGTAGGGGTGGGGGGGCAGGGCCGGGGTCCAAGTGGATTCGGCAAGCCGCAAGCAGGGGTCTGGGCGGGGGAATGACAACGACAGCTCGGAAGCTTTCTTTGCTGAAGGCATTGGTTGGGGCTGTGCTCTGCTCTTCCATCACAGAAAAAAGCCATGTTCGGGATCCCACTCTCCGTCGCACCATGGTATGAATGTGAGGCTCAGTGCTCGAGGGCACCTAATTCTCCCTTTACTGTGTTCGTTTGGAGCACTCTGTGAATATTGAGGCTCCATTCCCGATGCAGCCGAAAGGACTCGGTGCAGCTCGCTACTGCACCGGGCTGACGGGAATGGGGACTCGGGGGACTGCAAGATGGGAGGGGTCCAAAAGAGGGTCCCGCCAGCCAAGGTCAGCGTTAAATGGAACTCAGCTTGAGATCCTGACCTGCCCTGTGGAGTCCCTGGGTTGATTCCCCATCTGATCGGGCTGAAGATGGCCCTTCCAGCCGAACCATGACACAAGATGCTGATGGGGGTTATCAAAACGCCATGGTTCCCCAGCTCCGACGAGGGTGTGGAAGGCCGCCCCTATCACAGCCAAAGTCTCTCCTCATGCCCCCCCGCCGTTGATCATCCCACCTGCGCCGCACTCTACCTTCCTTGGCAGACAAAGTCCGGCTTGGGCAGTGCCGTTGTAGGTGCAGTCTGCCGGAGACTTCCGTGCCTCTGGCAACTGTTTGAGAAAGTTGGCGATCAAAAGTAACACGTAATCTGGGAGAAGAGGGTCAAGGTCAAAGCTCACGTCAACTTCATGGCCAGCTTGTGCAGCGAGGAAGGGTAAGAAAGATCGAGATCGGTCAGAAGAGAGCCTTGTCAGGGTTCATTCAAGTGTGATTTTGTAAGTGACTCGGCAGCACTGCCTCTTGCCTTGTATGCGAGGTATCTTTGGGGAAAATCCAGGTCAAGTTAAGGGTTGTTCCCGTCCAGGCAGCCGGAGAGAGCTTGATCACGGCCAAGGCCCAAAGAAGCTTCCTTTCAGTTTCATCGCTGGCCTCGCAGATCATGCCCCGTTTAGTTTGTGGGGTTGGTGGGGCTTGAGATGAGCTCCGGAAGCCTGAAATCTGAGGTGTTCTGGCTCGAGTCTGGATCGCAGCATCCAGGAATAGCAACGACTAGCAACGGTTTCGGGGTCAAAGGCCAATCGAAAAGTCCGTCTCGGTTCCAGGTTTCTTTCAACTTCCAAGTTCCACCCGCTGCCAAAATCAACCACAGCAACCAGTCTACAACACCATAACGTTAAGGACGGTCCGGACTTAGCACACAGGCTGGTCATTGATCGTCAGGCGTTCGTCGAGAGGTACGATACGCGATGGAGCTGATAACAGCTGGCGATTGCACCATACTTCCACAGAGCACAAAACTTGTTTCTAAAATTGCTCGAGGCGACGTTCCCGTCATCTTGTCGTGCATGACAGCTTGCCATGTCTCAGTCGCTCAGGGGCACCTACACAGGATGAGCCCGGTCTTGGGCTGAGGGCATTGCGACCGTGGCACCACAGACCCTGGCAGGCCGGTCCGCTTGGGGGTCGAGCCAAAAAGCTCTCTTCGAGCTGTCTCTTTGGAATCCCCCCAATCTTTACGTTACAAGGCATCCCAACTGAGCGTACTTCAGACTCCGGGACCGTAACTTAGTCTAGACGGTAGAGCATCAGTGGTCGGGGCCGGCGCAATGCCCGCCCCCGAGTATCTCGAGAGCGGTGCAACCTATCAGTTACCGACACCGCTTTCCTTGTGGCGCCTTCGGTCACGGGAACCGCAAAGTCCGATCCTCAGCAACCTAGCCAAGGTAGCTCGGCCGTTGGTCTAGAACGTCCGGTCCCTCTCTCCATTCGGGCTCGGCGGTTTGGCGACAGGCACCATCGCAGTCTACAGTCACCCGTACGGCCTCTCTCAGTGAAATGGAGACTCGACTACTATTCTATTCTTGTATACCTCGATTCACAGCCCACCGGTTCCATAGTCGCGGACGAGGTCTGCTAATAACGGGATCGAGGGAGCTCGTCTCGAGGTTATGGCGTACACATGATATGTTGACAAGGATGGGGTCGCAATACGTGCGTGTCTCGGGAGCAGTGCGCCTTTCATCTTCGGCCGAGGTATGTGAGACGTTGGAAGTTGTCGGCAGATCCAGGTTGGCTGATGTAGACCGATGCCGCGTGGCATCCCACTGGATAAACGCACCTGGGTACCCAAGATCATGACACGGTCATCCCTTTCATTAGGGCGGAGTGAATGTCAGGAGCCGAGCCAGCCTGTGATATGCTACCGAGCCCAACTCGACCGGGCTCAGACCGATCATGCGGTCCATATCAGATCACCCTGGACCCCATGCGACGACAGCTCGGAAAGTCAGGCCTTCTCACTGCAGCATCTCTGAGCCGACTCCTGGTCTATGATAGCATGGGGCCAAACACTTCAGCGTCGAAAATCATCCCAGGCGGGTTCAGACTCGTACTTACTTGCTTACACTCAAGCTTACATCTGTGCATGGTTTCAAGTTCAGAAATCTGTGCCAGTACGACGGCAGGGATTTCTAGGTAGTTCGGCTGCCACCGTCTCGTGGCCTGGTGGGATCGATCTTCGACGGCCGTCTAACTGATGGCGTGAGGGGCAGGGGGTGCATTCTTGAGTATAACATGCCCTTATCTCCTTCGACCCGCCCGTTTGCCGTCGTAAACTCTAAACAGGAACGCTATGCTGACCTGCTCAGCCAGGACTTGGCCATATAATCTGAGACTACCGATAATGCCTCCAACCATGCGCCTGCTTACACTTGCGCATCTCCTTTCCCTCCTCACGTTCGCGGCGTTGCCACTCGCAGCCTCGTTGCCGAAATACCCAAGACGCTTTTATTACGGCGGTATCAGCAAGCAGCTCGAGAAGCGCGCCTACTTCAGCGATGTTTCCCAGTTTGACTTTGCCCCTTTCAACGTCACGGAGCTCCGCATTTTCTGCGACCGCCTAAACAGAACCGTCGACTATGCCTGCAATCTCACGTGTAAGAAGAACCACGCACCATCCAGAGCCTTGCTTGCGCGAGAAGACCTAACTTACTGCATCAGTCAACTGGTTCGACCCAAACTCGGTGCGACAGAACCGTGTCACGTCGGGCAGCTGCCTGACATCGTGGTCGTGGGACGGCGTGACCAAATACAACGCCACCGTCGACGGCAGCGGCGCCATCGCCGACTACCAATGGTGCTGGATCGACGAGGACACCAATTTCAAGGTGTCAGTCCCCAGCTTCTGGCATCCCGGTAACTTTTCCATTGAGCTCGCACATCACTACCGAGACACGGAGTAAGTCCACCAACCCCTGGCACTCCTCCTCCTGGAAAGAAACAATCTAACTGACCACGTCCGGAATTCGCAGAAACTTTACCATCCCTTGGGATTATCCCACAACGTTTGCTACAGCACAAATCCGCCTCTGCGCGAACGAGACTCTCGAGAACAACATCTACCACTACACGCCGGGTCCATTCAACGGGACCGTCTTCGGGCTCATCGACTGACTGAGGGCGGAGTGGGGTATTCAGGGGCTATTCACACACAAAGCACAAGAACAAGACAATCCTTGAATGTACTGAACGTTTTAGGGAGCGTTGTGCAGGCGGTCGGTGGCTGTTGACATACAGAGATCTAAATTGAGTGACTAGGTTGTTACGGAGGGGAGGCGTAGAATTCTGCGGTTTTGACACGCTATTTTGTGGATGCAGCCGCCAGAAAGGCAACTAGGGCCTCAACAAGTTTGATATCTTTTCTTTTGCTGTCTCACATGATCAGCGCAGTCTGGGTGGAGCAACGCATCTAGGGTGACAGATGACGACGACGATGCCGCCAGCTCTAGTGAGCACACCTTCTCAATCCATGGAGCGTCCACTCCCGGCTCGGAGGCATCGCTAGGGTAGGACACAGTCCCTGAGCCATCCACACAACTAAACCACCTCCCAACTGCGGTAAGAGGGCACAAGACGAATCAGAGGCAACCCCTGTCTATTTGACCCAGTCACATTTGTATGTACAAATCCCCGCCTCACCGATCCGTTTTCCAAATCCTGTTCCTCCTGGCCCCTTCATCCTTAAAGAGGATAGGAAGTCTCGGGAAGGGACTCGAGGTGATGCCTGTTATGTTCGTTCGCCTGCCACACAAACTGCATTAGCACCAAAATCCTCGAGAAGCAGAAGAGGAAGAAAAGAAATAGGAGGTCAAAGAAAAGACTTACAAAAGGCAGCCCACAGTACCCACAGGTCGCAATCTCAGGCTTGTCAGTGTTGATGAAAACCTTGGGATGTCCTGCCGCTCCACCGCCTCCATCGCATGCCACAACCCGGTCGTGTGTCCACCGCACAGGTTGCTGGTGGATGAGCTCGATGGCAGCGTACGGCCGGGGCTAGAGATCATCACCCGTCACCACCACCGATCAGCATATTTGTCCCCCATATAACTGCCCCCTCAAACACCTCTTCCCTAGACACTTCGTCTCCCCAGCTCAGGCCCGCCCACGCCATCTATGGTTTGAAGAACCCACCTGCAGGTCGAAATCCGTCTGCTCAAACCGCGGGCCAGTCATGGCCACCGCCCGCGGCCGCTGGCTACGCGACCAAATATCGGCGCGGTTCGGCGCCTGCTCGGTGACGGCTGTGGAGACGGGGGTGCCCGCGAGGACTTGCGGCGCCGTGGTTTCGGCGGCTGGGGCGGCGCTGGTCGTCGTCGTCGTCGAGGAGGTGGCGGCGTCCAATTGGCGGGGTGTCGCGCTGAATGTGCGCTTCGAGAGCTGCCGGACGGCGGCTGCTGCCCGCAGGCGTGATGCGTACATTTTCGTGTAGCGGTTCGTGGGGAGTGGTGCAGTGGGTAGGTGGTATGTGGTGGGTGGTTTCGGGACCGGGACCCGGAGGTGAAGCGTCAATTCAATGAGGTTCAAACGATCGATCCAATGGGCTCAATCCAATTGCTGCTTCGCAGGCCGACAGCTCGAGCTCCAGGCGGCGCCGGCTGATTCTCGGGTTAGGCCAAAAAGTGGTCAGTGCGCAAACGTCAAAAGCTTGGCGATGCAGCGTTCGCTCTTGGCTTGGCTCGTCTTTTTGGGCTTGCATTTCTTCGACTTTTCTGTCAAGCAACAAACAGTGAGGAGAGTTACCGAGCTGGAAACAACAACACGCTGAGAAGGAAAAAGCGCGGCGCGATCTACTAACCCAACAAACAGGCAGCCGACAATACCTTGGCTTACCACCTACCCAGCGCATCTCGTTGCGCGACGACAGCATGCCGCCGACACCAGGAGCAGGAATGCCTGCCATGGGCAAGCAATCAACCCCCAAAAGCATGTCTTCGCGTCTTATGACGATGAAATTCATGCAGAGAGGCGCCGCCGCCGCCGTCGCCGCAGCCGCCGCTTCAGGGACCCCCGATGCCAGCTCACCCGCGACCCCGAGAAGCGAGGACGGCTCCGCCAAACGCCGCAAGGTCGTACATACCCCGTCTGCAGCCAGCTCGCCGGCGACGCCGCTCTACGATCAAACGGCTATTCAAGCCGCGTTGGAGGAGGAGGAGAAGAAGCGCCAGGCGGCTATTAAAAAGCGCGCGGCCGAGCTGGGAGACTCACACTGGGTGCTGGAAGGCGCAGCGGCACAGCTCGCAAAGGGATCCCGGCCGCTGCTAAACGTGGTTCAAGTCGGCTTTGCTCAAATTGACTACCCAGGCGCCTCGGGTGGTGACGATGACCCGTTTGATTTGGGTAGTGTTCCTGCCCAGACCCAGTTTCGCCGCTTCAACATGAAGAAGTCAAAGGCATGTCTTTCCCGGGCGGCGCGGGAGATTTGGGGGATTTGAGTTTTCAAAGCTCTGCTGACAATTCATAGGCTGTCAAGAAAGCAGAGAACAACAATGGCAGCGGCAGTGATTCCGGTTCTGGCTCGGGATCGGAATCCGGAGAAGTCTCCGGGGATGAGGACTCCACTAGGCCCACAGACGAGGCCGGCCGTGGCCGGCGCAACACCATGGGCGATGCAGAGCGCAAGCGGGCGAGGTCCAGCATGTCACAAAGGCGAGAAGAGGAGCGGAAGAAGGCGCAGCAGCTCGCCGGGAAGAGACGGAAGAAAGAGATCAAGCTGAACCAACTGACCTCGATCTCCTCGGCAGGCTCGCAGGCGTTTCAGCGGCCTTCCTCAGGTTTGGCTTGCCACGGGTGTGGGAAACCCGGCCACAAGGTTGCCGACTGCCCGAGCCGGAGACGCTGAGGACGGCACACGCGACTCTCATGCCCTCCATGGCCAGAGCTGCCCCTCCCCTCCTTTCCTGTTCCTGTCCTAATGACTTCACCCCTGAGCATTCCTTGTCCCCGGTCTTTTTCTTTCCCTCGACAACGCTTCCTGGCCCTCGAGTTTGGGCTCTTGCCAGGGCAGAACGGCAGTGTCGAAGTAGGCTTCAGTTATAGCCTAGCGTTCAATCATTACGGGGATGCCTCTCACACTATCCGGCTTAGAAAACAAAAACCGGCCGGTCTGAGATACCTTCGGCAACGACAGAATACGAAGTTCTCTTCACACCAGGCTTCCATCTTTCCCGAGTGGCAGCCTTTGTCACAAGCTCACGTTCTCCGAATCCGTTTTCGCCCGCTTCCTGCCGAGGAGTGAAACACGCCACGAGCCGAGGCCCTCCCCGCCCCCTTCTCAACTCCCGTCTTTCGTTGCGGGCGCCACATGGCAGGGCAGGAAGGAGGAGGTGTGACGAGCCTGACAAGCCTGCATGAGGACGGGTGAAAGCCAGAGCTTCAAACCCAAACCCCACCCTTATTCCGAACATTTTCCAAGGCCCGATTCCTGGCACGGCGAGCCTGAATGTCGGAAGGAAGTAGCCATCGTGTCTCTGTCAGTAAGCGAAGCTGACTAGTTTCGGAGTCTGCGAAACCCATGGGCTACGTCGATATGGTTGAAAAGGGGGTGGTGGGTGGGGGGAAGGGGTCCAAGACCAGGGGAGGGACGATGTTTGAAACTTTTATACCAGAGCCCCAGGCAGAAACGGCTGCATGCAGGTTTCCCCTTTTGCCGCCGCCCACGGGGGTGTTGACCCGCGCGACGAGACTGGCCGTGCCGGGGGGATTTGGGGGCTCCTTCCACGTCGAGCGGGCCAGCCGGCCGTGCCGTGTGCTTGTCGACCCGGGTAAAGTCTGATGAACCTGGCTGAAGCCGTCTGGGGGATCCAACGTGGCGGTCCGCAGGACTGGGCCTTGCCGCTTTGGGATGCCTTGGTCGACGCTTTTGGCCGGTTTCGACACCACGGCCGTGAGGGTATCGCGGAGAGGTGGAAGAAGACCGGGAGATGGGAACATCCGTCCCTTTCCCCAGAGCATATCGCGGGAGGGTAATTCTGACATCGGGCCGGATCGACCCTTGGCTCTGCTTCTCGGCCATGACCGACGGCCCTTCGGCAGCAAGGGGATCTACCGTGCATCCGGGTCTAGCGGACATGACGTCTATGCGGCGGCGCGCCACCGCCCTTCTCTTGAGCGTTCCGGAAAACTTTGGACACGGAAGGGGGAGAGCGGGTCGATGACGTTTGCGAAAATGGAGCTGTGCACTCGGCGTCGCCGTAGCTGTGTGGTGCTCGTTGTTGGCTGGGCAATGGTTCGTGGCCAGGCTGCTCTCGAGATCGCGGGAGGTTTGGATCGGGTTTCCGCAGACGTCGACATGCATAAAGCGACCGTCTTTAGACCAGCTCAGGCCGCATATTCCCGAACAAGGTCTGCTGCAGGTCGTACAAGTAGCCTCTCTGGTACATACCCCCTGGCCCGTCCGTGCCCCCAAGCCAAGATTCATCAGGAAGCCGATGGAAGGGCGGGAGACGAGGACATCATCCGGCTGCGTCCCGGCTTTGAGCCGGATTTGGTTCGGCTCGCCCATCACTGTCGCATCGGCTGGTTGCGAGTTAGTCGCACCGTGGACGCCAGAACGGGTCGCATGAGTGTCGGTATCATGTGTTTTTCCCTCCCCACCTAGACTCAACGTCAGACATGGACGCTCGCCGGATCCTGGCGTTGAGCGGCGGCGGCGGATACCCTCTGCTGAGATGCGGTTTTATCTGCAAAGTGCCCCTCACTTGGGGGTTTCATCTTGGAATTTGGTGGCAGGGATGGAGCCTCCTGAAGGCGGCCAAGCAGGCTCGACACAGCAGGAATACATTGGCCCCTGTTCGGGCAACAAGAAAGATGGTGTATAGCGGCGGAAGGGATAAGAAAACTCGTCGGCGGGCCGTTATGAACCGGTGAATCAGGCACGGCAAGATACGCCGCGGCTGGGCGGTCGCTGGCAAAGACGTCGATGCAGGGGCGACATCCGGGGAAGGGTGAGGGCGTGGCCGTGGG